>BNJS01004444.1_pt1 | contig 66593 bp, 122 predicted proteins | sample 8540461 | NCBI WGS metagenome assembly BNJS01 (sample SAMD00202454, study PRJDB9452) | human saliva metagenome | isolation source: human saliva | place: Japan
TGCAAATACTGTCTGTCCATACTTCGTATAATCGTTAATGGTTCGTTGTCTATACTTCCGGCCGCGTCCACGCATAGGGGCGGCGCTGAGTGAGGTAGTTCGGATCGGCCATATAGCGGTAGGCCTCGCGCTCGAATCGGATAGCCCGGTAGGCAGTGAGAGCATCACGGAGACGCAGCATTCCCTATAGCCATTCCAGCATATAGATGAGGTAGAATCCGAGGAAACCCGTTTTCGCGCATCTGCGCTTGTGGATGGCCCTCATGCCGCAGGATGGCTTCGGATAGCGCCGATATCTCCCGCCGAGCGAATACGACGCCCAGCAGATTGATGGCCGTAAAGCCACGGAAAGGCACGAGGCCGTTGTAGATGACTTTCAGCGCTGCCTTCTTTTTCAGGCGTACCGCCGCCGCATAGACCGGAACGCGCTGGCCACTTCGTCCACAATGGCAGCAAACACAGCCTTCTTTTTCCCGCGTCGGACAGGTTGCTCCTTTATCGATGTAAAGCTGATCCGCCCGTCCGGAAAGGCCGAAACACTGCCGAGGTTCCCTGAACCTTACGTTCGATCGAGTCATTCAATTCTATCGTTCGTCCGCCTTCTTCCGTGATGCTGATCAGCCCATCCGGAAAGGCCGAGGACACTGCTGAGGTTCCGATCCTCACGTCTCGATCGAGGCGTTTCAATTCCATCGTTCGTCCGCCTTCTTCCGTGATGTTATACCGGATCGACAGCGTGCCCACCTCGTCGATGCTTTGTCACGCCCCTATCTGATAATTCGTTGCAGTTCCATAGCCGTCATCCCTCTTTTTACGTCGATCGCCGCGTTTTTGACATCTCGAATAATCGAGTAAATGAATTTCCCGGTGAGGCGCTAATAAGCAGTGCAAATTCATCGTCTGAAAACGTTTCTTCCTTGACTCGCAGGGGCAAAGTACACCTTACGTGCCAGCGCATCGACATCGAGGGTAAACGACTCCGCGTAGATGGTATTGCCGAACGCCCGCCGCTGGTCGAGCACCTCGGAAGCGCCCGGGCTCTACTTCCAATTTGATTCTGCTGAAATCGATTCTTTTCATATTGTCTATTGTTTGATTGTTCGTTTGTGTCATTCCCAGCAAACGATCCACTTGTTTTCTTCGATCATTAGCTGCCTGAAGGTGTTCCCACCTTCCTTCTTTACCGTGTTCACATGGGGTAGTGGCCCCATATTGAGACGGAGGCGAGGCTGCCACTCTCCGAGGAATGGGGAGATCTTGACGATAAACCCTGCGCCCCCTTTCTCATAGCTAAAGCCGTCGCCGCCCATAGATACCGTTCCCCGCCATTCGTCCGCTTTACGCTGATCTCACCGCCTCTGATTCTCGTATATCCGTAATTCCCATCTCTGACATCGACACCGCCGTTCGACTAATACTTACTCCTTTTTGATCGTTCATAATCCCCATAGTGTTCCACCGTGAGAGAACCACCCCTCACTATAAAAATCACCAATTTGTGCAGCCTTCTTTACGATCAAATTGTTCGTGTCGATCAGACTCGTTTTGATATACCCCCATCAATGATCGTTTCATCCATCATTGCCTTCCCTGATTTTGTTTCTCCAGGCGAGGCTGCCCAGACTGCTGCTGTCTGGCTTTGTTATCGATCTTTTCCCGCTGCGTATTGAGTTGCGATTGCGGGCTCTTGAACTCAGCGCGACCAGAGAGGGAGATGTTTTTGCGATATGAGATTGATCGCCGAGGGGCTTTGGGTGATGTACGAGGCGATCGTGTCCCTGTTGGCCAGCTGCGCGGAGGCGTAGAGCGCATTACCTTGTGCGGTGGTTATAAAGCCCGCCGTTTGCAGTCGGAAGATCTCTATCCTCGGACGTTGCTTGCCGATTCAGCAGGCTGTTCACCCGATTTTTGCGACCACGTTTGCAGCGCCGCGAGCTGATCCCTTTGTTCCCCGGCCGTGACATTGATACGCCCCCACCTCACCGCGGATCTGATCGGCAAAGACCTTGAACTCCGAACGGGTCTCATAGATCGAGAGATCCGGTTTGTCCGTCAGGTTGCTGTATCCCACGGAGCCCGATTCGGATGCGGATATTCTCGCCGATCACCCCCTCAGCCACGTTGAAATACGTCCGGCCGTCGGGGCTGATGATGTTGCGGATGCGCATTTGCCCGGCAGGATTTCCGTGTATCCATAGGCCATAGCAAAGCTGCGTTCCCCACCCCGGTATGTACCCGGTAACTTCGCCGGCGTCCGTAGACGCCCCATCGCCCGGGTCATACTTGTATGCCTCTTGCAACAGGAACTCGCCCGACGCTCCGCCTTTGGCGCATTTGGCCACGAGGTAAAAAGGCCGACTTTTTCGCCACTGAGATAGGGCGAAGTGTAACCGGCCACATCCCAATACTTATAATCCGTCGCTTTGTGTGCTGATGAGGTCTTATTGATGCCCATCGTCATATGCTTCAGTGATGGCTGCCGGGGCCGTGAACACCTTCGTCTCATTATTCATCTCAGAACAGCGGGATGATTTCGCGCTGCGTCTCCGTCCGGTTGTCGACGAACATGAATTGCTGATACTCGTTGCCCACCAATACGGACATCGTGCGCACCCAGATGGGATTGACGCCGGCCGAAAAATTGTCCAGCGCCTTTCCAGCATATCCTGCGCCTCTTTGGCATGCTCATAGGTGCGCGCCGTCTCGTGGCGCAGCTGCCGGAAGCCCTCTTCCGTTGTTACCTCGTTGCGATCGATCTTACCCAGCTGCCCCGACACGCTGCCCGGCGATGCCACATTCGAGAGCTCGAACTGAGGGGCGGCGCGGGGTGTTCACCGGCGTGCGTACCCGCAGTGATGCGGATCAGCAGGCCGTCCGTGGGGGCGTACTTATCTCGACTCGAGCAACACAGAATCCACCTTTGACGATGCGGCTGCCGATCTCTATCCAGTGACGGTCGGCATACAGCTCATCCAGCTCAGCGGAAAAAGGTGTATCGCTCTACTTCGTTTTCATATTTCACCCGTACGGCCTCCGGAACATCTCCCATGAAGCGCCCGTCCGTGTGGCATTGTCGCACACATAAGCGTCGGGCAGCGAGCAACCGAATACGGCGTAGGTGTCACCCACCTTTGGGGATGTAGACCGTGCCGCCGGGGGCCTAGCGGGCCCTGCGAAGTTTGACCGGGTACCCGGCCATACTCGCCGTGCCGGCGCACCGGCCCCCGTCAGGTTGCCGCTTTGGAAAAATGACTTTCATCGTCTGGCCTTTGATCAGCGCCTTATTGTAGTCGAGGGCCTCGGGAATGGAACTGTCGATGATGTCGTAATTCACATGGCCATCTTTACCGGCAATCATCTCGACGGACGAGACCGTGCCAACACGTTTGGGGTAGATCTGCGACAGGTCGATGCTATCCTCGACAAAGGTCAGGAGCGGCCGGTCGGCACGGGTGATCTCCCGTACCCTGTCGCATCCGTTTTGTAGCTGCGCGCCGTGGCGGCGTTGAAGCCCGCTTCATCGGCGAACTTCGTCCCATCGAAGGCGATCGTTTGCGACTTTGGAAGCAGCAATTCCACACTGCCATAGGTCGAGGCATCGATATTCTTCCGCCCGCCCCTGTACAAGCAGGATTTCGCAGGGCTTCTTTTGCCCCGAAATTGTCTCTGCGATACGCCCGGCTTCAGCCCGCACCGCGCCCGTAACGCAGGCGCAGCGGGTTTGGCCTTGTTGTATTCCACGCGGCGCAGGTAGATGGCTTTGCCCCGGATCTCCCATTCCGTTTTGAACTCATCGGCCAGCATTTGCAGGGCATCGGCGCAGGAGGTGTGGCTGTGTGAAAGCGTCTTTTCCGTCGCCTCAATGCGGCCGCCCACCGTCCAGCCGCTATCCCCTGCGATTAAGTGCCTTCACGATCAGCTCCAAGTGTGCCCGCGGTTTTGGCCGTATAGGCAAACTTTAGCAGGTTTTGAATCGTCGTGTCGCGCACTTTGTATTTACGCAGGGAAGCCTCTGGCCCTTCCATCATCACGGTGTATTCGAAGTTGCGGTCGCCGTGGCAGATGAATTTTTGCGCGCTTTCCAGCCGGTAGCGCGTACCCCGGAAATCGGTGTAGGCCCCTTCCGGGATCTCCACGTATTCAGGCAGGGAATAGTAGAGCGTCAGCAGCTTTAGTCTGATGGATCCGATCCTCGGCATAGCTGCTATCGTCCGGCTCGACATCGAGGATCAGCGCATCCTCTTTATCGTAGATTTTCATCGGATCACCGTCAAATTCAGTTCAAACTCATACAGGATGAAGCCAGGGCCGGTGCGCCGGTGCAGCGAAGCTTCAGCCCGGGGGCGGGCCCCGAGTAAAGCCTTATTTCGTGTACATGGCTATTTCTCTATTGTTTAATCGTTGTTGTATTGTCTCTTTTAAGTTTCCCGCAGGCGACCCTCGCCGCAGGCTCCAAAACGGTTTTTGGTGCAATCCCTCGGCACTGCTTTCGGGCTCCCAAAACGGTTTTTGTGCAGTATCCTCGATGTTTCGGGCTTCAAAACGGTTTTTGGTGCAATCCTTGGACGTTTCAGGCTCCAAAACGGTTTTTGGTGCAATCCCTCGGCACGTTTTCGGGCTCCAAAACGGTTTTTGGTGCAATCCTCGAGCACGTTTCGGGCTCCAAAACGGTTTTTGGTGCAACTCATGCGAGTTTTGAGGTATCCGTGTAGGGGCGCAACAGCATACACCCCACAAACGTCCCGACAGGGACGGGTGTCGAGACATATTTATTCGGCCCTACGGGGGCGTCTCATGGGGGCGAATGCACTCGCCCCTCACACGGGTACCCGGCCGATTGCGCCGGCGTCCGAAGACGCCACCGGCCAATTCGCCGGGGCCCGTAGGACCCCCGCCCCGTACCACCCACACGCCAAAGGCCGCCCGGGCGTCCGTTCCATCGATGTAGATATTCGTTTTCATTTCCGTCTTATCCGTTATGCTGTTCGCAGGATGACCCCGCGGGAATTGATTGTCTCCAGTTCGCGTTTCATACTGCCGATGCCGCTTTCGATCTGCTCGAGGCGTCGACAGTAGGCCGTATTGTCACGTATCTCTGTCGGTATGGCTACACCTACCACGAGAGTCTAGATTGATCCCCTACGGACAGTTTGATGGCGTCTTGATAGATCAGCAGCGCCGTCAGCCGCCCCTCGATGGCCGTAGCCGTGTCCCGTGTAATGCTTTGGATGCCCTTCATTGTGCCCGTGCGGCTGTCCTTCGCCTTATCATCTTTCTCGCCGAACTTGGTGTAGCCGCGCTCTTTCGCGCGCTTTTTGACCTATATCCAGTAGCTCAATGTATCGGTCGTCGCGCTTGGTCATCTCTTCCATCAGCTTATCGAAGTCGTCGAGTACATCCTGATCGCCGCCGGGCTTTAGCGATTCGACAAGGTTCTTCTTGAAATCCTCGAACACGTCCGAAAAAGATGGCCGAATACAGCAACTGCGTGATAAAGTTTTCAAAGCGAGGTCGGACGCCGTGGCAAACATGGCCTTACTGGCATCCTCGCCCGCCTTCCATGCCCCCACGATGGCGTTGCGCAGGTTGTTACCAATGTCGCCGGCAAGGCTCGTGGCGATCTCGCCGAGGCTTTCCTCCGCCTTTTGACGGCATCCTGCCAATCGAGGGGCGTTTTGAAGCAGCTGCTTCGTCTTATCGTCCACCTGATCGGTGTTGATCAGTGTTTTCGCCAGCTCTTTATTCAGGTTGCCCGCCTCGTCCAGCAAGGCCCGGGAAAAACCTTCATCAGATCATCCGTGACCTTGTTTTTCTTCTTGCTGAATATGCCCGCAAGCAGTCCGCCGATTGTTCCCACCACGGCGCCGATGGCCCGTTCCCTATGCCCGGAATGATCGAGCCGATGGCCGCTCCGGCCCAGTGCCCCCCGTGGCCGCCCTTTGGCTACATTGTTGCCGTCGACTACGTTGCGCAGGTCGACGTTGGCCTGCCCCTCATGCAGCTTGCCGATGGCATCGGAGTAACCATCCATTGCCTTATTCAGCGCTTTGAAGCTGTCTTTGATCTCGCCGGCGTAGTTGCGCACAAAGGCGCCCGACTTGCTTTGCAGGTGCAATTGCTCATTCAGCGACAGGGCATATTCATGGGCAAAGGCGATCGAGTTTTTGTAGAACTCTTTTTCCACGGCGCGGCGTTTTTCGGCCGCTGCGGTGATCATATTGATCAGCGTGGCTGTACCCGAGATAGCCGTGCTGATGGCGCCCACCTGCCCCGTGTCGTATCCATGTCGCGGGAAAGCATCTCGCTGGCGGCGGCGAGGCTCGAACCGATTGCCGCGAAGGCCTGACCCACGCTGCCGCTCAGTCCGCCCAGCGCCGAGGCCATCTGCCCGAAGGCGCCGAGCACCTCGGACAGCTTTTGCGTCGGGATGCGTCCGAGTTCCTTGTTTAGGGCTTCGAGTTCCTCGCGGGCAAGGGCTATTTCCTTAGCCAGCTTTATCCGTCGGGGCGAGCTTGTACCGCTCTTCCATCAGCCGCAGGCGTTCCTTTGCACCCGGCGCTCTTCCTCGAGTTGCTTTTTGCGACGATCCGCTTCCCCAGCGATAGAAAGATTCCGCATTGGCCATCTGCTTACGGGTGATCTCAATGTCATAATTGAGCATCTCCGCGGTATAGCTATTTTGGCCAGCGTGATCTCTTTCTCTTTGGCGACGGTGAGTTCAGCGATCAGTTTCTCATTGTTTTCCGCCATCTGCAGCCGCTCTTTTTGTAGTAGTTGTCGATGTCATCCAGCTGCACAGCCAGCTCATCGGCAAAGCGCAAGCGCCCCTTCCTTGAATGCGCCGTTGACGGCTTCATCAATCTCAGCCGCAGACTTCTTATAAGACTTTTTCGGCCAGATCGACGAGGTTTTTGAAGTAGGTCGTTTCTTCCTTCCGAGAGGGTCGCATTTTTGCCATAGGCCCTCTCGTTTGGCCTTCAGCATATCCTCCTCCTGCTGTTTGATGGCAGCCAGTTCCTTCTTCTTGTTCAGTTCGGCCTGCTGGCGTTGTTTGTAGTAGCTGTCATTCAGCAGGTCGATCTGCTTTTGCGCAAACTCGAGTTGGTTATTCTCCCATTCCCGCTGATAGGACTTTTTGCAGTTTGAGCCGCTCCTGCTGTTCGCGAAGTGCCTTTTCTGCATCCTTATTACCTCTTCCGGAGCCGGAACGCGCCGCCTTGTCTATAGCGCCCAGTTCCTTTTCCCGATCCGTGTCCAATTTGATCAGAGAGGCTCTTCAGCTGGTTCACCTTGTCGATGTCTTCCAGACTGTTTGTCGTTAGTTTGTTTTGGCCTCCTGCATGCATGTAGTTCCTCAGTAGGTTGCCGCTTCCGCTCGTCGTAAATCTCATTGACGACGGCCTTGTATTCGTTGGCTAATTGGATCCGCCTTTTGCCTTTGGCGCTTTCCATCTGTTCGCGCAGCTTTTTCCGCTTTGGCCTCTTTTTCCGCTTCTTCCACCCGCCATTCGCTACGGTCACGCGACAGCTTTTCCCCAGCTACACTCAACTCAGCCGTTTTTTGGCGGCTTCATGTATAGACGTGAGATAATCAGACACGCGCTCATTGGGACGATCTATTCCCCAGTAGATTTTTGAAAAACCGGCATTAAGCTCGTCAAAACCCTCCGTAAAGCCCTGAGAAAATGATCTTGCTCAGCCCCTTGAACATATCCCCAAGACCCAATATGCGGTTGGCGAGATTCGACAGGATGGCTCCACATACATCGTTTACAGCCTTTATCACGGCGTTATAGATCGTTTCGCCGAGCTTAATGAGCGATTCCCTAAGCTGCCCCATCACACCAGAAAAGATAGCCAGAGGTACGGGCAAACTCCATCTGTCCCTCAACAGACGAGTTGAACCACATCACCAAGGATCGCAGGGCCACGACGATAGCGTCGAGGAGAAAAACAATCCCTGAGGCTTTGAGGGCTCCAAAGGCTTTTAGAGAGGGATCCCACTCCCGAGGCGGCTGTATTCAGTGGCCCAGGCAGCTTATTGATGGCATCGGCTTGCACACGAAAGCCCCGCGACACGAGATTGCTTCCCTCAGCCATCTTTTTAGGACTTTGGAGGCCTCTATCTCTAATCGGTCGAGACTGTTCGTCACGCCGTCGACATCCTTATCCAGATTGCCCTGAAACTCGAATGTTACGTATATCGTTTTTCGTCGGCCACGGCCTTTTTCTCGTTAGTTGTTGGTGGGTTATGGGGGCGGAGGCTGTCCCGCCGTTTTAAGCCAGATTGAAAAACTTCTGGCTTCGGCCTCAGAGGTGATTTCACCCCTCATCAGCCGGCTTCTTCTTTTCCGTATTTGGGTTGGTCATTGATGGCCGCCAGCACAACGCCCACGGCACTTTATACATCAGTTCGCGCCACGTCCAAACGCCTTGCGAGGCGATCTGGAACAGTGCGCCGAAAAGGGCTATGGGGCCTTCGTCCCTTAACTCCCCTGTCGCTTCCCCGGCTCAGATTCGGAGTCGTCACCTGTAGATGAGCAATCGATCTGATAATAGTCGTAAAATGGCCCGCGCCACTCAGCAGGACGATCACTTTGGCCAGCTCAGCCATCGTTTGGGCATCCATCCGTCGGCGCAGATGAGGCCGCCACGGCACGATGAGACAGCGCACTCATCAGCCCCGAACGGATCAGCCTGAGGGCGATCAGCCGACTGGCACGGACGCCGTTTTTCGGGCTGCTGCAGGTGAGCACCGCGGCAGCCTCGCCCGTTTCGAGCGTTTCGAGGTCGACGTGCGCGCACATACATCCGACTAATGCGCAGCAGTTGGAGCAGACGGGGCGCCGAAAGCGCATCGGGAACACCTTTATCCCCAACATGCGCAGTGGACGGGGCGCCGGCACCTGACCAGCAGCCCCGTATCCAACAGCGCGTCGGCACATCGATCTCGACCGCCCGCTTGTTTCCGTCTCTTCCATTATGTCCAGCTGAATGGCTCGTAGGTGCCACTATCGTCCCCCATCAGGATTCATGTAGCGTGCCGTGACTTCGATCTGCGCGATCTCCGTACGGGTCAGGTTCCACTGGAAGCGGGCGAGGATCTTTGCGCGGGGAATGTCGAAGCCTGCCTGTATGAGGCGTAAGCACACGGAGCGCCTTTTCCACTTCCACGTAGTCCTTCGGAGGAATGAACTTTTTCACGTTATGCTCCGTGCCAGACAGATCCTTGATTTTGCCATCCACCTCTTTGCCGCCAAACAGGGTTTGCAGCACTGCGTTATCCCATTCGAGAATGTTAAACGTGAGTATCTTCAATCCCTCTTTCCGAGATCACGGATTCCACCGGGGCATCCGGCTCTTCCTCGCAAAAGAACTCTTGTGTCTGATCCTGTTCGGTGGTAAAGTTGGCCGTGCCCTTCAGGTACGGGCCAGCTACTTCATCTCTTCCGGCATCTTAGCGCCGCCGTCTGTCACGTCGCCGAACAGGATGGCGCTCAGTCCGACAGATCGGATTTTCTTTCATTGTTGAGTTGTTGAGTTGTTGAGTTGTTGAATTGTTGAGATGTTGGCTTGTTGAGATGTTGGCTTGCCATAGTTGTTGAGTCGGTTTAGTTGTTGAGATGTAGAACGACTAAACAATTCTGGCAAACCAACGACTCAACGAATAAACAGGGCTCAGCCCTCAACGAATAAACCGGAAAGCGAGCCACGCGGCCGTGCCGAGCACGAGGGCCAGGAAGGCGTATCCGCCGCCCATCAGCGCCCGATGGTGCCACCGGAAGGGCGCTCCCACGTGACATACCCGTGCGGACACGGTCGGTCAGCTCGCGGATGCAGTGCGGTCGCGCAGGGCGATCACCCGGCGGAGGCCGTCTTCGTGGCAGTGCACATCGAGCAGGGCACCACGGTAGCCCGTATCGGTCAGGACGTCCGTCAGCGTCACGTTCGGCACGATGCGCGTACCGGGCACGGCGATCAGCCGCGAGAGCGCCACCCTGCCCGACTGGCATTCCAGGTAGGCGCGGATCAGGCCGAATCGGGTTCGATGACCACGAGCGTATCGCGCACCGTCTCGGTCACTTCCCTTTGCGTCATCTCGCGCTCCGTGTACGGCATGCGCCACAGGCGGCAGCCAGTCGCCGCAAAGAGTGTGAGGGCAGCCAGCCGTAAGCTCATGAGTCGTCGAAGAAGGCACGCGCACGGCCGGGAGAGGTCAGCCAGTGCGCGCAGCCTCGGAACGAACAAAAAGTGAGGGGAAACACCTTGGCAGGGTTACTTATTCGTTTTGTGGGTCGGCCTTTGGGGCCTTTGCTTCCCGTGGATGGTTCCGCCTTTGTGGCCTCGGAAGGTCCCACCGTTTCGGGCGCCTTGCGGCCTCGGAGGCTTCCACCGCCGTAGATTCTTCCGGCTTTGACGCCGTTTCCGTAGGGGTTCACCCACGGGGCCGAGCCACCCAGACGGACGTACCTGTCCGCGCCGCCGGTGTACATCATCACCGTATCCCCGTAGCACGGAATGCCCGAAACGGTCACCGGTTTATCGGTCCTCGTTTTCCACGATCAGCATGGAGGCAGGGCTGAATGCCCTGCGGGAAGGCGCGCAGCTCGGTCGGGTCATTGGCAGTCACCGGTACGATGCAAGGATTGCAATCGTGACCGATGATGCCGTCCGCCGTAGCCGGCGCAGCGCCGCGGCCGGGAAAGGCCCCGAGGCCCATCTGGCCCCGTCTAAACTGTCCGGGGCAACGAACGTGTACCGCCGCCCCGTGGTCTCATTTCTGTACATCATCGTTTAATTGTTATTGTATTGTCACTTTTAGCGGCGACCCCGCACCCGCGGCCTCAAACCTGCACGCCGAGGATTGCGCCAAAACCGATTTGAAGCCCCAAATGCGCCTCGGATTGGGCCAAAAACGGAATTTAAGCCCGCGGCGACCCTCATTTTGGGCTAAAATCGTTTTGAAGCCTGCGGCGACCCTCGTTTTGGGCTAAAAATCGATTTGAAGCCCGCGGCGAGGGTCATTTCACGTCAAAAAACAGGATTTAGGTCCGCGGCGACCCTCATTTTGCGCGTCTGTGTAGCGCGTATTGCACTACGCCCCACAAACGTCCCGACAGGGACGGGCGCCAGACTATATTCATTCGGCCCCGTTGGGGGCCGCCTAATAAGGGCGAATGATTCCGGGGCGGGTACATGTGCGAATACAGTTCGCCCCTACACACTGGTACATGGTCGTTGTTAGATGTTGAGGGCCTCCGGCCTGTTGAGTTGTTTATCTGTTGTTCGTTGGTTTGACACAGTGGTTCAACACCTCAACATCTCAACATCTCAACAACTAAACATCTCAACAACTAAACATCTCAACAACTCAAAACATCTCAACAACTAAACATCTCAACAACTAAACATCTCAACAACTAAACACCTAAACAGGGCCGCCAGGCCCCAACACATAAACACTTATTCCTCCGGCAAGGTGATGTCCGGATTGCCGTCGCCGCCCGGCTTCTTCGGTTTCTCGCCGCCCGGTTGGGGCTGGTTCGCCGGAGCCACCGCCCGGCTGCTTCGGATCCCTTCGGCTGGTCAGGCTCTTCAGGTCGCCGCCCGGCTTCTTCGGTCCTGAGGCTGCTTCGGTTGCTTCGGGTCTTTGGGCTCCTTCGGCTGCTTCGGCTCCTTGGGAACAGACGGTTTGCGGGGCGCGCGCTTCTTCTGGGCGGAGGACTGTTTCCAGGCGGCGTCCAATTCAGCGGCGCGCTGGTTGAGTCGGGCGGCGAGGGCCCTCGATGGCCGGCTTCTCGATGGGCGTTTGGCCGAAAAGGTAGTTGGAGCGCAGGGGTGAAGAGGGATGCGCTCTGTAGGCGGCGTCGGTCCGCGGGCGGACTTTAGAGGCCAGCGGCAGGCGGGTGGCTGCGCGTCCGTCGCTTCGCTTGCTGGCTAAGTCGGCGAAAGCCTCTATTGAGGGCCTCGAGCTTGGGCCGGCATGGTCGGCGAGGTGGAGCGTGGTGGTGGGCCGTGAGCTCTGCTTTCTTCAGGTCGACCACAAGGCCGGAGATGAGGGCCGTCTCGCGGTCGGCCGCCTCGGTGGGGCACCGCTGTAGACGCTGACGGTGGGCATGAGTGCGGCGGCAGCTTTCTGTACGGCCTCGTCGGGCGAGAGTCGGGCGGCACGGACGGTGGCGAAGAGGTACTGCACGGCGCGATCGCGGGCCGTGTCGGCCTTCACGAGCTCAGCCGTGAGGGCGTCGGCTTGGGCCTCGCGGTTGAGCTCGGTCTCTTCGGTGATGCCGCCGTTGTAGTCGGTCACGATCTCGGCTGGATGCCGGTCTTGGCTGGTCGGCCGATTTGAGGATGCCGTGCATCTCGGTGTGATAGGTCACGTGCATCGCGTTGTCGAGCTTCTTCGCCCGACGGTCTTAATCTCTAAATCTTTGTCCATACTGATGTTTGTTGGTTGTTGGTGTTGTTTAGTTGTTTGGTTGTTCGTTGTTAGGTGTTGGTGGTGTTTGGTTGTTGGGGGTTCAGTTGTTAGTTGTTTGTTGATTCGGCGGCAAAGGTGAAGGGCGCTCAGACGCCCCGCAAATCGACGTGTAAAGAACCGCGGATTCAGGCGGTTTTAACGGTTAAAATCGGCGGCTCTTTGCATAAGGCCGGGAGGAAGAATACTTGAAGCCTGCCAGTTCGTTGCTCGGAGAGTGTTAGAGGAGGGCTGGGTGAATCTGCCCCAAAAGGGTAACGCTATAAACGCAAAATGGGACTGATCTTTCGACCAATCCCATTTACTCCTGAGTCGCCCAAAAAAGTTGGGACTACTCTGATGTTGCTGTCACGAGGTAATCAAGCAGTTTTCGGCTTGCATCATCGAAGCTCTCGCGTGACACTCTTTGCCGTAGCCATTCCAAATAAGTTGCCACGTGGCAAAGCCCTTCGATCACTTTATCCTCAGAGTTGCCTACGCGGATGCGGTATCGGGCGATACCCGTAAAAACCACTCCAGTAAAAGCGAACGTCATAGCGCTCTACAGCAATCCTTAGAGGAATGGCCACGGTATCCGTGGATGTATCCGTAAAAAGGTTGCCTCAGGGCAAGCGCGCTTCAGTGTTTCCGAAAGGGCAGACCGCAAGTCTTCAAACGTGGCCTTCACCTTCGTTTTTCCATCAATGACGCGTTTGTCCATTATCTCTAGGCTAACCGTTTTACCCGCAAACAGCCCAGAGACAACAATATCGCTCGGTTTCGATTTAAAGATCCACACATTCTTTTTGGCACATGCCCCCGCCTGCCACGATAAGCAGCGCTAACAGTGTAATGACAGTAATTCTCATGTTTCCTTTCGTTGATTGTTTAATACTGCGGGCGAAAGTACGCGTTTTGATCAACAGACGTGGGAAAGGCTGTGCGTGTACCCGGCCAGATTCGCCGGCGGCCGCAGCCGCCCCCGACGATTTCGATACGGACGAGGAATGCCGCAATCCTGAAATCATCGCCGACAAATGGAACTGGACCAGAGCAAGCCCTCTACTTTACACGCTCTTTCAGCGAGCCCCTGTTGGTTATTTGGTGCGGCAACATCATCGCCCGCGATTGCTGTATTGCCCGAGCCGGTGCGCGTGCCCGTGAGGCTGGCCGGGCGGAATAAGCTCGTTGGGGAATTGGGACATCATTAATATCCGAATGGTAGACATCCGCCGACCCGATCCCAAGCGGGACTTTTGCTGAGGGCGTTTCGGTCTGGCCGGAAAAGAATACGGAGGCGATGATCGACGAGGGTACTCGCGCAGGTGTCGGCCGCCTCGGTGCAAAAGGAATGCTTCCAACAACCCGGTGGTTGAAGGGACGTACTCAAAAGAGATCACATGGGGCGCCGTGCCCCGCTTAATAAGTTTCCTTTCCTCATTAGTTATGGCGACCCGGCGCCCTCCAATCGTACGACGCACCGCAAGGGCGTGAAAGCGCTCGGATCGTTTAAGTCGAACGTGCTTTTTGGGTATTTGGATGGCCGCCTATACGTCATTACGGCCTTCCTCGACCATGTCACCAATGATGAGTTCGTCAATTGGTACTACTACCAAAAAGGATTACGTCCGCGACCGTACGACGATCTACAACTACATCGAGAATAACAAGCTACAGGATCCCTTCTACGATCAAGTGTTCAGCCGCTTTTCCTGCAAAAGGCCATCGAACGGAAATTCATCATCTCTATCGCACCCGACGAACGAGCCAAACCGGATAAGTTCGCCCGAATTGAAGGCAACCTTGAGGCCGCTCAATCGGGCGGGCAACCTGATTTTTCAACATTGCCGAAAAGAAATCCCCACATGCAACGGCTCGAGGAACAGTTTTAAGCTCTTCGATGATGGACTCCCCGCCCCGGCCGACGGCCCCAGACGCAGTGGAAGGGGTTACTTCGTGGCTCAGCGTAAGGTTGTCGCTATCACCCCCACGGCGTGGTCGGTTGGCACGCGGCCGGTGAATAAGAAAAGGTATTGAAAGCGTTTTTACCCCTCCCAGTTCCATGAAGGGTAGGCACGGCGGAGGGCGGCCGCCGTTTCGCGGCGGGTATGTGAGGTCGGACAAGTAGTGGCTGACTCCACGCAGCACGTCCGTAATAGACCGTTCGTCTACGAAAAAACTCATGCTCCGGACAGAATATGCATCACATCATCGAAGCGGCGACGGCGCACCTCTGTCAATAGTAGAAACGCGCTGCCAGCAACCGGCGGCGCGCCTCGCGACGCTCCACCCGTGTCAAACACATGGAAGGATTTCCCTCCGTCTCTTTCGTCTGGCTCTGTCCGGTCATCATTGATTGCTTGTCCTTGCTTTTTGCAAAGGAAGCAAAAGCGGAGGGAAAGGGCGACGATTTGGCAGGTGAAAAGATAGACACAATGTCACCCGCCCTATATACGCAAAGGCGGCCTATCCATCCCGGACTCCGAGCCGCCCCAATCAAAAAGAAATTTATAACATCTTACTCTTATACCTTGTCTGCTTCTTTCCCTGACGTCAGGAAAATGTCTCCCCGCTCTATCTCTACGATCCCCCGTATAATCTCGCATAGCCACTTGCGGGACAATCGCGTTGCCGGCCGCTCTTAGGGCTTCTTCGTTGAATCGTTTATCGGCGCGGTGGATAGCTTCTTCGATTTCATCATCAGACAGACGGTCCGCAAAATCCGCTCGTATCCGGCGGCGCAGTGATTCAGGGGCATATCCCATCATCGTCAGTGCGAACCGGTGATTCATTCGGAAAATCCCGGAAACACCGCGCGGACTACGAACCCAGCCGACTTCCTCCAGTAGCTGGCCCCCTTCTTCGCTGCCATTTTTCTTGTTGTTCACATTCAGCCCCGCGAGCCTCGAGGCTTGCTCGTGGCGTTGGAAAGCAGCGCGCAGGCAGGGTTACAGTCGTGTCCTCAATATTCACCGTCCGCGGCGGCATTGGAGCGAGGAACCACACTCGGTCGCGCCTGTGGGGTGCCCCGATGGAACAAGCCGGAATAACCACCGGCCGGATGGTATATCCGATGGCTTCAAAGTCTTTGCAGATCCGGTGGACGGTGTATGTGCCCGCATTTCGTTTGAAGCTCGTTACCCGCTCCGAACAGATCGGGCTCGCTTTCCAGCGTAACGGCGTGAGCGGGTTGTACCATCGAAAGGATGCCAGCAACATTTTCTGCAATAACCCAGCGCGGTCGGACGTCACCAATAATGCGCAGCATTTCTGGCCAGAGATAACGGTCATCCGCCGCTCCGCGACGCTTCCTGTTGAACTGAATGGCTGACGGAAGCCCCGAGTGAGTGTCATACGGCGGCCATAGTCGGTGCCGAATCGTGGAATAAGTCTTTCATCGATGATCGTTTTGTCAGTGTACGAATGTCTTTATGATGATGGGCGCGCGGGGGACAGGGAGGCCAACACGTCAGAACCAGAATGCGCCGATCTCCACGATACGACCGTCTCGATGCCCGCACCATGCGGCCGCCATGCCAGACCCGCCGATGCCATCGAACAGACCGATATGAGATCATCCCCGCTGCCCATCCTGTTTTACTCCTCGCTGACCGTTTCCGATGTGTTATTCTCGGCGGCATGCGCCCGGCAAACTTCGCAGGCATGTACCCGGCCAAACTTCGCCGGCGTCCGAAGACGCCCCCAGTAGGATCGCTTCCCGGCTTCGGATCCACGCAGCAATATCTTTCCACGGGAGCATCCGCCTACGTTTTATCATCCACGTAGCAATGCGCATACACCTTGCGCGCGTCGCCGCCATGGTCCCACCTCGTCCGGCCGATGATCATTGATTCGATCGAAACCGATGCCCTTTCAAGCAGCCAGTTCACCATCTCCGTTTGCTGGCGCCCTTCGCGCGCATGTCGAGATAATGATGTAGTGCCCTTCGGCACGCAGAGGGTGTTGATCGCCTCACGCGCCCCAGGCATCGCCTCGCCGATCCTCGGCCACTGGCCGTCGTGGATCGTTCCGTCAAAGTCTACTGCGATGATCATACGTCCGTCATGCTTAGGGATGGCCACCCAAGCGCCCGACTCGTCACGTACCGCCGCGCGGATGTAGTCTTTCGAGGGCGTGGGTTGGTAGCTCTCTTGGATGATGCGCACGCCCTCTATAAAGCGTTCGTCGCCCGTTTCCTCAGCCATCTTTTGCAGTTGTAGCGCGCGGGAGGCCTCGGATTGCCCGCCTCGTCGCGCGACAGCAGCCGCAGGATGGCCTTGACCAGCGCGCGGCTGGCATCGTCGCGGAGCCTGCGATTCGATGTACGTTTTGACCATCGCGATACCTCGTTCACCGTGTCGCGGTAATTGTCGAGCATGTAGTGCCCGATGGTGATGCGCATCGTGCCCTCGGGTTGGTGAACGTGTGCGACTGCTGATCGTCTTTCACGCCGAACAGCCCGCCTTCATCTCTAATGCCCCGCGGAAGGCCTCCGCCGCGGCCGTCTTTTCTGGGCGATAGCCTCGCTGATATTCGTCAGCTCCGGGCATTACGGCCGCGATCGTCTCATCCACCAATTCCGTGTAAGCTCCCGCGATCGGACTTCCGTTTGGCCTCCGCTGCTTTCTTCTCTTTGGCCAGTTTGCAGGCCTCAAACTCTTACGCTCCTCAGCCGTCATTTCTACTGTTGTCATTTTTGTTTATGCGTTTAGGTGTTTATCTGTTTATGCGCGAGGGATCTTTCCGTCCGTCGGGGAACATCTCATAGAAGCCCCCCGCCGCCCTGAGGTGTGTCCGCCATTCGGCCGACCTTTTCAATGTCTTTTACGCTGCATAAAGGCGTTGTAAAGGCTGCGTAAACGATCAGCGGGATGCGGTTGAAGTTCGTCGCCCCGGCCGCCCGACAGGCAATGGCGCTTTACCCGTTTACATCCGCCTCATAGTCCATTGCTTGACGGTAGGCGAACACGGAGGCCATCACCGCTTGCGCCAGCGGTCAGCCTCGGACGCCCGCGGGGTCATCGCCACGGCCAGTTTACTACACGTCGCCAGCCCGCGCAATCCATTTCCGAGGAATGCTCTACGCCATACGGGCGAGTTTCGCGCTTACCGTCATCATCGATCCGCGCCCTGTTTAGCAGCATGTGGAGAGCGCTTCAGCAGTTGCCCGCTTCCGGTGATCGTTGTCTATTGTTTTCATCATTCTCTACTTCTTCTAACTGCCCGGGCGAAGCCCATGGCAACTCACCGGGCGGCCTTGCCGCCCTGCTTCCTCCTTTTCTCGCCCCAGTATCTCATCACGCCTTTTGTCCCAGATCACCGCACTGGCCGACCGCCGCCATAACGGCTCGTGGGGAAGGCTTTGAACCCTTCGATGCGGAGGCCACGTTGGCATCGCGCAGGATGCCGCAGGGCCGTGGGCGTCGAGGGGCGACGGCCGTCTACGTGACTCGATGTGAGACGAACAGCTTCGTGGGAAAGCGACGCTTGAGGGTCTGTATTCTGAAAACTTCAGATCCATGAGTGCACGGAATCGATAAAGACGATGTCCGCACTGCGTTGCCGCCGCAGCCTTTCGCAAAAGCTCATCCTTGCTTTCGCGGTCGAGCAGTATCCAGCGGGCACCCGCCTCGAGCATTCCAGCACGGTCGACAGCCATCTGGATCGTTCGCGGGTGCCCTCCTCGACGCTGTTGTAGGCCACGCGGCCGAGCGGTCAGATAACGGATAGCATCATCGCGAAGGTCGTTTTGCCATTCTTCGTGTCGCCATAGATGATCCAGCTGCCCGTCAGTTCGGGCTCGCCCACCGCATCACGCCATACACCGTCGAACCCGAGGGTGTTGAACTTTAATGGTCAGCACGTGCGCGCCGTCAATGCCCGTTTCATGCCCTTTTCGAGTTCGATATTTATGCGTCGGAGGGATGGCGTATTGTCTTCGCCCGTCAGGCGGCGCAGCAGGCGGTTCACATCCGTATCCGCCCCGGCGTTGGCTTTGATGATCATCGCCGCCGTCAGTTGCAAGAAGCGCTCGGCCTCTTCGCGGGCCGTGGGCACGACGCCTTGCCGTAGCGCTTGCCAAAGCGGCCGAAGATTTCAGCGTAGCCCTTTCTTATTGTCGATGGCTCGGCGGATCTTTTCGCTGAGGCCATCTGCGCCATCATGTAATACCCGCAACAGTGCTCCGTGGCGTTCCACAGGGCTTTGATTTCGAGAAAAAGCCTCGTAGGCAAGAGTCGCCCGCTTCGTCGAGGATGACCAGCGGCCGATCGAGCGTTTTGAGGTGAACACGAGGTCGTTATACACGTCCGCGAAGCTCCGTGCTACCCGCCAAACTCTCGGGCGATGCCCCGTAGCAGCTTTTGACGGCTCTTTACCTGCGAGCAATCCACGTAGACGGCATTGCGATGCGTTTTTGACTATGTGCCGGGCGGTGTAGGTCTTTCCGATGTCGGTCAGGTCGCACAGCATAGCCGAAAGGCTGTTCGTCTGGCACATTTCGAGCTGCGCCGTGATGTATTTGAAGACAGGCGTTTCGGCCGTCTGCCATGCCAGCGCATCGGTCAGGCCGACGCCCAAGCGGCGGGCGATGCTGATCCACTTTTCGTCAGCCAGCACGACCGTCTCGCCCCCGTTTGATGCGGCTGTATTGCGCGCTGCCTATGCCAAAGCGTGGCGGCGAAAGCGGGCGTCCGAGCCGTCGAAGTTTGCCCGACGCACGGCCAGTTCAGCCAGGATTTTCTCTTTGTATTCGTTCGTTACCATGCAGTTCTTATGTGTGCTTTGTGTGTTTACAATTTGATCGATTGCGCGGGCGGCCCAATCCTCCATCGATGCCGTCAATTCGTCTTCCTCGTAGCCGATCGGCTGACGGGTTTCGACGATTTGGACGGGCGCCGCGACCACAGCCTCAGCCGTCTCCCGATCCACCCGACCCACCTGGGGAAATCTCTTCGCGTCGCTCGCGGATCATCCGGTCGAATCGCGCCGCCCGCTTGTGTTGCACGAGCATCCGCGCCTCGTCCGCCTGCAGTGCGTTCCGCGGCGCATTCGTTGTATGCCATTGCTGCCCGAGCTGTCGCCTGGCCGATGCTGAGACATCGCCCTGATAGAGGTGAGACGCACGGCACTGAGCCATCCTCGAGGGGCAGCCAGTGAGGCCGTCACGCGCCGATCGTTCGGGGTCAGGCGGCTGAGCATATCGAAGTCCGCAAGGGCGAACTCGGCACTGGCTACCCGCACGTAGTCGTTGTTGCGGATGGTCGTTTCCGTCACGTTGCCGATGTGTTTATACCAGCCTTTCCGGCGCGATCGGACGCAGCGTCAGGTTGGCGTGTTTCGAAAAGCACCTCGCGGCGGGTCAGCCCGGGAAACTCTTTCTGCCGTGGATGCAAGGCGTTATTATGCAACTCAATGTCTGCCAAATCGTCGGCAATGATCGTTTGCGGTTGAAGGTGGGATCGATGAAAATCGCCAGTCACCTTGTTGCGCACGCTTTGAAAGGCCTCCGCCTTGCCGTACTAACGGCCGCGCATGTTGACCCTTGCTTCTTCGATGTGCCCCATTTGAGCGACCGGATGTTGTGCTCAGCCCGTTTCTCGGTGGCGACGAACAGAATCGGACGAATTGGAAGGCCTCGGGCAGCCATTCGATGTTTTGCATCAGGTGATGCTCTACTTCCAGCTCGGCCAGCATGGGCAAAACCCAGCTCCATGAGCTCGCAAAAGACGTTGCGGAAGGCCTCCATCACGGTGTCTCAACGTGGGCGTGCCCACGGTGCTAGGCAGGCGGAACCAGTAGCCCGAGACGACGTCCACGCAGAGGTATTTGGCCACCCAGCCGCGGGTGCTTTTCGGGACAGGACGGCGTCGTCCATCGAGATTTTGGAGAGGGCAAACCGGCCATTGTGTCGCCACATGCTTCGGGCGCTGCGAGTTGGCGTAGTCGAACTGGCCGTTGCGGTCGGCATAGACGGCCCGTCTCGTTGACCACGTTTTTCAGGTACCGCCGGATGGTCGAGCAGCTCACCGCCTGCGGGCGGCCTTTAGCTGGTAATCCTCGGGGCGGAACACCTCGCCGGTCGTCCGGTCGAACAGCTCCGTATCGCCCGCCGCAAACTCCATGTAGAGTTCGTGCACTCGGGCTGCAAACGGCTTGTCGTTCGTTCGCCAAAGCGCCACGATCAGGTTTTCAGCCCGGCGGGACACCTTCCGCGCCGCATCGTTGCCCATGTTGCGGGGCAGCAGCGAGAGTACCCTCGGCCATATGGCGGAAGGCGCGCTCGAGGCTGCGTGCGTTGGTGTACTCGGGGACGGCCACGCCATGTACGTTTCGGCCGACCGCCGGCATTCCTCCGTGTGCCACTGGAGCATCGTCTGCCAGTAAGCCCCTTTCTTGAGCTTCGACCCACTGGCCGCGCAGCCTCCGTCTGTCGGCGCAGCCCGTCGCCGAGGGCGTTGAAGTCGAGGCTTTGGCGTGACTGCCGGACGGTATCCTCCGAGAGGCGTGCTCCGTCTGCTTTTTCGCATAAGCGGCGAAGGCCTCCCGCCTCCCGATCCATGTCCACGGTGTAGAGCGCCCCGGTGTTCCTCGCGCGGCACGCGCCCATCACCCTTTCGATCATCCGCAGCTGGTCGGCCCGACGGATCGACCGCGCGTCGATCACCAGATCTCGCCTCCCTTTGCGTTGGCTGATGATGGATACATCGCCGTTTTGTCTGTCATAACAAAACTGCCGATACGTCAGCCCGACTCACGCAGTCATTCACCGTCAGGGCGGGAGCACCATCTATATATGCGTAAGCGGGCATCGTTCTTTTTGTCTCCTTTCAATGTCCGGTTCGGGGAGTCGAACCCCACGCCACTTTCGGCCGTCAAAACCCTGAACCAGCGCCCCTCAGGGATCAGGCACCCGCCAGGGACTCGTCAAACAGTTCTGAAATAAGCATCTATGTCGAGCAAAAAAGTATTCTTCTAATCCTCGCCCAAGTAGTCGGCTATTCGTTTCATTCGTTCCCGGTCACGCCACCAGATCAGCCCGATCATAACCGCCCAAGCGGCATACAGTACCAGTGCCACAGCCGGCTCACATTCCTCCGTCAGGGTGCACGAGCAACACCCAGGGCATCCGAGCCGAAGCCATCCCCCGCTTGTCATTCTGAGGCGCGCCCAAAAAACATGCGTAGCATAGCCCTACGCCCTCCCTTGGATATATCGTTCCACCCGTTCGGCCGTCAGTCTGACCGACTGCCCCTCGTCCGAATCAAACAAGTAGACATCCAGCTCCCGGTATCGGTATCGCAGCATTTCGCGCCGCCCTCGACCCGTGTACCAATAGCACGCGCCGGGCCTCAATTCTCTTGCCTTCGTCTACAATTCCGATCGATTGTTGTATGTTCATCATCAGGATTCCGACACCTGTCCTTCACCGTATCCGGCCCAAACACGAACCGATATTTCCATCCTCTGGTGTGAAATACATAGCGCCCGTCGTAGGTTTGATCCGTGAGACGTCACTACCATATCCTTCCCGTTCTTCGCCCGGTAGACATATGGCATTCCGATGATCAGTTTGTTTGCGTCCACGTCTCGTCCTCCCGAATCCTTTCTTCCCACTCGTTCAGCCGTCATGCTGATCGACTGCCAGTCGTCCGAGTCGAACACGAAGCAGCCGTCCGCCCTTCTGTATAGATAGCGCACCCTCTCGTCCCACCCGGCTCGTGTACCAGTGGCACGCCCCGGGCCTCAATTCACTTGTTTTCATCGCTCAGCGATCTTCTCGATTTCACTCATCAAAAAGCACCCGCAGCGCCACTCCGATCCGCGGATCGTTCCACATCAGCCGGCACAGCTCTACCAGCATGTTGCCCTGGCCGCACACCATGACCATAGCCTCTGACTCTTCCTCGCCGTCCATCAGATCCATCGTAACCAACACCGCCGCACGATCCTCAGCTTTCTCCTTGACCAACTTCCGCAGCTCATTTCCCATCTCATCAGCCCGCAGAATCAGCGCGCTCTCCACCTCCGAGGCCTCCACCCGCCTCACATCCTTATCCGTATTCATTTCGTTTTTCACTTTTCGTTTTTCAGCTGTTAATGATCAATTCTATCGCATCGCTCAGCGCGTCGATACGTGCCTGCGCACGCAACTCCACATATAGCGGGTGCGCCGCCTGGGACGATCGCTCGTCCATCAGTTCCTCTTCAATCGTTCCGCGTCTGCCCGCGCCAGCTCCAACTGCTGGCCCAACTCGCCGATTACGGATTCATACTTCGTTTCCATCGCGTCGTTTTTCGTTGCCATTCAGTTGTTCGATGACGGACGTCATCCGCGCCTCCGACAGCGGATTCACTACCCGACGGTTTCTTCCAGCGCCCGTTCCTGCAAAGCCAGCATCACGCTCTCGGCATGCCCGCCGGCCTGACCAGCCACTACCCGCTGCACGAACCACCGGGTAACCCGTCGAGCGCGCCACCTGTATGTAGTCCCGCCGCGACGGGTAGCGCTGCATCCGCCCCATCATCACCCGTTCGAGCTCTTCCGTTGCCTCAGTCGGTCAGCTTGCCTCGGCGCCACGTAGTAACCATATTTCCGAAGGCTCGGCGGCACTTCGCCCGTCACCCATTTTCCGGAACGCCCGCGCCTGCGGCTTTCCGCTGAAAGATCAGCGCATCGTCGACTCGTTGACGAACGTGAGCTCCTGCTTTCCACCAGGGTGTCGGTATGCTTCACCCCCTGCATCGTCGTCAATCCTTGGACGGCATCTCTATTCTTAATACCCAGTACCTCGCGCAGATCTTTAGCCGCAAACCAAGGCTCATCCTTAATCATCTGCATCCGTACGGATACCCCCTTCTTTCCATTGTAAAATGCTCGTTTCCATTGTCTTTACTTCCTTAGTTTAATACAGTTACTTGTTCCTTTCCTTTCTCTTTCAGACCCATATCCAGCGCCCGTTGCCGGATGCGCTTGATCAAGTCACTGCGAAACTCACCGTTCAAAGCCATGTTCACCATCCGGGTAGTCACCCCGAACGCCTCAGCCAAAGCCTTTACTGATGCCGAATCCGCAGGATCTTTCTCATTTCATTGTTCGTACTCATATATCTTATCCTTAGCGCGCCTTCCTATCAGGAAAACGCCGCAAGACAATTAATATATTTTTGTTCGGAAAAATATATTAGCTCAAAAACCAGTATAATCGAAGGAATCTTGCAAATAGCTAAGAAAAGGGAGTTTACAAATCGAAAAATCTGTCAGATAAATCGGTTTGACTTATGGTGGTTTCACGGGTGAGAACAAGAAAAGGCCTGTAAATTCTGATGCAATGAGCTAATTTATTAGCCGAGTATCTCGATGATAAATCCCCGATGGCTTTTTGACGGGTCAGGGGTCTATGCTGCGCGAGCAATCGGCGCCGGAAGTGGCACCCCACCATCGGAACCGGCCTCCCCGGCTTCATCGAGAAATAAAGTCTCTATCCGTCAAAGTCTGGCCGCTTAGAAGCTGAAAATGAGCATTGCACACCGCCATTGAGGCCAAACAGAGGAGATCGAGCCCAGGCAAAGAGAGTCGAAGCCCAGCGAAGGGAGATCGAAGCCCCAGCGAAGGAGATTCAGGCCAGACAAAAAGATATGAGGATAAGGGAACGACAGATCAAGCTGATGCGCATTGATCACCTGAAAAAGAAACCCGATATTCATGACTCAATCATCTCGAACCTGCCCACGCACCTCTACCTCCGAAAAACCCGTAGAATCCGCCGAATTGTTAAAATCTCAGCCCCAGAAGCCCTCTTTACCCCCTGCAAACGGCCTAAAACGCTGGTTTTAAGCCACTTTGTTGCGTACCACCACGTCGCAACTCGCGTTCCTACGCCGTAATAAGGACAAAACTCACCTCCGAAAAGTCCACAACAACACATTGATTAACCCGCAAAGGGAGATTATCGCTTCGTTGTCAATATTCTGTCATTATTCGGCGCCGGGATTGTCTTTTATCGCGTCATTATTCGATTTTGAGGGTAAAAACGGGTGCCCAGACCACGTCCGAACACCCCGTTTTAGCCCTATTTCGAGCCCTCGAGCGCCTTTTGTTTATCCCCTCAGAATCAGTATTCATGCGCCTTTTCGCGCGTTTTTGGCCCTTTGGGATGTCTCAATCCAACCCGCCCGTTGTAGGCCCCTATTCCATCCCCCGAATCCAACCGAAATCCAAGCAAAATATACTGAATGCTTTGGCGCCCTTTTTCTCAGTTCTCTGTTTTTCAGCTCTTTCCGTTTTCCCGTTGTACTTAATGATTTGTGGGGCATACTACAAACGGATCAATACGACCAGCGAGAAAAATAATCGAGATAAAAGATCAGCTCATAGCGAGAAACGAGAGAGATATTGCAGAGCTAAAGAGTGATCTGACCCTTGCTGTAGAAACGCCTGACCTTATTAAGGACTCTCAAGCATACGAAAGAAACGCTCGAGATTTACAAAGGGTTTCTTGATGAGGAACACCGTAAGCGTAGGCGTATAGAAAAAGGCATTTGTGCAGAGCTCGGAGGCGATATGGATTCACTCGCGAGCAATCCGAAGAAACCACCTATCCTAAAAAGATCAATCATGAACACCATCCTCAATTGCATTGCTATAGCGCTGGCTTTAACTGCCATCTTTATGTGCTATTGCCGACTGGATTAGACGCCGGTACGACTAACTGCTCTCAGTCTCCGCAGCGAGTAACCCAAGCGAGAAATGCCACTATCAATGAGAGTAAGGCTACCATCGCCATTACCCATTGATAGTTTACAGGATACGCAGCCTGGAATTCTCTTTCATATGGGCGGATCCCTTCGATGTAAGCCAGGCGGCCACGACGCCATCCTCCGAGAAATGAGCCACGGCCATCTCCAGCTCCGCAGCCGATTCAGATCTGTCTCCAGCACATCCGTATCAAACAGCTGCTCCAACTCTTCGGGCGTTTGCCCTCGGAAAGCGCTCCGGGCAGCTGCTTTTTCCTTTCTGAAAACTCATATCGTTCCATATATCACATTGCTTTACTATGACTCGCAAATCACTTCTTCGCGCATACAGCGCCGGCGCAGAAAGAAACTCTTTTTGCGCATCTATTTCGAGCGCCTCCGCCATCCCGGGCAGGACATGGACTCCGTCTCTGGGGATACTCTGCAGCGACTTCAAAGCATCGCTGAAAAGCTCGACTGCAAAGAGGAATGTAAGACCGACAGTGCCACTTACCGCCCAGACGAAGAGTGGCGCGAAATCGTCGCATGGTGAAGAAAGGAGGCGCGCCAGGTCTTACAGGTGCTCATTAAAGCCCCCAAACAGGCCGAAGAGCTCCAGGGCGCTAATAGGCACCGTGGGTGTAGATGATGACTACATCCATCTTGTTCTCGAAACGAGATACCCCAGCTAAACACGTCCTGCGATCTTCCTGTCGTATATCATCCTATCCTCCATGCGCTCGACAAAGACGTCTACGGCTCCGCCTTCCCAGTAATGCACATTGATAACTTTGTATACGATCCCTTAACGACATCTTCCTCATGATTCTCTTCTCGCAATACGACCTTTTCACCTACCGACGGCACTCTCTCTAAGTGTACAGGGGTGGGATATCCTTTGAACATCTCGTTCGCATTGTCTCTCTTTAGGATATTAATCTTGCTCATTTCTTTATAGTTTAGTATCTCTATTTGTGTGACCGGGCGGCCGTGTAGGGTGAGATCTACGCGGTCGCCCGGTGTTTAATGTGGGGACGTGTACCCAAAAGCGCCGTTTGTTGCCCCTATCGAGGGCCGACGTGTATCCAAATTGGCGTTTTGCTGCCCATATCCTCGAAGTTCTCGAGGATCTCACACGCCGGCGGGGTGAGCTCCAGCCGATGGCGGCGCATGCGGCGTAGCCCCGAGGAATCTTTGCTGCTTTTTGGCGAGCAAGGTGCTTGAGGGTGTTTTCGTAGAGCTTTTGAAAGCGCAGTAGGAAGTTGGCGGACATGCTTGTTCCCCGCTCAAGAGCGGCGGCTGATTCAGGCGTGATGTCCTCCAAGCCGGCCACAATGCGCCGGACGGATGCCTCAGATATGCCGGCACGACTGGCCAGCTCTGCGACCGTCATTCCGTTTTTCTTCCATCCATTCGCGGACGTTTTTCGCCCGGGTGGATGGCCACGACCATATAAAGTCTTTTTCTGTTTCCATTTCGGTTTCGTTTCTAATGATGATAGTCTGTGATTTCGAGGATTGTCAGATAGGGATCGGCAATCTCTTTGAGTAACATTTTACCGTCTGCGCCGGTACGAAAAATCAATCGGAGACCACCTTGTAGGCGTAGAGCCCATTGCCCCTTACGGTCTGCGGTAAGCGGGTGGAAGTGACCCGGAGCGCCAATGAGATCCTCTACGTTTTCGGCCGCTTTCATCTGCCCGACCCTAAGATGAGCGTGCGCGACATCGCTCGCCGTATTTCTTTACGGCTGCTCGCTCTGAGGTGCAGAGCTGCTTTAGCTGGCGACTGGCGTAGAGGATTTCCATTCAAGGGGAGGGAATTCCTTATGAATTTCCCTTTAGCTGGAAGGAATATAATGAGCAATTCTTTTCCAGATTTCGATACGCTTACTCCCAATGTCCTATCTGGAGAAATCAGCATGTAGAATTAGGGTGCCGGTACGCTCCACAACGACATATCGCTCCAGCAAAAATCCATGACAGACTTAACATCATCAGACAATACAGGGAATCACATAGCCGAAGAGACTGAGCTTTCCATCTTCAAACTGATAGGCGTAAACAATATCGGAGCTTTCTGATTTATACGCGATCACATTATCTTCCTCAAAACCTTTGAAGATTCCGGGAATTTCGATTTGATGTATTCAACACTCTGCCCAAACTCTAATATGGGCTCCTTGATAAAATTGATCAGAGTCTTAACCGTCACCTTGCAAAGCGCGCTTTTTACCACCTGACGGCACGACTATATTGGTCTCACCTCTCACCCGACCTCTCACTGTACCGTCTTCCGAGACGGATGCGATGAGGACTCTCGCTCTTGTAAGTAACGGTTTCTCCAGTGCTACCCTCAACCGTTAATTTAGCCGTTTTGTCATCGTGTGAGGGTCAACATATTCGGTGTCACTGTCAATTGCACTTCCGGCGGAGTGTCAGGATTGTTCGGGTTGTCTTTCGAGCAACCAACTGCGAGCATGGCTATCGCCACGCATGCCAATAGTAAATACTTCTTCATCTTCTTACTTATATAAATAGTTCTATGTGTTCGTTTTTGTCTCGTTGTGTGCCTTACCGCCGGTTGCTGAATACGACCGTGTTGCCAATGGTCATAGCCACGTAGCCCAGCACGAGGGAGATGCTGACGAATTGAAGCCACGGGAATGCTAAACGGCGGGTGCACAAGGCTGCCGTCTTCATACTTTTCCGTGTTGGTACTTTTCGGCTGTGAGTACATCGGGGTTCGTCCACGGCGCAGGCGTTTCGTGACGCGGTACTCGTCTGTTTCAATTACGTAGTCACGCCCGGGAATGATGATAGGCTGGATCGAAGATCTCCCTCAGATAAGTATGCAGCCGGATGGATATTCGTCCATACTGTCTTCGTAGTGGCGTATGGCGGACGTGGCGCCGCGAAACCAATCGCCGGCGTCGATATGCTCAGCCGTGCTCCCGTAGTAGGTGTCCACATCGGCGTCGCCATTGAGGCGACCGCCCATCGTCTGGACACTATCAAAGAAAGGGATCAGGTTGCGGCCTTTGGGTGGGGGTCTCATCAAAAAGATGTATCAATGAGAGACGTCTCGTCTATTCCCCACCGCGCGTCAGTCATCTCTCCTCGCCAGACGCATGATCCATGCACGGGAGATGCCAAAGGCTCGAGAGATGCCGAACAGCGTTGCGTCCGAAGGGGTGCCCCCAGGAGCCATTTCAGCGGCAAAGGTGGCGGGCTTCACGCGGATCTTTTTCGGCAAAATCATCTGCCGTGAGGCCGTGATCCCTGCATCACGTCACGAATGCGCCGCTGCATGGGGCTTTCGCCACCGGGCGCTGGATCGCTGTTGCGCAGCATCTCGCCCTCGCCAGTGAGCAGCCAAACCTTATTCACGCAGAAGTAATTCGCAAGTATCTCTACGTTTTTAATGTTTGGCTTTGACGTAGCCTTGTTTAGCAGTCGACTCAATGTGGACTGCGAGATCCCTGTTTTTCATCGAGACTTCGTAAGGTGTTATGCCAGCCTTATCTATCAGGTGTCTCAACCTTTCACTAAACCCTTCCATATCAAAAGTGCAAGCAAATTGCAATCACTTTTGCACAAAAATGTTTTTCGCAAAAATACTTACATAATACTTCCACTATCTATATCTTTTGCGCCATGATTTGATACAAAAGTAGAGAAATAAATAAGTAAAGAACAGCAACACACAAATAGAAACAGAAAGATGGAAAAGCATTTCAAGCTGACGGAAGAGACGATCCAGTGGCAAGGGCGCAACCTGCACCGCATCGAGGCAACGAGAGACAGCTACTGGGCGAAGGTCGGCCAGAAAGGCGGCTTCGTAGAGAGCGAGCGCAACCTGAGAGGCGACGCATGGGTGGCCGATAATGCCAAAAGTCTGGGGATCCGCTTACCTATTGGAAAGATCGCTGGCCTGCGATAACGCCCAAAGTCTTTGACAAGTGCACACTCATGGACACGTCGCAAGTGGCAGGAGATTCTCGCATTCACGGCTATGGGACGGTGGTGCACAGTGCAGCGAAGATTTACAGTGGGGTGGTCGAGAGTTCGGATGACTACATCGCCTTCCAAGGCTTCCACGAAGGAGGCCCCCTGACCGCCTATCGGGATACGAACGACATGCCGTCCATAATCCTCGGCGGCAGCTGGTACACCCCTGCCGAACTTCATCCGATGGGCCAAACAGCACTATGAGAACAACCCCGATCGCCTCGAGGAGGTGCGCCTCATCACGGAACTGATCAGAAAGCGATTTGACAAAGCGTAAACACACGAAACGATATGGAGTACAGAGAAAAAGTATTTGACACAAGCAGAGAAAGACGAGCGCGTCACACCTACTTCCAAAAAGAAGCTGGTTGAAGGGCAAACGTCACCCGCGCCACGTATGACGCAATGAAGGCCTTCGGATTCAGGACGCCGCAAACGATGTATCAAACATCCGCCGGCGCGTAGAGAGCCGTCGGGCTGCAGCCGAGAGGAAGGCCGCAAAGGCGTAAGAAAGGAGGACACAGACATGGCAACAACAACGAAAATCAACGGGCGAGCGGAGCGCCGACAGGCGGCGGCCGTGACCAAAGAGTGGTACAGCGAGCGCGAGGCGGCGATCTACAGGCGTCTCGGTGGAGACGCTCAAACGGATGCGACAGGCAGGGCGTGGTGCGCTACGGCGTACGCCGCGATGGTCGCGGCATCACCTACCGGCGGGGCGATCTGGACCGCGTCATGGGAGCGAGAGTTCCAGTTCAACGAGGCGCTGCCGGTAGATCCCAACGCAGACCTGCTGACGCTGGGGCGAGGAAGGAGGGTGCGGTCATGAAGGCTATACTCGAACAGGCGCGCTACCTCTTCCTGGAGTCCACGGGCTGGACACGCCTCACGTGGCGCGACCGCTGGGTGGCCATCTACTTCGCCCTTTCGCTCACCGCGATAGGCATCTTGGAAGAGGCGCCCGTATGGGTCTGGATCGCCGTGGCGCTGAACTTCATGAACGCCGTGCGGATGGTACGCCGGATCGATCTGCCGGAACTCTCCGACGGCGACGGCGAACCGGAATCTCCATCGAACGACAGCAAGCACGACAACAACGACCGCCCGGGCGCTCAGCCTCCCGCGGCAGCTTCGGCGGCGTAACACAACACACAACAGTAATCCACACACTAAGCACGAACACAACAATGAAAAGGATAACGATTGAGGAGCTGCACCTTCGGAACTTCCGCGGTGCGCGGGACGTCCGGGTCAGCTTCGCGGCGGGGACGAACATCGTCAGCGGCGATAATGGCACGGGCAAGTCCACCCTGATGGACGCCTTCCTCTGGCTGCTTTTTCGGCAAGGACGCGGAAGAGCGGAAGGACTGCGAGATCAAACGCATCGAGGCCGGCGAGACACTCCGACGCACGGACGCCACGGTGGAATGCCGCATCGACGTGGACGGCCAACAGAACACCCTACGACGCTCCCTCCGAGAGGTATGGAGCAAAACCACGCGGCGCTACGGAGCCCGTATTCAAAAGGCAACGAGACGGAGTACACGATCAACGATGTGCCCAAAAAGATGAGCGAGTTCGACGCCTGGGTGGCGGAACATCTGGCGCCCGCGGATGTCTTCCGTTTGCTCACCGACGCCGGCTGCTTCCCCCGCCTGAAGTGGGAGAAACAGCGCAGAAGCTCTTTGAGCTGGCCGGCGGCGTGGACGAGGAGGCCGTAAAGGCCAGCGTAGACGGTCTCGGCGATCTGCTGGCACGCTCTCGGATAAGTCGCTCGAAGATTACAAGCGGGAGCTGGCTGCCCGCAAGCGGAAGCTCAGGAAAGCGCTCGAGGAGATCCCCGCGCGGTCGGATCAGACGCGGCTCATGATCCCCACCACCGACGCCCGCGACGTCTGGGAGCGCCGGCTGGCCGACGTGGACGCCCGACTGGCCGACTTGAACCGGGAGGCGGCCGACTTTGCCGCCCGGGAGCGTGCGCGGGGCGCCGAGGCCCGTCGCCGGGTGGAGGAGGTCGAGGCGCTCAAGACCCGCATGGCCCGCCGCACGGCCGAGCTGAAGCAGGGCCGCCATCGAGGAGGCTGAAAAAGAAGAATGAGGGGCGCCGACAGGTCGAGGCGCGTCTCCGAGACCTCAAGGCAGCAGATGCCGAGGCGACGCGTAGACTCAAAAGACGCCAAAGGGGAGGTGGACGAGCTGGCCCTACGGATCAACCAAAAGGAAGAGGCCTGCGAGCGGCTGCGCGCCACGTGGTACGCCGAGAGCGCCCGGCCCCACACGGGCGACGGTGTGTGCCCGCACTGCCTTCAGCCGCTGCCCGAGGAGATGCAGCGAGACAATCGCCGGCGGTTCGAGGAGTCGAAAAACGAGCGCCTCAGCCAGATCCAGACCGACGGCCACCGGACGAAGGCGGAGATCACCCGGCTGGAAGAGGAGATGAAGACTGCCGAGGCGCGGCTGGACAGAGCTGCCGCCGATGCCTTCGACGCCGAAGCAAGTGCTGAGATCCTCCCGGGAGGAGCTCGCCGAGATGCCCGACCGCGTGGAGCCAGCCGCGGTGGATCCGATGGCGGATGAGGCCTACCGCGCTATGGCCGAAGAGCTGGCCGCGATGGAGGCTGATGCCCCGCAGACCCTGCCGGCGTCCGAGCCGAATGGTGGCGAGGCCATCACCGCCCGACTGGCGACCCTCAACCGTGAGCGCGACACGATCCGCCGCGGGCTCTCTGATTGCGACACCGCCGACAGCCTCCGCGCCGAGATCCGGCGCTTGGACGAAGAGGCGCGCACACTGGCTCAGCAACTCTCCGACGTCGATCGCGACGAAGACACCATGCGCCGCTACACCCGCGCCCGCATCGAGGCCATGGAGCAGCGGGTAAACAGCCTCTTCCGCACGGTTCGCTTCCGCCTCTTTGAGTACACCAACGAGGGAGGCGAGGTGGACACCTGTGTGCCGCTCGTGGGCGACGACGGCGTACCCTACCCGGTGGCCAACACGGCCGCGCAGGTCTGGGCGGGGCTGGAGATCATCCGCGTCTTGCAACAGCATGCCGGCGTATCGGCCCCTCGTGTTTGTGGACGGCGCCGAGCGCGTGACCCACTTCCCCGGATGGATCATCAGGCCATCCTGCTCAAGGTGGCGCAAGGCGTCCGGCCGATGCGGGTGGGCGTCTTCGGACGCCTGTTTAGGCGTTTAGTTGTTTATGTGTTTAGTCGTTGAGATGTTGAACTGCTTGTCAAGCCAACGAACAACAGATAAAACAACTCAACAGGCCGGAGGCCTCAACACCTAACAATGACCATGTACCCGTGTAGGGGCGAACCCCGCATTCGCCCTCCAGACGTCCCGACAGGGACGGGCGCCAGACATTTTTCACGGTACCCGCCGGGTTTCACACCAAAAATCGATTTGAAGCCCAAAACCCGCCGAGGATTGCGCCAAAAACCGATTTGGAGCCCGAAACCCGCAGAGGATTGCATCAAAAATCGATTTGGAGCCCAAAATGAGCCTCGGATTGGGCCAAAAACTGATTTGAAGCCCAAAACGAGCCCTCGGATTGGGCCAAAAACGGAATTTAAGCCCGCAGCGAGGGTCATTTCGCACCAAAAACAGGATTTAGGTCCGCGGCGACCCTCATTTTGGGCTAAAAATCGATTTGGAGCCTGCGGCGAGGGTCATTTCGCACCAAAAACAGGATTTAGGGTCTCAGGGCGACCCTCATTTCACGCCAAAAACAGGATTTAGGTCTCGGGCGACCCTCATTTCACACCTCAACACATAAACATCTCAACGAATAAACCGGCTGTTAGGCCCCCAACACACAAACAAAAATGGAAACCACCCCGCCGCCCCGGCCATGCAGCCGCAGGGCACAGCAACGACAGAAGAGCGAGGCATCACCCGCTATACCGTGAACGGCGAAGAGATCGCCCTGAGCGAGAAGATCGTCACCGACTTCCCTCACCCGCGGCAGCAACGTCCCCCAGGGCAGACATTGTACAATTCATCGCCATCTGCAAATACAACCGCCTGAACCCCTTCCTGAATGAGGCCTACCTCGTCAAGTACGGCGACAAGCCGGCCCAGATGATTGTCTCGAAAGAAGCGCTGCTGAAGCGCGCCGAGAGCTGCCCCCGAGTTCGACGGGCTGCAGGCCGGCCTGATCGTCAAGCGCGGCAGCGACATCGTCGAGGAAGAGGGCGCACTGCTCCTCCCCGAGGATCAGCTGCTCGGCGGCTGGGCGCGCGTCTACAGGACGGATCGCAAGTACCCCTCCACGGCGCGCGTATCGCTCACCGAGTACGACCGCAAGCAGTCCACCTGGAATGCCATGCGCGCCACCATGATCCGCAAGACGGCCGTCGTGCAAGCCCTGCGCGAAGCCTTCCCCACGCAGCTCGGCGCCATGTACACCGCCGAAGAGCGTGGCATCCCCGAAGACGCCACCTACGAAGACGTCACCCAGCGCCTCGAGCGCGAGAAGGCCGCCGAGGCCAACCGCACCCCGCTCAGCATCGATAACGTACCACCCGCCACTGGCCCCAACTTCGCCGGTACCCGCCGCCGCGGCAGTGCCCTCTTGATTCACCGCCATGCGACTCATCGTATTAGGAAGTTCATCCGCCGCCAACGGCTACGTGTTGGATAACGGTCGCGAGGCACTCGCCATCGAATGCAGGTGCCCGCTCGCCGACCTCCAGCGCGCCGTGGGGTTCGACCTCCGGCGTGTGGCCGGCGTACTCCTCACCCATGAGCACGGCGACCACGCCCGGCACGCCCTGAAGTACATCAAGGCCGCCCTGCCGCTCTACGCCTCCGAGGGCACATTTTGGCACCTGCCCGACGAGGTGCGGGGCTCACTTTTTAGGCACACCATACAATACGGCGAAAGATTCAAGCTGGGCGGCTTCAACGTGCTCCCCTTTGTCGTGCGCCATGATACCGCCGAGCCGCTGGGCTTCTACATCAAGCACCCCGACATGGGTTCCCTGCTCTTTGCCACCGACACGCGTTTCATCCCCTTCTTATTCGATCACATCAACACGTGGCTCATCGAATGCAACTACAGTGAGGAAGCACCCCGACATGGGTTCCTGCTCTTTGCCACCGACACGCGTTTCATCCCCTTCTTATTCGATCACATTAACACGTGGCTCATCGAACGCAACTACAGTGAGGAAATTCTCGAGAGCAACCTCTCTGCCGGCGTCATCGGCAAAGCGCAGCGCGACCGCGTCGTCGAAAGCCACATGAGCCTCGACACCCTGTCGGGAGACACTCCAGGCAAACGACCTCACCGAGACACGCCGCATCATCCTCATCTACCTCTCCGACCGCAACTCCGACGCGGCCCAATTCAAGAATACTATCGCCCGCGCCACCGGCCGCGAGGTCATCGCCGACCGCGGGCAAACGATCGAACTCACTTAATCACAACACAAAAACATCACACATCATTATGGAAACAAAGACAGAGTATCAGAAGATCAATACGCTATTCAATCGTGACAGCAACAATGTGATCATGCCCGATGCGTGGGCAGATCCCATGTTTGAGTATTTAGCCAACACGAAATGGGAGGCCACCGAGAAAGTAGACGGCACCAACATCCGCATCATCATCACCCCACCCGCCACAGAAGGCGCACCCTGTGGGCGTAGAGTTCCGCGGTCGCACAGACGCCGCGCAAATCCCCGGACACTTGCTTAATCGACTCGAAGAGCTCTTCCCCGTCGACAAGATGACAGAGCAATTCAACCCCGCCGTGCGCCCCTTGAAAGACACCATCGTGCTTTACGGTGAAGGGTACGGGGAAAAGATCCAAAAGCGGCGGACGCTACGTCCGTGGCGGCGCCGACTTCATCCTCTTCGACGTTCGCGTGGGCGATTGGTGGTTGCTGCGCGATAAAGTGGAAGGCATCGCCGACGCACTGAGTATAAAAGGTCGTCCCCTCTCATGGGCTACATGACGATCCCGGAGGCCATCGAGTTCGTCCGCCGCGGCTTTACATCGATGATCGCCGCTGACCCGACACTCCCCGCCGAGGACTTAGTACTCAAAACGCCCGTGGGCTTACTCGACCGGACCGGCCACCGCATCGTGGCTAAGGTGAAAACCGTGGACTTCCGTAAGCTGGAAGCCAAACAGACACGCATGAATAAGGAACGCAAAGCATAAAGGAAGGGCATGAATCATGGCATGGTATAAATGCAAAGTCGTTTTCGCCGTAAAGATCGACGAAAACGAAGAGAGAAAAGAAAACGTAAAAAGAGCAGTATGCGGTTGAAGCCGTTTCTGTAACGGACGCAGCTACGATCATTCAGGAGCATTTGAAAGGCTTCGATTTCTCACTAGAGGACGTTACAAAAAAATGCAGATAAAAGAGGCGTTTACTCAGGGTAGGGTTTACGGGATTCGCCCCTTTTGATTATCCGATCTTTATTGCAAAGGTTGTATTCATTGCGATGAATGATTATGGAATGGAAAAGAAGCAGAGCTTTCGCTATATGATCGAGGAGCAAACATTTGACCTCGCTTATATGCGCTTGCAACGCGAGATGACATTTAATACGGCAGACGTGGAGATAATCAGCATCGTATTGTCTCCGATCATTGAAGCGATCGAGGCCAAAAAGAAGGAGGGCGTAAGAGATGGCGTTTAAGGTGTTTGATACAGATAGCCTGGAAATTCTTCACAGAGGCGGACAAAGTGAGAAAGTATGTAGGCGACGCGTGCAAAGAGATGAAAAAAAGCCGGCCTGTTTCTTTTTGTTGCTGGCTGCGAGGATACGCCATCAAAAGGTGGGGACTTCAATTATACATGGAGCTGTTGGGACAATTTCGAGAATTACAGCGAACTGGCTTCTGTAATTGTTCAGGCTCTTTTTAGCCCGCACAATAAAGGCTTGTTGCGCATGACAGTTGAAGAATGCGTTAAGCGCGCAGACAACGAAATGCAGAGAGAGATCCTTGAAATGATCGAGAACCGACTAAAAAAGGAGGCCGCCGTATGAGCCGCGTCGCATACGACCGCGCACGCGCGGAGTACATAAAGAGCCACAGCCACGAAAGGCGACTGCGCCTTGCTTGGTTGCTTACTGAATACGTGGCTGGACGCAATGGCGAAGACATAGACATTGCAAACACTGGATTTTGGTTACGTGTAGAAGGCGTGGATATGGGGCAGCTGAATGCCCTGTGTGACTCAATAAAATCTGGCTTGACGTCTCCCATGCTGCAACGCTTTGCACTGTATTCCTCGAGGATTTTCTACCATTTATTCAGATACGTAAGCAAGAGAATCGATAGTGGTGATTTCGATGTAGAGTTTTGCAACGAATCTTACTGCATGCCGTACGCCCCAAAAAGAGCACCATTGCGCCACACTCCGCGCTGCCTTTCTTGAGGCTGAGCACGCGCTGATCTTTTTGCCACGAACGACACTTTCCAAAATGGAAACAGTCGCTGACGCACCCCATTCTTCATAATCTATGAAGGATTAGGAAGGATTATCAAGGATTATGCACCTCGTGAGGGCGGATGCAGTGTTCGCCCTACCATACCCAACGATTCAACAGGCCGCAAGGCCTCAACGCACCCGCAATGGAACTCCACATCACCTCCAAAGAAGACATGCTCCGAGAGCTCGAAGAGATGGACGCCTACCTGAACATCACCACCACCGACGATGCGGCAGAGATCACCGAATACGGCAACCAAGTGGCCGTCTATGTAGCACGTGCCGGCCGTTTGCTGGCAGACGCTAAGCATCACCTGAACACGCGCATGAAGGAGGACACGTTCGACGCCCTCCGAAAGACAGCCAAAGCAAGGCGGAGCCACCGCGAAAGCAATAAACGCCATCGTGGACAGCCTCTGCGCCGAGGAGCGCTATTTGGTGGACTTCGCCGAGCGTGTGAACCGTTGCGGTGTGCACCGCCTCGATTGGTGCCGCACGCTCATCAGTAAGGCCAAAGAGGATATGCGACTCTCTGGCATGCAACCCACATAACACAGATAAATAAAAAGGAACGCGCGCACGCGTACAATCATCTATACCCCATAGCCATGTGCAAGAAAAACTTACTTCAATCACGACTGCGACGCCCGCAACGATGAAAAGCTCATCGCCCTGCGCATCCGATACGGCGCCGAGGATACGGCGTCTACTTCATGCTCATAGAGATGCTGCAAGCAGCCCGGGCTGCGTGCTCGAGAAAGACTATAAGGCGCTGGCCTTCGACCTGCGTGTGAGTGCGCGCCGGATCAAGTCTATCGTCGAAGATTTTGGCCTCTTCACCCCACCGACGGTGGCAAGAAGTTCTACTCTGAGCGACTCATTAGTACGCAAACGAGGGTAGACGAATCCTATGAGCGGTATGCGGAGGCCGGAAGGAAGGGTATGAAAGCCCGCTGGAACAAGTCTGAGCCGATAACGATGTTATCCGAAAAGCACAACGATGTTATCCAAACCACCCCGATGCAAAAACTAAAGAGGAAAAGGAAAGAAAAAGAAACCTTTCCCCTATAACCCCCTATAAAGAAAAAGAGAAAGCAAAAGCAGAAACCGTGTTTTTGTGGCGCGTGCGCGCAAAAACGAATCGGGGGAAGGGGATGCGGATAGCGATCTCGAAGCGTGGCTTACGCCCGTAGAGGCCGAAAGCGTCGAAGCGGATGCTCCCCGGCAGGGCGGATCACAATGGGATGTCGACGGAAACCTTGCATGCTTCTTCCGAAACCTTGCAAGCTCGCCCGGAAACCCTTGCAAAGCCGAAGCCGTGGAGGAGATTGAAACCGTGGAGGCCGAAGAGGTGACGACACCAGCAGACGCCCGGCCCACTTCGCCAGCCCGCACACCGATGAAGCGCCCTACACTGGAAGAAGTGCAGACCCACATCGCGGAGAAAGGCTACAGCGTGGACGCGGAATCATTCATTGCCTTCTACGAGTCGAACGGCTGGAAGGTGGGCAAGAACCCCATGAAAAGCTGGCGGGCTGCCCTCGTAACATGGCAGAAACGAAACGCCAACGCCTCAACCGCCCCACAATTCAACCCACAAACACCAAACTTCAATGGACAAGGATTTACTAAGACGCTGGCAGAACAGCGTAGAGACAGGAATAACGAGGAGTGCGCCGACTTCTTCGCCCGCAAAAATGGCAGAGATCAATGCTCGAGAGATGGCACGACGCGAAGGCGCTGCTGGAGCACTTTAGGCCTCGAGAGGTATCCGAGGGTGTCGTCCGGATCGGAGAGGCGCCCGAAGACGTGGATCGGATCTTCGATCGGACACACGCCGATGAATACCCCTCGCTCGCCCGTATCGGTCGGACTTACGACGTGGATACGCCCCGCATGTTGCTATACCTGCACCTCAAAAGATTACTGCAACGTGGAAGGCGTAACCGAATACACCTCCGAACAGCTCTACAGCGTGGCCGATGTGATCGCGTCCGAGTATGGGCACCTGAACGCCGGGAGATCACGCTCTTTTTCCGCCGCATGAAAGCCGGCCGTTACGGCCACATGTACGGCAACCGCTTGCAGGGCTCCGTCGTCACCTGCGCCATCGGCGAGTTTATGGCTTACCGCGCCCAGCACCTGCAGCGCGTCGAGCAGCAAAAAGCGTGACGCCGCTCGTGAGGCCTCCAACGCCCGCGCCATCACCTACGCCGAATACTGCCAACTGAAAAGCCGCCGACGCTATCAGTCGTCCGGGCCGAAGCCCAAACCGCATAACACCACTGCCCCCGAAATGAGAATCTACATCAGCGGCCGGGGCCTGCAGGCCCCAGCGAAGTTTGGCCTGGTACCCTAGCAAACTTCCCTGCCTCGGCTCGAGGCTCCCGTAACGCTCGCACCCATGCAGCGGGCACTGATCCCCACCGGACTCCGTATCGAGCTACCAGCCGGCTATGAGGCGCAAGTCCGCCCACGCAGCGGGCTGGCCATCAGGCACGGCATCACCGTCCTGAACACGTCCCGGCACGATCGATGCCGACTACTGCGGAGAGATTCGCGTCATCCTCGCCAACCTCTCCGACACGCCCTTCACGGTCTACGATGGCGGCCGTATCGCGCAGCTCGTCGTGACGTGTCACGAACGCGTCGAATGGGCCTTGCCGAGGACAGGGAAGTCTACCGGGTACCTGTGTAGGGGCGGTGGCTTTGGACATACGGGCATGTAAACGCACACACGAATGAATCAAACAACGACAACCACAATGGAGACAAACACCAAAGAGATCACGAAGCGCTGCTCGCATTGCGGCGCCGTGAAGCCCGTGAGTGAATTCCCTACCGAAACACCAACAATGCGGACAACCTACAGGGGCACCCTGCAAGGCGTGCTGTAAGGTCTATTACCGCCTCGACGCGACAAGGAGCGCCGCCTCCCGCGACGGCAAACGTCGGCTGGAAGCCGCTCGCCAAACCTTCGAAGACGAACTGGAGGCCGCCGCGGCTGAGCGCCTCGGGATCGTGCAAATGCGCCCCGACGTGCCCCTCAATCCGGATCTGAAGGCCTTCACGCCCCGCCAGCTGATGCGAGGCTATACGCCCGCGGATACGAAGGCAGCCTGACCTACCCGAGTGGGTTGTTCACCGCATCAACATCGCCACCTGCAAGAGGTGAAGGCACCTCCGGGAAGCCGGGTTTCACACTAAAAAGAAGTCGGAAGCCCAAAATAGGCCTCGGATTGCACCAAAAACTGATTTGGAGTCCCAAATGAGCCTCGGATTGGGCCAAAAACGGAATTGAAGCCCGCGGCGACCCTCATTTTGGGCTAAAAACTGATTTTGGAGCCCAAAATGACCCTCGGATTGGGTCAAAAATGGAATTTAAGCCTGCGGCGAGGGTCATTTCGCGCCAAAAACAGGATTTAGGTCCCGGGCGACCCTCGTTTCGCCTCCCGACATCCCTAACCCGCCCCAGAAAACAAAGATTTTTAACCCCCAAACAACAACCCCAACTATGCTACAAATCGAAGTAATTGGCAACCTCGGAAAGGATGCCGAAGTGAAAGAATTTTCAGGCAAGAAGTACGTCTGCTTCAGCGTGGCGCACACCGAAAACGTGCGCGCACAGAAGCCCGGCGAGCCTCCCCACGCAACGCACCACGTGGCTGTCCATCTATTGGTACGGCGAGGGCGGTTCGACCTTCCAGTACCTCAAGCGAGGCGCAAGGTCTTCGTCCGCGGCACGATGCGAAACAACTCTACACCGACCGCACTGGACAGACGCGTGTAGACATCAACGTCAACGCCCGCGAGGTCTACCTCTGCGGCAGCAGCAGCCCCGCACAACCGGCCGCACAGCCCACCGCAACCCCAGCACGTAGCGGGTCAAACTTCGCAGGTGCCCGCAGGCACCCCCATCAGGAGGGGATGATGATCTGCCCTTCTAAACGCGCACACGGAGTGGAAACAAACAACAAAACGATGATGAATAACCCCCTGCCGGGTACCCGGCCAAACTTCCCTGCAGCAGGCCGCCCCGGCCAAACTTCCCCTGCCTCGGCAGAGGCCGCTGGGACCCGCAGGCCCCAGCCACATCATCGCCATCGACCCCTGACGTGGATCGGTCGGGCGTGGCCTTCCACCTCCCTCCCGGGAGCTGCATTGCGAGGCAAAGACGTTCCCCGAACTGATCGACGACCCTACACGCCACAAAGCAGGCCACGGACGCCCTCGGGAGAGTCCCTCACCGTCGTCGTCGAGGCCGGATGGCTTAACCGCTCCCAACTGGCACACCCACGCCCGCGATAGTCATCGCAAGGCCGCCGCCATCGGACGTGCGGCTGGACGCAACCACGAGGTGGGCCGTAAAGATTGTCGAGATGGCGCGCCACATGGGCATCGAGACCGTCGAGCAGCGCCCCTTGCAGAAGTGCTGGCGGGGCCCGGACGGCAAGATCACCGCCACCGAGCTGGCCCAGTTCACGGGCTACACCGCGCGCACCTCGCAGGACATGCGTGACGCTGCCCTCCTGGCTTGGGTCTACGCCGGGCTGCCCATCCGGATATAGAGTTGAGGGCTGAAAAGCCCCTTGTTGAGGCGTTTAGAGCGTTTAGTTGTTGAGATGTTGAACTGCTTGTCAAATCAACGAACAACAGATAAAACAACTCAACAGGCCGGAGGCCTCAACACCTCAACGGGGCGCAGCCCCCAACAAATCAACAGGGCCTTTAGGCCCCAACACCTCAATCACCCCTAATGACCATTACCTCCTACGAAATAGCCCAACAGACCGGCCTCACCCATACCGAGGTCGAGCACATCATTACCCGCTTCGAAGCGCGCCGAATAGCCGCCGGCGGGCAGCCCTCGAGCAACGCCAAACGAAAGGCCGGCGCAACGGCCGTCCGATGACGGTCAGCGTGATCACCGACGCCGATATGCGCTTTCCTCTCCGCCCGCACCCAGAGCCGGCTCTGGGTGCGCCTCTACGCTCGATCATCCCGGAATGGCGCCCCGAGACGCTCTCGCCGGCCGACATGAAGGAACGCCGGGCCAAAGGCACGCGCCAAGATCGCGCTCGAGGAGAAGGCCTACAGACGCGTCCTGGCGCAGTCGCGCGCCGAGACACGCGCCGCGCATAGCCCGCGAAAAAGGCCGAACGGGAAGCCGAGGCGCACCCGCCGCCGAGCCGAACGAGAGGCGGAAAAGCGCACCCCCGTGAATGGCAGGTGCGAGAGGCCGAACGGCGGCGCATCGCCCTGCGCAACCTCGAGCTGTCGAACGAGCGACGCCGCCGTGAGAAACGCGAATGTGAGGCCGCCCGTGCCTGTGCCCGAAAGGAGTCCGAGCTCGAGGCCGCCGGACTCTAGCACGAACGGCATGGCTGCCTCGGCGGTTGGCCTCTCGCTGATTCGTGCGCCCTGACCAGCCGCCCTGCGAGCTGCGCGTGATCACCTCGCCGCTATACCGACTGGGCGCTGCTCCGCATGAGGCCACGGATACACGGACCGTCGCCGTGATGATCGGCCGAGCGCGACACGCCGTTCCAGACCATGGCGTGGACAGAGGCGGGCTGCGCTTCTCAGTCGTTGCTTGCGAGGGGACTGGGGGCTAAAGCCTCCGAGGGTGTTGAGGCTCGGCCTGTTGAGTTGTTCATCTGTTGCGCGTTGGCTTGCAGCAGTTCAACATTTCAACACCCTTACGCTCAAACGGGCCTGCCAGGCCCTCACGCCCGATCCCTGCGCCCGGAGGGGATCGGAGGCAGACTGCCGCATCAGGGCGGTCGTGGATGGCCCTCAGGTAGCGCGTGTTTTTCGGCCGTCTCCGCCGTGTGGCGATCGATGCCGGAGAGGTGAAAGAGTACCGTCGTCATTTGCGCGGCTGTCTCCTTCTCACCATCCGCATGGCGTTGAGCTGACCCGCCACGACCGACGCCGTCTCGCTCCGTGACGCCCTTCACGGCGCCCGTGAGGGTCTTGTTGTCATCAGGCTACCTTGAAGAGCTTCATCGAACGTTTTCAGCTTTTTCTGAATAGTTCTCAGCGATCACCCTCGAGCTGCGCTTTGGTCGCTTCGATCATCTCATCCGTCGGCGTGCCTCCCTTGTCCATGAAGGAAGCCAGCCCATCGAGCACACCGCTGACTTGCTTCTCGAGGTAGCGCTTCTGAGCATATTCTGACCATGTTTTTGCATCATGCTGTCGACTGTCTTCTCGAAAGCCTTGGCCGAGCTTTCTCCCTTCCCAAAGGCTCTCCACGAGGGCGTCGCCCAGCTCATCGGCAAAAGCTCTTGGCGTCGGTCTGAAGCAGGTCTTCCTTCATGTTGTCGAGTGTGTCCTGAATCTCTCGCTCGGCCTGCTTGTATGCTCTTTATACTCCTCGATCTTCTTGTCGTCGCGCTTCTTGCGGCTCTTCGACTCTCCAGCTCCCACATCTTTTGAGGTGCTGTTGCTGCTGCTTCAGGTTTTCGATGGCCTCCTTCTGTTGCTGGCAAAGTATTCGTGCCGAGCGCCTTCGAGATGGCGTGTTGCAGGCCGTTGTAGGCGTTCTTCAGCTTGTCCACGGCCTCGTTCGTGTCGCTTGATCTCCTGCTCGATCTTTCTTATTCTTGCCACGATGATCGAGCCGATGACGCTGGCAACAGCTTGAACAACAGCGAGTGCTATTTTTGCGATCAGTGAGTACAACACTCGCACTTTTCCGCTGCGATTAACAGCGGCAGCCACAGCTACGGCTACACCACGCAACGGATTGCAGCATCGTCATGGCCGTCTCGCCGACTTTCTCCGAGGGCGTCCTTGAGTATGGAGGAAGAGTCGACGTCGCTTTACAAACTGAAACTCTTTTTCGGTTGCTTTTTGCCCAGCTTCTTCCAGTTGCGTTTGATCTTTTTCGGCCGATTCCGCCGAATCGTCGCCCGCAGAATTGAAGATCTCCCGGGCGCCTCGCCCATCTGCTTGAAGGCGTTGTCCTTTTGTCAGCACATCGCGCGCCTCGTTGAGCTTTTCGCGGATCTTAGCCAGGTCGACGGGTCGAAGATGCCGGACAGCTCGCTTGAATCGGCTCTCGATCTGCTGGATCAGCACCTCGATTTGCGACGTGGCCATCTCGTCGAGGTTGCCGAACAGCTGCGCCCACATGTCCGAGCCGGTCGGCTCCTTGCTCGCCAGATCGGAGAGGGCTTTTGGCGGCCAGCTTATCGGGCGGGCCGCCAGCTCTTCACGCCATGCTCCAGCGCGCGTCTGCGGCGCTCGTCATACTCATCGATGATGGCCTGTTTGCGTTGCTCGAAAGAGCCGTAATCCTTCAGCATGCTGGGAATATTCATCGTCGCCACCCGTCTTCTTGTCCTTTTCGTATTTCTTAGCGGATCTGTTTCTGGCGCGCTCGATCTGTTTCACGCTCCACCGGTGGTGGCGGCCAGACGCCGGCGGTCGAGCAGGGCGATGTCGTCGCATACTTCAGGTCAAGGGCGATCTTTCGATCAGTAGGAGATGTGGGATTGCAGCAGTGCCTCTTCCTGCCGGCGTGCCTCTTTCGTGGCGTCGTACCGTTTATCGTCGAGAAACTTCAGCTTTTTCCTTGCCGAGGTCTGACTTATCGTCTTTCAGCTCCTGGCGGCGGTTTTCGATGGTCTTCAAGACGTTTCGAGGATGGTGCGCGCACGGTCGAGCTCACGGGTGATGTCCGTCTTGAACGCCTCCAGCGCCTCCCGCTCAGCATTCTCTTTTGTCTTTGTCCCCATTGCCACGGCCTTGCCGCCGCCTCCACCCCTACCGGATGGGGAGATCAGCCTTGCAGACGGGTGAGCTCCTTCTGCGCCGCCGTCCATTCCTTCGAGCCGGGCACCATGTCTTTCAGTTTATCCTGAATGACGGATATAGACTTCTCGATGGCGCCCACGGTGCCGGCCTTTGAACTGGTTGACGCCACGGATGCCGGCGGCGGTCAACAGAGTGGAGAGATAGCCATCTGCCCGACGGCCTTATTTTGTGTAGCCCTCGACAGTTCTTAGTCAGCTCTTGATTCTCCTTGATCAGATCCTGCTTCTCTTTGTTTACCCGTGTGACGAACATTCCGCCACCCATACCGCCGCCCATCAGTACGCGCTCTTTGTCCGGCAGGAGTTGATCTTCTCCTGATTCTCGATAAACTTCTTGGTGTCCTCTTCCACCCTTGGCACGATAGGCCGAAGCCTTCGCTTTTTGCCATCTCGGAGGCCACGAGCTGCGTGTTATTGATAAGCAGATTCTCCGCATCACGCACCGAGGTAACGGATACGCCTAACTCTCGGAAGGCGTCTCTGTATCCTCGATAAAGCGCTTTTTGGCCTCCATGTCATTACCGAGGGCGAGGTAAGACTGGCGCAGGCCGTTGACGGACGAGACAGATTTGGCGGCGCCGTCGGCTACGGCACTTTGGCCATCTCCTCCTGCGCCCGGCGCGCCTCTTTGGATTTCTCGATGAGATGGGCGAAGACGGCCATGAGCGCCGTAACCCCAGCAATAACCCACCCCACGCCGAGGAGAGAGGCGATAGCGGCGCCCACGGCTCGGAAAGAGGCCGCCAGCGTCCAGTTGGCAGCCGCACTCGCCCCCGCCGTGGCCGCCTGCGTGGTGTTAGCCGCCGAATCGGCCGCTTTCGCAGCTACGTTTCCCGTAGTGGCTGCAGCCTCAGCCTCATGGGCAGCTGTGTTTGCAGCCGCGGCCGCAGCCTCGGCCTTCCTTACGGCGGTTGCTTTTTCGGTGATCTCCGCCCACCACTTCTTGAGCTTATTCAGCGTGACGAGCTGGAAGGCGCTGTCTTTGTTCAGCGTCTGTGCCACTTGCTGCGTACCGATGGCGATGGCCATAGCCGCCTGCACCTTGGCCATGACACGTTGCAGCTGGTCGTTCTCCCCGCAAAGAGGGACATCGCGCCCGTGGCGGCTGGACAGCGCACCGCCCACCCGGAGACACCCGCGATGAGACCCTGAAAGCCCGCCTCGTCATTCGAGAAGATGCGGCCTTGCTGCGCCACGTCGCCCCAGTATGTCTTGCAGGCGTCCCAGCTCATCAGCCAGCGCGCGGTATGCCGCCGACTGCTCATTGATGCCGCGATCGATAAGGCCGCCCATTTCTTCCTTCAGCTCACGGATGCGTGAGCGCAGCGAATTATGCGCGGCGGCGTTTCGCTCCACCTGCTCTTTGGTGCTGCTCTCAGTTTGGATTCCGACCTCGGCGAGCTTCTGAGCCTCTTTCACCTGTTCTTTTCGATAAGCGCCTTGCGGGCTTTGACTCTCCCGAATGGCCACCTGACGCTCCGTGAGCCGGCCGCCCCGCTCGAGGCTCTTGGAGGCAAAGACGTTGGTGCGTCCGATGGCTGCATTCCTTTTGAGCTCCCCACATGATACAGGTGCTGGTCGATCGTATTGTCAACCTTATTGAACCGCTGCTTGATCTCCGCCGCCATCTGTGAGAAAGCTGGCATCCATCGCCGCACCGCCCTTTGACGCCTACGGGCCCCAGCGAAGGCAGGCCGGGCACCTGTGTGTGTAGCGAACCCCGTATTCTCCCTACATAGCGGGTGGCCTACGGGCTGAATGATCATTCAAATGGGTAACGGATATGATCACCATCCCTTGCGGGATGTCTGGGGCGTGTGCGTTGTTGCACCCCTACGCGGGTACCCGGCTAGCTTCCAGCCCGGGCAGAGGCCGTCAGACGCCCGCCAGGTTTGCCCGGGGGTACCCGGCTAATCTCCACGAGCGGCAGGGCCACGGTCGTCCCGGGCGGCGGACATCAATCGAATAGAGTGATTAAAATCCCCCAGGTTGCACATGGCGCGTTGATCGTCATGGTCAGCCGGAAGAGTTCGGAGGGTTTGATGGTGTGGAAAAAGAGGTTGGTCAGGATCGTCCAGCGCGCGCCGGTCTCTCTCCCTCGATAGTGCACCGCGCCACCCTCGCCAGGCGTGGGCTTTGGGGATGTTCGAAACCGAGTGTTTCAGCGCCAGCTATGCGTGCCATACGCCGTGCATGCCGGGCCGCCATCGTGCGTGCCTCTTCGATGGCCTCTGTACCCTTCAGGCGCTCTCTTCAATCGATAGCCAGCTCGATCCATTCGGCCGAGAGGCGGTCGAGGTGCCCGCCAGCGTGGGTCGGAGATGCGAGATATTTCTGCCGCGCTCTTTACCGTACGCCGTCTGCGCGGCAACAGGCAGCCCCAAAGGCCCTGCGCGGGGGATGAGCTCCGTGTGGTATCCTTCCACTTCAAACTCCCAGTCTGCGCTGATGATGCCGTTCAATTCCGAGCGCTCCTGTTCCAGTTTCTACGATCGTTTTATCCATGATGCGTTTTCTAACATATGGGATGAGTAAACAAAAGGAGCGGCGGAAAAGTCTCCCTCGCCAAAAGGCTCACTGGCTGCCGTCAAGCTGGCGCGGGCTTAACCGGAAAGGCTGTGCCACATCCGGCTCTTGGTTGTGTGCTTGTTAGTTGTTGGTTTGTCTGTTTGTGCGTGTTGGGGTGTGAATGAGGGAGTCGCCGCAGACCAAAACGTAGCTTTTGGCCCAACTCGGCGGGTTTGGGGCTTCAAACTCAGTGGTGCACCGCCGGGTTTAGGCTTCAAATCAGTTTCTTTGGTGCAACTCCCTATGGGTTTCGCTCCAAATCGGTTTCTTTGGCGCAATCGGCGTGTTTTGGGCTTCAAAATCCTGTGCTTTTTGGCGCAACCTCGGCGGGTTTTGGGCTCCAAATCGGTGATGCAATCCTTCGGCGGGTTTCGCGGCGAAATCCGTGTAGCGAACCCTGCATTCGCCCTCTCACTAGACGGCCCCGTGGGGCCGAATAAATATATTCACGTCTGCCCGTCCCTGCCGGGACGTCTGTGGGCGAATGCACCCGCCCCACATCGCCTCAACGGGCCGTTAGGCCCCAACACATAAACGTCTCATTCCCTCCGGCAGATGGATGTCCGATTGCCGCTCGCCGCCCGGCTGGGGCTGCGTTCGCCGGAGCCACCGCCCGGCTTCTTCGATCTTCGGCTGCTCGCTGCTTCGGTCACCGCGGCTTCTTGGGGGTCCTTGGGTTGCTTGGCCCGTGGTTCCTTCTGGCTCCTTGCCGTTTGGGGTTCCTTTGGGCAGCTTGGGTCGATCGGCTTTGCGGGGCGTGCGCTTCTTCATGGCGGCGGACTGCTTCCAGGCGGCGTCCAGCTCGGCGGCGCGCTGGTTGAGTCGGGCGGCGAGGGCCGATGGTCGGCTATGGCTTCGCGATGGGCGTGGAGCCGCAGAGGTGGTTGGAGTGGAGGGTGAAGCAGGATGCGGCTCGTCAGGCCGCGTCGGTCCGCGGGCGGACTTTGAGCGCCAGCGGCAGGCGGGTGGCCGCGCGTCCGTCTGAGCGCTTTGCAGGCTAGCACGGCGAGAACGCCTTGTTGAGGCGCCTCGAGTCTGGCCGGCAGGTCGGCGAGGTGGAGCGTGGTGAGGTGGGCCGAGCTGCGCTCTCTTCAGGTCGACCACGAGGCCGGAGATATGGGCCGTCTCGCGATCGGCCGCCTCGGTGGGCGCGCCGCCAGACTGCTAGACGTTACTGTGCATGAGCGCGGCGGCAGCAGCTTTCGTAGCGGCCTCGTCGGGCGAGAGTCGGGCGGCACGAACGGTGGCGAAGAGGTACTGCACGGCGCGGTCGCGGGTCATGTGTCAGCCTTCACGAGCTCGCCGTGAGGGCGTCGGCTTCTGGGCCTCGCGATTGAGCTCGGTGTCTTCGGTGATGCCGCCGTTGTAGTCGGTCGCGATCCTACGGCCGATGCCGGTCTGGCTTTGGTCGGTTGACGTGAGGATGCCGTGCATCTCGGTGTGATAGGTCACGTGCATCGCGTTGTCGAGCTTCTTCTGCCCGACGGTCTTTAATTCCTAAACCTTTGTCTCATACGGTTGTTGTTTTAGGTTGTTAGTTGTTGTGGTCTCGGCGGGCAAAGGTGTAGGCAGGCCTTCGTCACGACACGGATCGCTGCAAAGTCTCCTCTGCAGAGGCCGCTCACATGTACCAGGTCACTTCGCCGCCCGCAGGCCCCCGGTCAGCCTCCCTCGCCTCGGCAGAGGCCGCCGCCCGCAGGCCCCCGGCCAGTTTGGCGTCTGCCATGCGTTTGTTGGCGTCGCCACATCCGTCTCCGTGTCCGTCAAGTATCTGTTGAAAGCCTCCTCCGTGTCGAACGTCATGCGGCCGAAATCCTTCAGCGCTTTGGTGAAAGCTCTCATCCTGCATGTGTTCAATCGGTCGGTGAGCGCCTGAAGCCTCGACTGATTCACGTTCCCTTCGCTCGTACCGTTCCAGCTGCTCCTTGAGCGGCTTCACGGCGTTGGCGACAGCGTTAGCAACGACCGCTTGAGGTCCGTCTCAGCGTCTGTTCTCCCTTTTCTTCGGTGAGGTCAGCCTTGCTTCACTCATCGGCGCGAGGCTCGGACTGCTTTTTCTACAAGGTCAAATTTGCGCCGGAGATTCTCTCTCAAAACGTGCGTGTGCCGTCGGATACTTCTTATCCACATCCCAGGGCGAAAGTCTCGCATAAAGCCATCCACCCCTGTCCCGGGTCAGGCGCTCCACCGCGGCCTTCGCCTCATCCTCGGTCTCCGTCTGTAACGCCATCGCGCGCCAGCATATTCAGAGCCGTCCTTCCGCACGCCTGGGAACTTCGCCGCCAGTAGCGAGAATCATCTTCATCTTATTCATGTTGAAATCTGTTGGTTGTTTTGTTTCGGCGGCAAAAAGTAGATGGGGTACTGTCACGACCTGCAATCAGACGCAAAAGAGATGAGGCATAACATGTCATAGGCTTTTCGAAATGAAAGAATGCATGTTACCTTGCTATAAGATTAGAGCGACAAATAGAGATAGAGAAATGGAGCCACTAAGTTTCAATCAGAAAAGGGCACTCAATGCTGTTTTATACGTAGCATCGAGGCTCACCGATCGGGGATACCATAAGATCTTCGGCGGTGCTTTTATTTCGCCGACCGAGATCATTTGGCCGACTAGGGGGCGCACAATCACGGGCGACAGGTACGCTATGCGGAGTTTGGACCCGTGCCGTCGGCGCTGTATCGATCTATTCAAAGTGAAGGAAAAAGCCGCCGGGAATGGAGTTTTTGCGGATCTCTTTGGCGCAGAGCGACAAGAGGATCACACCGCTCGTAGACGCCGATCGGCGTGTGCTTTCAAGAAGCGATATAAAGGGCGCTCGATAAAGCCCTGAATGAATACGGCGGAAAAAGACTTTAATACGATCACGACTCTTTTCTCACGGATCGGCATGGGACAAGACGCCTCGAAACAGGCCGATGTCGTTCTTCGATATCATGAAGGAGCACGGCGAAACGGACGAATATGCCCAATACTGCCGACGAGCAGGCACGCCTGCAAACCATTCCGCTGTGATCTATGGAGCTGCCGAGTGCGCTGAGTGAGACCCTAATCAAAAAGAGGAGCCATCTTTCATTCCAATGCGGACAGATTCCGAAAGAAGATCGGCTCACAGCAAATTCTTTGTCGTGATGGGCGTGTCACAGGGCGTGTCGTGGGCTTTTCTTTATCAATTCAAATATCAGCTACACAGTGGAGAACAAGCCAGCTCTATTCGCATTGCAATATGAGATCAAAGGAAGCGATTATCCATTCCTCCGTCATTCCTCATTCATAGGTTGTGCAAGCCTGCAGGAATGGGCTTAGCGACGATCTGCATGAAAGCATAAGGCGCAAGCAGACCACACTCGTAGGGGAGCTCCGCGACAGCCACCTCGAGGACATACTCGAACAGGTGCGACAGTCAGAGGTCTTCTCGAGGAAGAGATCGAAAGGTATTTCGGGGAATAGATGTACTTTACGGTATCGACGCAGGATGGTCGCAAAGGTGTCGAGGCTCGGGCAACAATGCCTGTTTGCATATAGCGGGGCTCGAGTCCCCGCCCTGCGTCCTGTTATCTTTTGCCTGCAAAATCAACAAGCAACAGGTATGTCAGATCGAATCAAACTCTCCAAGCGCCAAAACGGTATTCCGATTGATCGAAAAGTGGGCACAGGAGCTGTCCGTCGCATGTCTTGCAGGCATCATTTCAATGCAGGCGCAATGGAGCTTCAAAAGAAAAGGTCTCGCCTTCTGCCATGAAGAAGAAGGTGGTGACGTTGAAGCAGTCATGCTAAGTGACGATGGAAAGCTCTATTTGTCTGAGAATCCCACTGCACAATCCGATCAATTGACCTCTTATTTTGGACAATTGTCGGAGCGATTGCCGCGCTTATTGGCGCATTGACGGGTTTCTGCAGCACTATTCATCGCCTGCTCCAAGTTGTAGTGCCGCCCGGCCATTCCGATAAGATGCGGGTGAAAAAGAACCCGTTGGTTCGGCGCTTCAAAAAGCTGCGGGGCCGCCTCATTTGATCTATCTTTGTGCCCGATATATCGGTGCTGATGGTCGCAAAGTGGTAGCGGGATACGGCATAGCCGCGTCATATTGCAGGGTCGTCGCCTGCCTGCACCGATAACCTACATAGGGGGCTGTCCTACACAGGATGCTCCTATTTTTATTTTCCGGTAATTCTTCATGTCCATTTGGATAGCTTCCACCACGCCCCACGACTTTGCAGCGTTGACAACCGATCTCTTGTGCTTAAAAATTCGGATGTACGACAACCTTAACCACACGGCCCGGCTCATAGGGATGCGTATAGACATAAACCAGCACTTCGCTGTTGGTGTTCGTAGATGTGTAATGGCGTGTTGATCGCCTTCAGGATCTCATTATATCGATCCGGTGCAACCGTTGCGCCCTCACTTTCTTCGGGTGATTGATGTACTTCAGTATCGTTTTATCGAGCACAACGATATCATGCGTTTCAAGCAACCTCCCTCGAGCGTGCATATCAGCTACTATTTCGCCATCCAACACGCCTATCCACACTAACTCTCCTCGATGTTTCGCTTCTTCTCCCGCACTTCATCGGCAAACTGTTGGAAGCTGCCTTCAAAGCGAGAGAGCTTCCGGGCCTTTGAGTTCTGGCGGCACCTCCACCGGCCGCGGTTTTGGGCGCCCGTATTCGCCTCACGATGTAGGCCGAATTATCCGTAATGAAACGCGGGAGAGTGTGCCAACCACGGGCACGCTCGATTCTTTTCCACCCAGTCCGTGAACACCTGCGGCACCTCTTCCACCGCCCGCGGAGACCAGCCGAGGCGCGCTCTTTGGCGTCTCCTTTGAAGATGCGGCGATAGAGTTCTTTCCCGTCTGACGGGCGGGCTGCGATGGGCAACATCTCGCAGCGGCAATGCGGATGCCAGCCGCGGAATCGGAAAGCCTTTGGGGTACACGCCTTGCAGCTCGTCGCACATGTCGGAAGGGACACGGCTTACCGTCTCGCAGCGTCGTATGATTGTTGCTCAGGCGGACTCTCCCAGCCCACAATGAGCGGATTCGACTGGCAGCGACCGCCAGGCCGCCCTCACACTGCGCCGCCTTCAGCTCCGTGCGCGCCATTCGGAGCGCGTTTTTGTAGGAAGAGCGATACACGCCCTGCCCGGGGTGATAGTCTCGCGCCGCCTGACTTAGTTCCAGTTTGCCTGTCTCTTTGTTTCTCACCCGCCGGAACAGCTTATCCGGCTCGATGAGGAAGCGGCGCAGATCCTTTGCGATCTCCGTGCCCCTGTTTTCTCTTTGATGGCGTTTTTGAAAGGATCACCTCAATCTCTTTTTGGCATTCCCCGCCAGATTCCATACGCGGCCGGAAAGATTCAGCCCATCGCGCTGCTTTTCGCGCACAAAAGCATCGGCCGACCGTATGCGGCTGCTCTGCGTGGCATCGATTCGGAGACGGTCACGCAGGTATTTGTCGCGTGGACGGATCCAGCTGCGACTCCACGCGCGACTCAAGTACCTCCTGACTGAACGCCCACTCCCGCCGGATGCCGTTTAATAGAATCCCATTGATGCGATCGGCCATCACACCCAGCACGCGCTCTACCTGACGGTTGGCCGTGTGGTTATTCTCGAAAAAGAAATCATCCTTTTTCTGCTCGATGGCACGGCGTACGGCAGGCAGGAGAGCGCCTGTAGATAGAGCCGTGTAGATCAGTTGCTCGATGGCGCGAAAGAGTTGCTCCCGGCGGCGCTCTTCCTCTTCCCGACGGCGGTCTTCTTCCTTCATAGGGGACGGTTATAGAGGCAGTCGCCGGCGATAAAATGCGAAAGCCAAAACTTTACGACCATGAAAGCCAGTGCACCAACACATGCCCAAAAGGCTCCGGTGCCAAAGCCTTGAACAAACCGCTCCCAGCGGGTAGGCTTTCGCTCTACCTCTCGCACAACCTCATGCACCACATCTCGATTGATAAAGACGCTGTCTGCCTTTGCCCAGACGGTGTCACGCCGGACAACGGTCTCGACCTGCAGCCCCCGAGGCTATCCAGCAGGAAAGCCAGTCGGGCGCTTGCGGGTAGTCTCGATCGATAGGGCGTTCCATCGCCACGCGCCCCTCTGCATTGCAACGCAGCAAGGCACGGAGGAGAGACGTGTCCGACGGCACCGGATAGGCACGAGCCGTTGCACGAAGACCGAATCCACGTGCGACTGCTGGAGTGGGCTGCGTGTGTTTGAGCGGTAGGCAGGCCGTAAGTAGCAAGGCGGCGATGAAGGGAGCTGATGTTTCCATTGCGGGTAAGTTTATTCGTAGAAAGTTTGTGTTACGCAAACTTTTTCCTATTTTGCTGTGTCAAAAACGCGGGTGACGCCGCTTAAAAACTGCATTAATGATGAAAGTCATGAAAGAGTCCATCGGCGAGATGGCAAATCAGAACCCACTCGGGTTCACGGTTGACCTAACAACCTTAAAAAGGTCACAGGCGGGATTTCAGTCGCCTACCCTCGAGACGCAAAACTGTTTCGGTGACGAGGGGCTGGAAAAGGTGCTTCAACATGCGATGGCGCACGACAAAAAGGTCGGCGGGTGGCTGGATGAGGATTCCGGATCTTTCTACTTTGATTCTGTCCGGATCTTTACCAACCTCGATGCGGCGATCCAGTTTGGACGAGAGAACAAGCAGATCGCCATTTTCGACATCACAAACTTGAGGCTCATCAAACTGGAAAACCGGAGACGGGGTGGATCTCGCCGCCCCTCTCACTTTATCAAGCACACACAAAAACATCTGAACAGGAAATGAAAGGGATCGAATTACTGCCGGTAAGCGAAGAAGCAAAGGCGCGCTTAAAACACGTTTGCCGCGCTTTACAAGAAGAATGCGCACATCGTTATTGGAAGTGGTTTCGTGCAAAAACGGTCGTGTGATCGTCCGCGCGGAACAGAAAGACGCCGTGAATGGCCTTTTGCTCAACAAAAAGGAACTATCCGAGCGTGTACGGGAGATGTTTGACGGCGAAATCCCAGCCGAATGGAAGCTCACCGTTTCAGCTACGGACTATGATCGAGCGGATATCGATGCCGTGGACGCAGCTTGTGATCAGCCGCCGAATGGAGCGGCTCGGACTGAAGAATAAGACCGTGTCCGGGCATACAGGTATTGATAAGTGCACACTCTCATCGATAACCAACGGCAAGAAAGAGCTTACGAAGTGGCATAAGGTGGCCTTCTATTACTTCTTCAAGTACTACGAAGCCGCCAAGTTTTAAGCGCTATCGAAGCGGAGCGCCCCTACGCGTAAAGAAGGAGCGCCCCTGTGCTGCGATTGGTTAGAGATGGCGGCGATCTGGTTCTAGCTCCACCCAATACGGATGCCCGTTTTTTTGTGGTGGCTGATCTGCCGTTTGGCAAAGTCGACGGCCGTCACGGTGACCTTTTGTCCATTCATCAGACGCGCCTCGGAGCGGCGGGTGAAGGCCAGCGCGTCGAACGCCTCCTCGGTGAGGGAAGCGGCCCCTGCTTCAAATCTGGCATAGGCTTGACCTCTGGGACACCCGGTGCAGTCGGGCGAATCGGGGTACCACAGGCGGCCTCGATCGGCGGGGGTTCCGCGGCGGATGGGACGGGCTTTGCGCTCGAAGTCGGGCGTGTAGGTCACGTTCGATCGCCGCCGGCCATCATCTGGCCTACCTGCCGGCCGATGGCGGTCATCTTTTTCGCAGTAATACTTTTGCGGGCGCTCTGGATGTCGGTGATGCCGAGCGCGCGGTAACGCTTCACGACGGCCTTCTCATAGTCGAGCTTCAAATCATCGATGCCTTTGCCTGTCTCGAGTGCTGCTGCGCGGCGGGGCTGAAGAGGGTGCCCCAAACAATGGGCGTACCGATTTTGTCGATCACCTCGAGGGAGTGTCCGCTTTGAGGTTCACGCCCCAGCGGGGGTGCTGAATGAGCTGCACCTTTGGCCCGCAAAGTCTACGTGGTTGGCATAGTTTGCATACGGGTCATCGCTGCCTTCAACAGGATCAAAGCCCGTGCGGCCGCTTTGCCCGCGGCGTGCTTTGATATTGCAGTACTGAAGTCGCCGACGGGTCTCATGCCCGCGCCGGTATCCAGCACGTCCATCGAGATCATCAGCTGGCGCATGGCGTTGCTGAGCGTGTTGTCAGCCTCGAAATAGGCGCGGTCGCTGGCTTTGATGAATGCGGGGCGGGTGTTGGGCCCAAAGGCGCCCTTGACGGGTTGTCTTTTATAGCTGTAGTATAAGCCGGGGTAAACCCGGCGGGATAGTGGTTTGGGTTGGAGTGTTCATTGTTGTTGATGGGTTGAATTGTTGAGGTTTCGAGGCGGTGTCTGGTGGCCGTGCAGGGTATCCATGCCTTTCTCTCTCAAGAGCTCGGAGAGATTCTCCCTTGCCGAGCATATCGACGAGTACCTGCAGCGTCCTCTTCATGTTGCGTCGCACCTTATCCTCCGCGCGTTCACGGATACTGAGGAACTCTATGGTGCAGAGAAAAATGCCTCATCAGGGCAGGTGATAACGGGCACCCGACGATTGGATAGAGCTTCATCAACACAAAGAGATGCGAGTAGTGGATCATCACATCCACCATCGTGGCGATGATCACACTGCCCTCGTAGATCAGGAACTTGCATGCGTGCTGCGGCTGAGTGTGTACGAGACGCACGCTCTCCGAGCTGCTTAGACTTACGTATGCCGCTGATAAGATCAATCAGCATAGCCAAAAACACAAAGGCGGCACAGGCGCCGGCGATAACTAACATCGAGCGCGTGCCTTCAAAGAGTACTTCCATTGTTTGTTGAGTTGTTGAGTTGTTGAGGGCTTTGGCCCCCTCAACGGATATGCGTTGTAGAGTGCTTTCCCATTCTTTCTCTCGCCCCTACCTTTGTCCGCGATTCAGAGATTATCCTTCTTATGCAACCTTTATACGACAAAGACGCCGCCCGCGCCTTCGCCCAGCGATGGGCCGGCAAAGGCAACGAACGCAGCGACACACAGGCCTTTTTGGATCGAGCTACTCGGCGAGGTCTTCGGTGTCGAGCGCCCCACGGACTACATCCGCTTCGAGCGCGACATCAGCTCGGGCACGTCTCCTTTTTGGACGCCTTCATCCCGTCCACCCACGTGCTTATCGAGCAGAAGAGCCCTCGGCGTAGACCTTGACACGCCGCAACGCCAGAGCGACGGCACCCCTGCTCACCCCTTCCGTCAGGCGGCGCGCTACAACCCACTGCCGCCCTACTCAGAGCGGGCCCGATGGATCGTGGTCAGCGACTTTGCCCGCATCCGCGTCTACGATATGGAGACGCCCTGAGGCGCCGCCGCGCGTCGTCACGCTGGCCAACCTCGAGCATGAACTTGACCGCCCTCGACTTCCTCGTCAACCGCGAGGTGAAGAGTCTCCGCAAAGAGGAAGAGACCCTCTCTGTCAAAGCCGGTGAGCAGATCAATAAGGTTTACGGTCTGCTTTTTGGAGAAATACTTCGACGCTCAATCTCCTGAGACGCTGCGCAGCCTGAATATGCTCTGCGTGCGCATCGTCTTCTGCCTCTATGCCGACGATGCGGGGCTGTTCGGCAAGCGAGGATTCTTCACCAATACTTCGAGCCCTTCGTCAAGTTCCCTCACATCTTTCGCCTCGAGCTGATCCGCTTCTTCCGTGTACTCGATACCCCGCAAGAACAGCGCGATCGTTACGAGCGCAAAATTCTACCCCCTGCCTTACGTCAACGGCGGACTTTGCGGACGACTCCGTGGAGGTGCCCGAGTTCAGTCCCGAGGCCATCCACGCGTTGATGATGGTGGACGAGAAAAAGAAGTTTGACTGAGCGGCATCTCGCCCACCATCTTCGGCGCCGTTTTGAGAGTACCTCAACCCCGAAACGCGTCGCACGGGCGGCATGCACTACACCTCGGTGGAGAACATTCACCGCGTCATCGACCCGCTCTTCCTCGACCGGCTGCGCGACGAGTTTGACAACCTCAAGGCCATCGCCGAACCGCGTCGTCGCCGTCGGGAGCTGCTGGCCTTTCAGGAGCGCATAGCCGCTATGACCTTCTTCGACCCGGCCTGCGGCTCGGGCAACTTCCTGACCGAGACCTACCTCTCGCTGCGCCGTCTGGAGAACGAGGGTGGTGCGCGCCGCGGCTGTCGACACGCAGGACATGCCCGCCCTGGGCGAAGCCTTCACGCCGATCCGCGTCCCGATCGATCGCTTTACGGATCGAGATCAACGACTTTGCCGTTGTGGTGGCGCGCACCGCGATGTGGATAGCCGAAACGAGCATGAAGCGCGAGACGGCCTCCATCGTCCACCACGACCTCGACTTCTTCCCCTCCGCTCCGAGGCGCATATCGCCGAGGACAATGCGCTGCGCATCGATTGGCGCACCGTTTGCCCTCGCCGGATTACATCATTGGCAACCCGCCGTTCGTGGGGCGAGACATTGCAGACTGATGGAGCAAAAGAATGACCCCACTTGCTGTATTTGTGATTTGAAGCAGGCAAGCCTTTACAAGGCCGCAGGAAAGATTGACTATGTGGCCGGTTGGTATTATAAGGCGGCTGAGATGATGCAGGGTACCGCCATCCGCGCCGCGCTGGTATCGACTAATTCCATCACACTAGGTGAGCAGGTGGCTTTCGTATGGAAGCCGCTTGTCGATCGCTTCGGCATTCATATCGACTTTGCCTACCGCACCTTCCGCTGGGACAGCGAGATGGCCGAAAAAGGCGCATGCATGCTGCGTGATCATCGATTCAGCGCGGCGCCGAGCGACCGCCCGCCCCGGATCTACGATAACAACGGAGACTTTATTGAGGTCAAGCATCTCAATGCCTATCTGATGGAGGCGGACGATGTGTTTGTGAAAGCAGGTCAAAGCCTTTTTGTGATGTCCCCTGAAAATGAATTTTTGGAAAGTATGCCCTGAGACAATGGGCATTTGATTCTATCCCCAGAGTGAGCGCAGGAGCAGCTCCACCTCGAGCCTCAGCTGGCCGAATGGATCCGGCCCTATTGGGGCGCACAGGAGTTCCTGAACAACAAGCCTCAAAAAGACTTGCGGCGCTTTCTGCCTGTGGCTCACCAAGGCCTCGCCAGCTACGATCCGGGGAGAGCAAGTTTATATTCCAAAGGGTGTCGGTTGTGAGGGAGTTCTGATTGAAATCAAAGGCAGCTTCTACGCGAGATTTCGCCAATACATCATACCTCTTTGCCCAAAGGACACAACCAGAAGATGTTCCTTTCTTGCTTCTTCCAAGAGTCTCATCAGAACGCAGACAGTATGTGCCTGACTAGGATTTATGAAATCGAAGAATATAGCATCTGATGCGACTCTCATCATCCCTCCGCCGGCTTGTACCACTTCGGTATCCTGACCTCGTCGGTGCATAATGCGTGGATGCGCGCCGTCTGCGGAGACCTCGAAATGCGGTACCGCTACTCCAAAGACATTGTTCTACAACACTCCCCTGGCCCACGGCCACGGACGCCGACCGGGCGAAGATCGAAGCCACGGCTGAGGCCATCCTGACGCCCGCGCGGCCTACCCCGACAGCTCGCTGGCCGACCTCTACGACGCCACGGCCATGCCGCCGACCTGCGCCGCGCTCACTCGCGCAACGACGCCGCCGTGCTCCGCCTCTACGGCCTCCCCGCCGATGCCACGGAGCCGACCATCGTGGCCCACCTGATGAACCTGTACAAAGAGCTAACAGCCAAAAACGAAAAGTGCGTGTGAGGTGTTGAGGCTCTCCGGCTCTGTTGGTTTGTTTATCTGTTTGTTCGTTGGTTTGACAAGTGGTTCAACATCTCAAACTAACTAAACATCTCAACAACTCAAACACATAAACAGGGGCGAAAGCCCCGGAGGCGACCTATTTGCAGACATGAAAGATATCCATTACATTTGCGTCATGATTATGCTCCGTGGCGAAGCACATCCGGAAGCACGCTCTCATGGCTGCATAGCTTGATAATGGATGTGCCCGACCCATGGGCGTTTTTTGTTTGAACAGGAAGGTGAAATACACCTCCACCCCGTTAAGGTCGCCGTGCTTACTGACGGCGGGTTCTTCGTAAAGCGCTTCAACGCCTTATACAATAAGGATCGACTGATGACCGGCGACGAGGTAGCCCAATGGCTCTACCGAATGGCACATGCACGTAGGTAGGCAGAACACCTGTATCGCATCTTCTATTATGACTGTCTGCCTCTTGGAAAAAGATGCACAACCCCATCAGCAAGCGGTCGATCGATTTCAGTCGCTCGGAGGAATATAGATTCTGAACCGATCTCCATTGAAGCTCTGAAGAGAAAGAGAAAGGTGGCCCTGAGGGATCAGGTACGCTGGAAGGCCAGCAATGAATGGTGCCTCTATCCGCGCGTATTGAAAGCCTTGCTCTGAGAGTCTATCCGAGCTCTCGGATATGACGTCTACCCTGAAGTGAGGCAGAAGGGCATAGACATGAAAATCGGTGTAGACATTGCATCGTTAGCGTTAAAGCAGTTTGTCGATACGATCGTTTTATTCTCCGGCGACTCGGATTTTGTCCCCGCTGCGAAGCTGGCCCGGAGGGAGGGCATCGATTTTATTCTCGATCCGATGAAGGCCAATGTGGGACCCGCAACTCTTTGAACATATCGACGGCATGAAGCATTGCCAACCGAAGATCGTAAGGGGTCAACAGCCAACAACGGCCAGTGACCACGAACGAAAAAGGAGCCCCGGCGGAAAAGTCTTCTCTCACCAAAAGGGCTCCCGAGGTCGCCGTCAAGCTGGCGCGGGCTTAACCGGGAAAGGCCTGGGGCCACATCCGGCTCTTGTTGTTTGCTTGTTAGTTGTTGGTTTGTCTGTTTATGCGTTGAGGGCTAAAAGCCCTGTTTGTGTTTATGTGTTGTTGAGACGTTAGTTGTTCCTTGTTAGTTGTTAGCTGTTCGTTGTTAGCTGTTCGTTGTTGGTGAAATGAGGGTCGCCGCGCACCAAAAACCGTTTCGGAGCCCAAAATGACCCTCGGATTACGCCAAAACAGGATTTAAGCCCCGCGGCGACCCTCATTTTGGGCTAAAACTGATTGGGAGCCCAAAATGACCCCTCGGATTGGGCTAAAATGGGAGTTTAAGCCTCGCGGCGAGGGTCATTTCACGCCAAAACGGAATTGGAGCCTGCGGCGACCTCATTTTGGGCCAAAATCGATTTGAAGCCCGCGGCGAGGGTCATTTCACGGTACTTGTGGAAGCGAAAATCGTATCTGCCCACATTAGACGGTCCCCGTGGGGCCGAATAAATATATCTGGTGCCCGTCCCTGTCGGGACGTCTGGAGGGCGAATGCACTCCGCCCCTACACGGTAGTGCCTGGCCTGTCTTCCCTGCCCGGTGAGGCCGCCCTCTACACGGGTACATGGTCATTGTTAGGTGTTGAGGCTCTCGGCCTGTTGAGTTGTTTTATCTGTTGTTCGTTGGCTTGACAAGCAGTTCAACATCTCAACATCTCAACAACTAAAACACCTAAACATCTAAACATCAAACAGGGCCGCCAGGCCCCAACACATAAACGCCTACTCCTCCGGCAGATGGATGTCCGGATTGCCGTCGCCGCCCGGTTTCTTCGGTTTTCGCCGCCCGGCTGGGGGCTGATTGTCGGGCCAGTGCCCGGCTTCTTCGGGTCCCTTCGGGTCCTGGCTGCTCGTTGCTTGAGGTCACCGCCGCCCGGCTGCCCGGGGATCCTGGGCTGTTTGGGTTCCTTCTGCCCTTTGGGCTGTTTGGGTTCCTGGGCAGCTTTGGGGGTCGACGGCTTGCGGGCGTGCGCTTCTTCTGGGCCATGGACTGCTTCCAGGCGGCGTCCAGCCCGGCTGCGCGCTGGTTGAGTCGGGCGGCCAGCTTTTCCAGCTCGGGCTTCGATGGGCGTGGAGCCAAGAGGTGGTTGGAGCGGAGGGTGAAGAGGATGCGCTCGTAGGCGGCGTCGGTCCGCGGGCGGACTTTGGAGGCCAGCGGCAGACGGGTGGCTGCACGTCCGTCGCTTCGGCTTTGATGGCCAGCTCCGGCGAAGGTCTTATTGAGGGCCTCGAGTCGGGCTGGCAGGGCGGAGAGGCCGAGCGTGAGGTGGGCGGCGAGATCCGGTTTCTTCAGGTCGGTGAGGAGTCCGTTGAGAAGCGCCGTCTGCGGTCGGTGCTCCCGTCGTGATGCCACGATAGGCGCTGACGATGGGCATAGGAGGTGGCGGCGGCTTTTTGGGTGGCCTCGTCGGGCGAGAGGCGGGCGGCGGACGGTGGCGAAGAGGTACTGCACGGCGCGGTCGCGGGCCGTGTCGGCCTTCACGAGCTCGGCTGTCAGGGCGTCGGCCTGGGCCTCGCGGTTGAGGTCGGTCTCTCGGTGATGCCGCTGTAGTCGGTCATGATGTCGGCCGATGCCGGTCTTGGCCTGGTCGGTTGATTTGAGGATGCCGTGCATCTCGGTGATAGGTCACGTGCATCGCGTTGTCGAGCTTCTTCGCCCGACGGTCTTGATCTCTAAATCTTTTGGTCCATACGGCTGTTGTTTTAGATTGTTAGTGTTGTTGTTTTTGGGGCTCGGCGGCAAAGGTGAAGTAGGCCTTTCGTCACGACAACAATGGATCGCTGCAAAGTTTTTCTCTCTGGGCAGGTGTGCGCTCACACCGGTACCCGGCAGACTTCCCAGCCTCGGCAGAGGCCGCCCGTGTCGGCCGTGTCTACGTAGGCTGCGGGTGACGCGCCCGCGGCGGGCGGTATTCGTATTCCTGGAAGCTGCGGTCAGTACATCAGTCCCTCGCTGGGCTTCGGGTCTTGCTGATAAGAGCGAGTCGAACACGTGAGGATTGCGGGCGCGAATGGTTTAGCGGCTTTTCCAGCGAGTGACGCTCGCACAAAGCGCCTCCCTCCTGACGAGGGTCGGCCTCGGTGGGTGCGCCGATCTTGATAGCCGGATAAACCTACCACCTCCCCACCCGCGGGATTCGTCGCCGGTCATGGGCGCCCTGCCATCGGAGTAGCGCGGCCAGATCATCTCATGCCAGCGGGTAGGGACGATCAGCTGCCGGAGCAGCGGTTGTAGACGTGTCCGGCAACGGTGTCGTACCAGTCTGAGATGTTTTCGCGCACCCGGCGACCACGCCTCTTTTCGCGTCTTTGTAGATGTCATCCATGATCAGCAGGTCGACCGGGTCACCTGTCAACGGCCCGCCCACGCCCACGGTCTTGAAGCTGCCCGCCCGTCCGACGATCTCGCATTCGTCTGCATTGCGCCATGCGCGTGCGCGATTGTGGTCACGCTGCGACGCATTGAGGCTTGTTGCGGGAAGATGCGGCGGTATTCTCCGTATCGATGATACGCTGTATCTCCTGAGTTGAACTTTCGCGCCTCGTGGCGCTGTACGAATACGATGGCGATCTTTGGTATCCGGATTCTGCCCCAGCACAAAGGCCGGCAGCTGGCGGGTGGAGCCTTCCTTTTCCCCATGTTGTGGGGGCACGAAGACCATCAGCCGGTCTATGTCGCCGCGGGCGAAGTCCGCTGGCGGGCGTGCAGTAGCGGCGATGGAACTCAGCCGGGCCGAAGTTGGGCATCGTAGCCTCGGTGAAACTCAGCAGATCCGTGCGCGCTTCCGCGTCAGGTTCTCGGAGAGCATCACGTAGTACGCTTCACGGTCGGCGCGTGTCATTGCGGCCTCGCCCTCCCCCAGCTTCTTTTGCAGCGTCCGGAATGCGGGCGTTCAACTCCTCATCCGAAAGGCCGGCGAAGAGCTCGCGCCTGTCCTTCCCGGTCACCTCCGTATTCATGCGATTCTTCCAATGTTCGTCACGATTGCAAAGCGTGAAAATGATGGCCGCGGCCGAGGGCGGTACGTGCTTCTTGATCTTCACGTGCTCTTTTCACGCGAGTGATCGCTTTACCCTCCGCGTCACGCTTTCCTGTGTCGACAGATACGGTGCGCTCCTCGGTCACATCGTAGCTCGTCAGAAGTCGGTAGATGGATTGATTCGCCACCTCTCGACACGATCGTATGCCGCTTGCCGCGCTTTGTTGACAGCGTCAGGCGAAGTCGACTTATGCTTAACCCACTCATAGAAAGTGTCTTTGTGGATATGTACATTCCGACAGACGCTTTGCACGGTCTCCCCCTCCGAGGCGTTGGCAGATCTGCTCGGCGATGTCTTTTGTTATAGCGTGCCATACTTCCGAGGGGCTGTTTCACGTTTTTCTTGAATTGTTCGGAGATGATCTTGGGGACGGCCGCGTTCCCAGTTGATGCTGTGATGCAGGCGACGGTGCTTTCGTGCCCATCATGCGAATGCAGGCACAGGCGGGAGCATACATGACGGTGTAGAACGACTTTACGTATGTGCCACTATCGAGATAGATGTCGGTCATACCACCTGATGACCGCTGCGTGCTAACCTGATTCAACGCCACATGTGGCACCTGAAGGAATAGCGAGCCACGGCTGCCCAGCACGACATACGTATTGACGTCCCTCGTTGATCTTTCCGAAGAAGCGAAAGGGTTGTTCGGTGTCGCAGATGAAAGAGTTCATCGCCTTCCTTTTGAGGATCTCGCCCTGTACGATATTGTTTTCCTTCCCTCCGACAAAGTCGCCGCGCTGTGCCATTGCAACGGTTAAGGCACCCACATTCTTCCTAAACTCGATTAGTGCGTCAAACACCTTATCCAAGGAGCGGATGCTACGTTGCTTTAGCTCTCCATTCGCTGCGTAGGTATAGGAGAACTCGAAATAGTCGTCGTCCAGCTCGATAAAGTAGCGATAGCCTCGCCTTTAGCTATTTGAAAGGAAGCGTTCCGGGCGTAGATCCGAAAGATCCCAAGGACCCGAAGGAGCCCAAGAAGCCGGAGACGCCCGGTGGTGGCGAGCCGCCCAAGAAACCCGACGAGAAACCCAAGCCGGGTGGCGACGGTGGCGGCCCAGATATCCATCTGCCGGAGGAATAGGCGGAGCGATCTGAGAACGATTTGTTGAACAACTCAACCAGCCGGGTACATATGGAGGCGACTCACTGTATCCGGCTTTTTTCACCCCGCTTCGTCGCCCGATTTGCACCCATTTTCGCCACGGTATTGCACAGGCGGGGGGGGGCGATATTTGGGGCCGTCATTTACGCTAAAAACATCACGACAATGAAGCACTACTTCTCCCTGCTTATTGCATGGCTGAGCTCTCTCGCTCTCTGTGGCTCACGCCCAGCATCACGCCTTCAGCGGCCGAGTGACGGACACGCAGCGTCAGCCCTCTGGTTGGCGTGCGCGTGCTGCTGCTCTCGCGGCGATTCGCTCGCGGCTGCCTGCCTGACGGACGCAAAGGGGCGCTTCGCATTGTCCGATCTGCCGGCGGACACGTTCCGCTTGCAGATGATTTTTCCCGGCTTTACGACGATCGAGGAGACGTGCCCCTGACGCGCGACCTCCACACGACGTTCGTCATGAACGAGGAGATGACCGGGCGGCTGGATGAAGTGACGGTCACCGCCTCGGCCTCGGGGCGTCGTTCGTCGCACAGCCACCGGCGAGGTGTTCCGCCTCTCCGACTCTGCCCGCGCCTCAGGCGACCCTACCGCGCCCTCCCGCAGATCCCCGCCTCGCCGTCAACGAGTCGCTACAAGCCGTCAGTATGATGGACGGCAGCCAGCTGCTCGTGCTCATCGACGGCCGCATGGTCAATCTCGGGCATCACGCCGATCGATCCGAAGGACATCGAGACGGTGGAGCTGATCGACGCCGTGGGCGCCTGCTACGTACAGACGCGTCCGCCACATCCTCAACATCCGCCCTCAAGAAGAAACGCGACCCGTACCTCTTCTTCGAGACCGCCACACGTCACGACATTCCGCGGCGCCACGGCTTCGGCGTAGTCTCATTTCGAAGTCGGCAATCCCAAGGCCTCGCTCTACGGACGCGCCGTAGCCGAAGGCACAGCACCACGACGACAGCCGTATCGACTCTCGCCAGAGCGACGTGAGGTACCAAGACGTACAACGGCCAAACGCGCAGCAACGATGGCTCCTTGATTGGCGAACTGCTCTTCAAATGGAGCATGTCGCCGCGGGACTATTGGGCGCTGCATGCCTACGGGTGGAAGAAGCACAAGACTTCCGAGTCGAATGGGCAGGGGAGCTACGTATGAACACGCCCGGCGCGCTTCACGTATGAAGGGTACGACAAGAACGACGCCTGTGTCCTCACCTCGAGCCTCTACTACCTGCACGACTTCTCCGACCGCCGACGCTTCGAGGCGACCCTCGACTCACAACCGCAACAGCGACACGGACAAAGGCGATCGCCGCGAGGTACGTCGCCCCCATCCCTTCATCACCGACTATAGCTACGACAACCGACGCACCTCGGCCGGCCTCAACGCCGACTATTCCGCCTCTGGGGCGAGGCCAGCAGCCTGAAACGTCGGCACCACGCTGCGCGGCGTCAGCGACCGCGTGGAGAAGTTCAGCTACCCGCCCGTGCCCGTCTTCCGCCACCGCGAATGGAACGGCTACGTATACGCTCTCCTTCAGCAGCCGACTGGGTCGACTCTACTACATGGCTTCAGCCGGCCTCGAGGCCATCCGACTGACCGCCGGTGACGCAAACGAACGCCTACCTCAAGCCACGCATCTCCACCAGCGCCACGCTCAACCTCGGCGCCGGACACTCCACACGCCTCTCCCTACACGCTTACCAACCGCGCCCCGTCGATCGCAACTCAACCCCTACAACACTCCACCGATCCGCTCGTCATCACCCGTGGCAAACCCCGCGCTGCAGCCCGAACAGTGGCACAACATCGCCCTTTCGCACACCTACGGCCGCGGCGGCCTCTACCTTATGCCCGCCGTCTACGTCGACTTAGCCTCAGACCTCATCCAGGCCCACGCCCTACAGCGACGCCAGCCACTTCGTCCGCACCTACCGCAATGCCGGACGTTATGCCACACTCTCGGCCGGCGGCGTGATCCAGTATCGCTTCAAGGACAACCGCGGCAGCGCCTACATCAGCGCCTACCATCGAGAACTACTTCGAGGGCCTCTCGCCCCGCCGCAGCCTTTCGCTCGGTGCTGGCGCATGGTACACGATAGGGGCCGCTGGTACGTGGGCGGCGACATCTCCTACCGCAACTACACCTACACGCCTTTCTCGCGCACCCCGCCAGCTGACGCCTGAATACTCGCAAGTGCAGGTGAACTACAACTTCACGAAGGACTTCTACATCGCCCTAGCCCTGCCCCTACTTCATCGGCCGCCTCGCGACCAGAGACCAACACGCGGGCGGACAGCTACTCGGCCTACTCGCCAAAGAGATGATCAGCCAATCTTTCCGCCCGTGGGTGCTGCTGCGCTATACGATCCGCCGCAACGTCAAGTCGAAGATCCGACTCGACAACGTTGTCCACAGTCGCGAGGAGGGCATCTCGTTGTAGGCCTCTCATCCAAGCAAAGGTGCGACCGACGACTGCCACGTAGCCATCGGTCGCACCTATTTTCTGAGGGAGATTC
>BNJS01003620.1_pt1 | contig 66572 bp, 77 predicted proteins | sample 8540461 | NCBI WGS metagenome assembly BNJS01 (sample SAMD00202454, study PRJDB9452) | human saliva metagenome | isolation source: human saliva | place: Japan
TCTTTTCCCAAATAGTCGAAAGATAAAGGCTTTGCACTTTCGCTTCTTCATCATAGCTCTACTTGATGCCCCTCCAGACGGATGCTGTTTCCCTTTTCTTTCGCAAAAGATAGTAGGTCGCTTTAGCACTGCGTCAAGGTCAAGTCTAGTGATTAGTCGAGAAATCTCCAGCTCCGCTTTCGCTAGGCTCGTATTTCTCGTCTAAACCTTGTCGCAGAGCAGCTCCCTCCCTTCTTTTGCTACGAAAAAGGAATCAGCATACTCCGATCTTTGGACGCATAAAAAAAATGTCGCTATGGATAAGCAGAAAGTAAATACAACATCTTCGATGAGTAGAAAAGGAAATAGCTCCTCCTCTCATTACCGCATAAACCCTACGGCTGAAAAAAGTGAGCAAGTGTTGGCAATTAAGTTTGTACAATGGGACGTACTCCCTTTGGAGAGTCTTTGTAATAGCAAAGTATATCTCCTACGAGTGAAACTCAATTGTGGCGAAATGATGAGCCGTGAGGAAAAGAATTGGCTATGTGAAGCAGTGAACTCTAATACCTATTTCCGTACAGCCGTTCCCCTACAAGGCTATCGCTTTGACTTCTTTGATGTACTGAAGAAATACCTTGTCAATCAGTACGGACAATGGACAGAGTATTACGCACCCGACAGAACAAGCCTAAGAGCCTACCTATATGGGCGTATCAATCAAATAGTAGAAATTTCCAAGTATTAACAACATCAAAACATATACGACAATGAACGGAACAGACCAATTCACACGCACTATTGCCGAGTATCTCAATCAGCGAGCAATGACCGACCCCTTGTTTGCGCCCAACTTGATGAAACCGAACAAGAATATAGAGGAGTGCATCACCTATATTCTGAGTGAAGTGCAGAAAGCGGTTGCAACGGATTTGAGGATGATGAAATCTATTCAATGGCAGTACACTACTATGATGAGGACGATTTAGAAGTGGGCAACGCTATCCCTTGTAATGTAGTCGTCAATCACACCATAGTCTTGACAGACGAGGAAAAAGCCGAAGCTCGACAACAAGCCTTTGCACAATATCAAGCCGAAGAACTCCGCAAATTGCAAGACCGCAAGCGAAGTAAGCCAAAGAACGAAGCAAGTACAGAAGAAGTTCCTCAACTCACCCTATTTGACTAAGACGATGAAAGCAAGAAATAAGTTTGAAGCAGCCGTAATGGAGCAAAGTAAGCATCTTGCCCCATAACAAAGCAACAAATCAAGTGGGCATTTCGAGAATGTATCTCCCATTTCGCCTACCGACTACCCAAAGGTCGCACAACGTGTATGGATTGTGGGCATAGTTGGGTAATGAACAAACATAGAGAAACTTGCACTTGTCCTCATTGTAGAGCCAAGTTGCAAGTGCAGACCACAAGAGCGAGGAAACACAAGGAGCAGCACTATTTCACCATCCTCACCACATCGGGAGATTATCAAGTGCTCAGAATGTGCCTACTCATTGTGGGCATGGAGAAAGGCTATCCAGCCGAGTCTTCTGTCATAGAAATAGGTCAGTATTGGTGGAACAGCCAAGGCAAGCAAACCATTGTAGCGATACAGCGCACAATGGGCAGTTACCTAGACACCTTTGCCTTTCATTCTCCCAAAGCCATCCGCAGAGATAATGAAGTCTATCAGTACATCGCACAAAGTCCACTCTATCCCAAGGTCAAAGTCCTAGACATTCTCCAAAGAAATGGCTTTGCAGGTGATTGTCACGACATCGCCCTACAAAGTTAATCCCAGCCCTCCTCACAGATAGCCGTGCAGAAACCCTTTTCAAGGGAGGAAGAACAGCAGACTTGCGCCACTTCTTGATCAATCCCCACGGCATTGACCAGTATTGGGCAGCCTATAAAATCACCCTTCGCAATCACTATGACATTATAGACATCGCCCTTTGGTGCGATTATGTAGATATGCTCCGTAGATTGGATAAAGACATCCACAGTCCGAAGTATGTTTGTCCCGAAAACTTACAAGAAGCTCACGACACGGCACAGCGAAAGTTGCAGGCTCAGCGAGATAAGGAAGCCGAAGCTCAAAGACGACAGAAAGCGATAGAAAACGAGGAGCGTTTTCAAGAACTCAAATCCCCATTCTTTGGCATCACCTTTACAGACGGAGTTATCCAAGTGAAAGTCTTAGAGAGCGTGCAGGAATATTTAGAGGAGGGTAAAGCCTTGCACCATTGTGTTTTCACCAACGAATATTATCTCAAGGAGGACTCCCTTATCCTTTCGGCTAGAATAGATGACAAGCGAATAGAGACCATTGAAGTATCATTACAAACTTTGGAAGTGGTTCAAAGTCGTGGGGTGTGCAACAAGAACACAGAATACCACGAACAGATAGTAAACCTTGTCAACGCTAATCGAGGTTCTATAAGACGAAGAATGAAAGCGACTGCATAAAGTATGAACCATTAAATTATCAGAGATATGAAAACAGAGATTGAAAACATCATCTACAACTATACGGACGAGATACCGCATATTCTCATTAGGGTTATCAATGCAATAACCCTATCCGACAGCAAAGAGGAGTTAAGGTCAGCTATCAACAAAATAGCCGAAGAAACGGAACTTGACAAGTTCTTTGCATACGGCTATGGCGCACATCACTTTTGGCTCACACACCGCAAGGTATGCAATGGAGAGCCAAAGGAATACAGATTATTAAAGGTTGAATTTTAAGATTATGAAGAAGAATGTTTACAGAGTACGGACGCAATGCATCTTCGATGGAGGGTTTGATGTGGTTGCGGAGAGTAAGGAAGACGCACGGCAGAAAGTCCTGCAAAATTGTGGGCTAGCCATAGGTGGAAGCATTCACAGCACTTTGCCCGATGATGAGATAAATTGGGCTTTCGACAAACACCCTAACAGACGATTATATACAATAGCGAAAGTGTAGAAATAGAACCTTGAATAAAACTAAGAGCCACGCAAACCGAAAATTTGCGTAGCTTCTTTTCTTTGCCTTTTGAACAAGCAGGCGACCAAAGCAAAGAAGCAAAAGAAAGTCGCAGTCAATCTCTACAAATATTGAATCATCTATTCTTTTATTGCTTCGAACATTTCGCCAAACAACAAGGATGTATTATCTTCGTTCATTACACGTAAATCTTTATATGAATCTATGTAAAATGTTTCAAACGGAGTTAGTTTCAAATCATTCTGATTAAGATATTGATCCATCAGTTGCTTAAAATCAATCTTGGAGTCGTGAATTTTATTACTCATTAAAAATAAGTGTATCTAAGTCTAATATCATAGGATTTCTTATGAAAGTAGGGATTCTGTACTTTTTTTGTAATTTCCAAGAATCTTTCTACTAAATGATATTGCATTCCCAAAGAAGAAAAAAAGTCCTATCAGTTGTAATAATTATAGGATAAAAAGGATTTTATTTTACCTACTTCTGGATCAAGAGCATCTAAAGAATGGTTGTTGACTATCTCATTGATTGTATTCAGTAATTGACCAGCTCCTTTTCTATTACGACCATCATCTAAGCAAACTCGACTTAGCAACCCTTCTTTTATGGTATTGTAGTCTCCAGACAACTTGACGTCATCATTTATTGTATTGTCTTTGTATTCGAAGATAAATGCTGCGTCGCCAATTCGCATATAAAAATCAGGCTCGGCAGGAATTTTGTTATCCTTCATAACCTTTCCCTCTATCATGATATCCGCAACACCATCAAAAGATTTAAGCATAATATCATAGAAAAGTTCTGATTCGGAAAAATCCTCACCTAGCATTCCTAAGAATTCCCCTAAACTCTTGAATGGTTTCCTCTTTTTGTTTAAAGCACCTCCCGATTCCATAGAATCAAAAACAACAAACTTTAAGCATTGGTAAATCCTGTCTATTAATAAATTGGTATTTGTTATCATGTATATTCCTTCCTTTATTTTTATAAGTGGATGGTTTCTTAAGTATGTCATGTCTTTTCTATTCCATAGGGCTTTGCATTCTTCTAAATCAACACACAACTTATCAAAAAGGATATAGTAAACAATCCTGCTTCTCTACTTGTATAACAGGGTTTAGCTATAGCGCAAGAATAAAACTAATAATTCGTGATATATATTCCTGCCAATTTTTAACTCCTTGTGTAGTTAAAAAAATAGATTTAAAGTAATCTGAATAAGGTTCATGCAAAACCATGAAGTTGAAGAACCTCCATGCTTTATATAGTTGTGGAATAAAGTTTTTGTAATTTTTGAATTCTACGATAGGTACATCTGCCATTAAAAACATCCCTGGCAGATTATTCTCTTTTTCTAATGGGAGAATCCCTTTAGCTTGATTATCAGTCCACTGGTCATTGCACTTCAAATATGCTTGATATATTTTTTCTCTATCAGCATCACTTAACGCATGACTCACAGTACTATTACAACTTTGTAATGCAGCCATTATAAAATAAAATGTTGCCATATTATTGACCAAGTACAAGTTGGTGTTATTTCCTATGACGATTGCGAGTTGTGTTTTTGCATTTTCGGAAAGACTATGATACATCTCATATACTAAATTCATTTGTGCGGCTGCATCTCCAAAAGTATACTGAACCTTTTCTTGGCGTTCTATAATGTAAAGCAGTGTTTCATATAGAGGAAGACCTTTAAGAAAGTCGATAGCATTTTTATCTTCTAGCTCGGGATATATCATTTGAAGTCCGACAGAAACAAAACCATTTGGTGTATTTGGGGGATTTTTCATTTTCTTGCAAAGGTAGTGATTAATGGCGAGATAACGAGCAGAAGATAAAAGTAAGTAAGCCAATAAAATGTTAAGAGGGAGTGCTTTGTTTCATCAAGGCAGATAAAACAATAGAAACTCCGCTCTCCGTCTTTTGACTAGTCCCTTCAGAATTTTACCCTTGTAGTGACAAAAAGAGAGGTATTCCTGAATATAGTCCCTATTTCCAGCTTCTATTTTGCGCAGAAGTTGGCTTTTGGGATGCTTGCCATAGCCAAGAATGCGACCAGCCCCGACATTATAAGCCAAGAGAGAAAGGAGCAAAGCATCTTTGCCATAGCATTTGAAGCGGTCAAATTGCGCCATAAGGTCAGCGCGGAGCAAAGAGTCCGCTTGCCATTCGGGCATATTCGAAGAAAAATGCTCCCCCTTTTGAAGTTGATGCCCATAACCCACATAGGGATAACAGCCCTTTCCGTGAAATCCCTCAAAGAATTTCACGCACACCACAGCACGCTCAAAAGGCGGAAGCCGAGCAAAAGCAATCCTCTGCTGAGCCCGCAGCCAAAGCCACGGGAAGCAGAGGAAACACAAACAGAACAATAACTTACGCATCTCGTTCTGTTTTTGAAGTAGGAGGAGTAGGTTTAGGATGATCCACGTGCTGCTCAGCACTTTTGCCATTAAAACTAAAGTGCAGCTCCTTCTTTTGCCCGAAATTATCTTCCACATACACATCAATCGTCTGTCGGTCAGAAGAGAGTGACGTATAGTATAAACGAAACTCCTTTCGTGGTAGCCAATAGCGGTCGTTGGGAGAAAGCAACGTGCCATCCTCCAAACGCAATTCCCCCCTTCCCATCGGGTTGGAAATAGCGAATCGTATAGCGCGTGTCCTTAAAATCGCCTTCCGCTTTGAGCGAACAACGAATTTCAACCACCGACCCCTTTATGATGTCCTTTTGAATGGGCAATGTTTGCAGAGAAAAGTCATAAGCCTGCTGCACATCCAACTTAGGAGTACAACTAGATAGACAAAACCCAGCGAAGGAAAGCACCCCCATCACCCATATTGCGCCTAAAATATTACGTTTCATAGAGATTAAAATTGATAGCGAAGTCCCAAACTCAGTGTTGGTCTAAGTCTGTGAACATCCGAGTTAAAAAGATAGCGCAGTTGCGCTTTTCCACCGACAATAATTCTGTCCGTGAGAAAGAGCTCCACACTCGTGTGCAATCCTGCGCCATAGACCCAGCGTGAGCCGTCCAACAACTTTGCCCCATCGGGCAAAATCACTTTATCTCGATTGAGTTGCTCATAGCCCACCAGCGCAGAAGCACCAAGATAGAAAAACACATTCTTTCCTTTGTCCGAGAGAAGCGGATGCGCATATCCCATCTGCACGAGGTAATCACGTAGGGGCACTTGGTAACTGCGATAACTCAAAGCTTGCTGTTCATAACCAGCCGACACGAACGTATATTTACCCCGTTTGAGATAGTGAGAAAGCGACAAAGTCATCCCAAAATCATCTGGCTTAAAGAGTGATTTGCCTTTCACTATGGGCACACTCGCCGACACTTCCAATCCCTTTTGACTAGGCACCAAACGCTGTGCCTGCACAGCAGTGGGCAATCCCACCACTAGTGCAGCACAGAGCGAAGAAAACAAGAGCTTCAGTTTCATAGTTCTTACCATTTCAGTTTGAGTTTATCAATCTTTTGCGCCAACAAGAGGTCCTCTTGGTCAAGCGAAAAAGAAAACGTGCGTCCCCCTCCACGTTCGTAGAGCGTCACTTGCAGTTCCTTGTCTTGAGAGAGCGAAAATTGCTCCAAAACAAAGACCCCACGTTCGTTATTGTTCGCCTTCACTTCCAATAATTGATGATAAGCACGAAGCGGTTGCAGCACTTGTTCCTGCATCGCAGTGTGCTTCGCCACCTTTTTGTCCACCACTTTGAACGTCACAAAGTCCACGGCAAAAGGCATATTCGTGTCATTGTCGATGCGCGTGTAAAAGTAGAACAATCCATTGTGCGCATAAAGACCGCGGAGCAAGAACTTCATCCCGAATTGTTGCGCACCGATGTGCTTAATCCTGCGCTTATCGCTTTGGTAAATGCTCTGCATAATGAGTTTCACCAAGATAGGCGACTCACTGCCCAGTTCCTTGAAATAGATGTCCGAGCGGTTGGAAGGCAATCTTCCAGCCGTAGGCGCAAGGAAATCCTGCATCTCAATGTTGAGCTTCTCCGGTTCGGCAGCATACTTCACATTAAAGGCATAGAATGAGCCATCTTCGCAAATCACCGATAGATTAGTCTCCGTTTCAAAATCTTGCACGGCAGCTTTGATGCGCAAAACGTTTTCCGCATCCTCCGCTTTGCCGGCAATGATGTTTTGCGAACCCAAGTCCACATAGCGAATAGGCGCAGGAAAGATGAGATGCGTGGTCTTGTCGAAAGTCACCTCAAGCCATAAGGCAAGACAACTCGAGCGTTGGGAACACTTCGGCTCAATCCTTGGTAGAGCGTCCCCGACGACAAGAGCGAAGAAGAAAGATTCGTGGGTTTATCCTTGCTTTGGGCAAAGACAGATGTGCTACTCGCCACGAGGAGTAGCGCAGAGAAAAAGAAATGTTTCATTGTTTATAGCGATTGATTGAATAATTATTTGGTAGGCATCAAGAAGAGTTTGTAACCACCCTTAATGGTCACTTTAATGGTACGTAGTTTCTTTTGCAAGAGCTGACTCGCCCCTTGCATCACCCCACGTGCCGTTTCCGAGATGATTTGGTCTTTGGCAGAAGAAGCGAAGGTAAAAACTCGTTCCCATCGTTCCCCGATGTTAAACTCTCATTTCTTTGAGGGCAGAGAGGTTCTCCAATTCAGGAATGTAGACACCTTCCTGTCCGTCCATATCATAAGCCGATAGTTTGATAGGAAGAATGCGCCCAGCGTGTTCAATGCTTTTGACCAATAGTTGCATCCGATGTCCTTCGATTTTGGCACTTGCAATGATGCGACTCTGGCGAGGAAGGTGCAAATCCCCAATGCGCGCATTTTCCAGCAAGCGCAACACCACATCATCCCCCTCTTTGAGAACAAGGGTATGGTCAATCTGCACCCGAATCGTATTGCGTTCCACGCCCTTTTTCTCATTGTTGATAGAGTGAAAGGCAAGATTTCGCCCCTTCGTGCCATACATTTTGACAAAGTCCGCATCACTCATCGTACCCGAAAGAGAAGACACCACTTGTTTTCGTTCGGGAAGCACCTCCACCGCCTTTGCTCCTTCCGGTTGTTTGTCAGAAGAAGGTGCAACAATAGTGCGTTCCTGCGCTTGAGCAAAAGCATTGTTCAGCGCGGTAGGATTATTAGGCGTAGACTTAGGAAGATACTTCGCAGCCATTTGATAACTCTTTTCCATCAGCGCCAATTGACGTTCCTCCTCATTCTCTTCTTTATCATTTTTCTTCGCCAATTCATTCTTCAATCCAGCCACTTGCGAGCGGAGTTCTTCGCGCTCCTTCTCACTAGGGTCAGTGGCATAGAAATCATTGAGCAAGCGGTTGTTCTCCACATAGCGTTGCATCGACCGCTCAATCTTACTTCGAGAGCGAGAAGCTTCCACCCTTTCCGCTTCTTCAGCCGCATTCTGCGCTGCAAACTCATCGGAAACTTCCGCCATCTCCGCTTTCGCTTGCTGTTCTTCAGCCGATTTGTTGCCCTGTTCATAAGCCTTCAGTTTGTTGCTGGGCAATTCTTCCACGGTTGCTTGCGGAATACTGTCATTGAGTCCCTGCTGCGCTGCCGTTTCTCCTTGTCCGAAGGGGCAAAGATAAACCACATAGATAGCGCAAAGAGCAATCCTAGTCCGCCAAAGACGAGCCCTTTTTTCAGTTGGTCTTGTTGTTTCTTATCCATAATTGAGGTATTGGTTTTAATTGCTGATATTCCGTGTCTTGTTGTTGGAGGGCAGGTCTGTCCAGATGCTCATTCTTCGGAATGGGTAAGGCAGTAGTGTGAGGAGTCACAAAGAATTGCGCAATCATAAAGAGAGCGCAAAGGAGATACACCAAACTAATGCCATAGACCAGTGTTTTCCTCTGCTTCGTACTTAGTCGTTCGCATTGTTGTTTTAGCCACACCTTTCCGCGAATGATCCACCTGCGGAGCATTCGTTGGGGAGAATACGTTCGTGTCATCGTTTATAAGTTTGAAGGTCTTGATTCTCACGCACAACAAAGTGTTCCATCAGAAATCCCTGCGGATTGTTGTCCGAGCGCACCGCATTTTGCAGGGTGCAGGTCGTGATCAGACTACGTTCCGTCACGTTACTAGGACGCACAATAAACATGCGTGCATAAGTCGTCACGGCATAAGGATACACCTTAAAGTCACATTGTATAGAGTCAATTTCCACACGCTGATTCACATTGCCCGAGATGGCACTATTGAAATACCCCTTTTCTGCCAAATCCTTGTAATAATCAAAAGCCGATTTATCACAAAGCGCAAAGGCACGTGCCATATTTTGCTCAATAGCATCCTTGTCGGGAGCAATGCTAAAGAAGAGCTCGTGGAAACGTCTGACGTGTTCGCGTGCTTCCACAGGACGATTGCGAGAAGCATCTTGACTCAGCGCCAGCATCAAAGATTTCCCTTGGTCAAGGACATAGATTTTTTCTCGTTGCTCTCGAGCAAAAGTTGTAGGAAGCATAGAGCGCATAAGCCGTAATGCCCACACAGAGCAAGGCAAAGACGATGATGTATAGCCTAATCTGACTAAATGCCGTCTGAATGTTTTTTAGAGATTTGAATTCCATAGGAGTGTATGTTGTTGTATTGTTGTCCAGTCCCAAACGTCTAGACGAGCTACGAAAGTCGTAGCGAGTATAAAAGGGTCTGTGACCCTCTAATGTCTAACATCTAATGTCTAACGTCTATTTTTAATGAGCATCCCTTTGATACGTCCACCGATATTTCCCACGGCAGCTCCCAAACCAGCAGCAGAAGCCTTACCACCTAGGTAGGCACCTTGTGCGCCACTCTTTGCCACGCTATTGACATTGCGACCATAAGCCCCAATACCGCCACCAGCTTCGATGATCCAGCCAGCCACAGTGGGCACACAGAAATATCCCACAATGCCAATGAGGAAGAAGACAATGTAGTACCACGTTCCCGAGTCGGGAACATAGTTCGCACTCGAAAGCGCTGCAATATCTTTTTGCACCATCAAAACTTGAATCTTGGCAAGCAAAGCCGAAAGAATAGAACTCACGGGCAACCACAGATAGACCGATATGTAGCGCGAGAACCACGCACTGAGCGAACCCGAAAGTCCATCCCAAACCGAGATACCAAAGACGACTGGTCCCAAGATGGAAAGTACAATAAGGATAAAGGTGCGGAGGGTATCAATAATCAAACCAGCCGCATTGTAGAGCAATTCCATGAAATCTCGAAAGAGTTTCATGCACCATTGCTTCGTCTGATAGGCAGCCCTTTCGGCATACATCCCAGCAATGGTCACCGCATCTTCAGGACTCGATGATACCCATCTCCTCAATCTTTTTCGTCAAACTTCTCATTAGATACCAAATAAGCTGTTTCGGGATTTTTCAGATAAGCCGCCTCTTGGAGTTTATCCCTCCTTTTCACCAACTGCTCCAGCGTGTTTTCTTGTTGATGCACCATCGCTTCAGTGCCTTGCACCACAGGAGAAAGCACCGCATTCATCGTTCTCAACACCACCGTTGGGAAGAACATGATGCAAAAATCCCAAGACAAAGGGACGGAGCAAGGGAAAACACATCGATGGGTTCAGCCCGTGCAATGGATGCCCAAACGCGCAGGGCAATGTAAAAGAGCGCACCCTAAACCGGCAATCCCCTTGGCAATGCCCGACATCTGCGCACAGAGCGGCATCATCTCATCGTAGGTAGAGCGCAGTAGATCGTGTAAACTAGCGAAATCCATAGCACCCACTCCTACCAATATCGGTTTGCCGTGTTACCATATAGGGCTTGCACCGCAGAGAGGTCCCCCTTTTCTCTGGCACGCACGTAGCTCACCGAAATGTTCTTTCTAGTGTAATAAGACACCAACGAGCGATACTCACGCAGCGTGGTATAAATGCGGTCAATCGTCTGCATCCGTTCGTGGTCGTTCATGGAGAAAACACTACTCTTAGCTACCGATTTGAGTTCCTTCAAACTCTCCCCACTTTGTTCCAAAAGTTTGGTATATCCCGAAGCGATGGCAGCGAGTTCCGAAGGACGAAAATGAGGGTCGTGCAGCATCTGTTTGTAGGAGGTGACGTAGATGTCAGAAATGTCGCCCACCATCAAGATACACTCCTTGACTTTGTAGGCATCGCCAATGAGATTGTTCACCTTGCGAAGCGCGTCATAGTATTTCTTGGTGTCGTTGTAGAGCTTCTCCACCTCCTTAAATCCATTCAAGGTATTCTTGACCGTCTTACCAGCCGTGGCAATTTCTTTGACCGTGTTGGCAATGTTGCCCGCAAAGTTGGTAGGGTCGGTCACCACCCATTGGGCATGAGCCTTTCCACAAACGAGAGTGGAAAGCAATAAAACTGAGAGAATGTACTTTTTCATTTGTTGGTTGATTTGAAATGATGAGTATTCGAGTTAGATATGTGAGATTACTGTAAAAAAACAAGGGACTTTTGCAAAAAAACGTCCGACTTTTTTGGAAAAATCTCCCACGTTTTTGGAAAAATATCGGAGATTTTTTTAGTTCTCTCGGAGATTTCTGTGCGCTTCTTGGGAGGTGCTGTTTACTCCTCGTGTCGTTTCTCCCGAGCCAGTTGTCGAATGGCAGCCTCGATGTCGCCACCGAGTTGCTCGGCAAGGCGCAGCACCTCCACCTTCTCCGTCTCTTCTGTGGTGTAAGTCAAGTATTCCTCCAAACTGACCTCAGTGGCATAGACCGCACTCTGCATACCGCCCAGTCCAATCCACACCTCTTTGTAAAGTCGATGAGGGTCGTTGTTCTGATTGATGGAAAGAATTTGGCTCTTCTCCTTTTTCCGATAGCTCCCAGCATCGCTTGGATGCCATCAAACTTGGTCATATACTTACGCTGGTCGAGGAGGATCTTTGCAGTCGCTATTGTTGATGATACTTTCCTTCACAATGGGCGATTGAATGATGTCATCCACTTCTTGCGTCACCACAATGGCTTCGCCAAAATACTTGCGCACCGTCTTGTAGAGATACTTGATGTAGTCCGCCATATTAGCCGAAGCAATGGCTTTCCACGCTTCTTCGATGAGAATCATTTTGCGAATACCTTTCAATCTGCGCATCTTGTTGATAAAGGCTTCCATAATGATGATTGTCACCACGGGGAAGAGGTCTTTGTTGTCCTTCACTTGGTCAATCTCAAAGACAATGAAGCGTTTAGAAAGTAGGTCGATGTTCTCCGTAGAATTGAGTAGAAAGTCATAACGTCCACCCACGATAGTATTGTTTGAGCGTAGTGAGCAGGTTGTTGATGTTGAAATCTTGGAGCGTCACCTTGATTTCTCTTTCCTCCATCTCCTTGCGATAGACATCTCTGAGATATTCATAGAAGGTGTTGAAGCAAGGCGTGATGCTATGGTCGGCACGGATGCGCTCAATGTAAGCATTCACAGCCGAACCCAACTCACCCGCTTCCGTCTTGGTCAGCGGTTCATCGGCACTCTTCCACAGCGTAAGTAGCAACGTGCAGATACTTTCTCGCTTTTTCCACATCAAAGACATAATCATCGGTGTAGAAGGGATTGAAGGAAATGGGACTTTCATCGGTGTAAGTGAAGTAGACGCCCATCCGCTCCCTTGGTCTTTCTGTGAATGAGTTCGCAAAGTCCCTGATAACTATTGCCCGTATCCACCAAGAGTACATGCGCCCCTTGTTCATAGTACTGACGCACCCTATGTGGTTGGTGAAGAAGGATTTTCCACTGCCCGATGGACCTAAGATGAACTTATTGCGGTTGGTGGTAATACCTTTCTTCATCGGCAGGTCAGAAATGTCCAAGTGAATGGGCTTACCCGACAAACGATCTGCCATGCGGATGCCAAAGGGAGAGAGAGAATCTTTGTAGTTTGTCTCTGCCGTAAAGAAACAAAGAGCAGGTTCGATGAAGGTGTAGAAACTCTCTTCGGCAGGAAAGTCGCCAGCGTTGCCTGGGATACCCGCCCAATAGAGCGTAGCCGTGTCAATCGTGTTATGCCGAGGTTTACATTCCATCAGCGCCAGCGCAGAACCTACGTCATATTTCACCTGACGCAGTTCCTCTTTGTCGCTACTCCATGCCAAAACATTGAAATGCGCCCGAATAGAGGTCAGTCCTTGAGAGTGCGCCAAGTTGAGGTACTCCTGTATCCACTCCTCATTGATTTGATTGCTTCGGCTATAACGCGCCAAAGAGTGCATATTCCTCGCCTGCTTTTCAAAGCGTTCAAGGTTGGCATCGCTATCTTCAATGAAGAGATATTGATTGTAGATGTGGTTGCACGAAAGAAGCAAGCCCACGGGAGCCGCAAAACTCAGTCGGCAATCACTGCGGTCGGTAGAAAGTCGTTCATAGCGCGCATCGGTATGCACACTTGTGGGGAGGTCGTCCGTATCGCTCAGCGTGTGCAAGCAAAGCATTTGGTCGCCCACACGTACAAGGTCTGCTCCCAAACGAATATCCTCCAAAGAAGCGTGCTGACGCTCCGAAAGCGAAAAGTATCTATCAAGGAGTCCGGTCTTTTCTTTCGTACCGATGAGTTCATCCTCAGTCATTCTCGTCAAACGAAGATGGTCACTATCATTGATAATCCGCTCAAATTGGTCTACGGCTTCCAAGAATTTTGCCACCGCTTCCTTATCTTCAATGTCTTTGGGGATGAGATGCCCACGGCACAAGGCAGAGAAATTACTCTGCTGTGCCATGCGCTTCTTGGTCGTTTTGGTGAGAAAGAGATAAACCGCGTGATGCAAGTAGGGTCGCTCATTGAAATGTCGCTCCGAAGCACGAGCCAGAAAACTGAGTTCTCCCTTATTGAGTTCGGGAGCATAGTTTTCTTGGATAAACCAATCCTGCTTATGCACGATGCTGTAATTGGGGAGCACCTTAATCGCCTTATGCCAAGCCGAGTGCATCGCTTCGTATTCGCTCTCTGTCACGGTGAAGAGTTCGGGAAGCTCCACCTTAAAGGCAATAGTCAGGTCAGCATCCTTGCTCACAAGGCAACCGTGTTCCACTGCTAAAAGAGGAAACTTAGCTTCGAGCGTACTTATTTTGCTGGTGTTGCGCATATGTTCGTGTTTTTGTTTGAGGTTACGAGGAATGTTCGCAGAGTGCGGTAATAGCTAGGCACTGAGACTGAGGGCGAAGGAGCATACTTGAAGTACGTGACTAGCCCGAATGTCGAAGTAACGACGCTAGTGCCGTGCTATGTGAGCATCCCTAATGAGGTGATAGACCGTACGGCGGTTAATAAGATATCGTGGATGCATACGAATTGCCCCTTGCTTCATCAGTCCATACTGACCATACTTGCGGTTCATGGCAAACGTTTGCCACACAACAAGCGTGGCACCCACTAAGCCGAGACCTAAGCACAGCCACTGACTCATACCGCAGAGATAGCATACGACCACAAGCACGAAAACCGCCAAGAGTCCTCCGGCAAAGAGGAAGAGGTATTGCGCTTTCAAGCCCTTAAACTCCACCGTACGACCTATTCCCTTATTGATGTCCCACGATGCCATTAGAGGAAGAAGCTACGAAGGATGGTTGCTGCCACAATGAGGAAGATACAAGCTCCAAACCAAGAGGCAGCTGTCTTGCTGGTGTCGGGATCACCGCTGGAAAACTTGTTGTAGACCTTGATACCACCAATCAGACCAACGACAGCACCGATGGCGTAAATGAGTTTTGTGCCAGGATCAAAGTAGGAAGTCACCATTTTAGTAGCTGCATTGATACCTGCCATACCGTTACCTTGGGCATAAGCTCCTGCCGATACGAGAAAGAGGGCGAGAAGCACGAGAGAAAGTTTCTTTGTTGTCTTCATATTGATAGAAATTAAATGTGATTATTGCTAGGGTGAGAGAGTGGAAGTGAGAACAGAGGGAGGTATTGTAGGCTCTAGTAATGGAAGAATGAGTGTGTAACCTCACACCTCCGCAGTGTTCTCCTGTTCCAAATAGATGGTTTTACAGATAATAATCGAGAGGATGAGTTGCTATTTCTGAAATGGAGTTAGAAGATTCTTTTCTTCTTTCTCCATTTCTTGTTCTTCTGTTTCAGCCTTGTCAATGGCTTGCAAGAGTTTCTGATGCACCCTTTCTTCTTGGGAAGAGTTGAGCTTTTATATTGCGCCAATAAGTCTGTACCTTTCAGACTTTGGAGCGTATGGACAACCTCCGTTTCGTCCTCCTCATCAAGACTATCATCTTGTTTGTGCCAATGATTCAATCGCACTAAGTCGCGAGTGAGAATGCTAGTGGGCGAAACATCGGTAGCAGCAGTGTCTTGCCAAAGGATTTCTTCGCGAAGCACCTCCTCCTCATCTACTTCTTCTAGGGTATAGTCCACCGCGATTTCACTCTCTTCGGTCTGTTCGTGGGAGTCTTCTGCAGTTTCTTGTTGTAAAGAATCAGCGATGGTCTCCGTTTCTGTATTTTGACTAGCCACATTAACCGACTCCTTACTAGCTGTTTCTGTGGCTTCCACATCGGATGTCGCAGCAATAATTTGTGTCGTCAATCCTTTGCTTTTGCCCACAAGGACATGCTCTTCAGCAGCTTGGGGTGTATCTCGCTGCGTATCAGCTTGAGGTATAGCTTTCTGTTGAGTTGAACATCCACTTCTCCAACGATGAAAGGTGTAAATCAGCCCCATCGCCATCCAAAGGATGGAGAATAGGAGCAAAATGTTGAGTAGAAAAGCAGTAATCATAGTTGTATGGTTTGTTCCTTCTTGCGTTTGACAATTTCCTTATTGAGCAATTGTTGGTGCGTGCGAAGATGTTCCACAATAATGCGTTCAATGTAACTCGAGAGTGTCGTGTCAGACCGCAAATCACTCAGCACGTGCCGCAGTGTTTGCAACACCTCTGTGCGAATGGTGAATCCTGATTTTGCACCTTTGGTACTATTGACGGTCAAATAGAGGTCTGCATATTGAGAAAATGAAATCGTTGATGTGGACTCACTCGTGATCTCCTCCTCCTTTTTCTCTTTTGGAGGAAGCGCAAGGGAAGTTACGGGCTTGTCATAGAAAGGCGCATCTTCTAGCGTTCGTTCCTTCGTACCCATATCTCCCAATTCTTGGAGCTTCTCTTGAAATATTTTTTTGCGTTGTTCCTTCAGACTACTCATCAGACATTAGATTTATAAGGTGTAACTTCTCCATCACCTCATCCACCCACGCATCAATGCCAAGGGCAGCGCTATACATCGGAGCAGGCGCAAGATAAGAACTGCGGAAACAAGTTTTGATTCCCCCTGCAGCTTGTAATTCTCGGGCAATCTTCACCGAATGATAGATGCAAGTATCAAACATACTCAAACCCTCTTGCTTGGCATAGTCCGTAAAAACCTGTTGAATCGTGGGATTTGCACTGCGATTTACCTTATTCCAGAGAAAGAAGAAGTCTTCAATGCGTGCGTCTTCAAAGCCTAAGCCCAAATCACGGATGGTGCGAGCATAGGCAAAAGAAGACGCTAAGGACTGAGGGTCGGCTTCGATGGGAGAGATAATGAAATCCATCTCCACAGAAAAGCGCAACAAGCTCTCTGTGCTGGCGTGTCCTGGGAAATCAAAAATCACCAGTTGCTCTCCTCGTCCTTGTGTGTCGAGATATTGTTGCACCAGCGTGAGAGCATCTTCGGGTTTGGCGCGTAAGATGGTATAGGAAGGTTTCCCTAAGCGCGTGAAATAGGCTTTCATCTCAGCTTGTATCTTGGCATCCGACTCGATAAGGTCGCGTTCGCGCTCTCGTAACTTATAGAACGACTCTTGTGTTGCGTCACAATCCATGACAACAAGAGGAATCCCACGCTCGTAATACAGCACCGCAGCCAAGACTTCGGCTAAACTGCTTTTTCCCACTCCACCTTTTTGAGAAGCGAAGCCTAAAAATAGAGGTCGTGATACTTTCTGTTGCATAATGAATCGTGTTTATAGGTCGTAATGCTTAGACTTTTCTCTGTATAGACTCATAGACTTAAGTCAATTAGTCAATTGGTCAGTTAGTCAATTAGTCAATTGGTCAATTAGTCAATTGGTCAATGAGTCAGTTGGTCAGTTAGTCAATTGGTCAATTAGTCAATTGGTCAATGAGTCTGTCCATTTGGATGTCTTTAGCTCAGTCTATACAGACCTTTTGACTCTGCAAAAGAACTTAGTTTTTAGTCCACTCACAAGAAAAGGAGAAAAGAGGGAAAAATAGGGATGAATTGGATAATCCTTTCGTATTGAATGATTTAAGTTTAGGCTGTAACTTTGCAGACGAACAAATACAACCCCTAACACGACCGAAGGAAACAGCCCACTAAGGGCTGGATGCTTCCCCAGCATCAACTCTTTTTACTGGCAAGGTGTGTCTTTGTAACACAAACCGCGGTTTGTCTCACAAAAACTCCTTGCCTCGGTGCGAGGAAATGCTGAACTCCAAAGTCGTCAGTAAAGAAGAAATACATGAAACAGCAAAGCAATCCCTCCACTGAGGGCTTAAACTCCGATAAACCTCGGTGGGATAATTGGCACGTACGCCTTCCTAATCCCAAAGACCAACAGAAAATCATTGATTTGTTCCAGCGTTCGGGAGCAAAAACAAAGTCTGACTTTGTGCGTGCTCGCTTGTTGGGTGAAGAATTTAAGGTCATCTCTGTAGATAAATCAGCCGTGGAATACAACCGCAAGCTATCGGAATTCACAGCACAAATACATAAGATCGGCATCCTCTATAACCAAGCCGTACGCGCCCTCAATACCTATCATTCCGTTAAGACAGCACAGGTGATGCTCGAGAAATTGACGCACTATTCCACGCAAATCCTTGCGCTGCAATCCCAAGTTATTGCCCTCACCATGGACTACCGCAAACGATGATTGCCAAAATTTCTGCCACGGAAAATCTAGGTGGTGCGCTAGGCTACAACTTTAAGAAAGTGGAAAAAGGAGATGCCGAAGTCATTCTATCCAAAGGACTCTATCAATCAGCTGAAGGGGAATTTAAGATGGAAGAAGTACTTCGTGATATGCAAGCACTCCTTCCGCAACATTGCCGAACGAAGAAAAGCGTTTTCCATTGTTCCCTCAATCCTCACCCCGATGAACGCTTGTCGGATGAGAGACTAGCCACCTTAGCTGAGGAATATATGCAGGCACTCGGCTACGGCTCACAACCCTACATTGTCTTTAAGCATCACGACATCGAGCGAGAACACATTCACATCGTTTCCTTGCGCGTAAATGAACAAGGAGAGAAAATCAATGATAGGTTTGAAAAGCGAAGAAGCAAGCGTATCACAGATGCTCTGGAACAAAAATACGGACTGATACCCTGTACACCGACCAAAGAGCAAGTACTTCAAAAAGCAAGTACGGAAGAACCGCTCAATGAGTCCGTGGAGAATAGAAAAATAAAGGTAGAAAGATTGCTTCGTGCCGTACTTGCGCACTACAAGTTCGCTTCTTTAGGAGAACTCAATGCCATACTCGCACACTATCATCTCACAGCTGAAGAGGTAAAAACAGAAGTTCGGGGCAAACGCTATGATGGACTGGTCTACCTCCTCACAGATGATGAGGGCAAAAAAGAAAGTATACCCATAGCAGCGGCTGAACTAGGTCGAGGATTAGGATATACCGCTATTACCAATCACATCAAACGCTCAAAGTCTGCACTAAAATCAGATATTCCGAAGGTAAGGCAACGCGTACTTATTGCAATGCGCACTTCCCCCTCCTCAGAAGCCGATTTGAAGAAAAGCCTTATCCAACAAGGCTTGCGAGTAGTGCTTCGCAGAAATAAGGCAGGGCGCATCTATGGCATCACCTTTATAGACGACAAAGAAGGGATAGCCCTCAATGGTTCACGTTTGGGCAAGGGATATTCTGCCAACGTCTTTGCCCAATATCTGCAAGACAACGGACAGAATCCCTTCTTGGATGAAAGACGTTATCCCAACAGCCTTGGGGAAGGTGATGAAGGAAGAGAAAAAATAAGAGACATTTCTCAAAAAAATCTCCCACGTTTTTTTCCAAAAAGTCCGACGTTTCCTCAGAAAAGTCCCACGTTTCTTACGACAACTCAGAAAGCGACAATTTCATTGACGAACTCTTAGACGACTCCTTAGATACTTTGGCAGCACCGGCAGGGAATGATGATTGGAAAGAAGCGGCTTGGCAACGCAAACTACGCAGACAGAGTAGAGTGCGATTGGGAAGAAGAAAGCACTAGTTCTAAAGAAATTATCATAGTATTCAAACACCATTCAAACAAACATATATCACTATGGCACAAGAAGACGATTTACGAGCATTGGGAAAGATTATGGACTTTATGCGAGGCATATCCGTACTCTTTCTCCTTATCAACTGCTATTGGTTCTGCTATAGCGCATTCACATCGTGGCACTTCACGCTGGGTATAATCGACAAAATCCTACTCAATTTCCAACGCACAACCGGCTTGTTCTCCTCCATGCTGTGGACAAAGCTCTTCTGCGTAGTCTTCCTTGGGCTTTCGTGCTTAGGCACCAAGGGTGTCAAGGAAGAAAAGATAACGTGGGGAATGATTTATTCAGCCCTTACCGTGGGCTTTGTGCTTTTCTTTCTCAATTGGTGGTTGCTCGTTTTGCCCATTTCGGCAGTAGGTGCAGCATCACTCTACATCTTCTCTTTGTCCCTAGGTTATATCTGCCTATTGATGGCTGGAGTGTGGATGAGTCGTTTGCTCAAAAACAACCTGATGGATGACGTTTTCAATATGGAAAATGAGAGTTTTATGCAAGAAACACGGCTGATGCAAAACGAATACTCAGTAAACTTGCCGACACGCTTTTACTACAAAAAGAAATGGAACAAAGGGTGGATCAACATCGTCAACCCCTTCCGTGCTTCAATGGTACTCGGCACACCGGGGCCCGGGTAAGTCCTATGCCATTGTGAACAACTACATCAAGCAACAAATAGAAAAAGGTTTTGCGATGTACATCTACGACTACAAATTTCCTGACCTCTCAGAGATTGCCTACAATCATTTGCTCCATCATTTGGATGCTTATGAGGTTAAACCCCAATTCTTCGTCATCAACTTTGATGACCCGCACAAGAGTCATCGCTGCAATCCCATCAATCCTAGTTTTATGACGGACATCTCGGATGCCTACGAAAGTGCTTACACGATTATGCTCAATCTCAATCGCTCGTGGATACAGAAACAAGGCGACTTCTTTGTGGAGTCACCTATCATCTTACTCGCTGCCATCATTTGGTTTCTCAAAATCTATGAAGACGGCAAGTATTGCACTTTTCCACACGCCATTGAGTTCCTCAATCGCCCCTATGCGCAGATATTTCCCATCCTCACCGCCTATGATGAGTTGGCGAACTATCTTTCCCCTTTTATGGATGCTTGGGAGGGTGGTGCACAAGACCAGCTACAAGGGCAGATAGCATCGGCAAAGATACCGCTCTCACGTATGATTTCTCCTGCACTCTATTGGGTGATGACAGGAGATGATTTCTCGCTCGACATCAACAACCCACGTGAGCCAAAGGTCTTGGTGGTAGGCAACAATCCTGACCGCCAAAATATCTACTCGGCAGCACTTGGACTCTACAATTCGCGCATTGTGAAACTCATCAACAAGAAAAAACAACTCAAAAGCTCAGTCATCATAGACGAGTTACCAACCATCTACTTCCGTGGCTTGGACAACCTCATTGCCACAGCTCGCTCTAACAAGGTGGCAGTTTGTTTGGGATTTCAAGACTTCTCGCAACTCACGCGTGACTATGGAGATAAGGAGAGCAAGGTTATCCAAAACACCGTGGGGAAACGTCTTTTCAGGGCAGGTGGTAGGCGAAACAGCCAAGACCCTCTCCGAACGCTTCGGAAAAGTCCTCCAGCAACGTCAGTCCATAACCATCAACCGCAACGACAAGTCTACCTCCATCTCCACACAACTCGATAGTCTTATTCCTGCTTCCAAAATCTCCAACCTCACACAAGGCATGTTTGTCGGAGCTGTCTCCGACAACTTCGATGAACGTATCGAGCAGAAAGTCTTCCACGCAGAAATCGTAGTAGACTCTGCTAAAGTCTCTGCCGAGATGAAAGCCTATCAGCCCATTCCCATCATCGCAGAGTTCACAAACGAAGATGGCTCCGATAATCTCCGTGAGACTATCGAAGCCAACTACAAGTGTGTGAAACAGGATATTCTAAACCTTGTTGCTAGCGAGATTGAAAGGATTAAGGCAGACCCACTGCTCGGTCATCTAGTTAAGACTAGTAGTTGAATATTTACCTCCTTTCAGCGTATCAATTGATTTCATTTCTGATTAAGAAGGTCAAGAAAATCTTTAGGGGAGAACTTCTTTTCCTCCTGGAACTTTATTCTTATAACGATTATAAATTAGAGGAAAGGTCTTTTCCTTTCCACTTAGTGGAGGTTGATGATATTCTAGATGTATCGTTGCATCATCGTATACCAATTGGTATGTGGAAAAATATTCCTTATACTTCAACACATACAAGATTCCATTATTGGCTCAGGGGGAGTTGTCAATTGCCCCCCCTGAGCGATTTTGACATCATTCTATAATTGTCTCATCTTGATCTTCGGATACCGTCAAGGGTAGAGAAACCATTTTATGTTTTTTGCGGATTTTCTTTACCACAATAATATTTACAACAACAAGAAGTATAACATATACAATGAAGCCAAGTATGAAAATGGTATCACCTATCACATCCAAGAAAGTTCTAAGATTACTCACTTCTTCCCCTTGAAGATTGCAATAGCCAGAACTGCCATTAGGTTTTTTATATCTGAGGATTTCCTTATCAATGAATGTGAGATCAGTGAATTGCTTATCTTTAAATATAGGTTTGCCAGATTTATACACGTTACAATAGGAAAAATGCTCCGTGTAATCTACTATGACATAGTCGTCAGTAATCCATGTTGGGCTTATGAATTCTTTCTCAAGCAGTACTTTCTTCTCTGATCCATAGATAAGTCGATAACCAAAAAGATCACGACCTTTGTATTCATAATTTGCTTCTACGACATCATAACCTAGATCCTCTGCCGCATTTTCTCTTAATTCCCAATCCAAAAAGTCAAAATCGCTTGGATTAGGCACGTTCGCCCACTTCCATGATAGGATTCCATTTATGATTGCCATAATCAGTAAAATAAGACCAAGGTTCACACCGGCAAGCATCCAGAAATTCCGATTCCATTTCTCCTTCACTATTTCTTCGTCCCTGAGTCCATACTTCTTCTTCAAGAATTTCTCGAAGTTATATTCAATGTCAACATAGAAATCGCCACTGATGAATTTCTGGATGACAGGTGCACCGATTATATTAGCCCAGATATTAGAGTCTTTCATTATTCTTATCTGGGTCTTTTGTTGCTTTGACTTCTGCTTTACGTAGAACGCAGCACAGACAAATGGATTTTTCTGGAGCATGACATATCGTCCAAAAATTTTCCACCATCCTTGTCTTACTGTCATTTCAGGATAATATTTCTTCAAAAACTCTTCTTTGATGACCTCAAGGGTTAAATCATTTTTGCGGAATGATAAATTTCATGATTCTTATGTTTTTAGTTTGACATTATTGCGTATAGAAAGCAGGCGATAAAGAACACAATTGAAGAGACTATAGCAAGGAAATACATCCATCTGTTTGTCGCTTTGTTTTTTTTTCGCATCAGCGGAACAAGTATCTCACATTTCTTCTGGGCGAACTCAACCTCAATACCTTTTTCAAGACAATCCATACAACGAAGATAAGCCTCTTTATACTCTCCTTGTATTTCTAATTGTTCAATCACGTAACGTATTTGAGAATCCGTCTCCACTACCACTTTTCCTCCATCTATTATCCTAAGGAAGGCTTCAATTGATTGTGGACGTTCTGCTCTGGTTGGACGCATCGCAGCCGTAATAGCCTCTCTTGTTGACTTCGATGTTTTCTTCGGGAACGGAGGTAGACCTTCAGATAAAACGATTTGGGCTTCAGGAGGACGTTGACCTATCAGCATAAAGGACAAAGTGGCTCCAAGCGAATAAATATCTGTTGCAGGTGAGAACGTGGCAACACCACCTTCATTGTATTGTTCCATGGGAGCATAACCTCGACTAACACCCACATTCGATGATGTTGTTTGCGTACCTGTTTCACCATAATGCTTTGATATTCCAAAGTCTATCAATACCGCAGTGTCCTCATCACGCATCATAACATTGGCTGGTTTTACATCGAGATGTAAGATATTTCGCTGGTGAACACAATCCAACGCACTAGCTATTTGCCGAATTAACGAAAGAGCTTTCTTTTCAGAAAGACAGCCTCGATTTACGACATATTCTTGCAAAGATCCCCCCTCAATATGCTCCATCACATAGTAAACTGTATTGTTTTCTTCAAAAACATCGATGATTTTCACTATGTTGGTGTGCTGTAAATCAGCAATCATACGAGCTTCTTTCAGGAATTTTTTTCTGGCTTGACTGTACTTTCTTACTATTGTCGAGCAACGTACAAGTAACAGTCGTAGAATCCTCACGTCCACAGTATTCTTTCATAAAGAATTCTTTGATAGCCACCTTGCGGTTTAGTCCGGTCTGCAAGCCCTCATAGGTAATACCGAATCCACCTTGTCCTAATTTCCTCACAATTTGATACTTGCTCCCTTGCAAAACAGTATTGGCAGGAAGTATCAAATTCGCATCAACGTCTTGTTCTTCGTGCTGAAATTCAGTTACTTCAACTTCATCTCCATCATCAAACAACGTTTCGTCATTATTTTGAAATTTCTTGTCATCACTCATATCGTCTATTTTTTGATTAATCATTATTCACTTGTACAGGTTGAATGCAACTATCTTCTTCATTCATCTTCGTTAATACGCATATTCCCCTCTCACAAGTAAAGACGTAAAAATATGCTCGTGAATAACATTCCCCCTCTTAATATTAAGGAATTTATCCTCCAAAGACCTTGATTGTACTCCTGATTATTTTAAGCCACCATGTCCTTTAGAGAAGTGCTATGCTTCTACTCTATACATCAATAAATATGCGACAATGGAACCAAAAGAACATAGACCTAAAATACCCAAAGCAGGAAGTAAAGATTGTGTTGAAAATATAGCGTAATCCGACCATAAAAAGATCATAATAAACCATCCTATAGCGCAAATAAACATACCTGCTTTCTTATTGCTAACAACTTCGAAAGCAAAAAGCATGTACGAGAAGTACGAAACCAAGCACAAGAATCCTCCTAGGTCGTTGTACTTATCTCTAATAAGAAATGCTACTGCATACAAAACAATTGAGGAGGTGAGAAGGACCAATATAGCCTTAATAGATGGCTTAGTCCTTTTTGATTGCTTATTTGATGTGTTCATGTGACGAGTATTGTTGTTGTGGTGGTTATTCTTGAATTCAGAATAAATTTCTCAAATGGGCGATATGAGTGTACGTGTTGTGATTTAAACTGTAACTATGAGATTTTGTTTCTGCATACTACCAATTTTCTCCCCATTCTTTTAATTGAGAAATAGCACCTTCATTTCCTTGTTTGGCTGCTTTTCTATACCAGGTTATAGCTTCTGCACGATTCTTAGAAACTCCTAAGCCATTTTGGTACATCCTTCCCAAGTTGTTTTGTGCCTGTGCGTGTCCTTGTTCGGCTGCTTTCCTATACCAGTTTACAGCTGCAACCTCATCTTTGGCAACACCTGAACCATTTGCGAACATCTTTCCCAAGTTATTTTGTGCCTGTGCGTTTCCTTGTTCGGCTGCTTTTCTATACCAGTTTACAGCTTCAGCCTCATCTTTGGCAACACCCAAGCCATTTGCAAACATCCATCCCAAGTTATTTTGTGCTTGTGCGTGTCCTTGTTCGGCTGCTTTTCTATACCAGTTTACAGCTTCAGCCTCATCTTTGGCAACACCAAAGCCATGTGCGAACATCCATCCCAAGTTAGTTTGTGCATCTGCGTGTCCTTGTTCGGCTGCTTTTCTATACCAGTTTACAGCTGCAACCTCATCTTTGGCAACACCTAAGCCATTTTCGAACATCCATCCCAAGCTAGCTTGTGCCTGTGCGTGTCCTTGTTCGGCTGCTTTTCTATACCAGTTTACAGCTTCAACCTCATCTTTGGCAACACCTAAGCCATTTGCGAACATCCATCCCAAGTGTTTTTGTGCCTGTACGTTTCCTTGTTCGGCTGCTTTTCTATACCAGCTTACAGCTTCAACCTCATCTTTGGCAACACCCAAGCCATTTTCGAACATCCATCCCAAGTTAGTTTGTGCCTGTGCGTGTCCTTGTTCGGCTGCTTTTCTATACCAGTTTACAGCTTCAACCTCATCTTTGGCAACACCAAAGCCATTTGCGAACATCCATCCCAAGTTATTTTGTGCGGGGGCATCACTTTGCTCTGCGGATAAGTGATATAAACGTACTGCTTCTTTATAATCTTGGAGCACCCCAAGTCCATTTTGATACATGAAGCCTAAGCGACGCTGAGCTTTCGCTTCACCTTGTTCAACGCCTTTTCTATACCATTTGATTGCTTCCGTATCATCATTTTGCACACCAGAACCCTTACGATACATATATCCGATGGCGGCATATGCTTCTTTAGCATTCAGTTCAGCAGCCTTTTGATACCATTTCAAAGCTTCTACATATGCTTGGGAAGCATAAGCTGAATCAGCCATTATCATATAATCTTCTTTTGTGTATTCTGGTAGAAGTTTGTCTACGTTTTGTCTTCTGGACTTAATGTTTTTGTGGTGACTTGTGTAAAGAGGACTGTTGTTTTTGTTTATTTGTCCGCTTCTCTTTATTAGTTGTATTGTCTGTGTGTTGAACTCTACGGATTTCTCCCCCTAAGCTCTGTGCGGAACATATCTTTACCGATATCAACAGTAGGAAACCTATAATTATTCTTAGGATGCTCATTTTGTCTCTTAATTGTTTTAATTCTACAAAAGGTCAGTCTGGCTATGGAATTAAGTAGTAGACTGTCGTTTGTTTCGAAATATTACAATAGTCTTCCCCATCAAAATTTCAGTATTATCTAATAGTGTTACTTCATCATCACCTTCTAGGGAGAGTCCATTAATCAGTATTTATTCTTGTTTAGGGCTGGACGCAATGTAGTTATGACCCTTCCATCAAGTAGGCGTGTGACTTTTATATACGCGTGCTGACGACTCATGTAAGGATCGTTTGTTTCTAAAGGTATTCCTATTGGCATGCTACTTTTTCGACCAACAATATGCTCACCATAAGACAAAAAATAGCTCTTACCTTCACATAAAAGGTGCCCCGTAAATTCTTTGTATACCTCAGAACTTAAGACTGTCTTCTCCTCGGAAGGTTCATCTGTGGGGTGTACGAATGATATCGGTATCTCTTTTTGGCATTGAGGGCATTTAAGGACAACTGCTGCCACGCTTTTAGGGTTGTTTAATTGGATAGATTGACCACAATGTGGACAATTTGTTTTGAGAGATTTTGCAATTTGAGGTAAAATAGTATCCATACTACCAAGAAATAATAGGCATGGTGTCAAGGAAGCGCCCCCACATAACTGGGTGCTGTCGCCTGTTTGAAATAGTCTGTACTCCCTGAGACACAAAGTTGAAGAGTTCACGGGCAGTAATAATTCTGTTTCTATCATAGTCTGCCCCTCCACGCATTCCACGCTCAAGATAAAGCGTAAAATATCCATTTTTTTAAGCGCCGGTCTTCTATTGAAGCTTCGTTAGAGCGAGAACTCAAGAAAAACAAAACATCAGTATTTTTCTGTTCTTCAGTGGGATGATATGTGTTTGGGGATTGGCGCATATTACCAGAAAGACAAGCATCTATAAAGATGATTTTTCGAGAGGCTTTTGTTTTTGATAAAGCATCATACAAGAACTTATAAGATAATGTTTTTGTCATATGCCAATAACAACCCATTTCCACCATGTCCGCTAAAGAAAAACACAATATGGTCTTCTTTTTTAGCCTTTACACATAGGTGTTCAAACATATCAGCTATGGCAATACTTGTTGCTTGTTCATTTACAAGACAATATCCATCTGTGTTATCTTTTTTCTGATATATTCTTTGCATTGCCAATGCGTCTTGAGCCGGCAATCTTAAATCATTACGAACTCCCGGATAGTCAGCTATTCCGATGCACAAATAATAGGTTTTGGCTTGTGCTTTTAAAGCACAAGCTAAAACCAAGACAAATATGAACTTAGGTAAAGTCGACATCTGCATCGTTTATATAATCAGGCATATCAGGAGCGATATCAGTTTCTGGTATGTGTTGAGCTACATCGTGCACATCTACTGTATGCGTATCTACTGTTGGAACAGAGACATGGTCTGAAGTTGATGTTACAACTTCTTGTAATGCGGCAATAATTTGAGAACCAGTTGATTCATCTAGATGTTCACCCGTGTGTGCATTAAAAACTTCGTTCGCATCAGGAGAGGAGTCATTATTTAAGTCAATAATTGCAATATCACCACCGTCATTAAGATGTGGGTCTACGTCGACAATAAAAGCTTGATGTCCCTCAACTTGTCCAATCGCGATATGTTCTCCGCTTGGGAAATTATCTTCACCCAAAACTACATCAAGCTCAATGACATGAGCAGGAGTCGGATCGGGATCTGGGAACGGATCGGGATCTGGGGTTGGGTCTGGATCTGGAGTTGGATCTGTTGGAACAATTACACTATGAGGTTCATGATTGGTTTCTGCTGAGACAGCATCAACAAAAGCATTTTTCTCAGAATCAGAAAGAGCATTCCATTCTGCCTCCGTATACGTATTATACAGATGACCATGCCATGTAAAGACACCGCCTAATCCTACTAATTCACGAGCAGCATCGAAAGCTTCAGCAAAACCCAAATGGTCATATGGAGCTGAAGATGTTTGGTGATGACTTGTAGCGTTCTCGTTCGAAGAATGATGGTCTGTCCCTTGGTTGTGATTAGGAGAATCTCCTTGGTGTGAATGACTTGGTGTAGAGGAATGCATGAGAGCATTTGCCCCTACTGCAGTTGCGCCAACAGCAATTGCTGCAACACCGCCAATCATCGCACGTTTCCAAGTCTTATTGGACTGTTGGTCTGCCTCTACTGAGCTTTGTTGAGTCTCTTGCGCTTTTAAATCCAAGAGAGTCTCTTCATTGTTGTGTGACATAAATATTTCTTGTTTTGATTACCAATTGTTTTGCAAATATCGCTTTTTTAATCCAACGGAGCAATATTTATTGAAGTTATGGGATAAAACATCCTTATATTGTGACGAAAAGATGATAATACATGAGCAATGAACTATTCATCCCCTGAAAAGGTACTATAATACTTGGATACATTTTCCTTTCGCATTATACCATTTACCTTTCAAAGGTTGACCACTATTGGATGAAAAAGTACCCACGAAGTATTCGCCAGTAGCTTTAATAGTATAAGTTCCTTTTGAGAAGCGATTGTTATAAAAGGTGCCTGTATAACTGTCTCCATTAGCATATTTGAAGAGCCCATTTGAATAAGCACCATTAACAAAATTACCTGTAAATGTTCTTCCGTCTTTGGTTACTATTTCTCCCTTACCGTGGGGGACTCTTGATTCATTCAAAGCTCCTTTGTACCGCACAGTTTCTCCATCAAAAGAAATTTCTCCGTCAAAAGAATTAATATCCTGTGCCATTTCATCTGTTTTTTCAGAAGTGGAAGGTATTAGCACTACTGAGATACCAACCAGAAAAAGTGATACTATCGCCCCCAATAAGATTTTACTAATTTTGGAACTAAAAAATGAGGGCTTAGGTTTGGGAATCGGAGGTGGAATTAGCTCAGAAGTATCAATTCTAGCAGTGTCAATTCTAGCAGTGTCAATAATGGTAAAATCATCAACCACTGGTGTCGGAATAGGAGTAGACTGGTTGCCGCGGATTTCATTGAGTCTATCTAGAATGCATTGACCGTCTTGCGGCCGCGCATTTCGGTTATTCTGCATCAACCACACAACCAGACTCCGAGTTGGTTCTTCAGCAATGCCCTTCATAGGTAAAGCGTTCTCTTTTAGAGGCGTTTTGTCATCGTTAATAGCAGATGGGACTGGAGGAGTTTTTCCGCTAAGTAGATTGTAGATGGTTGCCCCTAATGCATAAAAATCAGTCCACGGGCCGAAACGCTCAATTGACCCTTCCATCTGTTCTGGCGGTGCAAATCCACGAGTGTAAGCTAACTCGGAATTGGAGGTAACTCCTGTCTCCGGGTCTACATTTTTGCTGGCTCCAAAATCAATAAGTATCACTTCACCCTCGTCAGACAACATGATATTGGCTGGTTTTATGTCCAAGTGATATATAGAGGTTGGCGCCTGGTTATGAAGAGAATGAAGGGTTTCAATAAGGGAGCGAGTGTATTGGAGAACCTCATTTTCTGGCAATGTTCCCATTCGCTTCAATCGCTGCGAAAGACTTTCACCGGCTATATAATCCATGACATAGTAGGCGGTACCATTCTCCTCAAAAAGAGCCAATACGCGAACTACGTTAGGATGCTTGATACGATATAGTCGCTGAGCTTCCTTCTTAAACTTTTGAAGTTGTTTTTCGAAAGTAATTTGATTTGAGTGATTGCTTACACTCACTGTTAGCTGATCCTTTTCGCGATCATTGATGTTTTTAATGAAGAACTCTTTGACTACGCATAAACCATCTAAACTCAAGTTACGCACCAAATAAGTATTGCCGAAGCCGCCTGAAGCCAAGTATTGTTCAATCCTGTACTCTCCGTGGAGGATAGTACCTATGGGTAAAGTCGTATTTATATTTTTATCCATACTTATAACGATATTGAAGAGGGATGTTTGTCTTCTCCTAATTCTGTTTGACCATTGCGCTGATCATTATTATTGCCTTCCCTTACTTTGGGTTGCTGTAATGGTACCTTTGTAGACTTTGGTTCTACAGTTGAATGAGGTGCTCTATTCTTAATATCAGCTGATACTGAAACAGTAGAATCTTTTGACGTGGCAGGTTGTTTTTTTACTTCATTCTTTTCTTCTGCTGCCTTTTCTAATGTTTTGCTCTTATGAACGGAAATGACTTTCTCTATAGATTTTGTTTTATATTTTGGTTGTGGTCTTCCTATAGGAGTCAGAGAAGTAGGCACGGTATTCTCTTTTTTCAAGAACACCATGTAAAGCAACACAGCAATACCCCCCAAGAAGCAAACTAACAGCATATTAATTAGTTTTTTTGTATGCCCATTATGGTAGCCTTCTTTATCTTTGAGTATATCCCACTTGGTCTTCTCGCTTTCTTTTCCTTTGGAGATAGGGGAATCGACACTCCCCACCGTAGCGGGAAATATCGTCACATTATGCACGTCACTTTGATCCACCTCCACATTGACGACCGAATTTTGTGTTTCGGCTTTCCTCTTTCTGTCAAGATAGACGGCATTGAAGGGCACAATACTTTCATTGTCACAAAACGATTCGTAGAGCGTGCCTGAAAGGATTTCTTCCACCTGCACCACGATGGCCGAATGGTTGTCTTTGTTGTGCATTGTTCTACGAACGAGACTGTCAACCTTTTCTCGGTTTGAACCATCAGCGCTGAATGTCGCTAAGATGTCCTCGTCGTCCATATTTTCGAGCATACCATCGCTACAGAGATAGAAATAGTCGCCAGCGCGAATATCAGTGATATGAACGATGTCGGCGTGAACATCGTCGGGCGACAATCCGGCTTGGATCGCTCGAGTGATGATATTGCGACGAGACGAAGTCTTCATTTCGTCGAAAGTGATTTCTCCACATTGAAACAGTTCGTAAACCAGCGAATGATCTCGACTCTTATAGAGGATATCGTTGGTCTGTGGACGTAGATGATAAATGCGGCTGTCTCCGATATGAGCTGCTGTGCACCCGCCTTTGTGGAAAACCAAAAGTGTGAGGGTGGTTCCCATCTTCTTCTCTGTCGTGCCGTCCTTGCCGTTCAGCTTAGCCACCGCCTTGTTGACGGCATCGTTCAGATACTCGTCAGTCAAGATCTCGTCTGCTTCGACAACGGGAGTGAGCAGTTCATAAAGCGTTTGGCAGACTGTTTGGCTAGCCACCTCTCCACGCTCGTGACCTCCCATCCCGTCACAAAGGATGAAGACACGATGGGTAGCGGTGCTTGTGCCATGCAGGGGAACTATGCAATCTTCCTGATTGCTCCGTGCTCCAAGCTCAAAAATCGTGTTGGGTTGATAGATGTTTATTTTCATTTGTTGATATTGTTTTTATTCATCGATACATTGGGCTGCTACGGCCGCATTCGAGCGTCGACTCATCGATTGGGTCACGAAGACCTTACTTCTTATTATGACCTGAGTTTTGTTGGGCGATGATCTTTTGAAACTCCACCCTGCGCGACCAACGATTTAGGGAACTTCTCCTAGTGACTACAATCAAACGCATTCTTGAACTCTACGGCAAATACATTTCATCGTTATAAAGGAGACTATACTAATACCACGTTTCCACACCGGACTTATTGACTGTCCCCAATTTTTCATTGAGTTTAACACAAGCCCGACCCTCGCTGAAAGGATATGCGTCATCATACTTACAAGGAATCACTTCGGTACCCGATTTATCGATAAAGCCATATTTGCCATTGAGTTTAACACAAGCCAGACCCTCGCTGAAAGGATTTGCGTAATCATACTTACAAGGAGTCACTTCGGTACCCGATTTATCGATAAAGCCATACTTACCATTGAGCTTAACTTCAACCAGACCCTCACTGAAAGAATATGTGTCATCATACTTACAAGGAATCACAAGCCTACCCGATTTATCGATAAAGCCATACTTACCATTGAGTTGAACACAAGCCCGACCTTCGCTGAAAGAAAATGCCCAATCATACTTACATGGAATCACTTCGGTACCCGATTTATCGATAAAGCCATACTTACCATTGAGCCTAACCCAAGCCAGACCTTCTACATATCCTTCTATATACTCATACCCTCCTTTCTTCTTCCCACTATTCTTCTTCGGTGCATGATGGGTTGGCGTTTTAGCTGGCTGAATCTGCTTCTGAGGAACTACGGGCTCGTTGGGCACTCGTCGCACAATCTGTTTTTGCGCAAAAGTTTCTATGCTGCTCACGAACAACAGTGCCAAGAGTGTGACACTTATGATTGATTTATTCATAATTCTATAGTTGAGTATCTAATTAGTAATATGATTTTTCTTTTGCGAACTGCACAGCGCGCGGGCTAGACCGTAAGGGAGTTGTCTGCACATGCTGTCGACATGGTCCGAAGCAAAAATACAAAAAGCTTTCTATCAAAACGCCTCTCTGTATTAGGAACAGTACAAAAGAAGAAGCTTAATCCCACGTTTCCACACCGGACTTATTAACGTAGCCATATTTGCCATTGAGCTGAACTCTTGCCCGACCGTCGTGGAAAGAATATACTAAATCATACTTACAGGGAATCACTTTGGTACCCGATTTATTGATAAAGCCATATTTGTCATTGAGACGAATCTGAGCCAGACCTTCGCTGAAAGAACCAGAACCATCATACTTGCAAGGGATCACAAGGGTACCCGATTTATTGATAAAGCCCCATTTACCATTGAGACGAATCTGAGCCAGACCTTCGCTGAAAGAAAATGCCCAATCATACTTACAAGGGATAATTTCGGTACCCGATTTATCGATAAAGCCCCATTTATAATTGAGGCAAACATTAGCTAGACCTTCGCTGAAAGAATCTGCATCCTCATACTTACAAGGGATAATTTCGGTACCCGATTTATCGATAAAGCCCCATTTACCAAAAAGTCCAATCGGAGCTAGACCCTCGCTAAAATCCCTTGCATTACCATACTTACAAGGGATAATTTCGGTGCCCGATTTATCGATAAAGCCATATCTTCCATTGGGGAGAGAGACTGCTGCTAGTCCTTCGTGAAAAGAACGTGCGTTAGTATACTTAAAAGGGATCACTTCGGTATCCGATTTATCGATAAAGCCATATCTTCCATTGGGGAGAGAGACTGCTGCTAGTCCTTCGTGAAAAGAACGTGCGTTAGTATACTTAAAAGGGATCACAAGGGTACCCGATTTATCGATAAAGCCCCAGTCATAATCGTTGCAAACCCTAGCCAGACCTTCTGAATACTCATCTAGGCAATCATACCTTCTTTTCTTCTTCGGTGCATGATGGGTTGGCGTTTTAGTTGGCTGAGCCTGCTTTTGAGGAACTACGGACTCGTTGGGCACTCGTCGCACAATCTGTTTTTGCGCAAAAGTTTCTATGCTGCCCAAGAACAACAGTGTCAAGAGTATGATACTTATGGTTGATTTTTTCATAATTCTATAGTTGAGTATCTAATTAGCAATACGATATTTCTTTTGCGAACTGCACAGCGCGCGGGTTAGACCGTAAGGGGGTTGTCTGCACATGCTGTCGACATGGTTCGAAGCAAAAATACAAAAAGCTTTCTATCAAAACGCCTCTCTGTATTAGGAACAGTACAAAAGAAGAAGCTTAATCCCACGTTTCCACACCGGACTTATTAACGTAGCCTTGTTTGCCATTGAGCTTAACTTCAGCCCTACTCCTGTAAAAAGAATCCGCGTAATCATACTTACAAAGGATAATTTCGGTACCCGATTTATCGATAAAGCCATATTTGCCATTGAGTTTAACACAAGCCAGACCTTCGCTGAAAGAATCCGCGTAATCATACTTACAAGGGATAATTTCGGTACCCGATTTATCGATAAAGCCATATTTGCCATTGAGTTTAACACAAGCCAGACCTTCGCTGAAAGAATCCGCGTAATCATACTTACAAGGGATCACAAGAGTACCCGTTTTATCGATAAAGCTCCATTTATCAAAATCTCTAATCGGAGCTAGACCCTCGCTAAAATCCCTTGCATTACCATACTTACAAGGGATCACAAGGGTACCCGATTTATCGATAAAGCCATATGCCCCATAGGGGGGAGAGACTGCTGCTAGTCCTTCGTGAAAAGAACCTGCATTACCATACTTAAAAGGGATCACTTCGGTATCCGATTTATCGATAAAGCCCCATCTATTATTGAGGTAAACACAAGCCAGGCCCTCACTGAAAGATTGCGCTTCATCATACTTACAGGGAATCACAAGGGTACCCGATTTATTGATAAAGCCATACTTACCATTGGGACATACGTAAGCCAAACCTTCGCTGAAAGAATCTGCCACATCATACTTACAGGGAATCACAAGGGTACCCGACTTATCGATAAAGCCCAACTTACCATTGAGCTGAACCATAGCCAGACCTTCTGAATATTCAGCTACATAATCATACTCTCTTTTCTTCTTCCCACTATTCTTCTTCGGTGCATGATGGGTTGGTGTTTTAGTTGGCTGAGCCTGCTTTTGAGGAACTACGGGCTCGTTGGGAACTCGTCGTACAATCTGTTTTTGCGCAAAAGTTTCTACGCTGCCCAAGAACAACAGTACCAAGAGTACGACACTTATGATTGATTTTTTCATAATTCTATAGTTGAGTATCTAATTAGCAATACGATTTTTCTTTTGCGAACTGCACAGCGCGCGGGCTAGACCGTAAGGGAGTTGTCTGCACATGCTGTCGACATGGTCCGAAGCAAAAATACAAAAAGCTTTCTATCAAAACGCCTCTCTGTATTAGGAACAGTACAAAAGAAGAAGCTTAATCCCACGTTTCCACACCGGACTTATTAACGTAGCCATATTTGCCATTGAGCTTAACTTCAGCCAGACCCTCGCTGAAAGAAACTGCTTCATCATACTTACAAGGAATCACAAGGGTACCCGATTTATCGATAAAGCCCCATTTATCATTGAGACATACGCAAGCCAAACCCTCACTGAAAGAAAATGCTTCATCATACTTACAGGGAATCACTTCGGTACCCGATTTATCGATAAAGCCATATTGATAATTGAGGCAAACTATAGCCAGACCCTCATTGAAAGAAATTGCGTCATCATACTTACAAGGGATCACTTCGGTACCCGATTTATCGATAAAACCCCATTTTCCATTGAGTTTAACACTAGCCAGACCCTCATTGAAAGGAACTGCTTTATCATACTTACAGGGAATCACTTCGGTACCCGACTTATCGACAAAGCCATATTTTCCATTGAGCTTAACTCCAGCCAGACCCTCTCTGAAAAAATATGCGTAATTATACTTACAAGGGATCACAAGGGTACCCGATTTATCGATAAAGCCATATTTGCCATTGAGCTTAACGTTAGCCAGATCCTCGCTGAAAGAAAATGCCAAATCATACTTGCAAGGGATTACTTCGGTACCCGATTTATCGATAAATCCCCATTTTTTTCATTGAGACATACGCAAGCCAAACCTTCGCTGAAAGATTCTGCTGCATCGTACTTACAAGGAATCACAAGGGTACCCGACTTATCGATAAAGCCCGACTTACCATTGAGACTAACCCAAGCCAAACCTTCTGAATATCCAGCTACATAATCATACCCTCTTTTCTTCTTCGGTGCATGATGGGTTGGCGTTTTAGTTGACTGAGCCTGCTTTTGAGGAACTACGGGCTCGTTGGGAACTCGTCGCACAATCTGTTTTTGCGCAAAAGTTTCTGCTCTGCCCAAGAACAACAGCGCCAAGAGTGCGACATTTATGATTGATTTTTTCATAATTCTATAGTTGAGTATCTAATTAGCAATACGATTCTTCTTTTGCGAATGGTACTTCTAATTGAAAGTACAGCTTAATCCCACGTTTCCACACCGGACTTATTAACGTAGCTCCATTTTTCATTGAGCTTAACCCGAGCTAGACCTTCGTCAAAAGGAGCAACTTCGTCATACTTACAGGGAATCACTTCGATACCTGATTCATTGATAAACCCCTCTTTGCCATTGCGACGAACACAAGCCAGACCTTCATTAAAGTACCCGGCGTCATCGTACTTGCAAGGAATCACGGAGGCACCCGATTCGTTGACAAAGCCATACTTGCCGTTGAGGGTAACCAAAGCGAGACCGTTTCTAAAAAAATCTACGTCATCATATTCACAAGGGAGTACTTCGATGCCGGACTGATTGACAAAACCAAATTTATCATTGAGCATGACTTTATACAGGCTGCCGTTGTGGTACTTCACCTCATCGTATTGAAAAGGGACGACCAAGGAATCGGACGTATTGATAAACCCGTATTTGCCATTGAGCATTACTAAAGCCACGGTCTTATCAAAGCTATAGGCTTCATCGTACTTAGGAGGAATCGCCCAAGTGCCGGTTTGATCGATAAAGCCGTATTTACCATTGAGCGCAACTGCTACTAGCCCTTCGCTAAACCAACTCGCGTAGTCAAACTTAGGAGGGATTACCCAAGTGCCGGTTTGATTGATAAAACCATATTTTCCATTGAGTACAACAGCTGCCAACCCTTCGCTAAACCAACTCGCGTAGTCAAACTTAGGAGGGATTACCCAAGTGCCGGTTTGATTGATAAAACCATATTTTCCATTGAGTACAACTGCTGCCAAACCTTCGCTAAACCGATCTGCGTCATCATACTGAGGAGGGATTATCCAAGTGCCGGTTTGATTGATAAAACCACATTTTCCATTGAGCGCAACTGCTGCCAAACCTTCGCTAAACCAACTCGCGTAGTCAAACTTAGGAGGGATTACCAAAACATTAGTACTATCAACAAAACCATATTTATTGTCTCCTATTTTAGAGTCATAACGCTCCACTCGAGCCATACCGTCAGCATAATAGTCTTTATAATCGTACCTTGCTTTCTTTCCGTCACGCTTCTTTTTCTCTATTTTCACTGATCGGGTAGTCTTGTGCCCAGCAGCGCGTAGCTTGGTAGTTCTTACGATGTGCTTTTGTGAGAAAGAGTCTGCAACACCCACAAACAATAGCACCAAGAGTACAATAATTAGGTTTGACTTTTTCATAATCCTGTGTTTGATAATTGAAGCACCTGCGACCTTCTTATTTTTTCCGCAAACAAGTATTCTATTTGCTTAGTATTTTAGAAAATCAAGTTGTAACTTCCTATTTCCGGAAAGTAGATTTGCAGTAGGGACATCTGTCATTTTTAGACAACTGACGATAGGACGTAAACCCTAAAAAACTATTACAGCAAGGGCATCTATAGTTGTCCTGAAACTGTTCATGTAGCATCTTTTGCTGATTAGGGTGTTTGCTTGCATCTCGATATGATTTGACCGTGATAGCTATCATAACAATTATTGCTGTGGTACTCAAAATAGGTACAATGATTGTGCCATGCAAAATCACACTCAATACAGAACCTAGTATTGTTAGCATTCCTGTGACTCCGCGTAAAGCATTAAAACGATTTTGTAGCACTTGCTGTTTGGTTTTCCCCATATCATACTGTTCCCAAATTGTTTCTAATGGTCTTATATCTGCTGTTTTGGGAAACAAATTCAGGAGTTGCTCTAAGGGTAAGACAAAGTCTTCTGTTCCTAGAGTTATTTTTGCAGAAGATGAAATGCCAGATTTCTTTTGTATAGGAATACCATTTACTAAAGTTATATTCTGAGAACTTTTTAGGTTACATACAAGAAATGTACCATCTGGCTGAAGAGCCAAAGAGCAATGTTGTCTACTTACACTTCTTGGAACCATTCCCTCTGTGCCAACTAACTGGACTTTAGAACCTATTGCCAATGAGAGTTTACCGGTGGCAGCATCACGACCTACGATGACTTCTAACATAGTAAATACTTTTGAGATGTTGTTTTTTTAGCGCAAAACAGATTGTCTGATTTCTTTTAATACTGACCTAGATATTGCCTTTTTGTGACAAAAATGTTTTCCGTCAGATAATATCAACGTACCGTGTACGGAATCAACAAGATAAACATGCGTAGTGTTTATTATCAAAGACTTTCCTGCCCTAACAAAGTGGTTTACTCTCTGTTTAATATCATTCAGAATTTCAGTTAATGTTCGTCTTACAGCAGTCTTCAATCCGTTTAACATTACAATTTTAGAATAGTTTCCCATTGCTTCCACATAGGCTACATTGTCAAGATCTATCCTTAATAGAAGGTCACGGGAGTTAAAACATAGGATACTTCCTTGCATATTTAGTATTATAAAGTTGTCAATTTACCAAGAGAATTCGTTTTTGGAGCTATAGTAAAATAGCTTTGTGTTAAAGTTTAGAATAATGGGACAAAGGTAAGTATAAAAAATGTGACTGACGAATAATTTCCTAACTATTTTCGTTTTCCATCTTTATCCCTATTGTTTCCTATTTATCATCGCTTGTTGGAGTGCATTCTTCTAGTCCTTATTTTTGTTCTTTAGCAACTATATATCAAATCAATAGCATCAATATGGACAACAATCACATGGACGACTATGTGCTGGTTTTGGAAGACCGCACTGAAGTCAAAAACGAGGAGGAAGTAGGTAAGCTTTCCGTAGTTTCAAACATCGATGAAAAGGGGAAACTCAAGACTGTCCCTGCCGAAGAATCCAACCAAAGCGACTTTTTCAAATTCAATAGTAGAGATGGACTCTTGAAGAACTTCATGGAGAACTTTCTCAAACAGTTCAATGAGCCCAAACGTTTTGGCTTGTACAAAGTGCTTGCGAACAATGTGGAACAAGGTGTGGCGAATCTCAAAACAATGTTGCAAAACAAGCAAAATCCCGACAATCAGCAGAAGATAAAAGACATTCAGCTCGATTTCGAAGATTACCTTCCTCAGCAGAAAAATGCCACAGCCATCAATCCCGAACGCGTGGACTGGAAGATGCTTGAAACCTTAGGACTTTCCAAAGAAAAACTCGAACAGAACGGCGAACTCGACAAAATGCTCAATTGGCAGAAAACCAATCTTTTGCCGATTGCCATTCCCGTAGGAGAAACCACCATCCACACCGAAGCACGCCTTGCATTCCGAACAGACGAAGAAGGGAAAATCTCCCTAGCCGTTCATTCCCTAAGAAAAGAACCGCAACTCGACTTTCCCTATATGGGACACAAGTTTTCAAATGAGGAAAAGGAAACCCTTTTGGCAACAGGAAATTTGGGTAAAACCATTGAAGTAACGCCCAAAAACGGCGAGCCTTTTCTCTGCCTATGTTTCCATTGACCCACAGACGAATGAAGTTATCGCTTTGCGTGCCGACAGAGTGTCTATCCCCAAGGAGATAAAAGGTGTAAACCTCTCTGACCAGCAATACAAAGACCTCATAGAAGGTAAGGCTGTGAAGGTAGAAGGAATGACTTCCAAGAACGGCAAATCCTTTGATGCCACGCTTCAAGTCAATGCAGAAAAGAAAGGCATCGAATTTATCTTTGGTGATAAGAAGAGTTTGCAGGAGCACAAGGCACAACACCAAGAACAAGGACAAAAGCAAGGCGGAATTCCTCGTAAGCTCTGTGGACTCACGCTCTCCGACAAGCAGCGTGAAGCCTTGAATGCAGGTAGCACGCTCTACCTCAAGAATATGATAGACAAGGAAGGCAAGAGCTTCAATGCCTATGTCCGTATGGACATGAAGGAAAACCGCCCAAGATTCTATAAATGGAATCCCGACAAGAAACAAGACAAGAGTAAGGTTGAAGCCGTAGCCGAGGAAAATAGAACTCAGGTTGCGGTCAATAACCACGGCAAGACCAATGAAGCCACGAAAGCCCTCAAAGAACCGCTCAAATCCCAACAAACCCAACCCACAGAAGCGCAGCAAACCAAGCAAGAACAAAAAGCAAAGCGCGGTCGCAAGATGTAAACAATAAATAAAACAACAAATAAAATAAGCTATGACAACCTGTATCATTGCCGAAAAGCCCTCCGTGGCGCGTGACATTGCGCGTATAGTTGGAGCGAATCATAGAGAAGACGGCTTCCTTGAAGGAGCAGGCTACCTTGTCACTTGGGCATTTGGTCATCTCATCACCTTGTCAATGCCCGAACAATATGGCTATGGCGCTTACAAAGCCGAGGAACTCCCCATCGTTCCACAGCCTTTCCAGCTCATGGTGCGCCAAATCCGCAAAGGCAAAGACTTTGAAGACGACCCAACCGCCCTTAAGCAACTCAAAATCATCCGTTCCTGTTTTGAAAAAAGCGACCAAATCATCGTAGCCACTGATGCCGGAAGAGAAGGAGAACTCATCTTCCGCTATATCTATGCCTACCTAGGTTTCCAAAAGCCCTTCCGGCGACTTTGGATTTCGTCCCTCACCGATAAAGCCATCCGAGAGGGACTCGCCCAGCTCAAAGCTGGATGCGCGTATGATGCCCTTTATCTTGCAGGCAAGGCACGCAGTGAAGCCGATTGGTTAGTCGGCATCAATGCCAGTCGAGCCTTGTCCATCGCTCGACGCGGAGCCTATTCACTAGGTCGTGTGCAAACACCCACACTAGCCATGATCTGCCGTAGGTATTTAGAACATCAAGGATTCTCGTCCGTCCCTTTTTGGCGATTACAAGCCTTTGTACAGAAAGACGGTGTCCTTCTTCAAAGCACTTGTACAGAGGATTTCGCTACCGAGGGAGAAGCACAGACCGCTTTGCTACGCTAAGCCGTCAGTCCTCCTTGGTAGCCACCTCTGTCAGTCGCAAGGTTGCAGCAATGCCCCCACCTTTGCTCTATGATTTGACAAGCCTTCAAAAAGAAGCCAATCGCCAACTAGGATTTTCCGCAGACAAGACCCTTTCTCTGGCACAGTCCCTCTATGAAAAGAAAGTAACGACCTATCCCCGTACGGGCAGTCGTTACATTAGCCAAGATGTCTTTGAAGAAGTGCCACGGCTCTTGAGTGTACTAGGAAAAGAGTTGAAAAGTCCACTCAATCCTCACTCCGTAGACGACAGCAAGGTGACCGACCACCACGCCCTCTTGCCTACAGGTGAGGGAAATCCCCAGACATTGTCATCCGACGAAGCTGCTATCTACCAAATGATTTGCATTCGTTTTGTAGAAGCCTTTGCCCCCAATGCCCAAGAAGAGCGTATGCAGATAGAACTAACTGATGACACTCATCGCTTTGTCTGGCGCGGTAAACAAATTTTGTCGCAAGGATGGAAAGCCTATACTTCCCAAGGAGAGGAAAATACAATCCGATGAAAGCGAAGAAGCCAAGGAAGAACTGCTCGCCGAGCTTCCCAATGTTCAAGAAGGTGAGAACCTCCCTCTTGACCACGGAGCAATTACGCAACATAAGACCAAGCCTAAGCCCTATTTACAGAAGCTACACTCCTTTCTGCCATGGAGAATGCTGGACGAGAAATAGAAGATACAGACACTCGCAAAGCCATCAGTGATTGTGGCATCGGTACACCAGCCACGCGCGCCAGTATCATCGTAACCCTCCTACTTCGTGACTTTATCCGCAGAGAAAAGAAAACACTCCTCCCCACGGAAAAAGGCTTATCCGTTTATGGCATCGTCAAAGATCAACGCATCGCCAATGCAGAAATGACGGGTAATTGGGAACTCGCTCTCTCTGCCATTGAAGCAGGCAAAGCATCTGTCGAGGACTTCTCTACACGCATCAAGGACTATACCGCTGAAATCTGTCGTGAACTCCTTGCTTTACAAATAGTGCAGCCTCAATATCCCACTTATCGTTGTCCGGTGTGCGGTAAGGACACCGTGGGCATCTTCCCCAAGGTGGCGAAATGCAAGAGTGAAGGTTGCGATTTCCACGTCTTTCGCGAGATATGCGGCGTCACCCTCACCGAAGCGCAGACGAAAGACCTCCTGACGACCAAGCGCACAACTCTCATCAAAGGTTTTCAGAGCAAAGCAGGCAAGAAATTCAATGCCCATCTCATTCTTCGTGGAGATGGTTCCACCGCATTTGAATTTGACAACACCACCTCTAAACTCAAAGGTCGGAAGTAAGCCATAAAAACGTGGGAGATTTCATCAAAAAAGTCCGAGCTTTTTTAGAAAATCTCCCACGTTTTCTTGAAAATAAGCCACATTTTTGGGGAAACAAGCCACATTTTCTGCGCTCCCTCCCTTATCCTTTACCCTCCATTCAATTCTCTCATTTCTTTACTATGTCTTACAACAAAAAAGCTGTATTAGCAGCCAACACAGCAGCCATAGGTCTTCTCCTTCGTTTGGAGAAAGAACAACGCACCGCCACAGAGGAAGAACAAAAAGTACTGCGTGCCTATCAAGGTTTTGGCGGATTGAAGTGCATCTTAAACCGAACCGACCAACCCGAAGACGTCCGCTATTGGTCAAAGTCCGAACAAGACCTCTTTGCCCCCACTTGCGCACTCAAACAACTCATCTATAGAGAAGCCATCAGTGCCGATATGGCCAAACGCTATTGGGAGAGCATCAAGGCAAGTGTCCTCACCTCATTTTATACCGACACACGCATCGTCAATGCCATTGCCGACTCCTTAGAGAAAACAGGGGTAACCTTTCGCACTTGCCTAGACCCTTCCTTAGGAATGGGGGCATTTGCCGAAACCCTCGCCCCACACGTAGGTCAGGTGGACGCCTTTGAAAAAGATTTGCTCACCGCACGCATAGCCCAAAGTCTGCATCCTCTAGGGCAAAGCACTATCTTTGTGCAGCAAGCCCCCTTTGAAAGTATAGAAGAACGCGCAGAAGCCGACAAGTATGACCTTATCGCCAGCAACATCCCCTTTGGTGATTTTATGGTCTATGATAGAGCTTACAACAAAGGACAAGACGTCATCAAGAAAGAATCCACACGTGCCATCCACAATTACTTTTTCATCAAAGGACTCGACAGCATTCGCGAAGGAGGAGTGCTGGCTTTCATCACCTCACAAGGCTTATTAGATGCCCCACGCAATGAAGCCTTCCGCCGTTATTTGATGGAGAATAGTAAGCTCATCTCAGCGATTCGCCTGCCCGGAGGAATGTTCAGTGAAAATGCAGGAACAGAGGTAGGGAGTGACCTCATTGTCCTGCAAAAACAAAGTGGAAAAGGCATTGCAACACGGGATGAAGAAAAGTTTGTACAGACCGTTGCAGTTCCCAAAGGTGATGGTTTCTCAATAGCATTCACACACAGTGCCCTCTTTGAAGGCAATTGGGAAGACATCCAATCGCACACCATCGCCACTACTCGAGTAATGGGAACAGACCCTTATGGCAAACCCACGTGGGAGTATCAATTTGAGGGCGAAATTCAAGAATTGGCTGACAGTTTGCGTGAGCAACTCTCACACGATATAGAAAAACGATTTGACCGCAAACTCTACCGTACAGGCGTTGCAATGAGTGAAGAAGAACGCCAAGCCGAAGCCGAAAAGAAACTGCGAAAACTGGGTGTGACCGCAGGATTATCAGGGCAGAAAGAAAAGAAGGAACAACCAACTCCACAAGAAGAAAAGGAAGCAAACGATGCCTATAACCTGATGCCCAAGACCATTCAAAAGCAGCTCCCCAAACTCTATTCCACACAAAAAGAACTGGTTGGCGATAAAACAGCGTATGCACGCTATTTCTTTCCGATGGGTGCTTACACCGCCTATATATTAGAATACGACCCCAAGACCCGAATAGGTTTTGGAGCCGTAACGATGGGTTATGGTTGGGAACTTGGAAATATGTCTCTCGATGAAATGCAAGAAGTGAAGGTACACGGCTTGGGTATAGAACGCGATTTGTATTTCACGCCCTGCAAACTCCACGAAATAGAAGAACTAGAAGACTTGGTGCAAGGACAATTCACCAAGGAAAAAGTACAGATAGAAGAAGCTATTGCGGAGGAGATAAAGGAAGAGATTAAGGAAGATACAAAGGAGCAGGAAGAAGTAGAGACGCAAGAAGAACAAATGACTCCGCAAACAGATATTGCAGAAATAATCTCTGAAGAACCCGCTCCCGAAGGTGTACCGACATTGACCCTATTTCATCAATATGAAGAGAAAGCAGAGAAGCGACCAGACGTGGAAGCCCCACGCGAGATGAATGGGCAAACTGTTTATTTCGATGACGACCACCATCCCATTGTAGAAAGCAACAATGATCAGGAGTATCTGCTCTTTGCTCCCGAGGAATACACGCTGTGGACACAAGAAGTAGAGCGCGTCAGTGCAGAACTAAAAGCCAATACACCCAAGAAGGCAACCGCTAAGACGCAAACAAAGTCAAAGACAAGATCACAGACAACCGCAAAGTCTAGGAAAGCCACGCAAAGCACAACTTCCGAGCCTTCGCTTTTTGACTTTGTCAATGAAGACACCACGCTAAAACCACAGTCCATAGCGGAGGTGAAACAAATCTTTGATGCCAATCCCCGACCATTTCTTTCTGCCCCCGATAGTCATCTGCGTGATGGCTCAATTGTGGTGCAGAAAGGACAAGTGGGCTATCTCTCCGACCTCAAGCGACAACCCACCTTTCATCCAATGGATTTGCCCCTCACGCAAATCACACGCCTAAAAGCTTATGTGGAAATTCGTGAGTGCTACCACCGTCTCTATGATTATGAAACCACCAACCACGCAGAAGATAAAGAAGAGCGAGAAAAACTCAATCGCTTGTACGATAACTTCGTAGCACGCTGGGGAGCACTCAACAAAAAAGCCAATACCGACCTCATCAAGATGGATGCCACGGGAGTAGAAATGCTATTTCTGGAGCGATCCGAACAAGGAAAGTACACCAAAGCCGACATCTTCGACCATCCCACAGCCTTTTCAACCTCAGAACTCACCATTGCTTCCGACCCCTTGGAAGCACTTGGTGCTTCCCTAAATAAGTATGGCAGTGTAGAACTCAGTTATATGTCTTCGCTTCTACCTGAAATGGAAGAAAGCGATATCATATCTGCTCTCGAGGGACGCATCTATTATAACCCAGAAATCGAAGGTTACGAAGTAGCAGACAAATTCATTTCAGGCAATGTCGTCGAAAAAGCAGAGCGCATCAGTTCTTGGCTCTTAGACCATCCCAACCACGAAGAAGCCCAACAGAGTTTGGCAGCCCTCATAGCCGCCAAACCCACTCCCATTCCCTTTGCAGAATTGGACTTCAACTTTGGTGAACGTTGGATACCCGCAGGCGTTTATGGACAATTTGCCACAGAGTTTTTCGATACAGACCTAAGAGTGGGCTATCATCCCAATATGGACGAATATACCATCGGTTGCGACCACAAGAACGGTAATATCTTGCATAAATATGCCGTGCAGGGAGAGTTTCGCAAATACGATGGTTTGCATCTTCTTAAACACGCCTTGCACAACACCATTCCCGACATCAGCAAAAGCAAGGAAGTCATCGACCCCCTCACCGGAGAAGAACGCACCATCAAAGTGCGTGATGGAGAGAAAATCCAACAAGCCAATAGCAAGATTGAGGAAATCAGACAAGGATTTGTGGATTGGTTAGGCAGACGTCCCTGACAGTTTCAAAAGAACAGCTGGCTAATCGTTACAACGAACTCTTTAATTGCTTTGTTCGTCCAAACTTTGACGGAGGACATCAGAGCTTCCCTAACTTAGATCTCAAACGATTAGGCATCCCTGACTTATACAAGAGTCAAAAAGACGCTGTGTGGATGCTCAAAACCAATGGCGGTGGTATCTGTGACCACGAAGTAGGAGCAGGAAAGACCCTCATTATGTGTACAGCTGCCTATGAAATGAAGCGATTAGGGATAGCCAATGTTCCACGATTATAGGGACTAAAAGCCAATGTCTTTGATATTGCCGATACTTTCAGAAAGGCATATCCCAATGCGCGCATACTCTATCCCGGTAAAGACGATTTTACCAAACAAAATAGACAGCGCATCTTTGCCGACATCAAGAACAATGATTGGGACTGCATCATCTTGACCCACGAACAATTTGGAATGATTCCGCAGGCTTTAGAGGTGCAAGAAGCCATATTCCAAAAGGAAAAGGACTCCATAGAGGAGAACTTAGAGGTTTTGCGCAGAGAAGGCAAGGACATTTCCAAAGCCATGCTCAAAGGTTTGGAGAAACGCAAACAAACACTAGTAGTGAAATTACACGAGATACAAGACAGTATCGCCGAACGCAAAGATGACGCAGTGGATTTTAAGATGATGGGCATCGACTATCTCTTTGTAGACGAAAGTCACCAGTTCAAAAACCTCATGTTCAACACTCGGCACGACCGCGTTTCCGGCTTAGGAAATCCCGATGGGTCGCAACGCGCACTCAATATGCTCTTTGCCATTCGTACCATTCAAGAACGCTCAGGTAAGGATTTGGGAGCAACATTTCTCAGTGGAACGACAATCAGTAACTCTCTAACGGAGCTTTATCTACTCTTCAAATACTTGCGTCCACAAGCTCTCGAGAAGCAAGGCATTAACAGCTTTGATGCGTGGGCAGCCGTCTTTGCCAAGAAGAGTACAGACTACGAATTTTCCATCACCAACGAAATCATTCAGAAAGAGCGCTTCCGTACCTTCATTAAAAAGTACCTGAGCTTGCGAGTTTCTATGCGGAGATTTGCGATTTCCGTACCGCTAAAGACATTGGAATCGATAGACCCGAAAAGAATGAAAATCTTGCACAACATACCGCCCACACCAGAGCAAGAGGAATTCATCAAGAAGTTGATGGAGTTTGCCAAGAGTGGCGATGCAACACTTTTGGATAGAGAACCCTTGAGTCAAAAAGAAGAAAAGGCAAAGATGCTTATCGCCACGGACTATGCCCGCAAGATGAGCTTAGACTTGCGTATGATAAGTGAGGATAAGTACAGCGACCACATTGATAACAAGGCATCTCACTGCGCCAAGATGCTCAATGATTACTACCAAAAATACAATGAGCAGAAGGGGACACAGTTTGTCTTCTCTGATTTGGGGACATACAAGGCTGGAGAATGGAACGTGTATTCAGAAATCAAGCGCAAACTAGTAGAGGACTACAACATTCCAGCCCACGAAATTCGTTTTATCCAAGAGTGCAAGAATGAGAGAGCCAAGAAAGCGATGGTAGATGCGATGAATCGTGGAGACATCCGTATCATCTTTGGTTCAACTTCTATGCTCGGCACAGGAACAAATGCGCAACAACGTGCCGTAGCCATCCATCATTTGGACACTCCGTGGAGACCTTCAGACCTTGAGCAGCGCAACGGACGAGCTGTGCGCAAGGGAAACCTCATTGCCAAGGAGTTTGCCGATAATAAGGTAGATGTAATCATCTATGCCGTTGAGCGATCGTTGGATAGCTATAAATTCAATCTCCTACACAATAAGCAGCTTTTCATCAATCAACTCAAGAGTAACACCCTTGGCGCAAGAACCATTGACGAAGGCTCGATGGATGAAGACAGCGGGATGAATTTCTCCGAATACGTAGCTGTACTTTCGGGCAATACTGACCTTCTGGAAAAGGCAAAGCTCGACAAGAAGATTACCACTTTGGAATCAGAGCACAAGAACTTTATGAAGGAACGCGATTCGGCTTCGGGAAAACTTTGTGAACTTCAACATTCAGTGGATTTCCATTCCCCACGTGTGGCAGAAGCCCAAAATGACCTCGCACAATTTGAGAAACGCGTGGTGCGTGATGGCGAAGGTAATGCGGTCAATAAATTAGACATCAATGGTGTTTCGGATAGTAGCGATATGAAAGCAGTGGCTGCACGTTTGCAGGAAATAGCCGAAAAAGCGCGTACGGAAGGAGAGCATCACAAGATTGGTACGATTTATGGTTTTGACATCTTGGTGAAAACAGAGAGTTCGATGAAAGACCTTTTCCAAGGCTCTGTCAATCGATTCTTTGTCAGAGGAGAGGGTAGTATTCTCTATACGCACAACAACGGCAAACTAGCCAATGACCCCAAACTAGCTTGTCAAAACTTCCTCTCTGCACTCGAGCGCATACCGAAAGTCATTGCTACTCACGAAAAAGAACTCGCCAAGGCTACAAAAGACATTGACGTCTACAAAGCCATCTCCACCGGAGTTTGGAATAAGGAGGATGAGCTACGCAGCATCAAAGCCCAAGCAGCAGAATTTGACCGAAAGATTGCGCTAACCCTCAATCCTTCCTCGAACAAAGAGGAAAGTGAGAAAGAAGAGACGAAGCAGGAACAGAACGGACAGCACCAGAGCGTTGCTGGAAATGTTTCCGTCTCACGTTCTCAGATCTCGTGCATCAAGGTGAATTCTGCTGCTAATTCTACTCCTTCTCAACAGCCTACCGCGCCTTCTAGTGAAGAAAAGCAAGGCATTATGAGCAAGGTCGTTTTCAGCAAGCCGAAGATGAGATAAATCGTACCCCAAAAGCTCCTTGCAACACTAACTATTGATTTATCCATATCTTACGAATAGGTTGAATTAAAGTCTCTAATAACCGAACGTCATCTGTGATAATTCGAGCCTTTCCTGTCATTTCTTGTGAAAGTGGCAATCGTTTGTGATAAGAGGTGACCAATCCTCGAGGTAGTTCTACTTCTACGACATAATTTTTCGTTTCATCTGGTGTTAATGAGAGTCGTAACACCTTACCCTCAATTACACCATATTCATTTTCAGGAAAGTTGTCTAAGGCTATGTTCACTCTTTGTCCTTGTCTCACTCTACCAGAACCCTGTGCTGGGAGCGTGGCACGCGCAATTAAACCAGAAATGCTTGTCGGAACAATCGTAAAAGCAACCTTTCCTGCTTGCAATTGCTGATTTTTAGTCCAATAATTGGTGAAAGTGACTTTTCCTGCAATAGGAGCAAGAAGCAAATAGTTCGACTTCCAAGTATTGATGGATGCTTTTAGTTGGTCGATACGCGTGTACAAAGCTGTGAGTTGCTGATTGAGTTCTCGACTATTTTGAAGTTCCTGCTCATCTATGTCTGTTTGTAGCTGCAAACCTTGCATCGTCTGATTACGTTCAGAAGCTTCTGCTTGTACAACGCTCATCTTCATTTGCAATGTTTGCGCTTCACTCCTTTCAAGCTCTTCGGTTGAAATCAGCTTCTGATTATGTAATTGCTTGTCTCGTTGCGTGCTCTTTTGTTGCAATTCATATTGTCTCAGTGTTAGCTGCTTCAGTTGCTTCAGGTGTTTAATCTGTTGTGTGTTGGTTACTAAGCTCTTTTTCATCGTGGCGAGCTTATGTGAATGCGACAATATAAAATTCAGCTGCTGATAAGCTGATAATTGCGTTAATAAAGCTGCATAATCATTTTGCAAATCCCCTAGTTGCCAATTGTGAGTACGAGTTGAAAGATTTTGTTGTTGTTCAAGTGAATTTCTCAACGTGTCAATCCATTGTTCTAACTCAATCACGTCCTTTCGTCTAGCTGTATTTTCTAGCACACCCAAACAGACATCTTTCTCCACATAATCTTGGTTGGCAACAAGTAGTTCTGTGAGACGTCCTGATGTCTTAGACATCACTTGTGCTGGTGGTGTGGACGAAGTGATGGCAACTTCGCACTCTATGATTTGCGGAGACTTAAAATACCAACTTCCTATGAACAAGAGTATAAGAATGGCGAGCAGTAGGTAAACTCCCATTTTGCGCAGTCCATTGGGCGTATTTTGCAGTACTTCTTCTACCTCTTCACTATGTGCGTAGAGCAGTTTCTTTTCTTCTTCTTTATCTAGCATAGTTTAGCTTCCCAGTTCCAATTGATTCTTAATCAAAGCGTAGTACGCACCTTTTTGTGCCGTAAGCTCAGCATGAGTACCTTGTTCTACGATGCGTCCTTGTTCCATGACAACGATGTTGTCAGCGTGCTGTACAGTGCTAAGTCGGTGTGCCACAATTACCACAGTGCGTCCTTGGTTAAAAGCCTTTAGATTCTCGATGATTTGATGTTCATTAGTGGCATCCAGTGCATTTGTTGCTTCATCAAAAAAGAGAAAAGCAGGTTGTTTTGTAGATGGCTCGTGCAATGATAAGCTGTTGTTTTTTTGCCCTTGGCTCAACCCTTTGCCTTCCACGCCAATTTTTAGTGCTGTAGGTGAGTGGAAGCTCGTCAATATAACTTTTGATGTTGGCCATATCTACAGCTTCATAGAGCCTATGCTTGTCTATATATTCCTCCCACAGCTATATTAGCTGCAATCGTATCAGAGAAGATGAAGCCTTCTTGCATCACTACACCCACATTCATGCGCCACACTCGCGGATGAATATTTTGCAAAGGGGTAGCTCCTACAAGAATTTTGCCCTTGTTAGGTGTATAAAACCCCAACATCAATTTGACAAGAGTGGTTTTCCCACTGCCACTTGCCCCCACAATGGCAGTGGTTTTTCCCTGCAGGAATCACCAGGTCTATTCCCCCAGCGCATAGTCTCTGTCGGCACCATCATAGCTAAACCACACGTTGTCCAATTGTATACCTCTATTTTTCGGGCAATTCAGTCAGCACGCTCTCAATGTTTTTCAACCTCATTTTTGCGTTCATGCACTTCGCTGAGTCGCTCAAGGCTAATCTTTGCATCTTGAAATGATTGTGCCAAACCGATGAATTGACTAATGGGAGCGGATAATTGCCCTGTGAGATAACTTACTGACATCATCATGCCAAGCGTCATATGCCCTTCTACCACGGCACAGCTGCAAGGTAACTAATAATCAGATTCGTTACCTGTGAGAAGAGAGAAGAACCCACTTGTTGATATTGGCCCTAAAGCAAAGTTCTTTCATACTAATTTTTGAAGAGCTTTACTTGTATGCGTTCCCATTTCCAGCGCTTTTTGCTGTTCGCAGTTGTTTAGCTTGATTTCTGTACGCCCTGTAATAAAGCTCTATCATATTGCTTTGATCTGCGGAAGATTGTGTGAACCTTCGTTGATCGAGCTGCCGACGGTAGTGCATAAAAAGCCAACACCCAACAGACATAGAAAGCGTTTCCCAACAAAAAGACTCCTAATATCGCGATGTTATAATAGGCTAAAATAACTCCGAAGATGAGAAAATTGGCTAGAGAAAAGAGTACACTTAAAGAACTGCCTGTGAGAAAGCTTTGAATGCGGCCATGGTCTCCAATGCGCTGCATAATATCACCAATCATCTTGGTGTCAAAATACTTCATGGGCAGTCGCATCAGTTTACTCAAATAGTCGGAGATGAGGGAGATGTTGATGCGCGTTGTCATATGCAGAACTATCCAACTACGCAGAAATTCAATGGCCATCTGTGTGAAGAAAAGTACAACCTGCGCAATAAGTATAAGTGTGATAGGCCCGATGTCTTTATTGCCTATTCCTTTGTCTACGATGGATTGAGAGAGAAACGGAAATAAGAGCTGCAACAAAGTCACAGCTCCCATGATGAGCATTAGCTGGAATAGTGCATGGCGATGTGGCGTGAGATAACGCAAAAAATAGCCTAGTCCTAAACGCTTTTCCTTTTCTTTAGGAAAAGCATCCTCTTGGTCATATAACGCAGGAGTGGGGTAAAGCAACAAAGCTAACCCTCGTTGACCATTTCCGTTTGCATCATTGAGCCAGCATTGTTCAAACTCTTCTTGCTCAAACACAGCACGTCCCGAAGCTGGATCTGAGATAGAAAAATGGTAGCGCACAATTCCTTTTCTCTGGCTGCGCTTGATTTTATAGCAAACCACAAAGTGGTTTTGTTTCCAATGCAAAATACATGGCAGTGGTGCATTTTCAGCTAATTGGTGTAAGTTCATTCTTACACCTTGCGTGCGAAATCCAATATTATCCGCTGCATCACTAATGCCCAAAAACGATACACCCTCACGTGTGAGGAAGCATCGTTCGCGTAGGTATTGCAGAGAAAAACTGCGACCATAGTATTTGGCTATCATCCGCAAACACGATGGGCCACAATCCATCTGGTCTAGTTGCATATAGTGGGGAAAGGACATTGCGCAGACTATAAGGAGTATTTTTGAGTGATGCGTTGGTAATTGGATAGGTCCTCTGACGCTTTGCGAAACAAGGAGGGAAGGAAATCCACTTGTTCGTTTACCTTCGTGATGTCAGAATAGCCAAATTCCTTTTGTTCGGAGATGAAAGGATGTACCACCAACTTATTGGGTAAAATCTTAGATAGAAACTCGTCTGCCACGTCAGTGTCTGCAAATCAGCTTCCAAGATTCTACGGAAAGCAGGGCGGAAAATAGCGATAAATTGCGTACACCATAGCCAATCCACCCAAAACATACCCATCTCTTTAAGTAAAATCGCATTTGTGAAATTGGCAATTCCACCAGCAAGCAGATGGGTTCCTAGTTTCCCTGCCTTAATGATTTGTTCGATGAAGCGATCTCTATCATAATGTTCGGTGAAGAAATGGTCGTCTTCACACAATATAATAACATCATCTTCACCACGCTCTTCAGCATCAGTAACAGCTTTGCAAATGCTTTGCCACAAACCTACAGCCCCTATCTGGTGCGTACAAGTCATTCCCCAACGCAATTCAAATTCTGGTTTATTTGAAAATTGTGCTTCAATGTGCTTTCTCCTGTCCTCTCTCTGAGGAAGATTGAACACATAAGTTGGAATCGAGAATCCTTCATATGTCATAACTCCAATCTTTTTTCATATTCAACTTTTACTCTATTAAGCATATCCAGCTTTTGTGAAGTTCCTTTAAAAAGGCTCTCCACATAACCTTCTTCAGCGTTTTTGGAAGTTACATCGGAATACCCAAATTCCTTTTGCACTGAAATAAATGGATACATCACAAAGATACTATCGCTCAGTTCTGAAATTTTGAAATCTAGCGCGAACTCTTCCTCTATCTCACCTAGCGCCAAGAGTGTGTCGTAAAACTTTTGAAATATTATGGTAAATTGCATTCCATTAAATTGCTCTAGCCAGAACAGTTTTGGAGTAACTTCTATAGGATGCTTCATCCAGCTCACACCTCCCGACAGTACATCTGCTTTTAGCTGTTCAGCTTGTTTTATGCGTTTCATTAATTCTTCAATATCATAGGCAGAAGTAAATACACGGGTCGTCTTCGCAAAATATGAAATACGGAAGCTCTTGTTGCGCTGCTAATCTTACAATCGGTAAAAAAACGTTTGCCATAGTCTCTATAGCTCCAATTTCGTGATGTACTGCTGGAAGGATGTGCAGGCTAAACTCTTTCTTTTCTTCAAATTCGTAAGTAATTGATACTTTACGGTCTGTCCTATTGGGAAGATTAGCACAGAATAGAGGAATAGCTGGAAAAATTGTGCTCATAAAACAAGATAGGAATTTTGAAAAAGAAGTTCTCGACCTACTGTTTTTTGCAGGTCGAGAAATAAAGAGATTGCTGAAATTTTATTCAGTGAGTAGTTTACGGATCATCGTAGAAATTTCTGAGTCTTGTTCTTCATTATGCCCCACCCAAGAGCCACGGATTACGCCTTTTTTGTCAATCAAGACGTAAGCAGGAATAGACTGCACGAAATAGTCATAAGCTACTTCCCTTGTTTAGGAAAGTGTTTATTTTCTGCAGCTTGGATGTGAGGAAATAGTTGCAAGCCATCTTTTTGAATAGCCTGTTTCCATGCCTTAATATCAAAAAAAGGTTGATCGGCATTGACAGCCAAAACCACCAATCCTAACTTCTGCAACTCTTGATAGAGCCTTTTTACTTGAACAAGCCCTTGACGGCAAGGTATGCACCAATGAGCCCAAAAGTCCATTAGTACCACTTTTCCGCGGAACTCAGATAATTTCAATGTTCCTTCTTTCACCACCTTACCAGCTTTATCAAAAGTCCAATATTTGGTTGTGAAATCTGGAGCTTGACGCCCTCGCTCGATGTTGTGCTGACGGCGTAGTGCTTCTGAGATGTCTTTCCCAATACGAGATTGTTGCAATTCTGCACCAAGACTTCTTAGAAGCTGTTCACCTATAGTGGCAGAAAATGATTGATTGAACACTTCTATGCGTAAACGCTCCATTACTTCTCTACCATTGGGGTGAAGCTGAATGTAACGCTTCAAACGTTCTTCCGAAGGAATATCAGAATGTTCACGCCAATACTCTTCAAAAGCTTGTCGCGTTTCAGCTAAAGCAGAGTTGGACAACACCACTAAATCAGTGTCTTGTTTTTCAACAACGATAGTGTCACTGTTTGTGGCAAAGGCATTACTGACCGTTCTGACTTGAACGGGCTGTGGTTCATCAATAGATTGCTGATAAACCTTTCCAATCACAAGATTGTTGGACACAAACAATGACTTGTCATTGTAATCGCCCATTTTAAGAGAACCCTTTCCGCGTCCTTCTATGGCTGCACGTAAATCAAGCACGCATAGAGAACAACTGAACAAAACTAACCCACTCATCAAGAATGGAGTTGCTCTACGTACTATCTTTTTTTTCATAACGCCATTGTGTTAGTTTTTACTAGCCAGTCAGGATAATCAAAAAATCACAAAATCTCGTCACTAGGATTTGTGGGAGGAGCTGCAAAACAATAGTGTACTTCACCCAAGCCTCATCCCGTTGCACAGTGAGTGCATAGCCCCCACAGTCAGCGTGTGAGCTACATGAATGTTCACAACGGCTTCTATCTTTACTACCTAGCTTGCTACCAGTCATACTTCCGTGGCTTCCCATACCACCAAGCACATGCTTGAGCTCTTCTTGAGAGAGGACATCACCGAGTCCCTCTGGGATGTTGATTGATAATTTCTTCATAACGACAAGAAATTAAAGATGAATATATAAAGTTGATTAAGGCGAACAGTGCTTAAAAAAGCAGAGTTCAGATTCACAGGCAATATTGTAAATCTGCCACGTTGTAATTAGCCGGCATTTCGTGACCATTCACATATATCGTCGGTGTAGCGTTAATTTGCTCTGCTGTGCAGAACTCATTCATTACTTTTAGCTGTTTTGTTGCTTCCACTAATGAAAGTTGTACGGTATATTTCTCTTGAAACTTACTTAAACTTTTGTCTGTAGAGGCAAACCAATCGGTAATCGCCTCTTCTAATTTCTCTTTGTTTTTTAGAGCCCAAAAGGTTGGAATCGGAGTCTTGGCAATCCATTCTTCTGGATAGAGGAATAGAATACGCAGACCAACATCCTCTCTGTCTTCAAGCAATTGATGCAAATGCTTTTGTGCTATAGCACAAGGATAGCAGAAAGGATTGCAAATCTCTATCAGTTGAATCTTTCCTTGGGGATTCCCTAAATAGACCCCCAAATCCTTACAATCATGAGTAAGTATTCTTTCTTTTTGCAGTTTTGTTGCAAAAACGCTAGCGTCTAAATGCAAACGTCTAAACTCTTTACCTAACCAGCGACGACTGCGCCAATTTTCTCCCCATTGCCACAATTGATAAAACAGTATGAAAGCTACTACCGCGTAAATAAGAAGTTGTGGCAAATGCTTGAAGCTTATTGTTGCTTTATACTGTTCAAGAGCCAATCCAATGATAGGGATAAGGCAGATACTTCCTACTACCCCCAAACAAAGGGGACACCATTGTTTAACAACAAAACGTTGATAATAGATCGAGAAAAACACATAGGGAAGCGTCAAGAGGTGCAACCAATATAACGTCGATACGTCAATATTCCCAATTCCAATAATTAAAATTAAGGCCAAGAAGTAGGCACCGCCCCAAACAGCCCAAGGGGTCGCCAAGAATCGTGATGCACTAGAAGATAAGACTGCATCGCAATTTAATTTTTCGTGTTGTCCGCCACAAACTCTCTGAGTCAAAGGAGAGTATTGACTCACTTCATGCAGCACAAGTAGCAAACCTAGCACGTAGCCAACTATCGCCAACAAGACAAATGATAAATTTGCAGGTTCATTCCATGCACGGAATAAAGCAGAGACAGGAGCTGCTAGCGTGGCTATTAAGAATAAAACATTATGAAATGTGTTTTCAATCAGATGGCGTCTATAGTGAGGCTCGTGCTTTTCTGATGCTTCAGAGAGAAGCATCACATACCCCATAAATTTCTTTTCGAACTCGCCCCATGATATTCTTTCATCTCGAAGAGATTTTGGATTGCGCCAAAGCACAAAATCGCCTTCATAGCGATAAATGACAGCAAATTGTTCATTATTATCTTCGTCTTTGATTTGAACAATATGTACATCATTCAACTTCTTCGCGTTTTCCTTTTGTGACAAACGAAGAGATTTCGCAGTAATCCCTAACTCTCTAAAACAATCATTCAGTGCAGACAAGCTTGGGTAGTTGGGATGGTTATATAAAAAATTAGATACCCATCGTTCTGTTATTAACACATCCTTCCTCTTACAGATAGTTTGCACCACCTGTACCAAGTTCTCAGTTGGAACAATAATGCGATATAGCAAATGAGTTTTCATTTCTTAAACGTTTTCGAGGCATCATTGTGGTGTCTCTCAATTGATGATGGGTACTAAAGTACTGATAATTATTGAAACCGCCAAAGTTTTCTGAAATTATTTTCGAATTTCATTTAAACTATAGAAACTTCTCCGAATACGTAGCTGTACTTTCAGACAATACCTACCTTCTAGAAAAGACAAAGTTCGACAAGAAGATTACCGCTTTGGAATCAGAGCGCAAGAACTTTATGAAGGAACGCGATTCGGCTTCGGGAAAACTTTGCGAACTTCAACACTCGGTGGATTTCCATTCCTCACGTGTAGCAGAAGTCCAAAATGACCTCGCACAATTTGAGAAACGCGTGGAGCGTGATGGCGAAGGTAATGCGGTCGTTTTCTGCAAACCAAAGATGAGGTAAGATAATAGTAAACGCTCCCAATCTATCTATGTACGATAGATTGGAAGCGTTTTTTTCTGCTATGGAAAAAGCCTTTCCAAGACCTCTATACGCTCTAACAAAGCATCAAAGGGCAACGATGCTCCATATATCATAGATTGCTGCATATCGGCATAGTCTTCTGCCCAAGCACTTCTAACATACAGGGAGGGCATAAGACGATTCTGTCTCGAATGTCAGGTGTGTAATCTACGCCTGATAAGCTTGTAAAGACCTCACGATGGTGCGCTATAGTAGTCCAAAGATGGTCGTTGCTGATAGCTTGTTGAGCAAAAGGTTCATCCATCATTCTCTCCAGATCATATAGATGGCGTGATTTGCGTTCTGCACTTGTACCTCTTCCAGTAGTAAATAGTTCATGTAGAAGAAAAACTTTCTCTAAGAAAGTCTTCTCTGGGGCTGCAGTAGTTATAGTTAGTGAAGATGTAATACTTGTCTCTATCTGAGAAAATTGCGTAGATATAAGACTTCCAATTGAAGTAATAACAATGGGTTCAAACAATGATCTTGCCCCTACTTCTAGCATAACTTTGGGTTGAAGATACTCATTGAGAGGGAAGTGCGACTTGTAATAGACATTAATCTTTCTCGGTTCGGGATATGTGCCATCGCCTTCTCCATCTGGTTCGGGAACGATATTGCAATAACTCTCTAATCCTGATGATGCTATTACCTCCTTAAGTAGGCTTGCAAATTCGTTGCTCACAAATAGAGACGATTTCTTGCGCAAAGTCTTAATCTGTTTCTTGGTTAGGTCGCCATACAAATCAAACAGGCTTCTATCGACTACGAGGTCTATATCCTCCGAAAACCTTTGAATAAGTCCAAAGGACTTGCTAAGTGAAGTACCGCCCTTAAATACCAGTTTATCCGCAAAAGGGAGTGTGAATACAAGCTGTAGTATCGTCGTCACCCATAAGTCCTTTTCGACAGCTTGCTCAGGAAGTCTAAGCCGAATTGCTGTTTGTGTGATGATGGTACGCTGTTGTTCAGGAGTAAGGTCAAAGTATCTGTTCATAGAGTTCTTTTAGTAACGTTCTAATCCAGGCTGGCATTAGCACATAGTCAGCCTTAATCTGTTCTTCTTTGATAGGCGACAGTATCGTTTTTAACTGTTGCTTATGCTCCTCCGTGATATGCTCTCGCCCTATTTCTTGCAGAGCAGCAGTGATGAGCTGTGCTATCTGATGTTGAAAAGATAGCTTCTTCGGGACGGTATGCTTAAATGTGATTTTATGCCCATTGAAGAGTTCTATGCTACGCGGACTTCCATCGGTAAGGAACATAAGATTCATAGGAACTTGAGTAGTTAATCCCAAAACGTTCATCGCATATGCGCCAGCAGGAGCAATTCTCGCTTTATCTCGCTTAGCAATGCTTTGAGCTATCTCACCATAGGATGGATAAACAACCCCAAGTCCTAGAACTTTGTCTTCTTTAGGGTAGCAATATATTCCCCTAGCAACACGAATGAGTGTGCCTTTCGTAGCCAAGCGTTCCAAGGCTTTCAGTACACTTTTGCTTTCTCCAAAAGAAACAAAGGTGGATGGAAAAACGATGCTTCCCCGTCCTAGTCTTGATACATACTTAATTATCTTATCATCAATGCTCTCCATTCTATTTTGTAATTATTTCTGTCGCAAAAGTACGACTTTTTTGCGACAAAAAAGAAGGAGGAAAACTACTTTTTCTATGGAGCGGTCTGTTTCTCTACCACTCTTCCCTCCGTTTGAGCATCGCATCCACCTCCTCCCGAAGGAAAAGTAACCTGCCATTAGCTTTGAGATAGGGAATCTTTCCTTGCGACACCCAGTTATAGATGGTTTTCTGCTCAACTTTGAGGAGCTTGGAAACATCAATGATGTCGAGGTACTCTGGTCTGAGAGGTGGATGAACAGTAGTTGCGTGTTCTTGAGCTTGCAATGAAACTAACTCATCAAGTTTAAGTTCCATCTGCAAGAGCTTCTGAAACAAATTCCGAAATTGTTCTTCGGTATAATGTGGATCTAGATAAGGCATGTTTTTCTTTGTTGATAGTTTCCTTGGCTATCCTGAATAAGGATACCTTGTTCCTTCATATAAGCAATATACTTTTTTGCTGTGCGGTCTTTGATGTCGAGTTCTCGCATCAAAATCTCACAGAGCTGTTGGTAAGAAAGACGTGTTGCAGAGTGAAAAGCTTCACGAATAACAGCGTGGAGCTCGTTGCTCTTACGTTTATCCTTGTCTTCCTTAGACTTCTCTCCTCGATAAACGTGCATATCGAGAGCTTTGTCCCAGCCAAATAGCGTCATAGGTACATCTAATGGACTTCCATCACGTACTTTCAAAGCTTTTACTACCGAGTATTCAGGGTTGTCGTCTTTCTCGATGGAGAGAATGCCAGCTGCCTTTCGCTGTAGCTCAGAACCGATATGCCCCCTCAGCTTGATACCATTCGGCACAAAGTGAAGCACACAGATGATGCACGTGTTGTAAATACCTGCCAAGCGGTAGAGTTCATCGACAATGGCGATACTCTCTGTTTCATCGTTTGCTGAACGGATCAAATCGGCTATGCCGTCAATAACTACGAGATGTATTCCCCCATGTTTGTGATGGAACAAGTCCATACTTTCACGGATAAGTTTCAGTCTGTCCTTTCGGGAGAGAGAAGCGAGGTAAAGCGAATGATAAAACTCTGGAACGGCTGTTAGCGATGCTCTCCGAAGCGTCTTGCCTAGATTTTTGTGGAGTTGCGCTTCTGATTGTTCCGTATCATAGTGCAGCACTGCTAGCTCTTTAGGATTGGGCGTAACCTCAAGCCCTAGCGTTTGTTCTGCATCCAATCGTTCTGCTCCTAATGTGCCAGCAAGAATAGCTGCAATGTAGTTACTTTTGCCAGTTCCTTCTCCACCAGTGATACAGAAGAGATTGTCTTGTGTACCGAGAGGAACGCCATTAACGGCTATCACTGACTTCGATGCATCAGGTGGATTATCATAGTCTATTTCACATGAACGTAGCATCATCATAGTTTGCGTGTACATTTGAGAGAGCATATCTGCTAGTAAAACTCTTAGTTCTTCTTCTGTTCTCCCAAGGGCAAAGAAATCAGATATGTCTTTTTCACTCTTAATACCCTGCAAGGGCAAAAGCAATGTGAGTACATTATATTGTGACAGTTGGTCTACTTGTCGTTGCGCTTCACGAACTCCAGTTTCATCTGTATCGTATAAAATGATGATGTGTCGAAACCGTAACTGAAGACTTTCTATAACATTTTCTGGTATGGTGGCAGTCTCGCTATTGAAACAGATAGCGTGAAAATGATGTGCAGACAATGAAAGAACATCCTTTTCTCCACCTGTTATGAATAGCATATCTCCTTTATTGGGCAACTGTTCAAAACCGAAAATATAGTCTTCTCGCTTTTCACCTCCATAAACGAAACGAAGTTTACTAAAGGGACGATACACTTTGACAAAGTCTCCCATCATATAACAAAACATTGGTTCGTCTTGGCTTGAAAGAAGGGTGTACGTCTTGCCTTGATTGGAAAGAGCTTCGTAGCGTACAAGAGACTTAATATTGTAGCGTTGTAAAGTCTTAGTTGTGATGCCATACTTCAGCCAATAGGAAAGCTCTGAAGTCTGAAAAACTTGCTCGTAGCACTTATACCACTTCTTATCATTATCTGTTTCTGTCATTCCCTTATTCTCCTTCTTTTCATTGTGCAGATTTTTATACTTGCGGATAGGATGAGGTGCAGGAGTTTGTTTATCGTCAATTCTCAAATTGAGTTGCAAATCTCGAATGATACTTGCCAGCACTTTGGGAAACTCTGTTCGAACATCAAGTCCAAGCATCATAGCAGCGAACCAAAAACAATCTCCAGAATAGAAATCATTCCCGAAATCCTTCATACGATAACATTGTTGCTTGACATCAAAATAGATGTTGCATGATGCTTTGTGGTCATCATACAAAGGGTTACGAAAATTTCGTTTGAGGACAAAGTCAATTGGCATGTAAAAACAGAAGACTTCAAGGCCTCGATTCGTACAATCTAAGATTTCATCTTTCAAATTCATAACTCTTCAATATGTTTCTCTGATTCACCCATATATCCTTTTAAGAAGTCCGTCCTTATAGGCATTTAGCCGTTGCAAGGCTTCAAGCCTTCTAAAACCTTTTGAATGTAAACTCTGCCTGTTTTTTTACTGCAAGATATAGACCTTTAAACGGGTAGACAATATGGTTACTTGATATGTATCGGTAAGGAACAAGGTTAGCATCCCTCCATCGAGCAAGAGAAGCCTTAGAAATGCCTAATAGTCGAAGTATATCTATCGTACTGAGTTCTATTTTTATCTTCCAATACTTCATAGTCGTTTTTCAGTTCACGGATGAAACTGGCAACATCGCGTAGTTCCTCGCGGATGGAACGTAGTTCATCATAGATAGATGTTGATTCATTGTTGAGATTGTTGTTTTTCATAACGCTGAATGATTTCGGTTAGACTATCGCGTAGGAATCTAGCAAGTAGTATCATCTTTGAAGATAATTCTATTTTTTTAGCAATACTTGCTTGAAAAGCTGCCAGACTTCTTGAATGATATTCTGTTCCATTTGCTGGAACATGATGTGTAAAAAGTCGGTTCTACTAATTGTGTAAACACCTACGTTGTCATCTTTTAGTTGTCGAACCAATGACAAACTTTCCCAATACTCAATATCTTTTCGTTCAACATGAAGAATGATGGTATCCTTGTCAAATGCAGATGAGCATTCGGCATAGGTACTTAGTCGTACATCTTTTTCTAAGCGACACATCCTATCAAAATTAGAAGCGTCTTTTTGTGCCTTCGCATAAACTTCTTTCGGGTTCTTGCTTTGAAATAAGAAATCTTCGTGTGTTGGTGAAACAATGATGATGCGCCCTGTTTCTATTATTTGCTTCTTGTGTGTTTTTGCCATAAGTGGTATTTTTATGTGCAAAGTTCAGACACGAAGTAGTTTTCTGACGAATATAAAAACACCATTTTTCGGTAATATAAAACTAAAAGCGATATTTCATTCTCTACATCATTTGAGCTACGAGATGACCATCGGTGCACGGTGCAAGACCCTATATATATAAGGGCTTGCACCGTGCACCGAAAATTGTAGCCAAAACTTTTGTAACAAATTTATCCTGAATAATTTGGAGATGGTTCATTTTGTTTGTACTTTTGAACCTGAATAATGCAGGCGCATTTTTTCATGAGCAGTATCTGTGCATACTCTCAAAATACTCTGTTGTGGCTACAATCTGGCTACAGAAGAATAAACAAAGACGTATAAAACGTTACGATACAGGGAGTTGCAAATTTTGGTTCATAATCCCCTCTCTCCGCAATGTGGTTTCAAGATGACTTCATTATGGTCGTCAAAATAGCCTTCGAAACTAGCGTAAATCGTTGTAAGACTTGTACTTACAACGATTTTTCTTTGTATATACGCCTACACAGTAATGGCTATAACATTAGTTTTAAAAGTCATCATTCGGTCAAATTCAGCTACATAAACTGCTACACAAAATAATACTACAGAAACGGTGTATCAGTGACGGCAAAATCATGGGCAAAATGAAGGCAGTAACGCAATCTCTTTCAATGTATTAGCAATTAACTTTGTAGCCAAGTGCTACACTAAAGAATGAAGCATTATGAGACAATCGTTCAAGGTGTCCTTCTACCTACGCTCTAACTATGAGAACAAAGAAGGCAAATCGCCTGTCATGCTCCGTATCTTCCTTGGAGGAGCAATGAGTAACTTAGGGTCTACCAAGATTTTTGTAGACAAGTCGCAGTGGAACAACAATACTAGTCGACAAAAGATCCCTTCTTCAGATTATCTTGTTGTCGATGCCAGTCCTGATGCCACCTCCACCAATCTCCACAACATCTATCGCAAGTACAAAGATGACAATAGCATCTCGCTTGACAAACTTCGTGCTGCCTACCTCAGGCAAGCCAAAGAGTACACAAGTTTTCTTCCAGTCTTTGATAAATTCATAGACGACATTCGTCAACGTGTGGGGCACACAACTTGCAAGGATAGCTTGCAGAAGTACAGCGTCTTCCGCCTACACTTTGCAAATTTCTTTCTCCATAAGTATAAGCGTAAGGGTTTAGGAATCACTGAATTCACGCCGGCTATTGTTGTGAATTTAGCCAAAGCATCAGCCGAGACCAAAACCAACTAGCCAATCCCCATCATTGCAAAATTCACCAACAAAGATGGCTCCGACAATCTCAAAGAGACTATCGAAGCCAATTATAAATGTGTGAAACAGGATATCCTACCCTTTGTTGCAAGAGAATTTGAAAGGATTAGGAAAGACCCCGAGTTGAAAAAGATAATTAAAGATTAATTGCTATTCAGGACATTATTGTTATCATTGAAATATAGTTGGTTGTACTACTTCTTATATCTCACCAATAGATTTTCTAACAGCAAGACCGATAGCTTTTCCAAGTAAACATGGAACAGCATTACCTATTTGAACAAGCTGTTTATTTTTTGCTCCTTCAAAAATAAAGTCATCGGGAAATGATTGAAGACGAGCCATTTCTCTTGCTGTTAATACTCTTGGTAACTTCGGATGCACATTAACTCCTCCATGATTCTCCTTGATGGTACAAGAAGCTTCATTCCAAGGACATTTTTTCCATGCATCTGAATATCCCTTGTATAAACTTTTTCCCTCTGGACATTCTAGCATTCGTTGTTGCATATCTGGTCGATGTTTCGTTGGGACATGATTGAACGATGGATCGGTAGGATGATCAATAAGATCTCCAATAGATTGCCCAGTAGTTATATATTGAGAAGGAGAAAGTAGAGGTAAAGGATGATAGTTCTTAACACCTATTCTATTCCCTATAAAGATAACACGTTCTCTTTTTTGTGGTGTATAATAATCAGCAGCACATAAGGTTGCAACATTCATTTCATATCCAATAGAACGATAATCCTCTATGATTTTTTTCTCAACTCGTCCACCGAGCATAGACCTTAGCCCCTTTACATTTTCACAAATGACAAAGTCTGGTTGAAGGACTCTTACGATTTCTAGCATTTCTCGATATAAAGAATTTCTAGGGTCGTCAACCAATCGATTACCAGACATAGAAAAGCCTTGACAAGGAAACCCTCCCGCTACTATGTTTAGTTTTTGTCCGTTTAACTCTGACTTAACCACATCATAGAATTCCTGTTTTTTTTCAGGCTGAGAGATATCACCATTTACAAAAGGATGATGGAAGTTTCGTCTATATGTTTGACCTGCTTCTTCAAACCAATCTAACCCACACACTCCTTTTAATCCCGCTAGCTCTAAACCCTTAGAAAGCCCACCTGCTCCACAAAACAAATCTACAAAAGTCATATTCGAATCAGAAGGCATATCCCAATCGTCTCGAATATCAATCCAATGAACACTTTCTTTTGACTTCGTTTTTGCGCTTTTTTCAGATGACAATATTTCTCGACCAAACAGATCATATTGAGTCGTAGTGTTTTCCTTACTTTTGTTTATAAAAGCTTCTAACGCTTCGGTAGGAATACGATATGTACCACCTACCTTTATTGCTCTTAAATCTCCACTTGCTATATGCCTTCTAACTGATTTTTGTGAAAGCTTCAGATGCTTAGCTACTTCTACTATTGAGTAGAATGAATCACTTATATTTTCCCCGTTGTCCATATTTGTCTACTTTGCATGCAAAGTTACAAACAACATTCGACGATACCAAGGTTTTACCCCTTCTTAAATACAAAAATGTACTCATGTTTGAATAAGAAGGTGTCACTTTTGAGAGTACGATACCTCCAAAGGCCTTCAGAGCCCATTTTTCCTCTGTTGCCCACTATATCCTTAATTACAATCCCCTTGAGCTTACATTTTATATTCTTTTTAATCACATCCATCATATCAAACTTCATTTCTTATATTCTAAAATGAACATCAAGGATTTCTAGCATCAAGTCCGCAAATCTTATAACTCACAACACCAGCTTCTCGTTCAAGGATAAAGATAACAGCAGATAAAACGTTGTTATACTCAAAAAACTGGATTACATCTACATTTTTTGAGAAGATTCTGTATATCTTTCTTTTACTTTCCCACGCACATCTCAAATAAAGTTCTCTATGGGGATCAACAAATGAATGATGAACAGCCTATTCTGAATATCGAATCGTCTACCTCTACTTTGCTCTTCATAATAAAATCTAATCATTTCTTGTGGGTTGTCTATTAAATACTCAACTCGATTCCGCATATTTCGAGGTATAACAGTCCCTTTTACATCAAAAGCAATAGATGAATTAAATCTGACATCCCACGCTTTGTCATATCGAACAGGATTTTGCTCTACATTATTGTTGATATAGAATAAGAACTCATCACATTCAGAACAACGCCACAAATACCATCTTCGTCTAAGATAATTCTTTTCAGGTTCGGACAGTTGTTCGATCTGCTTCTCCAAATCTTCATATGAATCAATGGAGAACATATTGATTTTATCGTCACTCCTATTATTCTGAACCTGCCCCCAATTTAGAGGGATACTCTTTGCAAGTTTCCTTAAATCTAAAGAAAGCTTCTCAAATTCTTTTGCAGTCATCATTTTGATATTTTTTTTGATAGCTCTTGACGCCACTTCTCTCCATCAAACCATCCACAACCTTCGCAAGTATCCAGGTATTCAGACCCGCCGCTATACCAAAAAGGAATACCTAAGAAAGCAGGAGGAACATTTTCATTTTTACAAACAGTACAAGCTCTATCCTTCAATAGGTTATGTTCTCTTGTTAGTAATTGAAAATGAGTCCGTACTTCTTCATCAGTAAGTTCTCTGGCATCAATATCTTCCTCAAGTCGAGTCCACGGCACTTTATGATCTATTTCCGCAACAGAAGAGATGCTTCCCCCCGTGAATGCATCTCTATTGTCAAAAATCTTCAGGATTCTATCTCGCGTTTTTTTATCAATCGTCAAACGTTTATGCCCACTAAAAACTGGAGTAACTTTTTCTAACTTGTAATGGGTTGTCTTTTGCCCACAAACAGGACAGAACATCGTTTTCGCCCATCTACTAGGAGAAACTTTTTCGAATTTATATCCACAGTTTTTAACTCCTCGAAAAATCGCAGCTGGTTGATTGCTACCTGTTGTATGCAATGAACATGTCCATTTCCCTAGATTCTTTTTACACTCATCTAAGAAACAATCTGCCTTATTCATAATTTAATGCCCCAATACTTAAAAAGCATAAGGTATTGAACATCTTGATGTAAGGCACTAGGAAGCCTGCGAGATACGGACAATTCCCCCATACTGTAAATACAACATAAGTCACTCGTAAAGCTGACTCCTCGCTTATAATCTTGTAGATTTCCTAGTTTTACGTCTGAGTAACTTAATTACTATCTATCATCAAAATGATGATGATATTAGACGCAAATTTAAGAAATTCTGTTCAAAACCCAAACGGGAATATAGAGAAAATGCAACTTCGATTTTGAAAGTACCCCCGAATTGGGGTTAGGAAGTTGAATCCTCTCAAAACACCCAGAATATTTCCGAAAGACATTTTTGCCCGTTATAGTTGGGCGAGACCTGGGTGGTGAGCCTCTAGTATATCTCATAAGACATCAGAGAAAAAGGGATTTGTACCAATCGGTATCAGTGTAACTATCCTCAGCTTTACTATATATGGT
>BNJS01002168.1_pt1 | contig 66522 bp, 85 predicted proteins | sample 8540461 | NCBI WGS metagenome assembly BNJS01 (sample SAMD00202454, study PRJDB9452) | human saliva metagenome | isolation source: human saliva | place: Japan
CAGCAGATGTTTGAATCTTTGGCCGGAAAAACCTGGATTAACCGTAAGTTTCAGTACCCATGCACATTCTTTCGCCAGATCAACAAAATCATCACGGGGAGCGCTCTCCGCTCGATAGGCGAGAACAGGCTGTGCACCAGCAGAACGAATCTTATCAAAAATAAGTTCAGGCTTCTTCATCGCTTCAGCATGTACGGCAACATAGTCCAACTCATAGCGTGAAAACACATCAACATATCGTTCTGGATCCTCTGTCGCAAGATGTAGCTCTATAGGAAGACGACTCCTCTGTCTGAGATATGGATACAACTAGATCACCCTAATATAAGGCATTGGTTAAATCTTCCATCTACGACATCATAGTGCCAAAAAGAAATACCGAAGTGTTGACTTCATCAATGATATCACTCAGATGTCCAATATCCATACAAAGAAACAGATGCCGAGACAGCAAGTTTGTTGACAGAAAGATTTGCTCTCTACTCACCTTCGCATCTCACTTTCTCATACTCCATCATATATGAAACACGGTCTGCATATTTCCCCCAACGGCTCCGTATTCAACCATATCTTTGTTATCTCCCATGCCATAGTTTCGGCAATCACGCGAGCACCTAGGCAGAGAATATTTGCCGCATTATGTGCCCCGTGTCATCTTCGCAGAGAACAGATCCGAAACCAATGATGCATGAATCCCCATCACCTTTATTGGCCATCATGGACATGCCAATTCCCTGTCCCACAGATCAGTATTCCCAATTTCTCCTTCGGATGCGCTGCTACTTCTTCGCAACAGCAATAGCATATGTTCCCGAATTTACAGGATCTTTTACAAAAGGCCCTCTATCTTCTATTTGATAACCATCCTGTTCAAGTTCTTTGATTAAAAACATCTTCATCTGATATCCAGTATGATCGGAGCCAAGCACAATGGCAGGTTTCACGATTACCCCTCAAACGATACAGCAAATTCAATGGAAATGGGCACAGTTTACGATATGCTAGTGCCCATTGGTTATTGGTTATTTCTTATTTGTACCCTATCCAATCGGTGCATAACAATCTTTGTTGCTTCTCCGCTCTTAAGAAGATGATAGGCGCGATCCCATTCATCGATCCCTACTTCGTGGGTAATCATCTTGTCGGCATCGGATCTTCCTCTCACTCATAAGCTTCAGGGTGGGCTCCCAATCATGCGTGTCTTTGACTGCGGCTGCCGGAAACCATTAACTCCTTCTTGAATGATCTTAGAGAAGTCCACAGGAACCCTCATCCCTTCGCGAAAAAGACCAACCTGTACGTACTGTCCCTTCTTTTTGAGAAGATCCATGCCAAGATGCATCGACGGCACAGCACCGGTACAATCACTAGCAAAACATCGGCGCCATAACCATCCGTCAGCTTCTCGACAAGTGCTTTGACGTCTTCCTTCGAACATCAACGATGTGTTCGACACCGAACTTTTTCCTTCGCGATCATAAGGCGCCCCATATCCTGTGTCAGTCCAGTCACTGACAACGCGGCCGCCATATGCCATAACGACCTCGTGCAACAAGCAGGCCAATCGGTCCAGGTCCAAGAACTAAAACTATCGCGCCTTTGTTGAACTTCGCCTTATTAACACTGTGGTGCGCACAAGCAGCAGCTTGTAATGGATGCCTGCCGTGTCGTCACATTCTCCGGGAGAATATGCAGACTCTTGGCACGTGTCAGCACGTACTGCGCCATGGCACCATCCTGCTGTGTCCCAAGCCCCTTGCGGCTGGAACACAGATTATACTCACCGACGTTCACAGTAATGGCAGTGTCCGCAAATGGTGAAAGTAGTCTCAGAAGTAACGCGGTCACCAACTTTGACATTCGTAACACCAGATCCAACTTCAGCAACAACACCAGCAAACTCATGTCCTATCGTTAGACCTTCAGCATTAACATTATAGTGCCCCTCAAACGTATGGAGATCACTTCCGCAAATCCCAATATATTCGACACGCACCTTGACCTGCCCTTCGCCGACAACTGGCTCCGGCTTGTCGAGAATCTCCCAGTTTCCTGCACCCTTCTTGGTCTTAACTAAGGCTTTCATTGATTTTCCTCCCTCACTCCATAACGAACAAAAATCTTATTGTATTCCTCTTTCCTGTTCTTGATCATATCAAAGACATTATTCACTTTACTCAATGGGAACTTATGAGAGATAAACGGTTTAAAAGTCAATCGTTCCATCCTGAAATGCTGCAATGCTTTTTCATCCAAGCAGGTCCAGGAATGGAGCCGCATAGGAGTTCCAGAAGCCGCGCAGGGTAAGTTCATGACGGAAAATACTCTCAAAAGACTTTTTCTTTCAAAAAGAATATCTGAGCGAGCAATACCAAGGAATCCAACCTTACCTCGCTTCTTTGCCACCAGCAGGCACTGTTCCTGTGTGATCTTCGATCCTGCCGTCTCCATGGCAATATCGACACCTTTTTCCATGTGTCAGTTCAAGAATGGCCTCGACGGCATCCCTGTTCCATACCATCGACACACTCATCTGCTCCAAGTGCGCGCGCCTCTGCTAGTTTAGTCGATGAAATATCTACTGCACAATACGACGTACACCGGCCATACGGAACCATGTCAGTGCAAGCTGACCAATCGTTCCACAACCGAGTACAGCAACCGTATCCCCCAATACAGGCTGTATTCCAAGTACTCCATAAAGAGAGACAGCACACGGCTCAAGGAGAGCAGCCTCGATAAGATCTCACATCACCTATCACGACAGCATTTGTTGCAGGAACACGACAGTACTCAGCATATCCCCAGGCATATCCGCACCAATCATCTGTAGCCCCTCATCACATGGACACATATCCTGACGACAATTATCACAAACATTACATGGAATAAACGGCTGAACTGCTACGTTTTCTCCAACATGAAATTTCTTTGACATTTTTTCCAATTTCAACAACAGTTCCGGAAAACTCATGCCCAGGAACCCCAGGAAGCGGATATTTCCATCCACTTAGTATACGTGGCGAATCCGATCCACAAATACCACACGCTGCAACACGTACAATAATATCATCCGCACCGCAGGTTGGATCTGGAAAATCATCATAACGAATATCACCTGTGTTTATATATAACGCCTGCTTTCACGATTTACCCTCCATATTCATATAGCGCGAAATATCTGTACCTATACGAAGCCCCAACTGCTCAATACCTCAAGGTTTGAACTATCGGGCTCTCGTGTTAGAACATAACAATATGTATATATTAGAAGAACTGGAATACCTTAATCACTGCCCAGTTCAGGTTGCCGCAAGATCAAGACTTGAAATCATCGTCGTATTTGCCGGCATCTGAATTGTGCATCAATTGCCATGGACGTATGGAACTCAGCAATATTCGTTGCCATCAACAGAGCAAGCCCCATACAACCATACCTGCTAACACAGAGTGGACAATATTTCCACGTGCTGCACCAACAATAAAGGCTACATAGAAGCAAATTGTGGCAAGATCGCTCGAACGGAAGAACGTTATTCCCCGGAATAATGACCGAAAGGAAAAGCGTACAGGAACCAGTACGAGTGCCGTAGCAATAACAGCCGGATGACCAACTGCAACAGCTGCGTCGAGACCTATCGTAAGTTCACGATCTTGCCAAAATCTTTTCTGCAGATAAGCTTTTAACGGACTCAGAAACGTGGAATAAGACCTTCCATCAGGATCTTAACCATACGCGGCATGAGGAACATGACACCAGCCATAATGACACCAATCTGAAGAATTTTTGCAAACGGGTATCCGGCAAGTGCTCCCAAGACAAGACTCAAGAATGAGACCCATCATAGGCGGCTCACCAAAAATACCAAAACGCTTCTGGATAGCATCTGGATCGGCCTTAAGATCCTTGATAACAGGAATCTTTGAGATAACCTTTACAATAGGGATACCGATCAACCCCTGCACATGTTGAGCCTGTAGGAAAAGAAAGTCCTTCCATGCCAAAGTAATCCCTGACCATAGGTGCAGTCCAATCAGCAATCTTCAAGACGGCAATTTCACAACAACTCCTGCGATAATGGCAAGAATCCAGTTTCCCGTAGTACAAGCACTGCAGCAGAGGCTGCCGCGAAGTGCCAGTGAGTTCCAAATATCGATATCAACGACATTTGTTGTTTTGGTCATGAGCATCGCGATGTTGACAAGCATACTAATTGGAATCATGATTGCGCAATTGGCGATGCCCACGTCATAGCGGCAGCTGCTGGCCATCCAACATCAATAATGTTCAAAGCCAGACCATAACGCTCAACCATCTGATGGGTTGCATCACCAAGGTTGGACGTCGAAGACTGATAACCAGATTGATGCCGACAAAGCCGACACCAATAGTAATACCGGATTGAAAAAGCCTTTTTAACCCCCTGACCAAAGCACATGCCAATAATCGTACAACTATTGGCAACATAACTGTTGGACCCAAGCCAAGAATAAACTGTACAACCTCTAAAACCATGATTTTATTCCTCCATTCAGCGAGATCTTAGATTCAATCACTGCAACGCGCTCAGAATTTCCTGATCTGTCTTTTTCCGTCTCGCATGCCAGTAAGATAACTTACTGCCTTCACTACCGGAATTTTATACTCACGGGATGGAATTGTTGTCGTCACAAGCAGATCAGCCTGCGTCTTCATATGTTCCAATCTCGGCGATCTGCACTGAATTACTTCTGCTTCAATGCCATTATTCTTTAGAAGATCCTCTACTCTTTAGTACAACCGTTGATGTGGCTATCCCAGTGCCACATGCAACTCAAGACACGTTTCTTATCTGCCATTTTTGAATATCCTCCGTTTTTCTTTACTCTTAACTACATGGATTTTTAATGAAGGTACTCTCATCAACTTGATTCACTACTCCGCCGCCTGTGACAGATCGGTTCTCATAAAGGAGCAAATCTCCCTTTGCCGACATTCCTTGTTTGACAAGCTTCAGAGCGTCAGCATCCTGCAAAATTCCCATCAAATTCTGCAGCAGTGTCAGCTGAGCATGAGCCTCCTTCATTGCTCAGCATAAAGATACAATCGACAGATACTGTCTCTGTATCATCTCCCCATGATAACGAAATCTACCGGATTTCTGAGTCGTGCGATGCAGACTGCAGGGGTATTTACATGTTCCACGTCAGTATGCGGAATCGCTACCCCCATCACTGTCGGCAGACCGGTCGCAAATACTTTCTCTCTTTCAATGACTGCATCCGCATAACTTTCCTTAACATAGCCATGCTTTTGAAGACACTCGCAGCCTGACGGAGAAGATCGAACTTATCTTTTGCATCCACCTCCATGAGTACCAAATCCTCACTAAATGCAACGTCCATGCTCTTCCTCCTTCCACTATCAATAATATGATTTTATTATACTCCCTTCATGACTTTCTTCATAGACGCATCTATTTCTGAAATATTTCTGGAAAGCGGAAAAGTAAAGTTTATGCGGTAAATTGTTCCGTAATTATAAATGCTAAAACAAAATTTCAATACAAAAAGCGGTTATAAAACCGCTATAAATTCTTCAATGAACTGTTCATACGACTTGTGTTTCAACAAAGATTCTAAGCCATGATATTCTTTTGATAAATGAATATAATTTAAGAAAAATCTTTTCCTCAAAGAGATGCTATAATTTGTTCAATATTGAGGAGGAATACGACTCGAACAGGAAATTCTTCCCACTGAACAGGTTCTTCTAAAATAAGAACAGATATGTTTGAAAACCATATGACCCTGTGAGCAATGTATGGGGAATAGCAACGAAGTCTCCTATCGCTGTCGATGACATATGTTCTCTCTCAAAGACCGAGCTCTTCCCCTGCTGCATCCATCCATCCGTTGCGAATCGCATCATCTGTGAGGAAATTTAAACACTCATCCCTCGTATGAAATGATCGGTTCACATAGAACCCCTCCGGTCGGAAAAACTGCCGTACAACATTTGCATCAAGTTCATTCTCCCTGATTGAATACGATACGACGAATTTTTTTCAACATCATCTGCACCCAACATATGATTAACTCGTATAATCTTTGGTGAAGATACAGAAAGAGGAACAGTAGAAATAATATAATCCGCCTCTTCCTGCATTTTTTCTGTCAATTTATACGCTGGAAGAACGTCAATGACGTGAATACTATTACGGAAATTTTTCCTTAAGTTTTGCCTTCATAAGAACAGAAACGCCTAATCCTGCTGAGCACACAACATAGACGGTCTTCGACCGTTCCTCTTCCGCCATACTGTTTCTGCTCATGGAGGCACCAAAATGCAGGGCGATATAGCTGATTTCATTTTTCATTAAATTCAATATGGTCGATATCCGCACCATTTTTGCGGCATAGACAGCAATCTGAAATGCTAACGGATACTCCTTTTTAACTGAGCCCAGAAGTTCGTTGCGAATATTCACGCGGAATTTTACACGAGCAATGGCTATTCGTAAATGAAGTGCAAGCCCATCCTTGAGATATTCATCCGCCGTAAAATCCAAGCTGAATTTTTCATCCACATCAACAAGAATCTTTTCAACAAGATCCTTGATATGCTCATCATTTACCACAGTGCCAACATTCAGCAGCTTCTTACCAGTCAAAAGGCACTGCGTAAGATAAAAAACTTCGCTATATGGAATATCTACGTCAATACTGTCCAAAATTTTGTTGGAAATCTCTTTCGCTGCATTATATTCAAAATGCAGCTTCAACTTTTTGTGCCACGCTGGAGCGGCATTCAATACTATGCCCTCTTAACGAACGCTGAACAGAAAGGGCAGTCTGTACAGCGAGGTCGCGTCTCGCCGAATCCGTTAGCTGAAGACTGCGAACTCCTCCTGCCTGTGACAGTATTTCTTCCATACGATCATAATGAATTCGATCAAAAAGCAGATCGCATAGTCTCTTATCCTGAACTTCATGAAGGTAATCAACAAAGAAACTACGCAGGTCCCCCTCTTCCCCTTCTATGCGCAGGCCTTCCCTCTTGTACTGAACAAGCTGAATATCATAAACCTCAAATCGTGCCCTGTGTGCTTTTAAGATATGACTTAACCGTCGATAATCCAACATACATTTCATCCGCGAGCATCATTTGAGTGATGGATATATCTCTCAGACAACATTCCAGAAATCTGCTGATAATATAGTTCTGCTGATCTTCTGCCCGAGTAAAACCTAACCTGCCCGTTTCTCACCTCCAACGAGCTTCAGGAGGTCTGACGTGCTCTCTCTGCTCTATTTTATAACCCCGCCTGGGAGCTGCTAGAATTTTTGTCTGACAATCAACAAATAACTCCTGCAAAGATTTTTATGTCGGAGCGAATGGTACGAGATGAGATATTAAACTTTTTCGCAAGCATTTCTCCAGTTACACCGTCCGCGTTATGAAGGAGTACTTCTAAAATCTGCTTATACCGTTCCTGCTTTTTGCATTCTCATCCCTCCCAACATAAAATCATCCAGTAGATGGAAACATTATCCTAAGTGAGTCCATTTATGAACTTACAACTTCTCCAACAAATCAAACGTCATGATATCATAAGAGCCGCAGGAGATGCTCTCCTGCGGCTGCAACACATACCGACTAAAGTAATTACCGCTTGCGCATCCACGCGGGGATGTCGATGATGTCCGTGCCGCCTGCGCCGCTGTTCGGCTCGACGACGTTCATGCGGCCCTGCTGTCCGCCGGAGGGCGGAACGATTGCAGCGGCGGGACGCGCCTGTGCCTGCGGCTGTGCGGGACGCGCGGCTCTTTGGTGCATTCGATGCGCCGCCGAGCCCGGCATGCGGATCCAGTCCTCGGAGATGCCCGTCGTCGGCTCTTCCTGTGCCGCAGCTGTGCCGGGTGTGCTCCCCGCACTCGCGCCAAAGCCCGTTGCGACAACGGTGACGCGCACGCTGTCCTCCAAGCTGTCATCGACACCGATACCCCAGATGATGTTCGCCTGACGACCGTTTGCCGCATTCGTAATCATGCTGTTGAGCCACTCGGAGGCCTCGTTGACCTCGAACATGCTGAGGTTCTTCGATCCCTGTAAAGTTGAGGATGACGGAGGTCGCGCCCTCGATGCTGGTCTCAAGGAGCGGCGACTCGATCGCCGCCTTTGCTGCCGCAACGGATGCGCCCTCGCCGCGCGCCTCACCGATGCCCATGATCGCAGCACCGCCGTTTGCCATGGTCGTATGCACGTCGGCAAAGTCGAGGTTGACGACGCCCTGATTCGTAATGAGGTCGGTGATGCCCTTGACGTCCCTGCCAGAGGACGTTATCCACCTTGCTGAATGCCTCGGTGACGGGCGTGCTCTTGTCGATGATCTTCATCAGGCGGTCGTTCGGGATGGTGATGATGGTATCAACGTGCTGCTGCAGGTTCTCGATGCCTGAGTCTGCGTTGCGCGCACGCGTCATGCCCTCATAGGAGAAGGGACGCGTCACAACGGCGACGGTCAGCGCACCGAGTTCACGCGCACACTCCGCCACGACGGGAGCTGCGCCCGTCCCCGTACCGCCGCCCATACCAGCCGTGATAAAGACCATATCCGCACCGCGCAGTGCCTCTAGGATCTGCTCGCGGCTTTCTGTCGCCGCCGCCTCGCCGATCTCCGGGCGCGCACCTGCACCGAGTCCGCGCGTACGCTTCTCGCCGATCTGGATACGGGTGGCCGCCTTGGATTGGAGCAGCGCCTGCGAATCCGTATTGATCGCCACAAACTCAACGCCCTGCAGACCGGAGTCGATCATGTTGTTGACGGCATTTCCGCCGCCGCCGCCGACGCCGATGACGATGATCTTTGCGAGCTCTTCAAAGTTATCATCCATTTCGAACACAGTCTCAGCCTCCATGTAGGATTTATCACAGAATCTATCAATAGACAGTATTTTTCCTCGTATATTTTACCATGAAATCCGCTACATTTCTATAGTGTAGAAAAATTTTTACAAACCGATGTGAACGTGCTCCTGCGTTCAGGGATTGCGCAGCATGGACTTGTGTCCGCCGCCGCGATAGTCGCGCAGGAGATAGCGGCGCAGCATGGCGAGGTTCTTGAACATACGGAAGCCGAACGCAAGCAGGGCGACGTAGTACAGGTCGATGCCGAGGCGGTCGCCGATGAAGACGAGCGCCGCCGCGAGCAGGGTGTTCGAGAAGAAGCCCGTCACAAAGACGCGCTTGTCAAACCGCTCCGGAGACGACGGCGCGCAGCCCGCCGAAAGGCGGCGTCGAGGGCAGCGACGAGTGCGACGGAGAATATCTTCGAATACGCAACGGGAATGACGAGGGGACTGCTGTAGCCGATCACGAGCCCGAGGAGAACGCTGACGATGACGATGTAGATCATTTGCTTTCCTCCTCACGCTCTGCCGTCTCACGGGCATAGGACTGCCGTATGCTGCCGCGATACGGCGGAATATAGACATCGTTGCTCGCCTTAATGTCGAGCTGGATGCCCCAGACGCCGAGCGTCTCCGCCACGCCGCCGCGCATGCGCAGAGCATTTTCGAGCGACTTCTTATCGCCGATGGCGCGGATCTCAAACGGTGCGGACGAGCGCACATTGTTCACGGAGAGGTCGGCCCCGCACAGCGAATTTCGGATGTCCCCGTCAGGCGCTGTCCATTGATGGCGATGGCCTCTGCGCCTGCGGCGCGCAGCTCGTTGACGACGCGCAGGAGGTCGTCGTCATGGATGACATAGAGATTCGGGTTCTCCCCCGCCTTGGCGGGCTTCGTGCTGTCGTCCATGCGCACGATCACGCCCTCACCCTCGAGCGGCACAAGTGCCGCGCGATAGCGCAGGAGATCCTTATCCTGCTGATTGTCCGTACTCGCCGCCGCCGTCTGCATCTTGTGCAGTTCCTCACTCAGTTCGTCGCGCTCGTGCTCAGTCTGGAGCAGACGGTCGGAGATCTCCTCGATGCGCTGCTGGGAGAGGCTTCCCTTCGCGTCTTGCGCCGTACGGAACTGTACGGCGACCATAAATCAATCAATACACAGACGAGGGCGATGAGCCACCCGCCGCGCCGGAATTGTTCCATTTATTTTCCCTCTGTTGTTTTGTCTGCCAGTTTGATGAACGGCGCATCATAGCTGAAATCCACATACTCAACGGTATGCCGTGTGGTTTTCTGGTCGCGCAGGAAGTCCTGTGTCAGTGCCGCCTTGTCCGGGATCCCCGTCAGCTGCCCGAGGCGGATGGGGAGCGCCGTCTTGGTATAGGCGACGACGGCGTCCGGATTTCTGAGGCTGACCTCCGAGATCTCGCCGATGTCTGCGGGGTCGATGCGCGCGAGGAAGCTGATCGCCTGCGCGACCTGCGGGTCGTTGTTGTCGTCGCCGATGTAGAGGTCACGCAGCTTGACGCCCGTGATGATCGGGATGTCCGCGCCCTTGAGCGAGCGATAGCTCGCGATCACCTGCCCCTGTCGGTCAAAGTCGAGATAGCCGTAGTCGCAGGCGACCGTCGCGACGGGAATGCGCTCGACGATGTCCATCTCGATCTTGTGCGGCAGCTGGCGGCGGACGACAGCGGACTCGATGCGCAGGTCGCGCAGGAGATTTGTCGTCATCTCGTCGGTCTTTAGCTCAAAGAGCCGCTGCCCGTAGTGGATCCGTGCGATCTCACAGAGCTCATTCTCATCGAGATGTACGTTTCCATGGACGACGAGCTGCTGAAAGGTAAAGAGCGGCGAGTACACGAGGACGGCAATGATGCCGCTCGCACACAGGAGGTAGAACGCCCCGCGCAGAATGCGACGAGAGCTCATCGCCGATACCCCGCCAGCGCGAGGATCCTTTCGCACAGCTCAGGGGAACTCGATGCCGAGTGCACGCGCCGCATCGGGGACGAGCGAGGTCTCCGTCATCGCCCGGCACGGCGTTCAGCTCAATGACGTAGGGGCGATTCTCCTCACTCAGCAGGAGATCGACGCGCGCGAGGCCGCTGCAGCCGCAGGCGACGTATGCACGGCGTGCCAGCTGCTCGACCTCGCTGCGGCACGCATCGGCGAGCGGTGCCGGGACGATATGCGTCGATGCCCCCGGGGTATACTTGCTGTCGTAGTCATAACGACCCGAGGCAGACTGGATCTCGATGACGGGCATGACCTCCGCCGCTGCGGGAGTGCCCCCAGACGGCGACGGTCAGCTCACGCCCCACGATGAACTCCTCGACGAGCACCTCATCACCGTAGGAGAAACGCCGCATCGAGCGCAGGCGAGAGCTCCTCGTCCTGCGTGACGATGTAGACACCGATGCTCGATCCCTGCTCCGGTGCCTTGACGACAAGCGGCAGGGAGAACGCCGTCCGTATCTCACGCGGCGTATTCGCTGTGCGCTCGCTCGCATAGAAGCTCATGCAGCGCGGCGTTGGGATGTCCTCGGCCGCCAGTACGCGCTTTGTCATGATTTTATCCATGGTCAGTGCGGCGGCGCGCACACCCGAGCCCGTATACGGAATGCCGAGCATGTCGAGCGTGCCCTGCAGGATACCGTCCTCGCCGTATTTTCCCATGAAGGGCGTTGAACACAATCGCGGGATGGAGTGCCTGAATTTCCTCGGCGAAGGTCGCGGGGTTCAGTTCCATGCCGACAGCGGGATAGCCCTTGGCGCGGAGCGCCTGCAGGATGGCAGCACCCGAGCGGCGAGAGACCTCTGCCTCGGAGGAGGGCCGCCCATGACGACGACAATCGGATACGCATCCGACTCCGCGATACCTGCCGTCCCCGCTGTTCCCGCGCGCAGCTGCGCGACGAGGGTCTCGCCGACCTCGAGGATGTTGCCCGCGCCCATCGTGATGACGAGGTCGCCCGCACGCACCTGCTGGGCGAGATAGCGCTCGAGATCCGCACGGTCAGGCAGGTAGACGACGTCCTGCCCCGTCTGACGCACGACTTCCTCCATCACGGTCTCACCGCTGATGCCCGGGATCGGTGTCTCCCCGCCGCATAGACGTCTGTGATCAGAAGCAGGTCGGCATCCGCAAAGCATTTGCCGAACTCCGCGCGCAGGAGCTGTGTCCGCGAGTAGCGATGCGGCTGAAAGACGCAGATGAGCCGCTCGGGGTTCGTCTGCCGTGCCGCCGCGAGGGTGACGGCAATCTCCGTCGGATGATGCGCATAGTCGTCCACGACCCAGACGCCGCGCTCCTTGCCCTTGGTCTGAAAGCGTCGCTTCGCACCGTGGAACTGGGCGAGTGCGTCACAAATCGCAGGGAACTCCACGCCCGCGAGGCGCGCAACGGCAATGCAGGCGAGCGCGTTGAGGACGTTGTGCCGCCCCGGAATATTGAGCAGCACGCGCCCCATCTCCGTCCCGCGCTCATGAACGGTAAACGAGATCACGGAGCCGCGCGTCTCGATGTTCGATGCACGGTAGTCCGCCTCATGGTCGATGGCATAGGAAACGACGTTGCGCTCTGTCTCGCGTGCGATATTGCGCAGGATTTCATTTTCAAAACAGAGCACCGCCGTCCCGTCTGCGTCCACCTGCTCGATGAACTGACGAAACGCCGCGATGATCTTCTCCATCGTGCCGTAGTGATCCATGTGGTCGTCCTCGACGTTGGTCACCACAGCGATATGCGGGCGCAGCTTGAGGAAGGATCCGTCGCTCTCGTCCGCCTCCGAGACGAGGTAGCGGCTCGTGCCGAGCTTCGCGTTCGTCCCGAGATCGGGTACCTCACCGCCGACGATGATGGTCGGCGATACGCCGACGTGGTCAAGGGTCACGCCGATCATGGAGGTCGTCGTCGTCTTGCCGTGCGAGCCCGCGACAGCGATGCCGTCGTACTCGTTGACGAGTGCCGCATTGATGTCCGAACGATGGAGCTTTGGGATGCGCAGATCCCACGCCGCAATCACCTCGGGGTTATCGTACGGGATCGCCGTGGAGACGACGATGGCATCTGCGCCGCGCACGTGCTCCGCGTGTTGTCCATCCGTCCACACATGCGCACCAAGACGGGCAAGCTCGCCGATGAGCGGAGAGTTGCCCGTGTCCGAGCCGGATACCGTGTAGCCGAGCTGGAGAAGGATCTTGGCCAAGGGGCTCATCCCCGCCCCGCCGATTCCGACAAAATGAATCTTCTGAATCCCCTTCAATTCCTTGAGCAACGTATTCACCCTTCTCTTTTTCCGATACGCAGCGCGAGTGCTGCAATTTCCTCTGCCGCCTCGGGTTTTCCGAGGCGTTTCATCGCCGCCGCCATCGCATCCCTGCGCGCGTCGTCTGCCAGCAGGCGGTCAAGTGCCGCCGACAGCACCGTGCCGTCAAGGCTGCGGTTGAGGATTACCTCAGCTGCGCCCGCCGCCTCCATGGCGCGTGCATTCTTCTCCTGATGATTCTCCGCCGCATACGGATAGGGGAATGAGGATCGCGGGCACCCCCGTGCCGCGAGTTCCGCCAACCCCGTCGCCCCTGCACGAAAGACGGCAATGTCCGCCATCGCCATCGCCTGCGGCATATTGTAGAGGTACGGCACAACGCGCAGATGCGGATACTGCGATACATCGACGCCCGCATCGCGAATGCGCGCGCACGTGTCCTCGTACTCCTCCGCGCCCGTGACGTGGAGGTACTGCACCTCTGTCTGCTGCGCTGCGCGACAGATCACCTCGACCATGGCACGGTTGATCGTACGCGCTCCACGGCTGCCGCCCGAGACGAGCACCGTCTTTTTCGACGGATCAAAGTCAAACGCCGCCGCGCCCTCCGCCCGCGTCGCCGTGAGCACCTCGGGGCGGATGGGGTTGCCCGTGACGTAGGTCTTTTTCCGCCGGAAAGACGCGCCGCGCATCCTCCATCCCGACGGCGATCGCCGTCGCAAAACGGGAGAGGATGCGGTTCGTCACCCCCGCCACGGCGTTCTGCTCCTGCACGAGCGTCGGAACCCCCGCGAGACTCGCCGCGAGGAGAATCGGCCCCGCGACGTAGCCGCCCGTCCCGATAGCGATATCGGGATGAAAGCCATGCACGATGCCGCGTGCCCGCGCAACGGCACGCACGGCACGCCATGCCCGCAGCACATTCTCGAACGAGAGATGCCGCTCAAAGCCCGCGAGATCGACGGCAATAAAGTTCAGCCCTTCGCGCGGCACGATGTCCGCCTCTAGTCCATGCGGCGTCCCGACGTAGAGGATGCGTGCCGACGGCTCGCATCGCTGGATCGCGCGGATGATCGTGAGTGCGGGATAGATATGACCGCCCGTGCCGCCGCCCGATACGATGATGTTCATAGTTCGTTCACAAGCCTCTTGAAATCGCGTCCCGCGCTCCTCGTAGCCGCCGTACATATCAAAGCTCGCACAGGCGGGCGAGAGGAGGACGATCTGCCCCTCCGCAGCGAGCTCGCGCGCCAGCTGCACGGCCTTTTCCATGTGGTAACCGACACGGTGGATCTGTGCCTCCGGAATGCCCGCATCCCGCGCGGCTGCCGCAAACCGCTCTGCCGCGTCACCGACGAGGATCAGCTCATCGACGCGCGCGTGCACGAGCTCCATAAACTCTCCCAGATCGGTCAGCTTGTCGTCGCCGCCCGCGATAAGGATGATGTGTCCGTCGAACGCCTCAAGCGCCTTGATCGCCGAGTCCGTATTCGTCGCCTTCGAGTCGTTGTAGTAGCTGACCCCTGCGAGCGCACGCACAAACTCGATGCGGTGCTCAACGCCCTTGAAGGCGCGCAGAACGGGGCGCATCTCTGCGGGCGTCACCCCGGCAAAGAGCGCCATCGCCGTCGCCGCGAGTACGTTTTCCACGTTATGTGCACCGGGGATGCCCAGTTCATCGGCGGGAATCAGGACATGCTCCGCGCCGTCCCAGCGAATGACGATCATGCCGTCCGCACGGACGCACGCGCCCTCCGCCAGTTCCTCCCTGCGGCTGAACAGACAGACGCGCCCCGCCGCGCGCTCCGCCATGCCGCGCGTATGCGGGTCATCGGCGTTCAGCACGAGGTAGTCCTCCGCCGTCTGCGCGGCGAAGAGCTTTTCCTTCATCGCCTGATAGACCTCCATCGAGCCATGGCGCACGATGTGATCCGGCGTGATGTTCAGCTCCGCGACGATGTGTGCATGAAAATGCGTGGTCGCTTCCATCTGATAGCTTGAGATCTCAGCGGCAATCGCCCCCTCGGCAGGCGTCTCCTGTACTACGTCGATGAGTGGAACGCCGATGTTGCCGCCCACGCCGACCACAGGAAAATGCGCACGCAGAAGCTCGCCGAGCAGGGTTGTCGTCGTCGTCTTGCCGTTCGTCCCCGTGATGGCGCAGATCGGTGCACGTGCGATCTCGCCCGCCAGCTCCACCTCGGTCGTGACACGGATGCCGCGCGCGCGCGCCGCCTGTACGAGGGGATGCGCTCGGGCACGGCAGGGGAAAGGACGAGGAGATCCACCCCACTGAGCAGTTCCTCCCTTTGTGCACCAAAGACGCAGGTGATGCCCTGCGCCCTTAAATTCTCAATATGCTGCTGGGTGAGCGGATCGCGTTCGGCGTCCGTCTCATCCTTTGCGTCCGAGAGCACCACCCGTGCGCCCTGCGCCGCCAGATACTTTGCCGCCGCAAATCCGCTGATGCCCGCGCCGATGACGAGTGCCGACTGATTATGATAGGACAATTCCCGATATCTCCCTTGGTGAATCATTCAAAAGTTTGCATGTCACAGAGCTCTACGACACGAGCACAAGCACCCACGCAAGCAGTGCGCCGAGGGCACCGACGCCCCAGAACGTATAGACCACGCGTGTCTCGCGCCAGCCGCCGAGCTCGAAGTGATGATGAATCGGGCTCATGCGGAAAATCCGCTTGCCGCGCGTCTTGAACGATGCGACCTGCAGGATGACGGAGAGTGCCTCACAGACGAAAGATGATGCCCACGATGGGCGGGAGTGCCTCCGTCCGCGAGAGAATCGCTATGCCTGCGAGCGCACCGCCGAGGGCAAGCGAGCCCGTATCGCCCATAAAGATGCGTGCCGGATGATGATTATACCATAAAAAGCCGACGCATGCACCTATTATCGCGGCGGAAAACGCCATCAGGCTGCTGTCCGTCCCGTAGAGGAGGATTGCATAGAAGAGTGCGGCGACCGCCACGGTTCCCGCCGCCAGACCATCGAGACCGTCCGTCAAATTGACCGCGTTCGACGTTCCCACGAGGACAAAGACGACGAGGACGTAGTACCACGCGCCGATATCGAGCGACGTGCCGAGGACAGGCACCCAGACGCTCGTATCATGCCCGAGGAGATGTCGTCCGATGAGGATGGTGACAAGGGCGATACCGAGCTGTCCGAGCAGCTTCTGATAGGCACGCAGCCCGAGGTTGCGCTTTCTTGACCACCTTGATATAGTCGTCCGCAAAGCCGAGCAGGAAATGTCCGAGAAAGATGAAGAGCGCGAGCAGCGTCGTCACCGTGAGCGGTGCAAAGAGGAGCGTCGCCGCGGTCACGGCGAGTACGATCATCACGCCGCCCATCGTCGGCGTGCCGCTCTTCTGCTGATGGCTCGCGGGCCCCTCCTCGCGGATGCTCTGCCCGTATTTCAGGCGGTGCAGGAGCGGCAGAAAATACACACCGCTGAAGAGCACAATGGCGAGTGCCGTCACGGCGGACAGCAGGAGACGCAGCTGCGGGCTCAGGGATTCGAGGAGGGCTTCCATCAGTGCGCTCCCTCCCCCGTCAATGCAGCGATGATCTGCTCCATGCGCATCCCGCGCGAGCCCTTAAAGAGAACGGTGTCGCCGTCCATGAGATGGCTGCGCAGATAGGCCGCCGCATCGGCATGGGAGGCGGCATGATAACAGGCAGGGCAGCCTGCCGCCTCTGCCGTCTCATGCGTCCACTGCGCCTGTTTGCCATAGGTCACGACCATGGCAAACCCCAGCTCCGCCGCCCGTCTGCCCACGTCACGATGTGCCTTCTCCGCCGCCGCGCCGAGCTCGAGCATATCCCCGAGCACGGCAATGCGCCGCCCGGGGTAGAGTGCCGCCGTCGTCTCAAGCGAGGCGCGCATCGAGGATGGGCTGGCGTTGTAGGCGTCGTTGATCAGCGTCCATGCGCCGACCTGATGCACCTCATAGCGCATCTTCTCCGCCGTGAGGTGGGTCAGCCCCTCCTGCATCTCCTGCGGCGTCATGCCGAGGACAAAGCCCGCCGCGAGTGCCGCCAGCGCGTTGCTGACATTATGCCGTCCCGGCAGAGGGATGGCGTATTCATGACGCTCGCCGTCCCATGTCACCATGAAGCGCGAGCCGTCTGCCATGCACTGCAGTGCCTCGGCACGCACATCCGCAGCAGCGGAAATGCCATACGTCATGACACGCACCCCATCCGCCGCACTGTCGCGCATTGCCGCGACACGTGGGTCGTCATCATTGAGGATCACCGTGCCGCCGGCGGGAATCGCCGTCACCAGCTCCGCCTTTGCCTTGGCGATGTTCTCGATCGAGCCGAGGAGCTCCATGTGCACCTCGCAGACATTCGTTACCATGCCGATCGAGGGTGCGGCGATCGGCGCAAGCGCAGCGATCTGCCCCATCCCGCGCATCCCGATCTCCACGACCGCCGCCGTGTCCTCCGGTGTGATGCCGAGCAGGGTCAGCGGCAGGCCGACCTCGTTATTGTAGTTTGCCGCCGTGCGGCAGACCTTGCCGCGCCCCGAGAGCACCGCCGCCGTGAGATCCTTCGTCGTGGTCTTGCCGTTCGATCCCGTAATCGCGACGACGGGGATATCGAACTTCATGCGCCATGCGTGCGCGATGTCCTGATAGGCGCGGAGCGTATCCTCCGCCACGAGGACGCCGCCGCACGCCGCATCGAGTGCCGTCAGTGCGGCCGCAGGTGTCTTCTGATCGACGAGAACTGCCGCCGCACCGCGTTCGAGTGCCTCCGCCGCAAACGCCGTACCGTCAAAGTTCTCCCCGCGCAGCGCGACAAAGAGATCGCCCGCCGCGACCTTGCGCGTGTCCGTCGTAATGGGCAGAACCGTATCCCCTGCGACGCCCCCACGACGAACAGACGCACCCGTCGCCGCGCAAATCTCGTCCCATGTCAGTCCGTTTCTCATGCCCTGCTCCTTATCGCCTCACGCGCCTGCTCACGGTCGTCGAAAGTGAATCGTTCCGTCCTTTAGAAATCTGATAGGTCTCATGTCCCTTGCCGAGGATGACGACCGTATCCCCCGCCTGTGCACGCCCTATGGCATGGAAGATCGCCGTACGGCGGTCCACGATCTTTTCGTACGGCTTTATCCCCGATCACGGGGAGGACGCCGCGCTCCACCTCATCCACAATCGCGGCGGGATCCTCCGTGCGCGGATTGTCCGAGGTCAGAATGGCGATATCCGCCATCTCCGCGCCAATGCGTCCCATGATGGGGCGTTTCGTCCGATCACGGTCGCCGCCGCAGCCAAAGACGGCGATGATGCGTCCCTTCGTCACCGCGCGTGCCGTGCGCAGGACGTTCTCCATCCCGTCCGGTGTATGCGCATAGTCCACGATCACAGCGAAATCCTGTCCCTCGCGCACGAGCTCAAACCGTCCCGGCACGCCCGTAAACGCCGTGAGTGCGGCGGCAATATCCGCCGCTGCCACGTGCTCGGCGAGGCTCGCACCGACGGCAGCGAGCACATTGTGCACGTTGAACAGGCCCGTGATGCCCGTATGCAGATGGAAGAGGAGTTTCCCTCCATGCATCAGCGTCAGCTCCATGCCGTCGCACGCGAGCTGCACATCCTGTGCCGTCAGATCGGCAGGATGGTCAACGCCATAGGTGATGATCGGGCAGCGCGTATATGCGCGCATCGTCTCCGATGCCGCATCGTCGGCGTTCAGCACCGCCGTCTTGCCCTCCTTCGCACCGGGAGCGGACACAAGCTCAAAGAGATGCGCCTTGGCGCGCGCATAGTTCTCCATGGTTTTATGGAAGTCAAGATGATCCTGCGTCAGATTCGTAAAGACCGCCGTATCGAACTCGATCCCTGCCACGCGCCCGAGTGCAAGCGCATGAGAGGACACCTCCATGACGACCGCATCCATGCCGCGCGTGCGCATTTCGGCAAGCATCTGCTGAAGCACGATGATGTCGGGCGTCGTATTCGCCGTCGGCAGCACCTCATCCTCGATCATCGCCTGAATCGTCCCGATCAGCCCGACACGACGTCCCGCATGGCGCAGGATGGCGCGCACGAGATAGCTCGTCGTCGTCTTGCCGTTCGTCCCCGTGATGCCGACGACACGCATGGCGCGCGCCGGATAATCATAGAAGAACGGGACAATCGTGTCCAATGCTTTCTCCAGATTCGGCACGTAGAGAACGGCGACCCCTGCGGGAACATCCACCGATGCCCGCTCCGTCAAAACAGCGCGGGCTCCTGCCCGCGCCACATCCGGTATGAAACTGTGTGCGTCGACGTGCGCGCCGACGATGCAGGCAAAAGAGTGTGCCCTCCCTCGCCCTGCGCGAATCACGCTCGATGGATGTAATCTCCGTCTGCGCATCCCCACGATGCGCGCTCCCGGCAGGAGTGCGGCGAGTTCCTCAAACGCTTCGTCATAGAACCTCATTCCCCTTCATGCGAAAAAAATACGTATTGCGCGGCACGCGCATTCCCGAGCCGGTCGACAGCAATCGACTCGATGCGCGACGGCGATTTCAGCTGGGCGATCTCGATCTTGAGTCGCTCGTTCTCCTGCTCCAGTTGGTCTGCCTTCTGGCGCGTCTCTAGGAGGTGTAGCCGCTCTGTGCACCGATGCCGCCGAGCAGCGTCACCACCATGGCACCGAATGCGATGAGGAAGAAAAATGGCGCGCAGGCAGTTCCGCAGGTTCGTATTCAGTTCATGACGAATCAGCGGTTCCTTCGGGGGCTCCATCATCTCTGCCGGAACCGACGCGGGCTCATGACTGAGATACTCTTCTTTCTGCGCCAACATGTGCGCTCCCTCCTATCGCTTGATCTTTTCTGCCACACGCAGCTTTGCACTGCGCGCGCGCGTATTCGCACGGCACTCGGCGGCACTCGCCGCACGCGCCTGCCGATCAGCCGCACCTCGGGCGTATGCCCGCAGACACAGATCGGCGTATGCGGCGGACAGATGCAGCCCTGCGCCAGCCGCCGCAGCGTATTCTTTTACGATGCGATCCTCGAGGGAGTGAAAGGTGATGACCGCGAGCCGTCCCCCTATCCTCAGGGCATCTACGGCAGCTGTCAGCGCCCCCTCCAAAATCCCGAGTTCATCGTTGACCTCAATGCGGAGTGCCTGAAACACTCGCTTGGCGGGATGTCCGCCGCGCGCGCGCACCTCCTTCGGCACGGCGCGGTCAATCACGGCAACGAGGTCTCCTGTCGTCGTGATGGGATGCGTCTGGCGCTCCTTTTCAATAAAGGAAGCAATGCGCTTTGCCCAGCGCTCCTCTCCATAGGTGTAGAAAATCTCCGTGAGCCGCTCCGCCGTATAGGTATTGACCACGTCGTACGCGCTGAGTCGCGCTCTCTGATCCATGCGCATATCGAGCGGTGCGTCCTGCATATAGGAGAAGCCGCGCTCCGGCGTATCGATCTGCGGCGACGATACGCCGAGGTCAAAGAGCACGCCGTCCACGGGAAGGAACGCCCTCTGCCGCGAGGATCGCGGCGAGATTGCGGAAGTTATCCCGCACGAGGGAGACCTGACAGCGGACATCCGCCAGCCGCTCACGCGCGGCGGCAATCGCCGTCTCGTCCTGATCGATGCCGATCAGGCACCCTGCTCCGACAGCTGTGCGGCGATGCGCTGTGCATGTCCTGCGCCGCCGAGCGTCGCGTCCACATAGATGCCGCCGGGTACGACGTTCAGTGCGGCCACCGCCTCCTCCGGCAGGACGCTCACATGATGAAATTCTGTCATATCGTAATCCCGTAGCCCGCCAGCTGCGTCGAGATCTCCGTGATGTTCGGATCGACCTCACCCGCATAGCGTGCCCACTTCTCCTTCGCCCAGACCTCGATGCGCGTATCCGCGCCCGTGAGGATCACATCCTGCTTCAGTCCGATGTCCGCATAGTCGCGCAGATTGGCGGGCACGAGGAAAGCGCCCCTGCTTTATCGCACTCGAGCGTCCGCGCCCCCGCGATGAAAAAGCGCACAAAAGCGCGGGCATTCGGGATCGGCAATCGAGAGTGTCCGCAGCTTCGCCGTGAACTCATCCCACGCCGCCTGAGGAAAGAGGAACAGGCTGCCGTCAAGGCCCTTGGTGATGATGAACGAGACTCCGAGTTCCTGTCGAAAATCGGCAGGCAGGATGACGCGACCCTTGGCATCAATGCTGTGGGTGTACTCCCCATGAACATCCGGCCGCACCACCTTTCAGGATTCTATCGCCACTATATGACACAATTCACCACAATCCACCACTTTTTATCTACAGTTATAGCAAAAACAGGTATTTTTTTCAAGAAAACGCACATTCGGTTTTCTTGGTATACAATGGATGAAATTTTCTGTAAGCCTTGATATATAAGCTTTCCTCTCTTTTTCTCAGAAATGAGTGCAGCATAAAAAGGACTTACCTCCTACCGGAAGTAAGTCCTTTTTATGCTGTCATTCAAACGAGATCGTGTGCGATCATGTACTCTGCGATCTGGAGTGCATTGAGTGCCGCGCCCTTGCGGATCTGGTCGCCGCAGATCCAGAAAGTTCAGCGTATTCTCCTGCGACTCATCGTAACGCAGACGGCCGATCTCCACATCGTACTTGTTCGAGGTGAAGAGCGGCATCGGATACTCCTGCTCTGCGGGGTTGTCGCGCAGGATGATGCCCGGGAACGCCGCAATCGCCGCACGCGCCGCCTCAAGCGTCACCTTGTCCTCAAACTCGACGTTGACGGACTCGGCGTGGCTGCGGTAGACGGGTACGCGCACCGTCGTCGCCGTGATGCGCATACGGTTGTCACCCATGATTTTCTTTGTCTCGTCGATCATCTTCATTTCCTCTTTGGTGTAGAGGTTGTCCTTGAAGACGTCGATCTGCGGAATGAGGTTGAACGCGATCTGATAGTGCTTCGGCAGTTTGCCGACGGGCAGTACCTTTGCCACGGGCTCTTTGCCGGAGGCGAGGGCTGCGACCTGCTCCTCGAGCTCCGCCATGCCCTCCTTGCCCGCACCGGAGACCGCCTGATAGGGTCGACACGACGATGCGGCGGATCTTCGCGATATCGTAGAGCGGCTTCAACCCCATGACCATGATGATGGTCGAGCAGTTCGGGTTCGCGATGATGCCCTTGTGTGCCTTGATCGCCTCGGGATTGACCTCGGGCACGACGAGCGGCACCTCCGGATCCATGCGGAAGGCACTCGAGTTGTCGATGACGATCGCCCCTGCCTTGACGGCATGGGGAGCAAACTCCTTGCTTGCCGCACCGCCCGCAAAGAGCGCGATGTCAATTCCCTCAAAGGGTCCGGCGTCGTCTCCTGCACCGTGTACTCCTTGCCCATAAACGCGATTTTCTTCCCCGCGGAGCGGCTGGACGCGAGCAGACGCAGCTCCGCGAACGGGAACTTGCGCTCCTCGATGAGTGTCAGGAATTCCTGTCCGACTGCTCCCGTTGCGCCGAGTATTGCGACACGATATTTCTTCATATTCTTCCCCTTACAGCAGCTTATCCAATCCGACCGTGAGCGACGTGAGCGAGCGCACCTTCTTCGCGGCGAGCACGACCCCCGGCATGAACGACTCACGGTTGATCGAGTCGTGCCGGATCGTGAGGGTCTGCCCGAGTCCCGCCGAAGATGACCTCCTGATGTGCGACATAGCCCGGCAGGCGCACGCTGTGGATGTGCATGCCCTCAAAGTCCGCGCCGCGCGCACCGTCGAGCGTCTCTTTCTCGCAGGGATGCCCCTGCTCATGTACTTCACGCACCTCGGCGATCATCTCCGCCGTCCGCACGGCTGTGCCTGAGGGTGCATCGAGTTTGTTGTCGTGGTGCAGTTCGATGATCTCCACCTCGGGCATATGCTTCGCCGCCATGCGGCTCATCAGCATCATCAGCACTGCGCCGATGGCAAAATTCGGTGCGATAAATGCCGGCGTATCATTCTTCTCTGCCGCCGCCTTGATCTCACGCTGCTGCTCCTCCGGATGCCCGTCGTCCCAACTACGGGTGACACCTTATGCGTGAGTGCCAGCAGAACATTCTGATAGACGACATCGGGACGCGTGAAGTCGATCATCACGTCCGGATGCAGACGGTCGAGTGCTGCCGCGAGATCGGTCTCCACAAGCACGCCGTTCTTCGTCAGCCCCTGCGAGTTCGCCGCTGTCACCGCACGCATTGATGTCCACTGCACCGACAAGCGTCAGCTCCGGATCCTCGATCACGGCTTTCAGCACTGCGCGTCCCATGCGTCCGCAGGCACCGTTGACCAAAACATTTGTCAAGGCAATCCCCTCCTATGTTATCATCTGTCTATTCTATCGCAGAGAATCCATCGCTGTCAAGGAATACACTCATACCTCCCGTATATGCTCAAACTGCTCGCGATACTGCTGCAGCAGTGCCGGCCGGACAAAATCGAGTGCCGCAGGATCATCAACGGTTGCCAGTGCCGCACGCCGCGCGAGGAGAAGCAAATCCATGTCGGCGAGCACGTCGGCGATCTTCAAATCGCTCAGTCCCATGCTGCATCGCCCCGAAGAACTGCCCCGGTACGCGCAGCCGCAGATCCTCCTCCGCCAGACGAAAGCCGTCGCTCGTCTCCTCGATCACGCGCAGCCGCTCTGCCCCCCGCGGCCTGCCGCCCTGCAATGAGGATGCAGTATGACGCATCGCTGCCGCGTCCCACGCGGCCGCGCAGCTGATGCAGCTGTGCCAGGCCGAAACCGCTCCGCGTGCTCGACCACGAGAACCGTCGCATTCGGCACATTAACGCCCACCTCGATCACGGTCGTCGCCACGAGCAGCTTGATCTCCCTGCGCAGAAGCTGCGCATCACCGCCTCCTTATCCGCCGCCCTTCAGACGTCCATGGACAAGCCCGCAGCGGATGCCGCGAAAAGAGCCGCGTGAGGTTCCGCGTAAACCTCCTCTGCCGATGGCAGATCGCTCTCCTCGTTTGCCTCGATGAGGGGACAGACGACATACGCCTGCCGCCCACGCTCGATCTCGCGGCGGACGAAGGCGTAGATCTTCGTCCCGCGCCGTCTCATCACGCAGGAATGTACGGATGGGCTGTCGCCCCGGCGGCAGATGCTCGATGCGCGAGACATCCAGATCGCCGTAGACCGTCAGCGTCATCGTCCGCGGGATCGGCGTCGCCGTCATGACGAGGACATCGGGCACGACACCACTCTTTTTTCGAGTGCGGGCGCTGTGCCACACCGAAAGCGATGCTGCTCATCCGTCACCACGAGTCCGAGGCGGTCAAATGCCACCCCTTCCTGAATCAGCGCGTGCGTTCCGATGATGATGTCGATCTCATGTGCGGCGAGCGGACAGCACCTCCGTATGCTCCTTCTTTGTGAGGCCGCCCCGAGAGGAAGCCCACGCGGATACCGAGCGGCGTCAGAAGCTCCCGCAGGCCGTCATAATGTTGGCGCGCAAGAATCTCCGTCGGTGCCATCAGCGCACCCCTGACAGCCGCTCTCCACCGTCTTGACGAGGGGCAAAGGAGCGCAATCGCCGTCTTGCCCGAGCCAACGTCGCCCTGTACGAGGCGCCGCATGGGCAGCGGAGCCTCCATATCGCGCGAGATCTCCGCCCAGACCTTCTCCTGATCCTCGGTCAGGGCAAAGGGAAGCGCATCGCGTACACGCGCAATCAGCGCACCATTCGCCCGATGGGCAATCCCCTCCTCATGCTCTGCCGTCTGCTTTTTGAGCGCGAGCAGCCCACACTGGATGAGGTAGAGCTCCTCAAAGGCGAGCCGCCGCCGTGCCGCTGCAAGTTCCTCCGTATCCTTTGGGAAGTGTATCTGACGAAATGCTGCCGCGCGTCCGATGAGGTGATACTCCGCCCGAATCTGCTCCGGCAGGGTCTCCGTCAGCGTCTCGCCCGCGTGCGCGAGCACATCCGCCGCCATCTGCCGCAGCTGTTTCTGCGTCAGCCCCTCCGTTGCCGCATAGACTGGCAGAATGCCGAGATGCGTCGCGGCGTCCTCCTGTGCTCCGAGCAGGGCAAAGGACGTGACTGGCGAGAATGCCATCTGTCCGCCCCCGCCATAGGCATAATCCACCTTCCCCGTGAGGAGAATGCGCTGTCCTGCGCGCAGCTTCCCTTTCAAAAAGCGCTGATTGAACCAGACCGCCTGCGCATAGCCTGTCCCATCACCGACGAGCGCCATAAGAACGGTAAAGCCGCGTCGCCGCGTCTGCCGCTCCGCTGCCTGCTGAATCACGCCAAGCACGGTCGCGCGCGTCCCTGCTGCGAGATCTATGATGCGCGTGATGCGGCTCTGATCCTCATAGGCACGCGGATAGAACGTCAGGAGGTCGTACACGGTTCGTACGCCGAGCCGCGCCAAGAGAGCCGCCTTCTTGACGCCGACGCCGCGCACGGCGTTCACACTGTCCGTCAGCTTCACGCGCTTCCTCCTTTCAAAAAGGCTGCCGCATTTCTGCGACAGCCTCCATTTATCCTAATCAATCATCAGAGCTGAGGGCCTGCGGCAACAAGCGCATCTGCGTCCTCGTTGCCTGCATACTTGCCAAAGTTCTTGATGAAGCGTGCGGCCAGATCCTTTGCCTTCTCCTCCCACTCCACGCGGCTGGCATAGGTGTCGCGCGGGATCGAGGATCTTCGGATCGACGCCCGGCAGCTCTGTCGGGATCTCGAAGTCGAAGTACGGGAGCTTCTTCGTCGGCGCACTGTCAATCGCACCGTTCTGGATCGCGTGGATGATGCCGCGCGTATCCTGAATGGAGATGCGCTTGCCCGTACCGTTCCACCCCGTATTGACGAGGTAAGCACGCGAGCCGTGCTCCTGCATCTTGCGAACGAGCTCATGCGCATACTTTGCCGGATGGAGTTCGAGGAACGCCTGTCCAAAGCATGCGGAGAACGTCGGGGTCGGCTCGGTGATGCCGCGCTCCGTGCCCGCGAGTTTCGACGTGAAGCCCGAGAGGAAGTAGTACTTCGTCTGCTCCGGCGTCAGGATCGAGACGGGCGGCAGCACGCCGAATGCATCGGCAGAGAGGAAGATGACGTGCTTTGCATGCGGACCCGCGGACTTCTTCGCGACCTTGCCCAGCACGATGTGCTCGATGTGATCAATCGGATAGGGAGACGCGCGTGTTCTCCGTCACCGTCTTATCTGCAAAATCCACACGCCCCGCAAGATCGACCGTCACATTCTCGAGGGTGCGTCACGGCGAATGGCGTTGTAGATGTCGGGCTCTGCCTCGGGGTCGAGGTTGATGACCTTCGCGTAGCAGCCGCCCTCATAGTTGAAGATGCCCTCATCATCCCAGCCGTGCTCGTCATCACCGATCAGGAGGCACTCCGAGTCCGTCGAGAGCGTCGTCTTGCCCGTGCCGGAAAGGCCGAAGAACAGCGTCGTATTCTCGCCGTTCATATCCGTATTTGCCGAGCAGTGCATGGAAGCAATGCCCTTCAGCGGGAGATAGTAGTTCATCATCGAGAACATACCCTTTTTCATCTCGCCGCCATACCACGTATTGACGATGATCTGCTCACGGCTCGTGAGGTTGAACATGACCGCCGTCTCGGAGTTCAGGCCGAGATCGCCGAAGTGCATGACGCGTGCCTTTGCCGCATTGTAGACCACGAAATCGGGCTTGAAGTTCTCGAGCTCCTCTGCCGTCGGACGAATGAACATATTCGTCACAAAATGCGCCTGCCACGGCACTTCGACGATGAAGCGAACCGCCATGCGGGTATTTTCGTTGGCTCCGCAGAAGGCATCGACGACAAAGAGGCGCTTGTTGCAGAGCTCGCGGATCGCGATCTCGCGCACGGAGTTCCACGCTTTCTGCGAGGCGCGGTGGTTGTCGTTCTTGTAGGCATCGGACGTCCACCACACCGTGTCATGCGAGGTCTCATCGTCCACGATGTACTTGTCCTTCGGCGAACGTCCCGTGTAGATGCCCGTCATGACGTTGACGGCGTCCTTCATATTCGTGACCTGTCCGCGCTCATACCCCTCGAGATCGGGGCGCAGTTCCTCGCGGAACAGCTGATCGTAGTCCGGATTGTGGACAATCTCCGTCGTCCCCGTGATGCCGTATTGTGTCAGATCAATATTTGCCATAGTTACCTCTTCCTTCCCAAAAGATCGGTGTCAATGGATGCGGGAATGCGTGACTTTTTCGTCTCTTATTCCCACACTCTGTCACATTTCTACATGAATAGGAAAAACCCTCTTTTATTGTGAAAAAAATTCCGCGATTCAAACTCTATCTACGTGCAAAGTCCAGCACGGCGTCGCGCATCCCGTCCTTTTTCGCAGACCTCCTCGTGACGGACAGGTGCCGTGCGCAGTGCGGCAAGGCGCGGCGGAATCGGCACACCGCTGCGCTTATGCAGGCGCTCCATCTGAGCGAAGTCATCCAGCCTCTCCGCATCCGCACTGATCGCATGCAGAACGCTCGCGCCGAATTTATAGGGGCTGGCGGTGGAGAGGACGATCATCGGTCGCATGTCCCCCGTCTCGCGGCGATAGCTCTCTGCCGTACGATAGGCAACCGCTGTGTGCGGGTCAGTGTATACCGCCTATGCTCGTAGATCTGACGTATCTCCTCTGTCGTCTCTCCATCGTCTGCAAATCCCGCCCAGAAATTCTCGCGAAGCGCAGGGAGAATCATGCTCGCGTCATACGATCCCTCCTCCGTGAGGGATCTCATCCATGCAGCGACCTGTGCCGTATCCTCCGTCAGATGATAGAGCAGGCGCTCGAGATTGCTCGAGATGAGGATGTCCATGGACGGCGACATCGTCTGACGGAAGGGACGGCGGCGATCATAGATGCCGCGGCGCAGAAAATCCGTGAGCACGTTGTTCTCGTTTGATGCACAGACGAGTTTGCCCACGGGCAGCCCCATGCGTTTTGCATAGTAGCCCGCGAGGATATTGCCGAAGTTCCCCGTCGGCACGGTGAAAGTTCACAGCGTCGCCCGCCTGAATCTTCTGCGCCGCAAGGAGATCGGCGTAGGCGCTGAAATAGTAGACGATCTGCGGCACGAGCCGCCCCCAGTTGATGGAGTTGGCTGAGGAGAGCTTGGTATGGGCGGCGGCGAGTTCCGCTGCCATCGCCGCATCACCGAAGATCTCCTTCACGCCGCGCTGGGCATCGTCAAAGTTGCCGCGCACGGCCACGACGCGGACATTGTCCCCCGCCTGCGTCACCATCTGGAGTCGCTGGATGGGGCTGACGCCGCCGTCGGGGTAGAACACCATGATGCGGATTCCCTCGGCATCGGCGAAGCCCTCGAGTGCCGCCTTGCCCGTATCGCCCGAGGTGGCGACCAGGATGAGAATCGTGTCCTTCTCTCCCTGTTTCACGCGCGCCGTGCTCATCAGCTGCGGGAGAAGCTGGAGTGCCATGTCCTTAAAGGCACTCGTCGGGCCATGCCAGAGTTCGAGCACCTCGAGATCACCGACCGACGTCACAGGGGCACGGCGCACGTCGTCAAACGTCTGCCCATAGGCGCGGCGCACGCATCCCGTGAGCTCCTCCTCTGTATAGTCCGTCAAAAAAAGGCGCAGGATGCGTACGGCACGCTCCTCGTATGAGAGCCCCGCCAGTTCCTCGATGGCGGAAAGCGGCATCTGCGGGAATGACGCAGGCACAAACAGCCCGCCGTCCGAGGCGAGCCCCTTGAGAATCGCCGCAGCAGAGGAAACACGCTCCGCGCCTCCGCGCGTGCTGAAGTAATCCATTGTATACATCCTTTCATTTGGGCATTGCCCTGCATCTGTGCTATACTATGATTCGTGTTTTGGGCGATGTTGTCGTGCTTAGCGTGCGAGATGTGCCGTCTGTGCCTCGGCCGCACGGATGAGATCGGCGGGCGGGAGCGAGAGCTGCTCGCCGCGCCGTCCCGCGCTCACACAGATGCGCTCCTGCTGCATCATGCTTTCGTCGCAGTAGACGGGATAGCTTTTCTTCGCGCCGAGCGGAGAACACCCGCCGCGCACGTAGCCCGTGAGGTCAAAGACCTCCTTCAGATGCACCATCTCCGCACGCTTGTTGCCGCTTGCGGCGGCGGCAGCCTTCAGGTCAAGCTCCCCCGCGCCCGGGATGACCGCCATGAACACGCCCGTGCGGTCACCGCGCACAACGAGCGTCTTATAGATGCGCTCGGGCGGAATGCCTGTCACCTCCGCGACGTGATTCGCCGAGAGATCGTTCTCATCGACGGGATAGGTCAGCAGCTCATAGTCGATGCCGAGCCTGTCCAGAATCCGCGCCGCATTCGTCTTTTGCACTTTCTTTTTTGCCATTTCACTCACCGTGTCTGATTATACCATTGTGGGGGAAGAAAAAGCAAACATGGTTAGATATTTGAAAGGAAGAATCCAATGAAAATTGCACTGATCTCAATGGAGATTATCCCCGGCCGCCCGGATCTCAACGCCGCGGCCATGACGGAGCGCATCCGTGAGGCGAAGGACGCACACGCGGAGCTCGCCCTCTTCCCTGCGCTCAGTCTCTCAGGCCTCTTTCTCGGCAGTGTATGGAAGCAGCCGTCCTTCGTGCGTGACTGCACGGCCTACGCCGAGGAGATCGCCGCTGCGGCGGACGGCATCACCGTCATTTTCGGCAATGTTGCCGCAGGCGGAGAGGGCTGCTGCGGGCTCTCGCGCACCCTCCTGCACGCACGCGACGGCGTCCTGCGCGAGGTCGCACGCCGTCCGCTCCATGGTGCGGGCACGCGTTTCTCCCCGCTCCTCTACGAGCTGCCGGGAGAGCATGTGATCCTCGCCGCCGACGCCAGCCCCTTCCCGCTCTGCTTTGAGGCGCGCACCCTCGCCAAGACAGCACAGGAACAGCGTGCCGTGCTCCTCTACGTCAACGTGCTCGGCCTTCAGGACAAGGGCAAGACCGTCTACACCTTTGCGGGCAGTGCACAGGCATTCCGCGCAGATGGTACGCGTGCCCTCATCACGCCCGCCTACAAGGACGGCGTGACCATCGTCGACACGGCAGCACTCCCTGCCCCTGCCGACAGACCCGCAGAGCCTGCCATCGCGCCCATCTACCGCACGCTCCGCTACGCCGTACGGAAATTCCTCGCGCGCATCCACATGAAGCGCGTCGTCATTGGCATCTCGGGCGGCATCGACTCCGCCGTCGCCGCCGCACTCTACGTCGATGCCATCGGCGCGGAGAACGTCCTGCTCGTCAACATGCCGAGCAAGTTCAACTCCGCGACGACGAAAGGGCTTGCCGCCCAGCTCGCAAAGAATCTTGGCTGCCGCCACATGATCGTCCCCATCGAGGAGAGCGTCTCATACACGGCAAAACAGCTCAGCGAGATCCCCATCGAGGGGGCAGCTGCGGCTCCCGGTGAGCATCTGACGATCTCCTCCTTCGTCCGCGAGAACATGCAGGCGCGCAACCGCAGCGGCCGCGTCCTCGGGACGATCGCCGCCGCATGGGGCGCCGGCTTTACCTGCAACGGGAACAAGGCGGAGACCACCGTCGGCTATGCGACCCTCTACGGTGACCTCGCGGGCTTCCTCTGTGCGCTCGCCGATCTCTGGAAATATCAGGTCTATGACCTCGCACGCTACCTGAACGAACACGTCTACGGGCGCGAGACCATCCCGCAGGGCATCATCGACATCGTGCCGAGTGCGGAACTCTCCGATGCGCAGAACGTGGACGAGGGCAAGGGCGACCCCATCCGCTATCCGTATCACGACTACCTCTTCCGTGCCTTCGTCGAGGCGGATCGGAATCCCTGAGGACATCCTCACACACTATGCGGACGACGACCTTGAGGCCTATATCGGCTGTGAAAAGGGGCTCGTCAAGACCTACTTCCCCACGGCAGAGGACTTCATCGCCGACCTCGAACACTGGTGGGGCATCTATCGGGGCATGGCCGTCGCGAAGCGCATCCAGTCGCCCGCCCCTCCTCTCCGTCAGTGGGCACGCCTACGGCAGCGACTATCCCGAGTCCCAGATCGGTGCATACGAGACCATCGCCTATCGCGCACTGAAAGAAAAAAATTACTTCACAAATAACACGAGAACCATCAATGCCCCTGCGAATTTTTGCAGGGGCATTTTCATGTTTCATAAAACAAGTTCTTCTTATTGATATATTTTCTCATTTACATGCTTGAATCTTTGTGATATTCTAAGAGACATAGAAAAGGATGGTGCAACGATGCACACGAAAAAAATGTATGTACGTCTCCTGCTCACTCTCGCACTCGCCATGACGGCACTGGTTGTCGTCGGCTGCGGCGGAGGAAGCACAGGCGGCGACAAGGCGGTCAACACGAAGAAAACCGTGACGGTCACAACCTCATTTTTGCAGGATATGACAAAAGCAGCTCGCGGGCGATTATGTGAACATCGAGCTGATTATCCCCGCAGGTGAGGATCCGCATCTCTACGTCGCACAGCCAGCCGACCTTGAGAAGATCAAGAAGGCAGATCTCCTCCTCTACCACGGCCTGCACTTCGAGGGCAAGATGGCAGAGGTGCTTGAGAAGAAGGGCATCGCCGTGACAAAGAACTTCGCGGATGCAAACATCAACTACATGGAGGAGGACGGCAAGAAGATTGTCGATCCGCATTTCTGGTTTGATGTCGCACTCTACAAGCAGGCAACGGAGGAGGCGGCAGCGCAGCTCATCAAGCTGCTCCCCACGCATGAAAAGGAGATTCAGGAGAATCTGAAGAAGTATCTTGCAGACCTCGACGCGCTCGATGCCGAGATCACACAGAAGATCGCACAGATTCCCGAGGGGCAGCGCAATCTCGTCACGCCGCACGATGCGTTCAACTACTTCTCCCACCGCTACCACGTGAATGTCATCGCGCCGCAGGGGGTCAGCACGGACTCCGAGGTTGCGAATGCCGACATCGAGAAGACGGCAAACTACATTGTCGAGCACAAGGTCAAGGCGGTATTCGCCGAGAGTACGACGAACCCAGAGCGCATGAAGAAGCTGCAGGAGGTCTGCAGGACGAAGGGCTTCGATGTCGAGATTGTTGGCGGTGAGGGCAATGAGCTCTTCTCGGATTCTCTTGCACCCGAGGGCCAGAAGGGCGATACCTATATCACGATGTACCGCAGCAACATCGATCTGATTGTTTCACACCTGAAATAAACATCGCTGGAAGGGACGCAGAATGGAAGGAACGAACAGCGTCATACATATCGAAGATCTCACAATGGCATACCGCGATACCCCCGTGCTCTGGGACATCGACCTCGACGTGCCGGAGTGCGTGCGCTGTGCGATCGCAGGGCCGAACGGCGCGGGCAAATCCACCCTGCTGAAGGGGATCCTCGAGGCTCCCTTAAGCCCGTCTCGGGTGCAGTGCTGCTCTGGGGAAAGCCGCTCTCTGCCGTGCACAAACAGATCGCCTATGTGCCGCAGCGCGGCTCGGTGCACTGGGACTTCCCAACGACGGTCTTCGATGTTGTGCTCATGGGACGCTATGCCCATCTGGGGCTCGTTCACCGCCCCGGCAAGGAGGATCGCGCGCTTGCGATGGAGGCACTCGACAAGATGAAGATGGCAGACTTCGCCGACCGTCAGATCTCGGAGCTCTCGGGGGGGCAGAAGCAGCGGGTCTTTATCGCGCGCGCACTCGCGCAGGACGCACAGCTCTACATCATGGATGAGCCGCTTGCGGGCGTTGATGAGACGACGGAACGCATCATCATGGACAAGTTTATGGATTTACAGAAAGAAAAGCGCACGGTCATCGCCGTCCACCACGATCTCAGCACGCTCGATGCCTATTTCGACTATCTCGTCGTGCTGAACCGCACGGTAAAGGCATCGGGCTATCTCGCAGGCATCGATAAGGAGGCGGCACTCGCGCGCGCCTACCGCGTGAAGGAGTGAGCGATGGACATTCTGACGAACTACACCTTTCAGATCGTCGCGCTCGGCAGCGTTCTCCTCGCCGTCGCCGCCGCCCCTGTCGGCGCATTCAGCGTCTACAAGGGGCAGAGCCTCATCGGCGATGCGATTGGGCACTCGACCTTCCCCGGCATCATCCTTGCCTACATGGCATTCGCGACACGCAGCCCCGTCATCCTCCTCGCGGGAGCAATTCTGGCAGGTGCGGCAAGCTACGCGCTCATCCAGCTCGCGCACAGGGACAAGCGTCTGGGGCTCGATGCAAATCTCGCAATCTTCCTCTCGGGCTTCTTCGGTCTTGGTATGGCACTCAAGAGTTTTATCCAAGGAAATCCCGACTACGCGGGCGCGTCACAGGCGGGACTCGGGACGTACATCTTCGGACAGGCGGCGTACATGCTCGAGGCGGATGTCCTGCTGATCGCCGCCATCTCCGCCCTCGTGCTCACACTCCTGCTGCTCTTTTACAAGGAGCTGAAACTCTTCGTCTTTGACGCGGAGTATGCCGAGGTCGTCGGACTGCCCTGCCGCCTGCTGAACCTTCTCCTGCTCGTCATGACGATTGCCGTCATCGGCATCGGGATCAAGGCGGTCGGCGCAATCCTCATCAGCTCCTTCCTCATTATCCCCTGCGTTGCGGCAAATCAGTGGTCGAACAACTTTGCACGCGTGCTCCTGCTGAGCAGTCTCATCGGTGCGGTCTCCGCGCTCGTCGGAACGTACATCAGCACGCTCGAACAGGGGAATGTCAACAGGACCGTCCATCATCCTTGTCGCCTCGCTGATTGCCTTTTTTTCGATTGTTTTTCGGAACAAAGGGCATCCTCGGCAGCGTGTTGAAACGGAGGCGCACACATGGATGATGCACTGCTCGTACTCCTGCTGACGGCGGCAGCGTGCGCACCGCTCGGCGTATTCCTCATCCTGCGCCGTCTCTCCATGATGGCGGACGCAATTAGCCACACCGTTCTGCTCGGCATCGTGCTCGCTTTCTTCGTAACGCATGACCTCGGCTCGCCGTGGCTGCTCTTCGGTGCGGCGCTCATGGGTGTTGTCACGGTGTCCCTCGTCGAGCTGCTCGGCAAAACGCGCCTTGTCAAATACGACGATGCGATCGGTGTCATCTTTCCCCTGCTTTTTGCGCTCGCCGTCATTCTCATCAGCAAATATGTGGGGAATGCCCACCTCGATACCGACATGGTGCTCATGGGCGAAGTCATCTATGCAGGGCTGAACACGGTCGGGATCGGCGGCGTGGAGATTCCCGCTGCCGCGCTCAAGATGGGCGGGCTCGCCCTCCTGATTGCAGTGTTTATCACCGTGTTCTACAAGGAGCTCAAGGTCTCCGCGTTTGACGGCGAATACGCACGGCTCATCGGTGTACCGACGGGCATCCTCTTCTACGCCTTTATGTCGCTCACCTCGCTCACAACGGTCGCGGCATTCGACGCGGTCGGTGCGATTCTCGTCATCTCGTTTTTCATCGCCCCCGGTGCGGCGGCTCTGCTCTTTACAAAGCATCTGTCGCACACACTCCTTCTCGCCCTCCTCGTCAGCATGGCAAACTCCGCGCTCGGCTACGCGCTTGCCGTGCATATGAACGCCTCGATTGCAGGGCTGTGCGCGGTCATAAATATGCTTGTCTACCTGCTTGCCCTGCTCATGGGGCCGAAAGGGGCAGTCACGACTTACATCCGCCGCAAAAGAAGTATGCAGCAGATGCAGCGCGACCTCTTCCTGCTCCACATCGGCAGACACACGGCAGAACGCGTTGAGAGTGCAGAAAACCACGCGAACGAGATTGGCGACCATCTGAAATGGAGTGCGTCGAAGGTGCGCCGCGTCAGCCGCGAGCTGATCGATCAGCACCTCCTCCATCGCGCGGGCCGCTACTATCTGCTGACCGATACGGGGGCGGCGGCGTACAAGGCGCTCTGCGAACGATATTTCATCTAAGGAATCACTGATAAATTCAGCACCATCATCTTGACGCATCTTTTTTGCCCGTACTTCGGCGGAAAATCCTCCACAGAGCACCACTCTGCGTCCGGTTTTCCACCTTGTTCGGACGAAAAAATCTACGCCAATCTGACGGGCTTCATTTTATCAGTGATTCCCTAAGACAATACCGCCGATATGACGAACCGCCGAAGACCATCCATACGCAAAAAGCGCGGAAATCGCTTTCCTGCGCTTTTCTGAATCCAACGGATGAAAGAAACACGGATATCCACTCAGCACTGGCATCTTAGTACATCTCTTTGCCCGCACTTCGGCGGAAATCTAGTGCAGAACATCACTCCGCATTCGGTTTTCCTCCCTGTCGGACGAAACATTTACACCAATCTGAAGGACTGTTTTATCCGTACTCCCTAAAACGAGGTAGGAATGTTTTTCGTCTTTTATCGTATAAAATATCCTGCGCCCGACTCGAAGATCATTTGATTCATCTCACCGGGGACATTCATGCTGATGTTGTCCCCGATGCGCTCGGCGTGTGCCATGCGCCCGTAGATGCGTCCGTCGGGGCTCGTGATTCCCTCGATGGCGTTGACCGAGCCATTCGGATTGTACGGCTGATCGAGCGTCGGCTCGCCCTTCTCGTTCACATACTGCGTGGCGATCTGCCCGCGTACGCGCAGTGCTGCCACCGTGCGAGCATCCGCATAGAACCGCCCCTCGCCGTGCGATACTGCCAGTGTATGCGTATCGCCGACATCCACGCCCGAGAGCCACGGCGAGAGATTCGACGCGACGCGCACGCGCACGGTCTGCGAGACATGCCGCCCGATGTTGTTGTACGTCAGGGTCGGCGTATTCTCATCGAGATCCGTGATCTCGCCGTAGGGCAGGAGGCCGAGCTTCAGGAGTGCTTGGAAACCGTTGCATATCCCGAGGATCAGACCGTCGTGATCGTGCAGGAGTCGATGCACTGCCTCGGCAATCTGCGGCGCGCGGAACATCGCCGCGATGAACTTGCCCGTCCCATCAGGCTCGTCACCGCCGCTGAACCCGCCCGGCAGCATGAGGATCTGCGCGCGCTTGATCGCCTCCGCCATCGCCGTCACCGTCTCCTCGACCGCCTGCGGCGTGAGGTTGCGCACGACCATGATCTCAGGCTTCGCGCCGACGCGCTCCCACGCACGTGCCGAGTCGTACTCGCAGTTCGTCCCCGGGAACACGGGGATGCAGACGCGCGGTTTTGCAATCTTGAGCCCGCTGCCCTTATGCTTCCCCTTCGTATAGGGTGCAAAGGTCGGGCGATCGATCTGACGATGCGTATGCGGCACCGCCGTCGGGAAGATCTTTTCGAGCGGCTCGGTGTACGCCGTCTTGACATCGGCGAGCACAATGGTGTCGAGATCCGTGATGATGCTCGGCACGTCGCGCGTAACGCCGATCTCGACCGCGCCCATGCCCGCGAGATTCGCATTGAGGTCGAACGAGGACGCCACCTCGAGCAGGATCGTGCCATAGAGCGGCTTAAAGAGATCGTCCTGCGGAATATAGGTCGTAAACTTAAAGCCGAGGTTGTTGCCGAGGCACATCTTCGAGAGTGCCGCCGCAACGCCGCCGCGGCCGACGCTCTGCGCGGAGAACACCTTCTGTCCGTGGATCAGCTCATGCACCTTTGCAAAGTTCTTGCGCAGACGCTCAAAGACGGGCAGATCCTGCATATCACACGGAACGGGAATCATAATGACACGGTTGCCGGGGTATTTGAACTCCGGTGAGAGCACCTTATCCGCAGGCACGGTCGCCACCGCAAAGGCGACGAGCGTCGGCGGGACATTCAGCTGCTCGAACGAGCCGGACATCGAGTCCTTGCCGCCGATGGCAGGAATCCCGAGCTCATGCTGGGCGCGCAGCGTGCCGAGGAGCGCCGCAAAGGGCTTGCCCCACTTATTTGGGTCGGTGCCGAGCCGCTCAAAGTACTCCTGCAGCGTCAGGCGCACCTGATCCGCCCTGCCGCCGACAGCGACGATCTTCGCCACGGCCTCGATGACGGCATACGCTGCCCCGTGGAACGGGCTCCACGTTGAGAGGTCGGGATCAAAACCAAACGCCATCGCCGACGCCGTATTCGTTTCGCCGTAACGCACGGGGATCTTTGCGACCATTGCCTCCGACGGCGTGAGCTGGTATTTTTCCGCCAAACGGCATGAGCACGGAGGCTGCGCCCACTGTCCCGTCGAACCGCTCACCGAGCCCCTTTCTGACTGCATACATTGAGGTCACGCAGATTCGCGAGCCACATGGTCTCAAGCGAGGCGTCCTGCCTTGCGCACGAGCGGCGGAACCTGCTGCAGATACGGCGCCTGCTCGTTCGGGGCTGTCACAGCAACGCGGACGTGCTGGCGCACGCCGTTCGTCGCGAGGAAGCTGCGCGCGATGCGCACGATGTCCTGCCGCGCCACTGCATCACGAGACGCGGTTCCTTCGTCACCACGGCGACGCGCGTCGCCTCGAGGTTCTCCGCATCCGCGTGTCGCAGGAACGCAGGCACATTCTGCGGAGCGAGCACGACTGCCATGCGCTCCTGCGACTCGGAGATCGCGAGCTCCGTACCGTCAAGCCCCTCATATTTCTTCGGAACGGCGTCGAGGTCAATCGTCAGCCCATCCGCGAGCTCACCGATGGCCACGGCGACACCGCCTGCACCGAAGTCGTTGCATCGCTTGATCAGGCAGCTGACCTCAGGATTGCGGAACAGCCGCTGCAGCTTGCGCTCCGTCGGCGGATTCCCCTTCTGCACCTCGGCGCCCGAGGTCGTCAGCGACTGCTCCGTGTGCTGCTTCGACGAGCCGGTCGCACCGCCGATGCCGTCACGCCCCGTGCGTCCGCCGAGCAGGATGATGACATCGCCGGGCATGGGGCGCTCGCGCACGACCTGTGCGGCAGGCGCAGCCCCGATCACTGCGCCGATCTCCATGCGCTTGGCGAGATAGCCCTTGTGGTAGATCTCGCGCACCTGTCCCGTCGCAAGGCCGATCTGGTTTGCCATACGAGCTGTACCCCTCAGCGGCACCAATCGTGATCTTCTTCTGCGGGAGCTTTCGGGCAGCGTCTCCTCTATCGGCGTGCGCGGGTCGGCCGCTCCGGTCACGCGCATTGCCTGATGAGACATAGGAACGCCCCGAGGCGGATCGCGAATCGCACCGCCAAAGGCGGGTCGCCGCACCGCCGAACGGCTCGATCTCCGTCGGGTGATTGTGCGTCTCGTTCTTGAACATGAGGAGCCAGTCCTCATTTTTTCCGTTTACATCCACGGTAATATGGATGCTGCAGCGTTGATCTCCTCCGACACATCGAGATCGTCCAGCTTGCCCTCCGCACGCAGTGCCTTCATCCCGATCACGGCAAGATCCATCAGCGTCATATCGCGCTTTTTTTATCCGTGTAGAGTGCCTTGCGGTCGTCCGTGTACTTCTGATACGTCTCCATGATCGGCGGGGAGAAAAAAAGCCATTCTCGATGGTCACCGCGTCGATCGCCGTGGTAAACGTCGTATGACGGCGGTGATCCGACCAATACGTGTCGATGACGCGCAGCTCCGTGATCGTCGGTGCGCGGCGTTCCGTCGTGCGGAAGTACTCCTGCACAAAAGCGAGATCCTCCTCGCTCATGGCAAAGCCGTGGGCGGCGTGAAAGCGCGCCAGCTCCTCGTGCGAAAGTGCGTTGAACTGCGTCAGCACCTCCACATCCCCCGGCATCGCAGGCTGCACCGCGAGCGTTGCCGGCGTGGCAAAGCGACGCCTCGCGGCTCTCCACGCGGTTGATGAGATATGCCTTGATCTTTTTCAACAATGAGGGTCGCTGATCCTGCCGATAAGCACGATGACGCGTGCCGTGCGCACCGTGGGACGCTCCCCTGCGTCACGAGCTGCACGCACTCCGCAGCCGCCGCAGCCGTCGGGTCGAACTGCCCCGGCAGCGGCTCGATGGCAAAGATCTTCGCATCGGCGAAAAAGGGCAGTGCATCCTCATAGACGGTGTCAACCGGTGGATCGGCAAAGACGATGTCGCGAACCTGCTCGAACTCCTCGTCGCTCAGTCCCTCCACATCGTAGCGCGTAATCATGCGTACCGCGCGCAGGTCGGTCAGACGGAACGTCTCCACAAGATCACTGCAAAGGCGTTGTGCTGGAACGTCAAAAAAGCCCTGACGCTTTTCGACGAAGATTCGCTTGACGGCCATAAGAATCTCCCTTCTTCCATATAGTCTCCACTTCTATTCTAACGAAATTCTGCACATTTTGCAATGACGGATTCATGCGGCAATAAGAAAATGGGCACCGCACGAATTTTTTGCTTCATGCAGTGCCCTGCCATCGTCAATCTGTCTTATTCCACGGCGTTCAGCACGTAGAGACGCGAGTCGAAGTCCGTCGTCAGTCCATCCTCCGGATGCGGCTCACCCGTCGTCCCGTCCGTCGTAATCAGCCCGTAGTGCATCAGCTCGTCTCCGTAGCAGCGCGCACCGCTGCGGCTGTCCTCATAGAGCGCCCCCGGCAGCAGTCCCGCAAGACGCACGCGCGCAAAGCGGTCATTCACGCGGTTCAGCGTGCGGTACCAGCCGACAATCGCCGTCTTTTGATCGCCGCTCACGCACATCCACGCCATGACATTGTGCTCGAACGGGCTCTGCAGACGGTAGAACGTGCCAAACTGAAAGATCTCACGGTACTCTTTCACAAAGGCGATCTCGTCCTTGACCTCGGCGATCTCCTCTGCACTGAGTTTTCCTAGGTCAAGCTCGTAGCCGAATGTACCGAAGTATGCCGTGTTCGCGCGCGTGTGCAGCGGCGTCACGCGGTTCACCTGATGGTTCGGCACGACCGAGACGTGACTGCCCATGCTGCTCAGTGGGTAGCACATCGACGTACCGTACTGGATCTTCTGCCGCTCGACGGCATCCGAGTTGTCGCTCGTCCATGCCTGCGGCGCGTAGTAGAGCATCCCGGGGTCGAAGCGGTTGCCGCCCGACGCACAGGGACTCGAAGAGTACATGCGGGAACGCCGTCGTCAGCCGCTCATAGAGATCGTACAGTCCGAGGATATAGCGGTGAAACACCTCGCCCTGCCGTGCGGCAGGCAGCGCGTGCGACCAGCACTCCGTAATGCTGCGGTTCATATCCCATTTCACGTAGGAGACCTTGCCGCTCGCGAGAATCGCCGCCATCTGCTCATAGATATTATCGACGACATCCTGCCGGGAGAAATCGAGCACACACTGCGAGCGTCCGAGTGATTTTTCTCCGCCCCGGGACGGAGAGCACCCAGTCGGGATGTGCACGGTAGAGATCGGGTCCTCATTGACCATCTCGAGCTCGACCCAAATGCCGAACTTCATGCCGCGCGCCTCGATCTTCTCCGCGAGCCCGTCAATCCCGTTCGGCAGACGGTCGGGGTTGACCGTCCAGTCACCGAGCCCCGCATGATCCGACGTGCGCGCACCGAACCAGCCGTCGTCGAGCACGAAGAGCTCCACGCCGCACTGCGCCGCCACATCCGCGATGGCGAGCAGCTTTTCCTCCGTAAAGTCGAAGTAGGTCGCCTCCCAGTTGTTGATGAGGATGGGGCGCACCTTGTCGCGCCATGTGCCGCGTGCCAGCCGCCGCTGATAGAGACGGTGATACGTGCGGCTCATGCCGTTCAGCCCCTCGTCCGACCAAACAAGCACCGCCTCCGGCGTCTGGAATGTCTCGCCCGTGGCGAGCGTCCAGTCAAAATCCGTGCTGTGGATACCCGCCTGCAGGCGCGTCACGCCGTGGTTGTCCACCTCGGCAAGCATCTCGAAGTTGCCGCTGTAGACAAGGCTCACGGCGAGCACCTCGCCCTGCATCTCCGTCGTCTCGGGGCGCACGAGGCGACGAAGGGATTGTACTGTCCCGAGGGTGTCCGCGGCGGCTGCCGATCGCCGTGATGCCCGTGGCGAGCGCACGTCGCTCCACGTGACGCTCACGTGCCCACGCCCCGTCAGCTCCAGCCACTCGTAGTCCGTATCGGGCAGGTCAATCGAGAGACTCATCACCTTCTGCAGGTGCAGCATCTCCATCCCCGCATTGTGGCAGCGCATACTGCGCGCGATCGCATTCCCCTCGGCAAAGATCGTGTAGAGGAGCTCGACGCACAGCCCCGTCGGCACATCCTCCAGCGTGATGATGAGCGTCTTCGCCTCGCTTGGCGACTCCACGTAGGTGGCGGGCAGCCCCGCGAGCTTTGGCTTGCCGTCCTCCACGCGCCAGTCCTTGAACTGCAGATCGAGAATGCGGCTGCCGTTCTCCTGCAATACATTCAGCGCAGGGCGACGAAAATCCGACGAGCCATAGGTCGGCAGCTCCTGACGGATCGCGTCGAGGCGAGTAGTCGCGGCTGTCCGCAAAGACACACGCCGACATCCCGCGGTGCGCACGCTCAAAGAGATGCTCGAAGCCCTCGCGGTCGCGGAGTGCCGCACCGAAGTAGAGACTCCCCAACCCGCCATGCGGCAGTACCATGAGAATGTAGCTGATCGAATCATTGAAGAGATGAAAGACTCTGCCCTGCTCATGATAGATGATATTCATGTATATTCCCCCTTCGGTTGTGTGATGAAAACGCTATGCAAGGCGGCCGAATCTCTGCAGTCCCGTATCTTCCTCCACGTGAAACCCCGTTGTCTCACGCTCCACCAAGGTGTTTGCGCGTACGATATTCTCCGCCTTCCCTTCCTCGATCCGCTTCCGCATGAGGGCGTGCCGCCTCCGCCCAAGATCGCCCATGTGCTGGTCGATGGTCGTGAGCTGCGGTGCCGTGTACTGCTGAGCGCCGTGTTGTCATAGCCGATCACCGAGATGTCCTGCGGAACATGCCGTCCCATGCGCTGACAGGCGTTGACCGCCCCCATCGCCATGAGGTCGTTGCAGCAGAAAATCGCTGTTGGTGCAAAAATCAAGTATCCGATCCATGAGGATGAACATGGTATTCTCGACCGTCTCAATGCGATTGCCGTCGCCGATGCTGACGATATCCTCCGCATGGAACATCCCGCGCTCCTGCATGACTGCACGATAGATATCCTCCTTCACACGATAGGAATCACTGTTCTCGCCTCGGACAAAGAGAATGCGCTCGTGTCCATAATCAAATAGATGTTCGAGTGCCGCACGGGCTCCGCCGCGCTGATCGCTCGTCACATACGATATGCCCGGAATTTCCCGTGCGCTGTTGATAAAGACCATGGGAAGCCGCGCCGCCGTCGTCTCGTAGAACTCCGTCACCGCCGTCTCCGTGTTCGGGCTGACGACGATCACCCCGAGACATTGCGCGTAATGAAGTCCCGCACGCACGCCTCCTCGCGCTGAGGATCGTTCTGCGCACAGGCGAGCAGCAGCGGTAGGAACTCTGCCGCAGATGCTCCTCCACCCCGTCCAGCACCTCGGCAAAGAACATATTGTCGAAGCCCGGCACGACGACGCCGATGCTCGAGGAACGCTGCGTGTTCAGCTCACGCGCCTGAATATTCGGCACGTATTCCAGCTTCGCAATCGCGCGTTCCACCTTCTCGCGCGTCTTCGCGCGCACGGGATAGCTGCCGTTTACCACGCGGGAGACCGTCGCCACCGAGACGCCCGCCTCCCGTGCCACATCGATAATCGTCGCCTTCATTCAATTCCTCCCGGTGTATCTCCTAGGGAATCGTTGATAAAATTATGAATTCTGCTCCTATCGCGATGCGAAGATGCACCCACGCAGAATGACAGAATTATACCTGCTCCACGCTCTCAATCCAGCGATCAAACGCCGCCATTCCCTCGGGCGTCCGCTTAAAGACGCCCGCATGGACAAGCACCTCGAGGAACACCGCACCGATCTCATCGCGCAGAATCCCATCCACATTCTCCGCCGTCACCGACGGATGTGCCGCACGCACCTTGCGGTACCAGTCCGCGTGCTTTGCGATATCCGCCCTGTCCGCAATGTCCGCCGTCCCGGCAAACAGTGCCGTGCGCACTGCATCCATCTCATCGCGCAGGCGCGCGGGCAGAATAGCGAGTCCGAGCACCTCAATGAGGCCGATGTTCTCCTTCTTGATGTGATGCACCTCGGCGTGCGGGTGAAAGAGCCCGAGCGGATGCTCTGCCGTCGTCCGATTGTTGCGGAACACGAGATCGAACTCAAAGTCCTCGCCGCGCCGCCGCGCAATCGGGGTAATCGTATTGTGCGGCGTGCCGTCCGTCTCCGCGAGAATCTCCACCGACGCATCGCTGTAGACGCGCCATGCCGCGAGAATCTTCTCTGCGAGGTCGATGAGCGCATCTGCATCCGGCGAGGTGAGCCGCAGGGTCGACATCGGCCGCCCTGACGCGCCCCGCACGCACCGTCGGATAGTTCTTGAACGCGTACTCCTTCTCCGTTGCCGCACGCTCCATCGCGAACGTATAGCGTCCGCCCTGATAGTGATCGTGCGAGAGAATCGAGCCGCCCACAATCGGCAGATCGGCATTTGAGCCGGCAAAGTAATGCGGGAACAGCCGTAGGAAACACGCCAGATTCTCAAATGTATGGCGTGAAATCTGCATCGGCACATGATCGCCGTTCAGGATGATGCAGTGCTCGTTGTAGTAGGTATAGGGCGAGTACTGGAGGAACCACGGTGCTCCGCACAGATCGAGCGGGATGAGGCGGTGCGTCTCGCGCGCGGGATGGTTCGCCCGTCCTGCATAGCCCTCGTTCTCACGGCAGAGCAGACATTTCGGATAGGAGGACGCCTTCGCTAGTTTCGCCTTTGCGATGTCGCGCGGATCCTTCTCGGGCTTCGAGAGGTTGATCGTCACATCGAGATCACCGTACTCCGTCGCCGTCTTCCACGCGATGTTCCGATCAATGCGCGTCTTGCGGATGTAATTCGATGCAATGCTCAGACGGTAGTACCAGTCCGTTGCCTCCTGCGGCGATGCCGCATAATGCGCGCGGAACTCCCGCACGACCTCCGAGGACGCGGCATCACACAGTCCATGATGCGCGTATCGAACAGGTCGCGCTCGTTCACCGTATTTTCGATCAAACCGCGTGCCGCCGCATCGTCAAGCATCTCCTCGAGCACGGGCGTCGCCGTCTCGAGCGTCTCATCGACGGCGTGCGGCACATCCTCTCACACCGAGCACGTCGATCAGACGGTTCGCGGCGTACACCTCGTCGGCAGGGGCGATCAGCCCCTTTTTGCCGCGCAAAAATGCAGAGGCGGCTGATGCTGCGCTGTATGTCACTCATGACAGTCCTCCCTCAGTCCCCATAGCCGTTCGGATGCTTCTCGTGCCACGTCCACGCCGTGCCGATGACCTGCTCCACGTCCGTAAACTGCGGATTCCAGCCGAGCACCGTGCGTGCCTTCTCGCTCGACGCGATCAGCTGTGCCGGATCGCCCGCACGGCGTGCACCGATCTCCACCTTGATCGAGCGTCCCGTCGCCTTCTGCGCGGCGGCGATCATCTCCTTGACCGAGAACCCCTGCCCGTTGCCGAGGTTGAAGATATTGCTCTCGCCGCCCTGCCGCAGATAGTCCAGCGCACGCACATGTGCATCCGCGAGATCGACCACATGGATGTAGTCACGCAGGCACGTGCCGTCGGGCGTCGGGTAGTCCTCGCCAAAGACCGTGATATGGTCGCGCTTTCCGAGCGGCACCTGCAGGATGAGTGGGATGAGATGCGTCTCCGTCGCGTGATCCTCACCGATCGAGCCATCGGGGAGCGCCCCCGCCGCATTGAAGTAGCGCAGGGAGACATAGCGCACACCGTTCGCACGGCTGACCCACTTCATCATCTTCTCCATCGTGAGCTTTGTCTCTCCGTACGGATTCGTCGGATGCGTCTCGTCGTCCTCGTGAATGGGGACGCGCTTCGGCTCGCCGTAGACTGCCGCCGTCGAGGAGAAGACGATCTTGTCGATGCCATGGCGCACCATCGCCTCAAGGAGCACCTGCATCCCGTAGACATTGTTGTTGAAGTAGAGCAGGGGCTTTTCGACACTCTCCCCCACGAGGGAGTTCGCCGCAAAATGGATGACCGCCTCGATCTTGTTCTCCGTGAAAATCTTATCGAGCACCGACGCATCGCGAATATCGCCCTCATAGAACGTGGCCGCAGGGTTCAGCGCCCCACGGTGTCCCGTCTGGAGATTGTCCACGATCACGACCTGCTCGCCCTTTTCCACCAGTGCATGAACGGCATGAGAGCCGATGTATCCTGCGCCGCCGCAGACCAAAATAGCCATGTATATCTTTCCCCTTTCTCTTATGAGAGACGGCGTGCGCCGTCCGCGATATTTGCCACGTAGAAGCTCGGCGCATAGCCGATCTTTGCCGTATAGGCATCGCCCACATTCTTCTCAAATGCGGGAATCGCCGCGTCGCGCACGATGCTGACCGTGCATCCTGCAAATCCGCCGCCCGTCATGCGCGAGCCGAGGACACCGTCCTGCTGCCATGCGAGCTCTGCAAGTGTATCGAGCTCAGGCCCCGTCACCTCGTAGTCGTCACGCAGGGAGACGTGGGACGCATTCATCAGTTCACCGAAACGCTTCACATCGTTTGCCTCGAGTGCCTTTACCGCCTCCAGCGTGCGGTTGTTCTCGTAGACGGCATGGCGTGCGCGCCGACGCTCGACAGGATCGGAGATTGCCGATGCGATGGCATCGAACTCCGCATTCGTCAGCTCGCCGAGAGCCTTGATCGGCTTTACCTTTTGCAGGGCTTTCAGCGCCGACTCGCACTGGGCGCGCCGCTCATGTGTACGCCGAGGTGACGAGGCTGTGCGTCTTGTTCGTATTCGTGATGACGATGCTGCAGCCGTCGAGTGCCAGCTTGCTGTACCGATAGGAAAGCGTATTGCAGTCGAGGAGGATCGCACAGTCCTTTTTCCCCATGCCGACGGCGAACTGATCCATGATGCCGCAGTTCATGCCGACGAATTCATTCTCTGCCTTCTGCGAGAACTTCACCAGTTCCACCATATCAATGCCGAGGTTCAGCTCATCGTTCAGGATGACCGCCATCAGCACCTCGATGGATGCCGAGGAGGAGAGCCCTGCGCCGTTCGGCAGCGTACCATAGAGGACAATGTCAAAGCCGTGCGCTGCCCGATGCCCCGCATCCTCCATCACGCGCACAACGCCGATGGGATAGTTCGCCCAGCCGTAGGCATCGCTCTTCACCGCACCGTGCATGCGGGGAACTGCACCACGCCCTGCTCCGGAACATTCATCGAGTAGAGCCGCGAGATGCCGTCCGTGCGCGGTGCAGCAACAAGCGCATACGTCCCGAGGGAGATCGCACAGGGGAAGACGTGCCCGCCGTTGTAGTCCGTGTGCTCACCGATGAGATTCACGCGTCCCGGCGAGAAATACGCATGCGTCTGTGCCGCACCGAATTTCTCCCGAAAGACTTCCTGCATTTCGTCCAATATCTTCATATCAGCGTCCTCCATTTATTATCATTTCGCCAAAGGTCGTTAGATTCCCTGCATCGTAAAAGCGCAGATGCCGCGCCGCATTCGGATGCGTATACTCCGTGAGGACCGGCGCGCCCCAGCTGTCGTCGCCGCCGACGCCGCACATCCCCGCCGATGCACGCAGATAGGGTGTGCGCGCTGCGCGCGAGATCGTACGCGTGACGCGCATTCTCAAGCTCGTGCGGGCTATAGGGGCAGTGCCGATGCCTCCATGGGCGCTGCCCCCCGTGAGGCGCAGCCCGTGTCCGCTGCGGTCGCGCAGTTCGATCCAGCGCACACCGCCGTGATTGCCCGTCTCCTGCGGGCGCAGATACGGCTCGACCTCCTCGGCCGCCGTGCTCTCGTAGATGCCGAGACGCGCACCGCGATGGCGGTCGGCGTAGTTCTCCTTCGGGCCATAGCCGTAGTAGCGGATGCGGTCATAGTCCGCTGCGAGCGTAAAGAGCATCGCAAAATCCGGCATTGCGGGCATCCCGTCCGTCGGTTCGTAGTCCAGTGCGACATCCACCGCGCCCGCCGCGTCCACCGTATACGTGACCGTGCAATGGGCGGCGGGGTGTGTCGCGAGCTCACAGGTAAAAGCGCACGGTGACGCGCGCGGCACGCCGCTCCCCTGTTCCCTGCCTTGCCGAAATAGCCGTCAATGACGGTGAGCGGCGCATCGTCCGTGCTCCACGCGATCTGCGTGCAGCGGCGGTAGAGACTCGCGAGCTTCCACTGCGCGGTATCCGCCGGCGCATGACAGCCGTAGTCGTTATCCGTCGGCGCACGCCAGAAACTCGGCTGCGGCAGTTCCTCGATCAGCTCGCGCCCGCCATAGCGGTAGGAGACGAGATTTCCCTGCGCACTCGAGAACATGAGGGAAAAAGCCCGCCCCCTGCACGCCGAGGTTGATGTCGCTCACGACGATGCGCAGATCTCCGCAGGCGGCAAGCGGCACGCAGCATGGTGCGGCATCACAGAGCCCGAGAACATCCAAAGAGGCGCGCTGCCGCTCCTGCGGGCGGCACGACGACCGCCTGTCCAAAAGGCGATCTCATAGCCGGCAGGTGCCCACAGCTCCTCATACCTCAGGCAGAGCGACGCCGTCAGCACGTACTCCCCTGCGCCGAGATACGGCATCTTGTAGATTGCCGTATCAATGAATTTCGTCTCTCCGGGCGCCACGGAATGTCCCATCCACCGCGTCTCCCAGATCTTTCGCCCGTCGAGGAGGAGCGTCATCCGCAGCTCATAGTCATCCGCATCGGAGAAGAGGCTCTTGTTCTCGATCTCCACCCCGTTCCATGCAGGGGCGCAGGGTGAAGTCCTGATGGTTATACTTCACCTCCTGCAGCTTCGCCGTCGCTCGGCGGTCGGCAAAAGAAAAATGCCGTTGCCGCTGAAATTGTAGTCCGACGGGCGGTCGCCAAAGTCGCCGCCGTAGAGGAACACCTCCTCCCCATCGCGTCCGCGCCGACGGATCGCCTGATCGCCGAAGTCCCAGATAAAGCCGCCCTGATAGAGCGGCTCGCGCTCGGCCAGCTCCGTGTACTTGTGCATGCCGCCGCAGCTGTTGCCCATCGCATGCGTGTACTCACACGCGATAAAGGGCTTGTCCCGATGCTCCTTCAGAAAGGCCTCGATGTCCGCCGCCTTCGTATACATCTGGCTCTCCATATCGCTCGACATCGGATAGCTGCGATCCCAGAAAATTCCCTCGTAGTGCACGAGTCGCGTGGGGTCAGCACGGCGGAAGAACTCACTCATCTCGTAGATATTGCGCCCGCCGCAGGACTCATTGCCGCACGACCAGATCAGGATGCACGGATGGTTCTTGTCGCGCTCGTACATCGACTGTGCACGGTCGAGCACGGCGGGCAGCCATTCCGCATGATCGCCCGGCAGACTGTTCGCATCCTTTTCACACGCGCCGTTCCTCATCCACGAGCCATGCGTCTCGAGATTGGTCTCGTCGATCACGCAGAAACCGTAAAGATCCGCGAGCTCATAGAGGCGGCTGCTGTTCGGGTAATGTGACGTGCGGATCGCGTTGACATTGGCACGTTTCAGCGCGATGAGATCCTGCTCAAAGAGCGCAGGATCCATCGCCCGCCCATGGTCGCAGTCGAACTCGTGACGGTTGACGCCCTTGAACACAATGCGCTTCCCGTTGATCTGCATCAGTCCGTCGCGCAGGCAGAACTCACGGAAGCCAACGCGTATGCGCACGATCTCCTGCAGGCTGCCCGCCGCGTCGCGCACGCGAATCAGAAGATGATAGAGCACAGGACACTCTGCGCTCCACAGGAGCACAGCGAAGTCATCCCCCGAAAACGTATGCGTCTTTGCGGGAGATGCTCGCCTCATCCTCCCCTATACAGTCCCCATCCTCGTCGCAGAGCAGGATCTCGACGTTCTTCTCTGCCGCATCGTCGAACGTGAGGTGCACATCGAGCTGTGCGTTCGAGTATCCGTCCCGTTCCATCGGCACTGCACGGACAGCGACATCCTCGATGTGATGCTGCGGCTTCGTGTAGAGCGTGACATCGCGGTAGATCCCCGAGAACCGCCAGAAGTCCTGATCCTCCAGCCAACTCGCGCTCGCGTAGCGGAACACCATCGCCGCCAGCTTATTTTCGCCTGACACGAGATACGGCGTCAGATCGAAGTCCGACGGCGTGCAGCTGTCCTCACTGTAGCCGACAAAATGACCGTTGAGGTAAAGGGCGAGTGCCGCATCGACGCCGGCAAAGGAGATGAAACACATTGTCCCAGCCCTCGGGTACGGCGAAGTACCTCACATAGCAGCAGACGGGGTTCTCCGCGTCGGAATCTCCCCAGCACAATGCTCTCGTGCCCGTCCCACGGATACGTCGTATTCGTATAGTGCGGGACGCCATGCCCCTCCATCTGGATGTGCGCGGGCACATGAATCGTCTCCCAGTCATGGCAGTCGTAGTCCGCCGCCGTAAAATCCTGTGGGATGGCGTCGATGTTCCGCGCATAGGCGAACTGCCAGACACCGCCAAGCGTACGCTCAAAGGACGATATGCCGCGCGCGAGCTCTGTCTCATCGCGGTAAAAACGATGATCGCTGTGGGCGGGCAAGCGGTTCTCCGCGAAATAACGCGGGTCGCTCAGTTTGCTGAAATCAAAAGCTCATCAGAAACCTCCATCTGGCAGAAAGCGGCCGCAAACGACCGCTTCCCATCCTGTTACTGATTCATCTCATGCCACTTGTCTTCGAGCTCCTCGACAATGCGTGCGTGCTCCGCCTCCGTCAGCGTCACCTTTGCGCGGTAGATCACCGCACCGATCAGGATGAGCGCAAACGGAGCCGCAAACATCACGAGTTTGAAATTGAACAGGTTCTCCGGCGTAATCGTCGCCGCCGTTGCGCCGCTCGTCATGCCGACCCAGATCGCCGTAATGCCGATGAGACCGCCCGTGACGGCACCCGCGAGTTGTCCACCAGCGGACGCACACAGAGGACAAGTGCCTCATCACGATGCCCGAGCTTCAGCTGGCCGTATTCCACCGTATCCGTGATCGTCGCGGGCACGACGAGGAAGATCAGCGGCTGCGGGAGAGCGAAGAGACCGGCCGCAAGAGCGTCACGATGACACTCGTTCCCGCAAGCGCATAGAGGATGATGCCGACCAGCATCACCGAAACCGAGCCGAAGAAAAGCCGCCGGCGGCTGAACTTCATCGTGAGCGTCGGGAAGAGTGCCACGGCGAGCAGTCCAATGATAACATTGATCACGCCGAGAACGAGAACTGCTTCGCATCGCCGAGCACATAGATGAAGTAGTAGAGGTTGAAAGTTGTTGACGAGGTTCTGCCCGAGGCCAAACACGAGGTAGGCTATCGCCACCCAAAGGAGCTGATCGTTCTTCAGCGGGATGGAGAATACATCCTGAACGACGTCTCCGTCTTGTTCTCGCGCAGGGCGGAGGTCTCCTCCTTCGTCCCGAGGCCGAGAATCACCGCGCCGAGCGTTGCAATGCCGCCGCCGATCACGGCAAAGGCGAACCAGCCCGTCCCGTCGCCTGCACCGCCATTTTCATTCAGCGAGAAGTAGAGGACGACAGGCATGACAATCGCCGTAATCATCTGCGCACCGAACACCGAGCCGATACGTGCATACGTCGCCGTGATCTCGCGCTCATGCGAGGTCGAACGAGGCGCGGGGATCATCGACCAAATCGCAACATCCTTTGCCGAGTAGAACACATCCATGATGAGATAGATGAGGGCAAAGAGCACGAGTAGAGCATCGGGTTCGACACCGTCAGGCCGCCCATGTCCGTGAAAGAGAATCGCGAGCGAGATCGCCGCAACGAATGCACCGACGAGCACCCACGGCGAACTTGCCCCAGCGTGTCTTGGTCTTATCAATCGTATTGCCGATAAAGGGATCGATGAACAGCTCGGCGATACGCAGCACGAGGATGATCGTTGTCACAATGCCGATCATATAGGCATCGTGCTCATGGTTGTCAGGTGGAACAGATTGCTCGTGACAAAGATCATGAAAGTACGTCGCGAGCATCATGCGGTAAACTACATCGTGCCCGAACGTACCGCAGGCATAGGGCGATGCGCGGCCAGAACTTGCTCTTCGGAGATGCCATAAGAGTTCCTCCTTGCTCCTTTACCGCATGCATATAGGCGATGATGCCGTCCGCGATCTGCGCGAGCGGCGCACGCCCCGTCTTGACCACGAGATCGTAGTTTGTGCTGTCGCCCCACTTGCGCCCCGTGTAGTAGTCGTAGTAGCGCGCGCGCTTCTCGTTCTCGCGGTTCAGCTCCTTCAGCGACTTCCCCTCGTAGACCGTCCGTCCGCGCTCCTCACGGTAATCGTCGTCCGCACAGACGAAGATCGGAAAACACATCGTCGCGTTTGCGCAGTGCATAGTCTGCACAGCGGCCGAGGAAAATGCACGGGCCATCGTCTGCGAGCTTGCGCACGACATTCGACTCTGCCATGAACATCCCTTGGCTCGACTCCCCCATCGCCATGCCAAAGGAATGAAACGGAATGAAGCGTGACGAGAGCGGTTTCACCGTATTCTCGAGCTCCAGAGATCCTTCTCGTGCAGATCATTGATCCCGAGCTTTGCCGCCGCGATGTGACGATCTGACGATCGTAGAGATGCACGCCCGAGTTTCTCCGCGAGAATCTCAGCGAGCTCACGGCCGCCGCAGCCGTACCGACGGCCGACCGTGATGATGTACTTTTTCTCCTCCATGCAGTTCCCTCCTTCAAATGGATGCAGCATCGTTATGCGCGCGATGTCGCTCCTTCCAAACCCGTTATAGTAAACGTTTACATTTACGGTTTTTATTATACGATATGTTTTTCCAAAAATGCAAACGTTTTCTCGTAAATTACGAAAAATGATTACGTTTCCACATAAATAACGGGGCTGCTGCATGTTCGTGCAACAGTCCCGCTGTTTATGTGATGCTTTGTATTATCCGACCGCCGTTGCGAGGGCAATCTCAATCATATCGTTGAACGTCGTCTGACGCTCCTCCGCCGTGCACTTCTCGCCCGTCAGCAGATGATCGCTCACGGTAAAGAGCGCGGTGCCTGTCGCCCGTACCTCGCCGCGAGCGTATAGAGCGCCGCCGCCTCCATCTCCACGGCAAGCACGCCGTAGGTGCGAAGCTTGTCGTTGTCGATCTCCTCGTCGTAGAAGCGGTCAACGGAGATCACGTTGCCGACGCGCACGGAGAGATTCATGCGCTTTGCATTCTCCACAGCGGCAGAGAGTGGCTCATAGTCCGCAAGCGGCGCATAGTTGATCGAGCCGCCGAAGATGCTGCGGATCATCCCGAGTCCGTCGTTGCGCCCTGTGCGATGAACACGTCGCGCAGCTTGACCTCTCATGCATCCCGCCGCACGTGCCGACGCGGATGAGCTTCTGCACGCCGTAGTAGTCCATCAGCTCATTCCACATGGATCGAGATCGACGGCATCCCCATGCCCGTCCCCCTGCACGGAGACAGGTACGCCATGATACGTCCCCGTATAGCCGAGGATGTTGCCGGATGGACGTATATTCCTTCGCCCCATCGAGAAAATTCTCCGCGATGTACTTCGCACGCAGCGGATCACCCGGCAGCAGGATGCGCTCCGCGATCTCTCCCTTTTCGGCAGCAATATGCAGTGAACTCATTGTCGTTCTCCTTCCTTAGGGCGCACTGATAAATTCGGCACAGCCATCCGGGAGACTGTTTTATCAGCGATTCCTTAGTCCTCATCATCGGCGGCAAGCTGTGACTCCTCCTTGATCGTTGGATCAACGTGCGCATGCAGATTCGCCGACCTTGCGAGCATACGTCAAATCTCCTCACATCATACTGTATACTGTTTTCATTATATGATGATGTCGGCAAACGCATCAAACGGAACGCAGAAAGTCTCGAACACCACAGGAATCGTTACGAGAGCTTGCGTGCAGCTCAGCGAATGTGCATTCTGCTGCTCTGTTGCGCAGGCGCGCGCGGATGCGTTCCGCCGTCGCGGGATGCGTCGAGAACAGGTCTGAACGAGAAGCGCAGGTCCCGCGAACGGTTGATGATGACATGGTGCGTCCGGCGTTGCCTCCGGAAGCGGTGCGCCGTGTACGGCATAGTACCCGATGCTTTCGAGCTGCCGAGTGTGTTCGGCTGTTGCAGATCTGCGTCGCGCTCATCGCGCTGCACTCGCGCGCGAGCGCGAGATCGCCATCTGGATGAGTGCCGCCGCATCGGGGGCGATGATCGCCGTGCGATCATTCCGATGATGCCGCCGCGGTCATCGTCGCGCTCGAGCGTCTCTGCGCCGAAGATCGCCGCAACTGGGCGATATTTTGCCGCGTATGAGATGACGGTCGCCATCGTCGCGGCAATGGTCGAGATGAGGATGTCACGATGGCTGGACGTGCGCCAGCTCATGCCTGCGACGCGAGATCTCGTTGGTAGTCGAGGACGCGCATCAGCCCTGCCGTAACGGCGACAGCCGCAGACGGATTGCGCCCCGTCGCGAATGCGTTGGCGCGTCCTCGTTGATGATGTAGACGCGCGGCATCGGAGTCCCGCATTCCCGCGAGTTCGTACCAATCCGGTAGAGCCCGCATCCGTGCGGTCAATCTCCCGGGCATTGTACGCGCAGCACCATGCTGTCGGAGAACCAGTACGAGAAGAAAGTTCATACCAACCGCGATGATGAGCATGATGGTCGCGCGCTCGGCGTCCGCCGAATATGCGCAGGGCGACCATCAGCGCCATGCAGAGTGCCATGAGCATTGTTGTTTTCTGTGTGCTGTTCATAGCTTCATTTTCTCCTTTATCTGTCAAATCTTTTGTCCTTTTTGACTATATCATACGAGTATTTATGGAAAAGGCTGAAATCTTCGCCAGGAATCGCTGATAAAGGATACGTCAACACGGTCGCACGAATGATCAGAGCCTTTAAATTGCATCGAAATTGACCAATTTTGCATCAAAGATGCCTCGACAGCGCACGCGCGCGAAAGCACATCATCGGAGATGTCGTGATCGATGGTGAGCACCATGATGTTCATGCCCTTGCGGTCGGACTTCCCCACGCGGCATGGATGGAGATGCCTGATGCCTCCCCGCCCCGATCGATCGAGCCAATCGTTCCCGATGACACCGCGGTTGATGTGCGCGGTGACAAGGATGCGTGCGTGCGGGTCGACGTCGACGCGGAAGCGGTTGATGCGGACGATGCGTCCCTCCCTCGCCGAAGAGCGCTCGCACCGGAGGTGCCGCCCGTCGCTCGTTACGCGTACGGTGATGAGCGTCGAGTAGCGCGACGTCTCGCGTCTCGCGAATCAGAGATGTGATGCCGCGCGACTTTGCCACACCCGGCGCGTTGACGTAGTTGATCTCACTTCGAGGATGGGGTTGAGTATCCCCTCGAGAATGGCGGTCGGTGAGGAAGCTCGTGTTGACCCGGTGATCTCGCCGTTGTAGACGACCTCGACCTGCGCGATGGGTCCTCGGCAAGGAGCACGCCGTGCAGCGAGCTGCTCGGCGAGCGCGATGGAGACGGATCACGCGCATGACTCTGTGAGACCGGTGCCATGTTGACCGCCGCGAGCACCGGCTCACGGCGCAGGGCGGCGCGGATGCCCCTGCGCCACGGTCCACCGACCGCCACAATCTGTGCCTCCCACCGTGGACGCACCGAGATGGCGTGAGGACGATGCCGGCACATTGCGCAGGGCTGTCTCGGCGAGCGGTTCGCTCAAAGACGTCGATCGCCGCCCCCGCGACGATCCTCGCGTACGGGCCTCGGCGAGATCGTGCCTCGTTGATGATGCCGCCGCGCGCAGTTTACGAGGCGGACGCCCCGGCTTCATCCGCCGCATCGTGCCATGAGAGATCGCCGCGCGTCTCCTTCGTGAGCGGCAGTGTACCGTGATGAAGTCCGCCTCGCGCGATGATGTCGTCGAGCGACCCGACGGTCACGCCGAGGCCTTTTGCCCGTCCCTCGTTGATGTACGGGTCATGGCGATCACATTCATGCCGAGGCGAGGGCGCGCTTTCGCGACGCCGCCGCCGATACGCCCCATGCCGATGACGCCGAGCGTCTTGCCAGCGGCAGCTCGAACGCCGGCATATGCTTGCGGTGTTCCACTGCCCCGTGGCTGGTCGCGTCTGCCGTCGGATGTTGCAGCGCCATGGCGAGCATCATCGCGACCGTGGTTCCGTCGCGGCAGCTGGTATTGCCGCCCGGCGAGCGATGACGAGATGCCGCGCTCCGATCGCCGCCCGCGTCAATGTTGTCCACCGACGCCGGCGCGCCCGATGATCTTCAGTTTCCCGCATCGGGCAAGACATCCGCCGTTACCTTGGACGCCGAGGCGCACCATCGCGCGCGTCGCGGTCGCGGAGGATCACGTCGGCAGTCTCGGCGCGAGACCTTATCACGCACATCAACCGTAGTCCCGTCAAGAGGCGCCGATGCCCCTCAGGCGCGATCCCATCCGCAGCAAAGATACTGTCTCGTCCAGTGCCCTCCCGCGTGCATGACATAATAATAATGTCCCTATTATAGACATGAAGAAAACAGGTCAAATCTCCGGCAGCATGATGGCCGTACGTCGCACCTGTGTAGCACCTGATAGCCTCCAGACACCGTCGCGGCGCACTCTTGCGCAGCACCGCGGCGGAAAAATCCTCCACATAACGCTTTTTGCTATGCGTCCGGTTTTCCACCTTGTCGGACAAAAATCTACGCCAATCTGAGAGACTGTTTTATCTAGCGATTCCCTAGACCCATCATATTATTCACGAGATTGTATCAAAGAGTATGGAATATTTTCATTACTCGTTGACAATGTTCGATGCATGACGATATACCACTTTTCATCTGGTAAGACGGGAAAAGCCTTCTATGATGATATTTTGGTGAAAGAGGCACGCATGACATTAGCCATTTCGTGCCGCTGCGCTGCACGGTTTATCCCTGTCTTCTTCGGCATCGCGTCGCCCGCGCTTCACGCTGCTCGCGCCGAGCGACCCGTGCCGCGTGCGTCGTCTCGCCGGGCGGCATCGCTCGTCGATCCTACAGTAGCTGCACAGATGCGCACAGAGATGCTCCGGACCGTCCGCGCCGCCATCGCACGGCGATGACTGGCTCTACGCGTTTTCTCCACGGAGACGCGCATCTCCTCTACCGTAGCATCGCCAGCTCCGTCGCCGCCATGCTCTGCAGGCGCTGCCCCACACGCTCGCCACTAGCGGGCCGGTGCGATGCTGCTCGCACCTCCTCATCTCCTGCCGCTCGGCATTGCTATTGCAGCACATCGAGAGCAGTGCGCTGGACTGCCGTCCGCTTCTCACCTTCATCGGAAATGCCGTGCCGAGGCTGTCATCGTCAGCATTCTCCTCATGTTTCTGTTCCTCCTCATCAGCTCCGGATGGATCGTGCTCGCCAGCAATTCATCGGCGGCGCGTTGCTGCCGACGGCGGCGCTCGCGCACTCATCATGTTCGGCGCGCGCATACATTCGGCAGATCGCGCGCGGCGACCCTCGACGAGGCTCGCCAAGGACCATCATCGTCGGCCTGCGCGCGCGGGGGATCACCGAACGCCGCATTCTGGCCCGAAATGTCCTGAAAAACATGCGCGGCGTCGTCTCGTCACGCACGAGCCTGCCATCTCCGTCGGCTCTTTGCTCGGCGGTGGCGTGCGGTCATTGAGACACTTCTTCGCCGCGGCGTCGCAGTCTCCTCGCGGCGGCGATCAACAGCCGCGACTTTCACCCCCGTCATCCAGGCGGCTGTCGTCTGATGGTACTCGCCTACTTCGTCGTCAACCTGCTCGCCGATCTCTCCTATCGCCGTTTCAACCCGAGGGTCAGGATGCGAGAGTGCACGCCGTGCCATCACATGCCTCGCTCCTGCACGTCTCTCACAGGTGCATCGGTACTCATCCTCGCCGTCAGTCTTTTCGCGGCTAACGCTCGCGCCATACGATCCATACGCCACCGATCCGCAGCTGATCCTGGCCGCCGTCCGCTGCCCATCCTGCGGAACGGACAACTCACGGCGAGATCTCCTCTCGCGCATCCTCTTCGGCGCAAGGGACATCCATCTGTGCCGCCTGCTCATCATCCTCGTCGCAGCCACGGGCGGCAGTCTCATCGGGCTTCTCGCGCGTTTCTTCCGCGGGCGCACGGATGCCCTGCTCATGCGCATCGTGGATATCGTGCAGGCATTTCGAGCCTCATCCTCGCAATCGCCGTCTGGGCATCCTCGGTGGCGGACTGACGAACGCTGCTCGCCTCCTCATGCTGACGACATGGACGCAGGCATGCACGCCTCGCGCGCAGCATGACGCCGGCGGCGGTAGCGGAGACGTGGCGTCACAGGCAGCGCAGCGGCTCAGAGTGCAGCAGCACGCGCATCCTATTCGCACTATGCACTCGCCGAACATTTTCAGGGACGCTCGTCACCACGGCCAGTCATGCACATCAGGTACGACGATGATGCTCGCCGCGCTCTTCCTTACCTCGATCAGAAGCGTTCGGAGTCCACTGATGCCGAGTGCGCCATGATCGGCGAGGATCAGAAGCACTCTGCGGCGGGCACCGTGGGCGGCGCTGCACCGAGCATCGATCAGCGTCTTTGTCGATGATGGTGTTCAATCTCTTCGGTGATGCACCAGGCGGGCTACATCTCGGACCCCAAAGATGAGAGAGTAAGTCTCTGCCAGGAAAAACCATGAACAAGATGCTCCAACGCCCTGCGGCACGCTCGCGCTCGTCGCTCTTTCCTTTGCCCGTCTCCTCGGCTGCGGCACTGGAGAATGCGGCAGGCGGGAGAAAAGATTATATCCGCGTCGGCGGAACGCTGGGCGTAACGGACGGCACGATGGATCCCGCGAAGCGAGTGGGCTGCAGCGCACTGCGCCAGCGGCATCATCGGCGAGCTGACCGTTCCGGCTGGATGACGAGATGCGCCCGCAGCGCATGGCTGCAGCGAGAGCGCGCGAGCTATCCTCAGCCCGACTGACCGGCGCATCACGCTGAAGGATAACGTCGTCTTCTCCATTGATGGCTTTCGCCGAAAAGGTCGCCGCCTCTGCAGCGCACGGCGGAGCTCAATCCGCGTGCCGGCTGGCTGCGCGGAGCAGCGGTCAATTGAGCCGGGACTGTCCTCACCATCCGCATCGAAAGAACCGTGTGCGACACTGGTAGACGACCTCGTGACCCGTGCTGGCGCCATCATCCTCGATGCTCGCAGGCATCGGTTCTGATTTTGACCAGACGCCCATCGCCACGAAGCGTTACCCACTCGCCTCCTACGAGCCGTATCTCTCCCGCCGTCTTGACGCGATGAGGCACTACTGACGGCATCAGCGCGCGCAGACGTAGTACTCCACGATCGAAGATCCCCGCCCCTGCCGCACCGCGCCACGCCCGCGCTGAGCGGAGAGATCGACGCCGCCCTCGACCTCACATCCTGAGGATGCGCGATTGCCGACGGACAGGTGCCTCATCCGCACGCGCAGGCGCGCGTTCGCTCTGCCTCTATGATCCGACCGCCTGACCGACCCCGCGCAGTGCGCACGCGATCATGTGCGGCGTCGGCAAGAGACATCATCGGCACTGACAGGCCTCACGCGGCAGCGTGACCGCCGCGAGCGAAAGTGCCTTTCTCCCATCGGACGCCTACCGGGCCCGGCGCGCTCTCCCTATGACCTCCAAAAGTTAAGGGCACTCCTCCGCTGCGGCGGCTATCAGGATCAAAGGCGACGGCGACGGCATCGCGTCGAGGAAGAACGGCGCGTCCCGCTCGTCATCGGTCTCAGCATCTACCGCCGCCTCCTCCTCGGAGCGTCATCGCCACGGAGATGCTGAGTCACAGCTCCGCCATGCGGGACAAAGATCGAGGGTACATCCGCAACGAGAGTCCACCTTCTTTGCGTCTGGCGACTTTGACCTCGGGTATTCTCTCCGTCGCTCACCACCGCCGACGGGCGACCCCTCCCCGCCTTCCTGCCGCGACGCGGTGCTGGGCCAGGTACGTGGGCGTCGCCAACTATGGCATCTACCGCAGGTGCCGCCGCGCAGATCAGAGCCCTGACGCGGCTCGCGGTCACCTTTGATCCCGCGCCAGCGCATCCAGCTCGTCAGCCAGATCCAGCAACAGGTGATCGACGATATGATCGCGCGATGGACTTCATCGGATTCAACACGCGCGGATGTCGGCATGCAGTGCGTGTGAGCGGTCTCACTCTCTGCCCTCGGACTACTATCAGGTGCACCAAAGACCTGGACAAAGAATAAATGGCTGAGTGAATGCCATGGGACGCCTCCTCCTGCGCATCGACGCTGTCTGCGCAGGGTGCACGGGACAGTTGGTCGCCGCCTGCACTGACATCACCCTGCAGGTCGCGCCAGGCGAGGTGCTCGGCATCGTCCGGGTGCGAGCGGCAGCGGCAAATCCACCCTCGCTCCACAAGGCAATGCATGGGCATGCGCGAAACGGGGCTCGTCGCGCCGCGCGGGCGCATCGCGGGCGGGCGAACGATCGCTGCGTGTGGCATGGAAGACTGCGCCGTTTGCGCGGCGCGAAATGATGGTCATCAGTGCCAGCATGCAGGGCACCACCAGACCGGACGCGCCGCATCAGGACGCAGTCGTGCCGAGGCGATGCGGGCACTATCGGCACATGTGCGCAGATGCGCGATCACGGAACGTGCGGCAGAGCTCCCTTGCGCGGCATGGAAGCTTTCACTCGCGCCGATCGCATCCGCGACGCCTCATCCCTTCACACTGTCGGGCGGATGGCGCGGCGCCGCGGTAGCACTGACTTTCGCCGCAGGCCGCGCCTCCCGCTCGCCGACGAACCGACCTCGGCGCTTCGATGCCGCGCGCTCCAGCGGCAGGTGCTGCAAATCCCAGCACCCTGCTGCGCGACGGGACTGCACAGGATGCTCCTCGTCGCGTACTAATATCGGCGTGCTGCGCCACATGTCGCCGACCGCGCTGCCGTCGCGGAAAAGACGGACGCATTACGTCGAACAGGCGCAGCGCGAGCTAAGCTGGCGCATCCGCATCGTACGGACACTGCAGAGCTCTGCTTTCCTCTCACCCGGATTGGCGATCCATCACCGGAGTTCATCCCGCGCCACGCAGGTCAGCGGAAAGGCACGCCCTGTGTGCAAAAGCCCCCGCTCCTCGAGATTTGAAAAATGTCTCCAGCCATGCATCTTTGGTGGGGATGCCGCACTGTGACAACAGGCGCTGATCGATGCCACGACGTTCTCTCCCTATGAATGCGAACCGGCTCGGCCTCGTCAGTTCGAAAGGCGGCAGCGGCAGTCCACCGCAGCAAAACCCCTCACGGGCTACCGTTCACACGACGGAGGGACACTGGCGGCGGCATCCCGCTCGCAGGAAAAACATCGTCAGCGCGCGCGTCGGGCCGGGCGCGCAAAGAGCTCTGCCACGCCACGTCCAGATGAGTGTTTCAGTGACGCACGGCTCGTTCAACCCGCGCCGCAGCATGGGTGCAGCGATCGCGAGACCATCCGTGCTCTGCCTTCGCTGAGAGCCCGCCGACCTGCGTCGCGCCGCCCTCTCCTCGATGAAGTGGAACTGCCTCGCCTCCTACGCCACGCCGCGTATCCGCATCGAGATCGCGTGGCGGCGAGTGTCGCGCGCCGCCATCGCACGCGCGCGATGGCGAAGTATCCTGCATTGCTTCCTTACTGCAGACTGTGAAGCGACCTCGGCACTCCCGACACCTGCGGTGCAGAGAAAAGTCATCGCACTCCTCCGCCGCCTGCCAAAAGAACACGGCGCGGGCCTCCTCTTCATCTCCGACCTCGCCTCGTCAGGCTCCATCACCGACCGCATCCTCATCCTGCGGCACGGACGCATCATCGAGCAGGGTGCAGAACGGCAGACATCCCAGGGCACCGCACGAGCGGCGATACCAAAGAGTTGGCAAATGCCGTATTGTAGGGAAGCACTGATAATTCTCTTTAGAAAAACAGCGGATTTGAAATGACCTCTGTCCGCTGTTTTTATGTAATTATTGATAAACAAGTTCTTTATCTCCCCTGACTGCGTAAAATACATGTGTGCCATCTCGGATGCTGATGATGTCTCGTGCGGACGGCTCAAAATCACGCTGTTGTTCCGTCACATGAAGGCATACCCCGTCAGCTCCTCCCACTTTACGGATGTATGCGGCAGTCGCTGGAAGATGCGCTGCCAAAGAGGAAGCGGCAAAGCGTGGAAGCAATTTGCCCTCATCCGACCACGATGCGCGGCACACGGATCAAATATGATATAGGACGCGTGCGCAGTTCCGAGCGCTCACGCCCCTGCAGTTTATATATTTGCGGATATTTCCGCATCACCACAAAGGAAAGATACGACTATCCCATCCCGCCTCAAAGCCGAACACGGCTCCACACCACAACATCATGTCGTCGGCGGGAATTCGCGCGGGAAAAGCCGCGCCGTATTCCCGCATAGTTCTCCCGCTCATTCGGCGAAAAATCGGAATAGAAAAAATAAACATCCGGAGCAGATCGACGCCGTTATCGCCCAACCAACAGAGCGAAAAGCGATGCCGATCATCAGCCGCCCCAGTCGCCGTTTCGCGCCCGCGAAGAACGACCAAGAGCGTAAGAATCGCCATCATCAGGACAGCGACATAGGCGGAGCCGTGGCCCTACAAATCCACAGCAAAAAAAGACCGATTACCAGAAAGGCCGCGGGCGGATCGAACCGCGTGCAGATCCCATAATATCTGCGCAATACGAAAACCCTCCTGAATTTCTGCATAACCCTCACACGGATCATCATGCGTATCATACCATAAATTAAATGGTTACTGGGTGCGTTCGCCATGCACGACAGACGCTTTTTTCAAAAATCAGTGATGATTGGTTAATCGCCGCACCCTCGATGTTAAACGATCTCATGTCGTCCGTTACTGTACCTGTGATGTCGGCCGATGCTAAACGTTCCGTCGAGCACCTTCGCTGACCTGGCGAGAAACGTGGCAGCGTCGGACCGAGGTGGATGTTCTTCACGCCGAGGTGGGAAGAGGGCAGCAGAACGATGACCGCCTTCGCTCATACCACGCGATATTATATACCATTGGTGGCAGCGAAATTCACACATCGTCGAGCCCGAACACCTCCTTCAGCTTCAGTGCGATGAGGGCGAGCGAGTAGAGTCGTTGCATCGTCCGCATCGAGCATCGCGCGGAATGCCGCCGATATCGCTGAGATTCTTCTTGATGTACTGTACTATAAGCCGTCGTCAGGATCACCGGTCCTTTCGGTAGTGCCCTCAAATAGTCCGCATGCGTACCCGCCGCACTATACGGCCGTTTCCAAACCGCCATCACGGACGAACTTCTGATCGCGTTGCTCTTAATCTCGGTTCGACGACCTTGTCCGCCACGGCAAAGACCTGCTCATGGGCAACCGCCGACGATTTGTCCGGTTCCGTCGGGCGCAGCACTTCTTCGCGTTAATCAATCACGGTGGAAACTTCTCGCCGTTCACGAGGAATATGCGCCCCTCGGGCCCGACCAACATCCGCCGCTACCGTAAAGACGATCCTGAAGCTGTTCTTCGGCGGTGGCCAACGCAATTGTCGTCATGAGATCGGTCCGCGTTGAACTCGAACCTCCTTCTGCTGCCACCACGCCGTAGCCACGACGAGATTGTCGCACTTCTGAACTCGATAGTAGTGTGTGTGCGGGATCGCCTGCCGCGTGCAGACATCAACGCCTCGTGCCTTCGTCTGCTCAAGGGAGACGTGCCGGAGATCCCGGAGATCATGCCCCGAGATGAGAATGCTGACGCTGCCGACGCCGAGCTTCACCTTTGAAATCTCGATTGGCCAGCTCCGTATTCGCCTTTGTCGAGGAGTGCCATGCCCGCAACGCCCCACTGTTCGTTCATGACGAGCGCCGTCAGCGCATCGCCGCCCAGCGAGTCGTCGAGAGTTTTAAAGCGCACTTGCGTAAATGCATCGACTTCCCTATTCGTAACCGAGCGCCGCATTCGCGTGTCTATAGGCCGAAAGGCCCTCAGCCCGTACATCGCCGCTCACGCAGGCTGCGCACATCCTCATTCTCCGTTGCGAAAGAACACCGACCGTCCTTTGGCCTTCGCGCCGCAAAGTCCGCGTCGCGCCCGTCCACTGTGCCCGCTGCAGGGAAGTCCTGGCGTATCGCCACGCTGGCGCTCGCAGGAGCTGCGCCTTCGCGCGAGGCTCTCGACCGCTATCCATGATCGCCTCGCGGTCAAAATTGGCACTTGTAATCGTGCGAACAGATTCATCGTAATGCGATGATTTGTCTCCACCGAGACCTTCTTCGCCGCACGCAGCGCCGTCGATCACCGCGCCAAGCCCCTTCGTCACGCAGACGAGAAGATCCGCCATCTCAGCGACATCCGGCTTGCCGCGGCTCTCTGCACCCGTGCAGCCCTTGCCGCCCGCCGTCTCCTGACACTGAAAACAAAAACATCTAGCATCCATAGAGATAACTCTCTGCTGAAAATCCACATTTCTTGTGTCCGATTATGCAAAGGAATGCATCCATCGACGTAACATATGTTACTAGGGAATAATCAATCAGTAGTTCTCAGTTTATATAGTCCCGCATCGGGAAGCTCTCATCAAACGCCTGTCTATCCGCCAGTGTATCAAATTCATAAATGATGCCGTTCGCGTACTCCCCGCCGCGAGCGCGGGTTCTTGGCGAGCAGCATATGGGAACTGCTCCCAGAGCAGGCCGCGCGCGGATGATCTCATGCCCGTACGCCTTACTCGCACAGGAGCGCAGCAAAATGCGCGCTGAACGCGTGAGAAATATGCCTGCCCGAAGCACAGTACCATCCGCGTGTGCTCGCCGATCTGCACATGTCGGTGATGCGTCCATCGTCGTCCACGGTGAGATGAGTACTCCTCACTGGGTGCATCGCCAGCACACCGGATGCGCATAGTAGGGCGGTAGACATACGGTGTAAAACATTCTCCGTAAAGTAGTTGTCTGCGGTTGCATATATGGGTAGCTATCGAGGCACGTCGGGCACGCGCGAAAAGGACGACGGCTGTTGCTGCAGCAATGATAATCCCTCATTGTCGACCAGATGAATGTGCGAATCCGATGCCAGATAGGAAAATTGTTCGCTTCCAGACGTCCGACGACGAGATAGTATGCGCAATCCCCGCCGCGCGGAGCTGTGCGATTCGGACGCCTCGACCGGCACCTCACCGCGAGACGCGCAGAAGCCCCTTCGGCGTATGGTCTGTGAGGGCGCAAGACGACCAGCCGCAGCCCGCCGCCATCAGCACTGCATTCAGCTTCACGCGATGAGGGGCAAGGCCCGCTGCCGCCTGCGTGCCCGCCGTACGGCATCCTCCGCATCAAGCGATGCGATTAAGCCGCATCAAATGCATCTTTGGTCATATCGTCTCCCCATGCCCTCAATCCGCTGCATATTTGAGGAAGTACTGATGCCCGGCACTGCTTTCATCTTTGACGCATCTTTTTCGCCCGCACTTCGGCGGAAAATCCTCCACTGGAGTCCCACTCTGCGTCTGGCTTTCCACCTTGTTCGGACAGTACTCTACGCCAATTTGGCGAGACCTCATTTTGTCAGTGCTTCCTTAGAATGCGGATACAGTGACACAAGAAGGACTCCCGAGAGGACCGAGGGCCGCAGCTCCAGCACCATCTGTCCCGAGATCTCCGCCCCGGCAATGCCCCATTGCAGCAATACACGCTCCCATATAGAGTATGGGTCGCATTCGTCGCCATACCGTGTGCCGATGGCACGATTGACCGCATACCAGAAAATAGGACGCGCCCGCAACAGCCCCCTGGGCGGCGAGGGTCATAAAGGAAGAAGGAGCTGCAGAGTGCATGCAGAGGGTATCGTCGAAAAGCCAGTGTGATCCCAGCAAAACTGTTCCGAAGTGCACTCACGCAGCGTGATGGCAAGATCCGGCTCGATGTCCGCCATACCGCGTACGGCCAGCACAATCTCACCGCCCAGCAGAGGCGGCGAGGGAGCACACCGCCATCCCGGGAGAAGGAAGCGGCGCACTATCAGCGGCACAGCGTGATCACTCCGCCGGCAACAGCAAGCGATACCGATACCCATGCGCGGGTGTGACCTGCTGATGCAGGACAGGCGCGCGCAAAGGCCAACAACGGCCGGTAGAAGTGAGCGCCAGCGCATGGGTCGGTCCCGCCACAGGATGCCAAGGCGGTAGGAGAGTTGTCCAATCGGCCCGCCAAGCAGGGCGGCGGCACAGAGGAAGAGACCGGATCGGCTAATGATCGTACGTATTGCACGAAATGTCCCGCGCAGACCATTCACCACGAGCAAAAAGATCGCGGCACTCATATCGTTGACTGCCGTACGGGCGAGCGGAAAACTGCCGACAGCAAGCCCTGCCTGCCGCCGATGCCAAGATCGTAGAGATAGTTGTTGCAGCCCCAGAGGGCCGCTCACGATGCCGAGCATCACCCACATCGGATAGCGTACCATCACAGCATCTCCACTCTCCGCGCTTTGACGGCGTATTCCTTCCGCGACAGAACTGATTCTCTTTCGTATGAACCGAACGTCACGCCGAGCGAGCTTTTATAGACACTCCAATCGTACCAGAGGAGTCCGCCCACCGCCATATAGGTATGGACGCGTGCACGCAGCAGCGCATCAAAGCCTTCAGGGAAGTATGCCGTGATGAGCTGCTCTGTCTCCCTCCTCACAGTGGCGTGGTGGCAAACATGGCGATGTCAATCAGCGGATCAACAGACCCGCATACTCCCAATCGGTAAATAAGAGGCGCTCACGCCCCTCCACAAGAGAGTATCGAGACGGCATCAATATGGCAGAAGTGTAGGCGCCTCCGCCAAAAACTGGAGCGACAAAGGTGACGAAATACCTGTTCGCACAGCTACGTGGGTACTGCCTCTGTTGATCCTCCGCCATCAGCGTCTCATAAAAGCTCGCGGGTCAAATACTTTCACGCCGCGCTGCCATAGAAAGGAACGCAGCGCGACGCATGAGGCAACCTCCTCCGCATTATGTGGGTCACAGACATGGGAGTGCTCATAGTAACGCGAGATCTTATGACCCGGCTCAGTGCCACGATGCGCTCCGTGATACCCGTGGCAGACGGGAGCTCATGGACCGCCTTCTCGTTTTCGCGGTCGATCAGACGTCCGTGCCCTCTCCATTGCAGCAGAAAAATATACTTTTTCCATCCGCAGTAAAGAGGAACGAATCATTCGTCATACCTTCCTTCAGCAGAAGAAGTCCCTTTGGCGGCACTCTGCCCAAAATGCAGGCGAATCGTCCGCGGATCAGCTGCTCCTGCGCTTCATTCATCAGTCTTCCTCTTTCTTGCGCATTGAAACACTTTCCTG
>BNJS01002916.1_pt1 | contig 66484 bp, 108 predicted proteins | sample 8540461 | NCBI WGS metagenome assembly BNJS01 (sample SAMD00202454, study PRJDB9452) | human saliva metagenome | isolation source: human saliva | place: Japan
TTTAAAACGCCACTTTATGTAATGGATCAGGAATTGATTGAAACGACTATTGATAAAAATGAAAGAGGCTTTTTCAGTCTACAAGATTTAAAAACGAGAATAGCTTATGCAGGAAAAGCATTTTTGACAACTGGGATGATTAAATTGGTTGAATCTAAAGGATTGATTTAGATGTTGTGTCTGGTGGAGAATTGTATACGGCACATAAAGCAGGATTTTCGATGAAAAAGAGTGCATTTGCATGGGAATAATAAATTGCTGAATGAGATTGAAATGGCTGTTGAATATGGGATTGATACGATTGTTGTAGATAATGAAGATGAAATTGCTAAGATTGAAAAAGTTTGTAAGGAAAAAGGTAAGAAACAAGCGGTTTTAGTGAGAATTGATCCAGGAATTGAAGCACATACGCATCACTATATAAAAACTTCAGGACTTACATCAAAATTTGGGATTTCACTTTTCCAAGAAAATTTGATTGATATTGTAAAAAGATTGAATGATAGTCCATATATTGAATTTAAAGGGTTCCATACACATATTGGTTCGCAAATATTCCAATCTGCATTCTTTATTTTTGCGTTAGATGAAATTTTCAAATATTTGGATAGATTGAAAAAAGAATTAGGAATTGTAGTTCACACAGTAAATATGGGTGGAGGATTTGGAGTTTATTACAAAAATGGAGATGATCCTAAGCCGATTGAAGAAGTACTTAGCGAAATTATAACTTATACTGAAGCAATGGAAATTAAATATCAAATTGGATTTAAAGAACTTTGTATTGAGCCAGGAAGAAGTATTGTCGGAAATGCGGGAACTACTTTGTATGAAGTTGGTGGAATTAAAGAAACTGTTGGTGGAAAAACTTATGTGTTTATTGATGGAGGAATGTCAGATAATATAAGAACTGCACTTTATCAAGCTGAATATGAGGCTGGTGTTGTTAATAAAATGGAAGATACTGACACAAGAGATGTTACATTAGCTGGGAAATTGTGTGAATCAGGGATATTATCATTCAAAAATGGTAAATTGCCAAAATCGACTAAAGTTGGGGATATAGTTGCAGTTGGTACTGACAGGAGCTTATTGTTATACAATGTCAAGCCACTACAACAGAATGGTTACACCAGGAGTTGTATTTGTAAAAGATGGTAAAGCAAAAGTTGTTGTTAGAAGGGAATCTTATGAAGATTTATTGAGAAATGATGAAATTTTTGAATTATAATTTTTGTTTCTTTTTGTAATGAAAATTTGTAATGATAAAAAGAAAAGACAGATTGAAAGGATAGAGGTGCATTTATTGTGATTATTGTACATAAATATGGTGGAACTTCGGTTGCCACAACTGAAAAAATTATGAATATTGCTAAATATTTAGGTAGCGTAAAGGATTCAGGAAATGATGTAGTTGTAGTAGTTTCGGCTATGGGGAAAAACAACTGATGCATTGATTAAATTGGCTCATGAAATTACTGAAAATCCAGATTCTAGGGAAATGGATAGATTGATGTCGACTGGAGAACAACAAACAATTTCGCTTTTAAGTATTGCGTTGAAAACATTGGGATATGAAGCGATTTCATTGACAGGGGCTCAAGCAGGAATAAGAACGAGTGGACATTATATGAAAAATAAAATAGATGATATAAATGGTGATGTTATAAAAGGTCACTTGAATGAAGGAAAGATTGTTGTTGTAGCTGGATTCCAAGGAGTTAATAAAGATGGAGATGTAACTACTTTGGGGCGTGGAGGTTCTGATACTTCTGCAGTTGCACTTGCGGCAGCTTTGGGAGGAAAATGTGAGATTTATACGGATGTTGATGGAATTTATTCAATTGATCCGAGAGTGTATAGCGATGCGAAAAAATTGCCATATATTTCTTATGATGAAATGATGGAATTGGCTTATTTAGGGGCTGGAGTAATGGAGCCTAGAGCTGTTGAACTTGGTGGGAAATATGGAGTAGAAATCTATGTTGGAAAAATCACTTGAGTGAAAAATGGAACGATTATAACTTCAATTCAAAAATAAAGGAGATTAAAGAAATGGAAGAAAAAGTAATAACTGGAGTGTCGATAAATGAAAATATATTAATGGTAAACGTGGAAGAAATTCCTACAAATGCACAAAAATGTATATGAGATTTTTGGAAAAAGCTGAAGCAAAATGGAATAAATATTGATATGATAAGTCAAAATGATGTAACTAGCCATCACGGAAGTTTTGCGTTTACTTGTCCAAAAAAACTGATATAGCAGCACTTGAAAAAAATTGGTAAAGAAATAGAAACTGAATTTTCAAAAACATCATTTATAATAAACCAATATGTTACAAAAAGTTTCAATTGTAGGAATTGGATTAATTAGTAATGTTGGTGTAGCTGCAAAAATGTTTAAAAATCTTATCTGAAAAATGATATAAGTTTTTCACCAAATTTCGACTTCAGAAATCAGTATTTCATTGGTTGTAGATGAAGTTATGGGTAAAAAGTTGCAGAATTATTTGCTAGAGAATTTGATATATAAAAATTATTGGACTTATTCGGAAACTAAGTGCATTTAGAATTTGATAAAAATAAATATTCTGAAGCAAGGATTCTTGAACTCTTATGGAAAAAAATTTAGTTGTCGAGCAGGTCTACTGAAATATCTTTTTACAGGATTGGGTTTAATATAAAAAAAGGGAATTTTTATGGAAACGGTTTTTAATAACAGGAGCAAGCAGTGGAATTGGCTACGAACTTGCCAAAATTTATGCAAAAAAACGGGCATAATTTGGTTGTTGTGGCACGGAATAAAGATAAGTTGGAAATTTTTAAAAAAAGAGATTTTTGAGGAAATTTCTAAAAATATCAAAATAACTGTAATTGAAAAATGATCTGTCATTGGAAAATGCGGCTGAAAAGGCTTTTATAATCAAGTGAAATCTGAAAAATTGAAAATAAAATGTACTCGTGAATAATGCTGGAGTTGGGATCTATGGAAAATTTTTCTGAATTTGATGAAGAAACGATGAAAAAGAAATGATGCAATGATAAACTTGAATATAAAGGCAGTTGTAGAATTGACAAGACTGTTTTTTAAAATGATATGCTAAAGGATGGAAATGGCGGGATATTAAATGTGTCTTCAATTGCAGCTTTTATGCCAGGGACCTTTTAATGAGTACGTATTATGCGAGTAAAAGCCTTTGTGCAGTCATTTACGAAGCAGTTAGGGAAGAAGTGAAAAATGATGTTCGTGGAAAAAAATATTAGAATATCGGCACTTTGTCCTGGGACCGACAGATACTGGCTTTGAGAAGAGTAGCAATTTGGAGGAAAGTTCGTTGTTTGAAAGATTGAAAGTTATGACTGCGAAGAAAGTGGCTGAAATTGGATATAAAGATTTTCAGAAGGGAAAAGCGGTTATAATTCCTGGAATTTTTCAATAGGATTGCGGTTTTTTTGGAACTAGATTCCTATCGAGAAAATTTGTTGTAAAAACGGCTGGAAAGTTGCAGGAAAGGAAAAAAATAAAAAAATTAATGGAGGTTTGAAATGTTAAAATTTGAGAAATATCAGGGTGCAGGGAATGATTTTTGTTATTGTTAGCGAAAAAGAGCTGATTGAAAAAGGGGATACCTGAATATGGAGAGTTTGCAAGCCAAGTTTGCAATAGACATTTTTGGAATAGGTGCAGATGGACTGATTATTTTTAAAATATGTGGCAAGTATGCCGTTTATGTTTTTTTCTTTAATGCAGATGGAAGTCAGGCGCCTATGTGTGGAAAATGGAATAAGATGTTTTTTCACATTATCTTGTAAATAATCATTTAGTCGATGGAAATGAATTTGTTGTGAAGACAGTTCCTGGAGATTTGACAATAAGGGTGAATTATGATGAGGAAAAGGATGATTTTTTTCTGCAAGAGTAAATATGGGAAAAACCTATTTTTAACATAAAAGAATTGATAAATACAGAAAAAGAGCAGTTTTTGCGAGAAAAAAATAAACATTGATGGAAAAAGAAATTGAAATTTCGTATATCTTTATGGGAACTGACCATTCTGTAATATTTGTAAATGACTTTAGTGATTATGATATTGATGAAATTGGGAAAAAAATTGAAAAATTATACTGATTTATTTCCTAAAAAAAGTTAATGTAAATTTTGTGAAAGTGTATGACAGAAAGCGAATGGAAGTAATTACTTGGGAACGTGGAGCAGGAAGAACATTGGCTTGCGGAACAGGTGCAACAGCTTCAGCAGTGCTTGCTAGAACTTTTTGGTTTTGTAGATAATAAGGTAAATGTAAAAAGTACCTGGCGGACAGCTTGTTATTGAATATGAAGGTGGAGAAAATAACGCTTTTTATGACTGGACCTAGTGAAAAATTGCTGAAGGATTGTATAAATTTCAAAGATAATTTTTTTAAATTTAGTATTAATTAAAAATTTTTGAAAAAAATAAAAAGAATATAAAAATTAAAGTAAAAAAATTAAGGAAAGAAGGAAAAAAATGAAATTTGAAGGATCTTACGTAGCTTTTAATTACGCCGTTTAAAAAAATAATGGAACGGAATTAGATGAAGATAAATTGAGAGAACTGGTAAATTATCACATTGAAAATGGAACAGCTGGAATTGTGCCTTGTGGAACGACTGGAGAAGCTCCAACACTAACATTTGCGGAACATGAAAAAGTGATAAAAAAATAGTTGTGGAAGAAGTGAAGGGAAGAATACAAGTAATTGCAGGAGCAGGTTCGAATAATACAGCAAGGGCAGTAGAATTGACAAAATATGCAAAAAGAGCTGGGAGCAGATGCGGCATTAAGTACTTGTCCATATTATAACAAACCTAGCCAAAGAGGACTTTACGAACATTATAAAAACAATTGTAAAAAGAGGCAAAAATTTCCCTGTAATGCTTTTATAATGTGCCAGGAAGAACAGGAACAAACATTGAAGCGGAAACTATTGCAAAATTGGCTGAACTGCCTGAAATTGTGGCTGTAAAGGAAGCAACAGGAAGTTTGGAACAAATGATAAAAAAATCCAAGATTTATGTGGAGATAAAATTGAAATCTTGTCAGAGAAGATCATCTAATCTTGCCAATGCTTTTCGATTGGAGCAAAAGGAGTAGTTTCAGTAGTTGCTAATATAATGCCACAGGAAATGAGCGACTTGATTAGTTCATTCTTAAACAAAAATTTTGATAAGGCATTTGAACTTCATACGAAATTATACGATGTAAGCAGAAATATGTTTGTTGAAGGAAATCCTGTAACTGTAAAGGCAGCTATGAAAAATACTTTGGAAAAATTGGATAATGATATAGTGCGATTGCCATTGGTTGCAGCTGAAGCGGATACTTATGGAAAAATTAACTAAAGTATTTAAAGAAAAAGGGATTTTCTAATTATTTTTTTACTTTTTGGAGGAAATGTATTGTGAGTAAATTATTAATATTAGGTAATACGAATGTGTATACATTTTGCAATTCTATTTTAGGTGCTAATGAAAATCAAAAAGAAATATTTGATGGAGAAAGTATCAGTGAAATATATGTAATTCATCCACCTGAATCTTTTAATGAACTTTTTGTTAAAAAAATAATGATGAAGAAAAATGGAAATACACGAGAATGGATTGATGAAATAGAAAAAAATATGGAATAAAAAGAAGATTTTTATTCATAAGACGATTTTAAATAACGATACTTCAATGGAAACTTTTTTTAAATATGTAAAAAGATTTTTTTGAATTTTTCTCAATTAGATAAATTGATTATTGATTTAACAAATGGAATGTCTGAGTTTAAAACAACTTTAGCAATAGCTGCCTATATTGTAGGACAGCCTAGGACATTTCACATAGATATTTCTAAATTGCAGGCAGAGATGAAAGGGAAAAGGAAATTTCTAGAAATAGAAATATTAAAAAAATACTATAAAGAAATTATTCCTGGACGTAAAATTGATGAAAATAGCCTATATGAACTTAACTGAAGTTGTAAGATATGAAGATCAAATTGAAAAATTAACAGGTATATATTCAAATTTTGAAATTGAAGAAGTTAACAATCCGTCTTTTTTTAAAAATAATCTTTTTAAATGCAATTAGATTAAAAAAATAAAAGGTGATCAAAAAGGTATTGATGAAGAAGAAAACATATTATAACTCTATGTATCGAATCTCATCTACAGCAATGGCATCGAGTTTAGAAGATATAATTGATCGGTTTTTAATAAGCTATAAAATTAATGATTTAAAAAAATTCGTTTACATTAGGGCAGAAGATTCACTTTTTAGAAAAAGCAATACATGGGAAATGTTCAAAAAGAATTTGATTATAACTTTTTTTGAGAAATTCAATGAATTTATGCTGTATTTACGAAAATAGTACAACTCATAAAGCTTTAAATATATCTAATAGTGAAAAATTTAAGACTTCTTTATCATTACATATGTTATTTGTATTTGTTGAATATTATTCTAAAATTATTTATACTGAACTTAAAAATATAAATAAAAATATAACTGAAAAAGAAAGAGATATAGTTACTTTGGACGAATTTAAGGATTCTAAGATAAGATATTATGGTTTAGATGGAGATAATACTGGGAGTGCATTAGAAAGATTATTTGATAGAAATGTTAATGAAAATGAAATAAAAAAATTTAGTAATAGTATAAAAAGCAAAAAGAAAATATTGTTTCATATATTAAAAAGAATAATGGAAAGGTTATTTTTGCTGAAGGCGATGATATTTTATTTAAAGGACAATTTAAAAATAGAAGATTTACAAAAGATGCTTTCAATATATAGAGATGGTACTGGAAATGACATGCTCAATAGGGTACGGAGACACTTTTAAAAGAAACATTGTTTTCAATGAAAAATTGCAAAATTAGAAAAAATTCAATTAAAGGATATAGAATTCGAAAAGAATAACATACTTATATGAAGTATAAAGGCAAAGTTATGTTTGTGAGAAATGTTGATATAATATAAAAATATTACAGAATAGCTAGATGGTTGTAGACAAATAACTTGGAAATAAAATTTAAAAAAATATTGAAAAAAATGTTAGCATTGAAAAATTTTGTAGAAATTTGAAAAATAATGATTTTAATAAAAGTTAGATTTTAAATAATCGTTGTTGTACAGCGGTTATTTTTCAAGAAATTTAATATCAAAAATTTTGATTATCTGAAATTATGGGGTACAATATTGTTAATAGGAAATATTTTTTAAATAATTTAAATTTGTATTTGAGAGGAATGAATAGAGATGATACACACAACGAGAGAGCTGGAAGAGATACAGAAAAAAATTTTTATTGAGATGGAAGTGAAAAAGTTTTTGCAAGGGAAGTTATCGAATTTATCGATGAAAGTCCAAGTACTTATCACGTTGTGAAAAACTGTTCGGATATTTTGATGAAAAATGGGTTTGAAAGAATTATGCCACGTGAAAAATGGGAAATTAAAAAAAGGGTGGAAAGTATTTTTTTTTAAAAAAATCTAGTTCCACTATAATTGCCTTTTACGGTTGGAGAGGATTTTTGATGTGAAAAAAATGGATTTAAAATATTTGGGAGCACATATAGATTCTCCTTGTTTTAGAATAAAAGCCTAGTCCTGAAATAGTCACAGAAAATGTAGTGAGATTGAATACGGAAGTTTATGGAGGGACCTATTTTAAGCACTTGGTTTGATAGACCGCTTTCTATTGCTGGACGTGTTATTGTGAAGGGGAAAATTCATTTTTTTCCAAGAACTGTGAAAAATTAAGATAGATGAGCCACTTTTGACAATACCAAATCTGGCAATTCATCAAAACAGGGAAGTAAATAATGGTGTAAAAAAATTGATAAGCAGAATGATGTTTTGCCTGTAATTTCACTTATTAACAAAAATTTTGAAAGGGAAGGTTATCTTGAAAGAGTTATTTTTAGAGAAAACTGGAATAAAAAGGAAGATATAATTGATTTTTGACTTGTATTTGTATGCGACTGAAAAGGATGTCTTTTGGGGGCAAATGAAGAATTTATGTCATCACCAAAAATTGATAATCTTGCTTCTGTTTATACAGGGCTGATTGGACTTTTGGAAGCCGAAGAAAATCAGGATAGAATTAATATTTTTGTGGCGTTTGATAATGAAGAAATAGGAAGTGCTACAAAAGCAAGGGGCAGATTCTAATTATTTGTTAAATACGCTGGAAAGAATTTCGCTAGCTCTTGGGACTTAGCCGAGGGGAATTTTTGCAAATGCTGGAAAGTTCATATATTTTATCAGCTGATGCGGCACATGCGGCACATCCTGCACATTTAGGCAAAACAGATCCTACAAATCGTGGGAAAATAAACGAAGGAATTTCTATAAAAAAATAAGTGCAAAAGCAAAAATATACTTCTGACGGATATTCGATTGCAGTAATTAAACAGCTTATTGAAGGCACTGAAATACAAATTCAGCCATTTGTAAATGAATCAAATGAACTTGGTGGAAGCACGATTGGTCCGATTTCATCGACACATCTGGATATAGATGGAGTGGATCTGGGAGTTCCGATGCTTGCAATGCATTCGGTAAGGGAATTATGTGGAATTTTTGATGTGTTTTATTTAAAGGAATTGGCAAAGGAATTTTTTTCAAAAGAGTAGGATATGTCATTTTTTAAGGAGATAGTCAGAATCTGGCTGTCTTTTTGTATTCAGTTATTTTAAAAATATCTAAATTTGTAATATTATGATATTTTGTGATAAAATAAAAAAATAAAATGATTTAGAAAGGTAGTAGGTAAAATGAAAGTTTATTTGGAATTATTCTGGATTTTCTTTAAAATTGGCGCTTTCACTCTTGGTGGTGGATATGCTATGGTTCCGCTTATTCAAGATGAGATTGTGGCTAAGAAAAATTGGATTGAAGAAGAGGAATTTATAAAGCTTTTGGCTCTTGCACAGTCTTCGCCAGGAGCGTTGGCAGTAAATATATCAGTTTTTGTGGGATATAAAATAAAAAGATGTTAGGCGTGGCAGTTACAGTTATAGCTTCGACGTTACTGTCATTTATAGTAATTCTCCTTATAGCTTCATTGTTTAGCAATATACAGGATAATGTTTATGTGATAAAGGCTTTTAAAGCTATAAGACCAATGGTAGTTGCATTAATTGCAGCGAGTGTTTATACAATTGGAAAGTCGGCTAAAATTAATCGTAAGACATTGTGGATTGTGCTTTTAGTAGCGGCAATGGTTGCATTTTTTGAAATTTCCGCCTATTGTGATGATTGTTTTAGGTGCTGTTTTTAGGTAATGTTTGATGATTTGGAGGAAAAAAATAAATGATGTTATTGATACTATTATTTTTCTATATTTTTTTAAGATAGGATTATTCAGTTTTGGTGGAGGATATGCGATTTTACCGCTTATTCAGGCTGATGTTGTAGATTTTTCATAAATGGGTAAATGTACAGCAGTTTACAGATATTGTAGCAATTTCTCAAGTTACTCCAGGTCCAATTTCACTAAATTCGGCAACTTATGTTGGATATTTAGTTGGGAACAAAGCAGGAATTTGGCACGGAGTTCTGACTGGAACAGTTGCAACAATAGGGCTGATTCTTCCGTCAGTTATTGTAATGTCCTTTTTCAGTAAATTTTATTTAAAATTTCAAGATAATAAATATATAGACAATGCATTTGCTGGTTTAAAAATTGTTGTTGTTGGACTAATTTTGGCAGCTGCAAATGCTATTGATCGATAAAAATAATTTCATTGACTGGAAAAAGTGTTGTGATATTTGTTGTGTCAATGGCACTTGTGCTAAAAGTGGAAGATGAGTCCAATATTGCTGACAGTAATTGCAGCTATTGTGGGAATTATAATTTATTAAAATTTTTTTGTTAAAGTAAAAACAAGTTATTGAATTAAAAATTAAAAAGTTTAGCAAAGAAGTAATAATAGAAATAGAAAGAAGGAAATTATGAAAAATATATATTATTGCAATATTAATATTAATTCTGGTGTTTAGTTGTGGGAAAAATAAAGGAACAAGGAATTCCAAAAAAATAATGTAACTGTGGAAAAATAAAATGAATGATAAAATTAAGGAATTGACAGAAAAAGGCTAAAAAGGGGATGTGGAGGCGCAGGCGGAACTTGGGGAAATATATCTTCAGGGAGATGGAATTAAGGCAGATTATAAAAAATCTATGGAATGGAGTAAAAAAGCCGCTGAAAATAAGAATTATCGCGCAATGAGAAATATTGGAATTCTTTATTTGGAAGGCTTGGGGGTAAAAAAAGATTATAAAAAGGCATTTGCATCATTTTCAAGTTCTGTTGATGGCGGAGATGCCCAAGGACCTAGATATTTGGGAATAATGTCTGAAAATGGGCTTGGAGTGAAAAAGCCTGGATGATGCAGAATTTTATTATGAAATTGGGGATAGCAGCGGAGATTTAGTTTCAAGTTATAAACTTGGAAAACTTTATGAAAAAGTTGGAGATTATGCAAAATCAATAGAGTTTTATAAAAAAGCCGAAGGCAGAATGGATAAGACTACGTCCCCAATGTATGAAGCGCTTGGAGATCTGTATGCAGATGGAAAAGGTGTAGAAAAAAAGTACGAAGGAAGCTAAGGAATATTATGAAAAGGCTGTAAAATCTGGAAGTCAAGAGGCGACAAATAAATTGGCTAAATTGAAATAATGTTTGAAATTCCCATTTTGTTTGACTTTCTAATCTTAATTTTAAAAAGAATTGAAAAATTTATGAATAATGTTATTTACTAAAAATCATTATTTGTGATAAAATAAGTTAAGAAATTTAAATATATTTATGCAATTCTATAATTTTTTTATTTTTAATTAAATCTAAATTCTATAGTTTTTAAAAAAATTTAATTATTAATTTTATAATTTTAAATACTTCATAAATTATAACTACAATATTCATCCCAGAGATAACCTAAAATTATAAATTCTCCAAATTATAGATTTTTTTATTAGATTTTTAGATAATTTTTGAAATTTTTATAAAATTAAGAAAAAGAAAGGAGATGCTACATTAACAGACTATTTAATTAAGAAAAAAACTGGCATTTTAATTAAAAAGTAGATATGGTAGCAATGGGAAATAATGTTAGAAACATTGATTTTTAGAGAGATAAGATACAACGAAAATAATGAACAGCTTCTAAAGAAAAATTTAGGAAAAAAATAAAAAAATAATCCAGATGATGTGGAAGTATTAAAAACATTGGCTTCTATTTATCATGCACTAAGGGAAAATGACAAGGCAATTGAAATTTATGAAAAATTAACAAAGTTGCAGCCAAATGAAATTGAAATACGAGCTTTTTTGGGTTATTTGTACTATGAAAATGAAGAGCTTGACAAGGCTGAAGAAAAACTTTAACAGGGCACTTGATGTAAGTACAAAGGATGAACCGTTTATTTTGTTCCTTTTTGGGAAATATTTATTCAAGAAAGGGTAAAATATCGGAGGCGGTTGACTGTTATGACCTTGCGATATTCCTTGATTTTGATATGTATATTGCACATATTGACTTTGCTAGAAAGTATGAGCACATGGGGCGGCATAAAAAGGCTTTGGAAGAATATAAGGCGGCATTTAGAATTGATTCACGAGATGAAGGGCTTTATTGAAAAAAATACATTATATAGAAGATAAATATGGAAATATAATCAAGGAAGAAAATAAAAAAATTAAATCTTAAAGCTACAAATGCAGAAGTTATTTAGTATTAAATAAATAATTTAGATATGTTTGGCAATTTAATATTTTTTTATTTTTACAAGAAATTTTCCCCTTTTGTTATATAATGATTATTTAATTATATTTGCAGTCATCAAACAGGTCATTAGATAAAATAGTAAAAATTGAATATGTAGCCAGTAAAAACATATAAAAAAATTAGTTTGGGAATTTAAGTGAATAAGAAATGAAATCTTTAGTATAAAAAGTTGTCTTAAAAATAAGGAGTGAAATTCTTATCTATGACAGCTTTTTTTATTATTTTTGCTTAAAAATTGAAAAATATAAAAAAATTTGACGAGGATTCTGGTTTATTATTTAAAAAAAGTAAAAAGTATAAGGAGAAGGAAAGTGGTAAATTTAGTATGTGAAGCAATACTTCCAGATTGTCCAATGAAGGATGTGGAGGAAATTGAAAAAAAGTATAGTGACAACTTATAAAAAAAGTATCTGGTCAAAAATTCTTGAAGGCAATCAGTGATTTTGATATGATCCAAGATGGGGATAAAATTGCGATTGGTGTTTCTGGAGGGAAGGACAGTTTACTTTTGGTAAAAATTATTTCAGGAATTAAAAAAAGACAGGCGGAAAAAAATTTTTGAATTTAAGGCAGTTAGTCTGAATCCGGGATTTAGAAATTCTGATTTAGATAATTTTAAAAATAATTTGGATAAGTTAAATATTGACTGTGATATTATTGATACAAATATTTGGGAAATTGCAAATGAAAAAGGCTAAAGATTATCCGTGCTTTTTGTGCGCTAAAATGCGACGTGGAATTTTGTATACGCAAGTGGAAGAACTTGGATTTAATAAACTGACGCTTGGGCATCATTTTGATGACGTAATTGAAACGACTCTTATAAATATGCTTTTATGCTGGGACAATGAAAACAATGACCCCAAAAGTTCCCTCAACTTCTGGAAAAATTAGAATTGATTCGTCCGTTAATTTACGTAAAGGAAGCTAGATATAATTGATTATACAAAAAAACAAACGGGATTCTTGCAATGAACTGCGGATGTACAATTGAAGCCGGAAAAAAACTTCAAGCAAACGTAGGGAAGTGAAAAATCTGCTGGCTGAACTTGAAGAAAAAGAATCCAGGAGTAAAGCAAAGTGTGTTCAATTCAATGAGAAATATAAATTTGGATTATGTTTTTTTGGACATACAGGCGGTAATGTAAATAAAGATAAATAAATGTTAGAACAGTTATTAGCTGTTCTTAATTTTTTTATAAAATAAATATCTTGAAGCAAAAGGTCTTACCTTTTTGTAGAAGTAAAAATTTAGGTTATCAAACGTATCTAATAGCAAATTTTAGAGAGATGTTAAATCTTAACGTTAAATAGAAGTTTAGAAATATTTAAAAAAATTTTAAAAAAATAAAAAAATTTTTGTATATATGAAAATAATAGGATATAATAAAGTTGAAGTTATAAAAAAATAGAAAAATAAACAAATATTTAGGAGAGGTGCATTTATGAAAAAAAGATTTTGAGTAAAATGGTGGCATAAATCGGTGGTGTACCAGATTTATCCAAAGAGTTTTTAAAGATACGACTGGGACTGGTCAAGGAGATATAAAAAGGAATTACGCAAAAAAATTAGATTATTTGAAGAAACTTGAGTGGAAGTTTTATGGCTAACACCGATGTATAAATCGCCTCAAAATGATAACGGATACGATATTAGTGATTATTACAATATTGATGAGAGTTATGGGACAATGGAAGATTTTGAGGAAATGTTGAACGAAGCTCACAAAAGAGGATTGAAAATAGTGATGGATATTGTTATAAATCATTCTTCGACTGAAAATGAATGGTTTAAAAAATCTGAAGCTAGAGATCCAGAATTCGAAGATTTTTTTACATTTGGAAAGATCCAGTTGATGGTAAAGAACCTACAAACTGGGAATCAAAATTCGGTGGAAATGCTTGGCAATGGAGTGAAAAGAGAGGACAGTATTATTTACATCTATTCGATGTTACTCAAGCTGACTTGAATTGGGAAAATGAAAATGTTAGAAAAAAATTGTATGAAATGATTAGATATTGGTTAAATAAAGGAGTAGATGGATTCAGATTTGATGTAATTAACTTGATTTCAAAAGACCAAAGATTCTTGGATGATGATGGAACTGATACTAGATTTGTGCCTGATGGAAGAAGATATTACACAGATGGACCTAGAATTCATGAGTTCTTGAAAGAATTACATAAAGAGGCATTTGGAGAAAGTGATTTATTGACAGTTGGAGAAATGTCATCTACTGCCATTGAAAATTGTATAAAATACTCAAATCCTGATGAAAAAGAACTTGCTATGACATTTTCATTCCATCATTTAAAAGTTGATTATCCAAATGGTGAAAAATGGGTAAAAGCACCGTTTGATTTTTGTACAATTGAAGAAAAATATTATCTAAAATGGCAAATTGGAATGTATGAAGGAAATGGATGGAATGCAACTTTCTGAATAATCATGATCAGCCAAGAGCATTGTCAAGATTTGGAAATGATAAAGAATATCACGATGAATCAGCAAAAATGTTAGCGACAGTTCTTCATGGATTACAAGGAACACCTTATGTTTATCAAGGAGAAGAGTTTGGAATGACAAATCCATATTTTTGATAAAATTGAGAAAATATCGTGATGTTGAATCGACTAACATTTATAAAATTTTTGTTGGATAGAGGATGTTCTGAAGAAGAAGCTATTGAAATTTTTAATGCAGAAAATCAAGAGATAACTCAAGAACGCCTGTTCAATGGGATGACTCTAAAAATGCAGGATTTACGGAAGGAACACCTTGGATTTCAGTTCCAGAAAATTACAAAGAAATTAATGTGAAAAAAAGCATTGGAAGATTCAAATTCTGTATTCTATCATTATCAAAATTTGATTAAATTGAGAAGAAATGAAGAATTGTTGATAACTGGAAGATATGAAGATTTTGATATTGAAAATGAAAAGGTTTATGCTTATAAGAGAGTTGGAGAAAAATGCTGAATTAATAGTAATTTCTAATTTCTATGATGAAACTTGTGAGTTTGATGTTAAAGAATTGAATTTAGAAAAATGCGTCAATTTTATTGTCAAATTACATTGAAGGTACCTAAAATTTCAAAATGATAAAAATTATTTTTAAAACCTTATGAAAGTATTATTTTTTTAAAAAAAATAGTTAAATATTGAAAATATAAATTTACTGTTGAATAGGATTTTTAGTTTTAAAACTTATTTGGCGGTATTTTTAAATAAAAAAAGCTGAAAAAAAAAGAAAGGAAACTGAGATGAAAAACAGAAATTATATGCGTTGGAACAGAATTGCTGGTTGGAGATATTGTAAATACAAATGTGCAATATATCTCAGCAAAGTTTACAAATATTGGGATTGATTTGTATTATCAAACTACTGTTGGAGATAATTACGGAAGGCTTAAGGGAATGTTTGGAAAATGCTTTTAAAAGGGTTGATCTGGTAATTACTACTGGAGGGCTTGGACTACGGTTGATGATATTACGAAGGAAGTTGTGGCTGATTATTTTGGAGAAGAGCTGGAAGTTATTGAGAGATATTATGATTTGATTGTGAAAAAGATATAATGAGAGAGGTTTTGGAGAAGTGGCTTCTGGCGGAAGAAAGGAGGCTTCAATTTTAAAAAAATTCAAAATTATTAGAAAAATGAAGTTGGACTTGCACCTGGATTTTTTTATGAAAAGGATAATAAAAAAATAATAGTTTTGCCAGGACCTCCAAGAGAAATGACATGGATGGTTGACAATCAAGTTTTGCCACTTTTTGAAGCAATATTCAAATGATGTTTTATTAATGAAGACTCTTGAAATAAAGGGAGTCCCAGAAGGAAAGAAATTGATGACAGGTTAAAGGATTATTTTTGAAATGTCGAATCCGACTGTTGCTCCTTATGCGAAGGAAGGCTGTGTTCACGTTAGAATCGCAATGAAGGGGGATCGTGGAAGTTTCAGACTATTTGACTGCCGAAATTGATAAAATTGCAGATGAAATTAAGGAAATTTATCCGCAGGCGATGGAAATTAAGGAAGATTGATGAAGGGGAAATTATTTTTTTGCTTGCTTAATCATGGATACTCGTTAAAAAAATTTCTAACTGTTAAAGTGGAGAGAGGGATAAATTTTTTTATTTTGAATTATTTTTGAATATTTTTAAATTTACTCTATCTTGACAAAAATGTATTTATATGATATAAATAAACTGTCTAATAGAGATGCCCCATCTCTATGTTTAGACTTCTTTCATACAAAAAAGACGAGCACACGGCTCGTTTTTATTTTTATGGTTTAGATAAATGAAAAATATTGTTGAAATGTTATTACTGGGATAAAATTTAGGAGAATGAGATTATAAGATGAAAAGAGAAATAGCAATAATTGGTGGTGGCGCTTCGGGATTTTTAACAGCGATTACTGCCAAGAAGAATGGAAAAAATGTTGTCATTTTGGAAAGAAAGGACAGGGTTTTAAAAAAAGTTTTGACTACTGGGAATGGTCGGTGCAATTTGACAAATGTGAATGCTTCTAATCAAAAATTATTTTTGGAATTGAAAAAAATGAAGCAGCTGATTGAGGAAATTTTTAGGAAGTTTTACTTCGCAGGATGCAATGAGATTTTTTGAAGATGAAGTTGGAATTATTTGCAACGAGGAGAATCGAGGGAAGGTTTATCCGCTTAGCGGACAGGCAGCTTCGATTGTGGATGGGCTTAGATTTTATGCACAAAGCCTTGGGATAGAGATAATTACAGATTTTTATGTTGTGAAAAATTGAAAAGGAAATGTTTGATTTTAAGATAATTTCAGAAGATAAAAAGGCAAATTACTGCAAAAAGATTGTACTTGCCACTGGCGGTAAATCTTATCCTGAGCTGGGATCTAATGGAAGTGGGTATGAACTGGCGAAAAAGTTTGGGCATACTGTTACAAAAATTAACGCCTGTTATTGTGCAGTTGAAGGCGGAAAAGGAGAAAAATAAGGGGATTGAAGGGATTAAGTCGGATGTGGAAGTTACGGCTTTTTGGAGAAAAATGAAGATGGAGAGAAAATAAAAAAATATGTACTTATGATGGAGAACTGCTGTTTACAGATTTTTGGGATTTCTGGAAATGTTGTTTTTAATATTTCCTATGTTTTTTTCCAATTTATAAAAAAATGTAGAATTTGAAATTGATTTTATGCCTAAGTTTACATATAATGAAATATTTGAAATATTGAAAAAAACGTAGAAAAAAATATTGAAGAATTTTACAATGGAGCAGTTTTTTAATGGAGCTGTTAATAAGAAATTGGGGCAGTTTTTGACAAAATCGGCTGGAATAGAGAAATTGTCGAAAAGCATAAATGATTTGACAGATAATGAAATTCGTAAAATTTGTACGGCTTTGAAAAAAATATAAAATAAAAAAATTATTGATACAAAATGGCTTTAAGGCGGCTCAAGTTACTGCTGGCGGAATTCCGTTAAGTGAAGTAAATTTAGAAAAGTTAGAGTCTAAAAAAGTTAAAAATCTTTACTTTGCTGGGGAAATACTGGATGTTTATGGTGAATGTGGAGGATTTAACTTGCAGTGGGCTTGGACATCTGGATATTTTTTTAGGGAAAAATATTTAACCAAATATTCTTTTTACAAAAATTTTTTTATTTAACAGGAGATATAAAGGAGAAAAAAATGATTAGAATAAATAATATAAAAAAATGCCTGTGAAACATACCGAGAATGATTTAAAAAACAGTCTATAAACTTTACAGAATTAATGAAAAAGAAGTAAAGTCCTTTGAAATTGCAGGACAGGCAATTGATGCGAGAAAAAAAGGATAATGTTGTATTTGTTTATGCAGTGGATATTTCCTTTTAAATTTGATGAAGAGAAGGAAAAGAAAAGATTTGAAAATGTAAAGAATGTTAGAAAAAAATTGAGAAAAAGCCTTATTTTACAGAGAAAAATTGAGAATTTTACAGAAAATGAAAAGTGTAAAGCGTCCTGTTGTCGTTGGAAGCGGGTACTGCGGGAATTTTTTTGCTGGGCTTGTGCTTGCTGAAGCGGGATTAAAGCCAATTATTATTGAGCAGGGGAAAAGTGTGGATGAACGGGAAAAAGGATGTCTATAATTTTTAAAACCGGGAAATTAGATAAGTATTCAAATGTGCAGTTTGGGGAAGGCGGTGCTGGAACGTTTTCAGATGGAAAAATTGAATACGAATACAAATAATTTTAGGATTCAAAAGGTTTATGATGAATTAATTCTTGCTGGAGCTGATCCAAAAAAATTAACTATATGTCAAAGCCGCATATTGGAACTGATAAATTAATTGAAATAATGCGTAAAATCAGACATAAGATTGAGAGTCTTGGTGGAGAATATAGATTTAGTACAAAAATTAATAAAAAGTAAATTATGAAAAAAATCTGATTCAGAAAAGAAAAATAAAAAAAGTATTTTAGTTGAGAATGTTGAAAGTTCCGATGAAAAATAAAAACTTATGAAATTCCAGCTAATATTGTAGTTCTTGCAATTGGGCACAGTGCGAGAGATACTTTCTTTATGTTAAATGAAGAAAATGTTGCGATGGAACGAAAAATTTTTTCAGTTGGAGTTAGGATTGAGCATCTTCAAAGTATGATAAACCATTCTCAATATGGAAAATTTGCCAATAAATTGCCGGCTGCAGAATATAAATTGAATGTTAAGACAAGCAATGGGCGGGGAGTTTATACGTTTTGCATGTGTCCAGGCGGAGTTGTTGTGCCGTCTTCAAGCGAGGAAGGCCGTCTTGTTGTAAATGGGATGAGTTATTCTCAAAGGGATTTAGAAAATGCAAATTCGGCGATTTTAGTAAATGTATTTCCTGAAGATTTTCCTGGAGAAAGCGTTCTGGCTGGAGTGGAATTTCAAAGAAGATTGGAGGAAAAGGCTTTTGAACTTGGCGGAAAGAATTATAAGGCTCCAGTTCAGCTGTTTGGGGATTTTGTAAATAATAAAATTTCGACAGAATTAGGAAAAGTAAAACCAAGTTATTTGGCAGGCTATAAATTTGCAAATTTAAAATGAAATTTTTTTCCGCAATACATAAATGATTCTCTAAAAGAGGGAATTAATTTGATGGATAGAAAAAAATAAAAGGGATTTGCCAGTTATGATGCAGTTTTATCAGGAGTGGAAAGCCGCAGTTCATCTCCAGTGAAAATTCCTAGAAATGAAAAATTTTTCTCGAATATTGAAGGTCTTATGCCTTGTGGAGAAGGTGCAGGATATGCTGGCGGGATTATGTCGGCGGCGGTTGATGGGATAAAATGCGCAGAGTATGTGATTGGGTATTATCAAATGATTTGTAAAGCGAAGGGGTAATTATGAAACATAAGAAAGATAAAATAGCAAAAAAACAAATGCTTTAAGACAGCTGGATAAAATTCCATACATTATTCATACTTATGAATGGAGTGAAGATAAAAGCGGAGGGCTTGGAGTTGCTGAAAAATTTCCTGAACTTGCCGAGAGAGTCTTTAAGACAATTGTGTTGAAGGGGAAAAGTAAAAATTTGTATGTCTGTGTTATTCATGGAGCAGCTCATTTAGATTTGAAAAAGGTGGCGAAGGCTTGCGGAGAAAAAAATATTGATTTGCTGCCGCTTTCAGAGCTTGAGAAGGAAACAGGATATATTCGTGGAGGATGTTCTCCTGTAGGAATGAAAAAAGTTGTATAGAACTTTTTTTGATAAAGAAGTAGAGAAGTTTGAAAAAATAATGGTTTCAGCTGGCAGAAGAGGATTGCAGATGGAAGTGGAAACTGAAAAATTAGTTGGAATTGTGAATGGTACAGTTGTGGATTTGTTAATGGAAGAGATTAAATAGAAATTTTATTTAAATGGTACAAATAAATAAAATCTAGTTTTTGTTTTTTAAAAAGAAAGTTTACCTTTTTATAAGTAAAAAAATAAATAATAAAACCTGCTTTTAGAATTTTTTAATAAAAGTAGGCTTTTTTTATTTTTGATATATCTAAATGTTTAGAAGAATGTTGCTAACAAATAGTTCCACCAGTTTCTTTAATATCTTTATCATTTTTTTACGATAGCTTCAATTGCGGCAGTTAAACCTTTTACAATAGTATTTAATTCCATTGATGGTATATTTTTATTAATAACTTGTTCTGGCAAAAATGGAATATGGATAAATCCAGATTTCTTGTCTTTTGTATTTTTTTATTTATTAAATAAAGTGTACTGTAAAGAACGTGATTACAGATGAAAGTTCCTGCAGTGTACGAAACTGAAGCTGGAATTTTATTTTTTTGTATGTTTTTTACCATAGCTTTTACAGGAAGATCTACAAAATATGCATTTTCTCCATCTGGAAAAATTGTCTCATCAATAGTTTGGTTTCCTTCATTGTCAGGTATTCGGAAATCATCAAGATTTATTCCAACTCGTTCAACGGAAATATCAAATCTTCCGCCTGCTTGTCCGATTGACAAGATGACATCTGGATTATGCTCTTCAATAGCTTTTTTTCAATTTTTTTAATAGATTTTTCCTTTTACTGTCGGAATTTCCAATTTGATAATTTGTGCTCCTGCAATATTATCAGGCAATTTTTTAACTGATTCGATGGCAGGATTTATGGGCTCACCTCCAAAAGGGTCAAAGCCAGTAACTAATATTTTTCATAGTATTTTTTTATATGATTTTATAAAAATAGATTTAATTTATAATTTCATACTCTCCTTTCTAGATTAATTTACTTGTTTGTAAAAAAATTTAGAAATCTCAATAAACATAGTATTTTTCAGTTTTATTTTACTCCAAATAACAGCATCATAAGTATAATATGTGTTACAAGCAGTAATAAAGCCATTGGAGCTTGGACTTTTATAATTCCATATTTATCTTTTATTTCCAGAATTGAAGCAGGGACAATATTAAAGTTTGCTGCCATTGGAGTCATAAGAGTTCCGCAATAGCCGGCGGTCATTCCCAAAGCACCAATAACAGCTGGATTTCCACCGTTTTTTTGATAATAAATGGATTCCAATTCCTGCAGTTATTACTGAAAATGCAGCAAAGGCATTTCCCATAATCATAGTGAATATAACCATTCCAATAGCATAAATAACGATTCCTATAAAGATATTTCCAGTTGGAACAACAGATGAAATGCTGGCAGCTATTACTTTTCCAACTCCAGCTTTAGTAAATACAGCACCTAATGCAGCAAGAAGCTGTGGCAAAATGGCAGTTGCACCAATTTGCATAAGGAGTTTTGAAGTATCTTCGTTTGTTTCGCTGAATTTTGGTTTTATGATAATTGCAGCTGCCAGAAGGGCGACAAGCGAACCTCCACCGATACCTAATGCAGGTGGTATAGCAGTTTTTCCAATTTTAAATTGAAGTATCAGAAAAGCGGCAATTCCAATTAATACAGCTGGGATGAAAATTTTATTTTTTAATTTTTCACTTTGTGCGATTTTTGAATTGTGAAGAAATATTTTCAAATTTTTCCAATATGTAATTGTTTTTGTTACAGTAATTATGGCAAGAATTACAAGAAGTCCGCCAGTAACCTTATATGGAATAGCTTCTCCAAAAATAAATATTATCCCAAGAATAGTCCAAAAACAAAAAAATGTTCCTATTTTTGCCTTTTTCATTTTTCAATCCTCTAATTCCAGTACTTATACTGACAAGTCCGCAAAGAATATAAATAATTTGTGTCAAAAGTTTTTAAAAAGAGCTTTTATTTCCATTATTTTTTACCTCCTTTGCTCAAAATTATTTTTTTATCATAAATATATACTTGAATAAAAGTAAAAATTATTGCAATTATCCCAATTGGTATTGAAGATAGCGCCAATTGCTTCAAAGATACAGCATATCCATTTTCCTTCAGTGTAGTCTGAATCAAAAGAAGTCCTGATGCACCCTACAAATATGTTTTGTGAAAAGAAATTTCCATAATTTTCAATTGCAGCACTTAAACTTTTTAATTCTTCAGTTTGCTTTTTCTGATAAATCCTTATTTTTATGAGCTTTTGCAGCAGCTTCAGACATTGGGTAAATAAGAGGACGTATAAACTGAATATGTCCCACCAATTCTAATTGACAATGCACTCGCAATCGAACGGATTACCATATAAAGTCCTAAGATTCTACCAGCAGTTGCATTTTTTTAATTTTTTTCAATTAAAGCTGCACTTCTTTCTCTAAGTCCATATCTTTCAAGGACTGCAATAACTGGCAAGCTAATCAAAAAAATTGACATAAGCCTATTATCCACAAAAGCCTTTTCCAATAATTCCAAGAATTTCAAAAAAATTCATTTTTTTGCAGCAATTCCAGTAGCTATACCAGCAGTAAGCACCACAGCCAGCACATCTAGCTTCAAAGAAAATCCCACTACAATAATAACAATACCAATAAGTATCCATAAATTCATAAGTATTCCTCCTAATAAAGTTTATTATTTTTTTAAAATTATCATATAATCCTAATATGATTTTACCTTGAAATAGTGAAAATGCAATAGTTTTAGAGAAAAAAATAGATCTTTAATTTTATATTGCCTTTTTAAGTTTTTGAAAAAAATAAAAATTTTTTTAAATAAAAATTTCTGAAACTGCAAATAAAACAGCTTTTCCACTCAATGAAACTCGATTTTTTCTTTATCTAATTTGCAATAAAAGAATTCCTGTCCGTTTGGAAGCTTGAAATGCGACAATTTCATTTTTTTCCCAATTTATCTGACCAAAGTGGTACAAGATGACAATGTCCAGAGCCACAAACAGGATCTTCGGCAACATCCAATTTTGGTGCAAAAAGAACGAGAAACACAATCAAATTCTGAGTTTTTCATCAGCTTTAGCCGTAATGTGTAAAAAGAAGTCCGTCAAGCAATTTAATTTTTTTCCCAAATTTGGCTCAAACTTTTCCACAAGTTCCGAATTTTTCCAAAACACAAACTAAATCCCTGTCAATAAAGACTTCTAGTGGTTTAACTCCAATCGCATCAATTATTTCTTCCGTAATTTCAACAGATTTTTAAGTTATAAGAAGGAAAATTTAACTCAAATAATTCTCCTTTTTATGAACAGTTAATTCGCCACTCAATGTGTCAAACACGATTTTATCAATATTTTTTTCATAAAAATTAGTTATCACAAAAGCTGTCGCCAAAGTAGCATGTCCACAAAGGTCGATTTCTCCGCCAGGCGTGAACCAACGCAATCTATATTTTTTATTTTTCCTTCACAGCAAAAAGCTGTCTCTGACAAATTATTCTCTAGTAATCGAAAGCATCAAGTCGTCATCTATCCAAGAATCCATAATACACACAGCAGCAGGATTTCCCTTTGAAAACAGTGTCTGTAAAGGCATCTACAACATATTGTTTCATATTTTTTTCCTTTCTGTTTATTTTGAAATAAAATTTAAAAATTAGTTTTGAATACTTCAGAATATTGTATAGTAAAATGGGGAAAAAATTCAAGGTTTAAAATGAATTTTTCGCTTACAATGTTATAAATCACAATTGAGGAATTGCAATGGGAGGAAACAGGGATATCATAAAGAAGCCTTGAAAAAAACAAGTAAAAGAATTTTTTGAATTTATTAAATAGACTTGAATTTTAAGAAAATTAAATATTCAAATTTAGGAATTAATATGAATAGAAAACTCCACTCTAAAACGAATGGAGTTTTTATTTTCTTTATTTTAAATTTATAATACAAAAATGTTTCTATTAAATTAAAATGGAATCAGACCAATTTGCTACTTATGTGACATTTACAATACAAAATGTTTCTATTAAATAACACTATCATATACGGCAAAGAAAAATAAAATCTTCATTTACAATACAAAATGTTCCTATTAAATAAGTTACACATAAATTTGGGTTCAAAGGAATATTTTAATTTACAATACAAAAATGTTCCTATTAAATATTTGTTTCAAGTTCATTATCATTGCTTAACATCATTTACAATACAAAATGTTTCTATTAAATGGGGATAGACATTATTAGAGCATTTGCAGAATACATATTTACAATACAAAATGTTTCTATTAAATAAAACCTAACTATTTTGGTATATTGCCAGCCAACGTAATTTACAATACAAAATGTTTCTATTAAATTATCATTGTAATTTGTCATATCTATTTTTATCTCAGATTTACAATACAAAATGTTTCTATTAAATTTTCTTAAAGTTTGAACTTTTATTAATTCTTCCGACATTTACAATACAAAATGTTTCTATTAAATCTATGCAGTTTTTCCATACATTTAGGCATAGTAGCATTTACAATACAAAATGTTTCTATTAAATATTGAAAAGAGAATAGAAAATATTGTAGGAGTACGTATTTACAATACAAAATGTTTCTATTAAATCACCTGCATACTTTTTCTTTTATACCCAGCCTTTATTGATTTACAATACAAAATGTTTCTATTAAATTTGTTTGACAATTTCCTTTTTGTTGTTAAAAGAACATTTACAATACAAAAATGTTTCTATTAAATCAAATCCAGGCTTTTGTTTTTCTCCCAACATTCCAAGATTTACAATACAAAATGTTTCTATTAAATCTTTATATTGGGTATTGTTAATTGGGTATTGTTCTAATTTACAATACAAAAATGTTTCTATTAAATGCTTGCACAATAGCTACTTTTGTTATCATTGTAACATTTACAATACAAAAATGTTTTCTATTAAATAAAAATGGGAAAAGTTAGAAGAGATCGCAAAGCAACAATTTACAATACAAAAATGTTTCTATTAAATTAATAAATATTTTGAATGTGATTTATAAAAATAAAATTTACAATACAAAATGTTTCTATTAAATAAAATTGCCTGAATTTAAAAAGAAAAATGATGATTTATTTACAATACAAAAATGTTTTCTATTAAATTTGAGTTAAGTATTCAATTTCATCTTCTCTTAATTCATTTACAATACAAAATGTTTCTATTAAATACAGCGATGATTACAGGAATTTTTCTTGAAAAAAGTGCATTTACAATACAAAATGTTTCTATTAAATTTTATGATGAATTTGAATTAGAATATTTGAAAAATTGATTTACAATACAAAATGTTTCTATTAAATTGATAAGGTTGAGAAATATTTTAAAAATGATGAACTATTTACAATACAAAATGTTTCTATTAAATAGTATATAATAATTGTGTAAAATAAAAATATATGGATTTACAATACAAAATGTTTCTATTAAATAATTTTTCTAAAAAAATTTTTGTTTCAATCTTATCAATACATTTACAATACAAAAATGTTTCTATTAAATGAACTTGTAGAGATAGAACAACTTATGCAGTTCGCATTTACAATACAAAATGTTTCTATTAAATCTAGTAAAACTAAAAGTATATGGTTTCCTAAGTTAAATTTACAATACAAAATGTTTCTATTAAATACAGAGTTCATAATTTGAAAAATATAGGAAAAAAATATTATTTACAATACAAAATGTTTCTATTAAATTTTTACAACTTTTTCCCAAAAAAAGTACATTCCAATCATTTACAATACAAAATGTTTCTATTAAATATCTTACTTACTTGTAAATTTATTTCATTTTTACTATTTACAATACAAAATGTTTCTATTAAATTTTTGAATAATACGTTGTTTTAGGAAGCCTTTCAAAAATTTACAATACAAAATGTTTCTATTAAATCTTATCTTCCCTCAAACTACCTATATAGTATACCATTTTTCCTCATTTTTGTCGATACCAATATTTTCATATATTTTTATCAAGAATTCCTTTTTATCTTTTTATAAAACAATCAAAAACCCAGTAAAATCGATATTACAAAAATCTGTCGATGTACTAGCTTTTTAGTGTTATTACAGATCGACAGATTTTTGTTTAAAAGAAGTTTGAAGTTTTATCATCTTCGATTCCCCCAAAATTCTTTTTCTAGCCATTTTTCTTGACGAGATTTAAAAATTATTAGAGAGTCCTTATCTTTGCGAATAAATTTTCCTAGTTCTATATTTAATTTTTAATAATACTGGTGTTATCTCGCCTTCAAATACTGATTTTTGAACATTCGTTAAATATTTTTTTACAAATTTTAAATATATTTCTGGAAATTCTGGCTCCATTTTTCATCAGAAAGAATGTCATAAACTAAAATTATATACATAATTACCACCATATTTTGAATCCTTCATATTTTTATCTTCTAATAAATGTTTTACCAACTTATATGCTTCTAATCTCATTAAATGACGATAAGAAACTTTTCGATTTAAATCTCTGTGTTTTATCGTTGTTTCTAATCGTTCGTTAAAAAGTTTTCAAAATTAATTTTTGAGCATTTTTCTTTCATGTAGAAATAGTTTGAATCTTTTACAAAATCTTTTTCTGTTATCATTTTTATTCAATAATGAAAAATAATTCTATCTGCTAGAAGAGGCTTAAATACTTCGGAAATATCAAGTGATAAAGAAAATCTTCTTTCACTCAACGCTATGTAAATAACTTATGGTTGGATTCAGTTGGCTCACATAAATTTCTGACAAAACAAGCTGTATAAACCAATGTATTCAAAAAGAAATCATTGTATTAATCATATTATCAGGCGGTCTTTTTACTCTTTTTTCAAAATTTATTTCTTGATTTACAATAGTATTCCACGCAGTATAGTAAATACGGCGAATACTTCCTTCTATTCCCATTAATTCTTCAACATTTTTCTGTGCAGAAAAATTCCTTTTCTAAGTGCTTTAATATCTATTATTTCTGATTCCAATTCTTTCCCACGCTCTTGATAATATCTCAAATTTCGCAAAATGTTTGTACTTGCTGCATCAATTATTAATTGTGCCAATTCAATTCTTTTTATTATCCGTATAATTTTTCAACTTGTTTTACAAAAGTTTTTCCAGAAACATTTGATTCTTTTTGGATAAAATGTTCCTGTATAAAAAGCCATAGTAATTAAAAAATATGAACTGGAATCTTATTTTGCGCCAAAATAATTTAGAGCTTTTTGTATTCAATGAAATTTCTCCAAATAGATAAATATCACGAGTAACTTCAATTTTTATATCTTTAAATCTTCCATCCGCTGCAGTAATTCTAATAACATTATCTTTTCGTTTTAATTCTCCATTTGAAAAATGAAATAACTTTCTGACATTATGAATCCTCCTTTCTAGTAGTTTTTGTAATTTGACTTTTTGGTAACTTATAATTTTAAGCAATTTTAAAAATATTTTCAAATAAATTTTATTTTTAGAGAATTATCAAATATAGCAAAAACTCATAATAGGAACATTGTTTTACACATTTTTCATTAATTACAGGAGGAATTTTTCATCTAAAACAAATTTTTCAATATCTTTTAAAATATCCTTTAATATTTTTCATCTTCCGGTGTCAAAAACACCTCTTTTACGCTCTTTAACCACAGGATAATCAATGATTCCTTTTTCAATATCAATTCCTCTTTGCTTTAAAAAAATAAATATAATACTTTACTTGCCAAATAGCTGCTTCTTCAATAGATTTACTAACCTCATGAATAACTTTTCCAATGCCTAATAAAATCAATATTTACAGTTTCTTCTATCATTATTTGTTTCGTTTCCAAGTTATAACTATTTTCATCAATCAATTTCCCCATTTGAACATTTTTCATTGTTTTTCTTCAAGATTAATATTTCGTGAGTTATACCACAACTTTCGTTTACAAACAAAATAATAGTTTTATCATTAATCCTGTTATTTTTCATTTTTGTATCACCTTCGTTTACTAATCTTTATTTTATTTATTTATTAAAAGTATACCGTTATTTTTCTATTGTCAATGTTGTTGTAGCTCTCTTATATTTATTATAATTTTTAATTTTTAAATATTTTCAAGATCTTTTTCAATTATTTTTATAATACACAAACCATCCAGTTTCCCATCTTTTTGTACACACAATCTAACTAAATCTTCTTCATTCTGAATATTATTTTTTTGTAATAATATCATGAGTTTCTTTATTTATAATAAGTCCGTTATCTTCTTCTAGCTGTAAATCTGGATAAATAGCAACACTTCGGATATGTGAAAATTCTGCAGTCTTTAAATTTAATGGTTTTCGAGTTAATTCATCAACTGTTATATTGTATTTTTTTATTCTTCGCTTTTTCAATTTTTCTTTGATCTTCAATATTTTTCATAATATCTTGCTCTTAATACTTCAGCTTTATTTGAATCTCTAATAAAACAATACAACTTCTCAGAATATCTAATATAATCCCTTTTTTTCTAAAATGTCGGAGTAGCATTAAAAACAACGGATATAAGATTGACAAAATCAGTTCTGATATATAATCTGAAATAGGAAGACCTATCAAAGCAAGATAATAATTTACCAATTCTTTTTATACGTGCTAATTTAGGTAAATATTGGTATTTAATCCAAACTATTCCTCTTTTTATCAAGAAAGGCACCTTTAATCCAAGCATTTTCAATAGAATTAACCCATGTTTTACTCAATTCTCCATAATTAATTTCTCTTATAATATATTCTAATTCATCAAGTTTTTATTAAACTTTTTACTAATTTCATATTTCATTTTTCTAGTCATCCCTTTGTATAAATTTTTCTAACGATTGCATTGCTTCTTCTGCTTTAGGGGTGTCTACAAATATCAGGATGTATACAATTTGTTTATACCATTTGTTAGCTTTTTCATTAGTATAAAGATCATAAGACACCTCTAAAAAAATCCATCTGTAATTTCCCATTCAATTCTACAAGATAAAAAAATATTTTTGAAATTTCATCTTTTAAAAATACATATCCTCCTGTACCTTTGGTAAAATATTTTTTTCATACAAAAATTTTTCCAAGAACGTGCAGTTACTTTTTTATTTAAAATCTTCGCAACATTCTCTTTAGCTTCTTTAAATATTTTAAATTCTTTTTCAAATCTTCAACAGAACTTATATTATAAATATCTTTCATACTGCTCTCCTCATCCAACTTCTTTTCAAAAATTTTTATTTATTCAATAAGATACTGATACTTTCCATCAAAAACTTATTATTTCTCACCTCTTTTCTAGCATCTTTTTCTAAAAATCTTATTTTTTTCAACAACAATTTTTTTATTTTATTTAAGTGAAACATACTCTTTAAAAACTCATATTTCTATATTTTTTAATTATACCATATAAAAAAACATATTTTTAAAAATTAAAAGATATTTAATAAATATTCAAAACTTATTATTTCAAGACTAGGTAACACCATTATTATTAAAAAAATTAAATATAAAGTCAGGAAAATTTATCTTCAAAAAAACAAAATTTTTTTAAATAATTTTTAAATTATAGTAAGAAAAAAATAACTAAAAAAAGAATTTTAGGAAATCGAAGATGATAAAACTTCAAACTTCTTTTTAAACAAAATCTGTCGATCTGGAATAACACTAAAAAGCTAATACATCGACAGATTTTTCGGTAATATCGATTTTTATTGGATTTTTTTGATTGTTATAAAAAAAGATAAAAAGAAATTCTTGATAAAAAAATATAAAAAAATATTGGTATCGACAAAAATGAGGAAAAAGTGGTATACTATATAGGTAGTTTGAGGAAGATAAGATTTAATAGGAACATTTTGTATTGTAAATAACATTCCAAGTAATTCATCGGTTTTTGTCGGAGTAGATTTAATAGGAACATTTTGTATTGTAAATGACATTGTAGTGACTTTAGGCAAATACCATTTCGGATTTAATAGGAACATTTTTGTATTGTAAATCTTAAAAAGTGTTATAAACTATGGTGGTGGTAGGGTTATTTAATAGGAACATTTTGTATTGTAAATTATAATTTACACTTAATGATAATTCATTTGTATTATTATTTAATAGGAACATTTTGTATTGTAAATAAAAAGTAAATTCACCTAATGGAAATCCTGTCTACAATTTAATAGGAACATTTTGTATTGTAAATTAATTTCAACAAAAATCATAAATATTACAGTAATTAGATTTAATAGGAACATTTTGTATTGTAAATTTAGTATCATTCTCACAAATTAATACAGATATGAGTGATTTAATAGGAACATTTTGTATTGTAAATTCACACATAATATCATAACCATCTTCAAAAATACATAATTTAATAGGAACATTTTTGTATTGTAAATGCAAAACTACTTCATTCTCCAAATAAAAGCTCCTCATATTTAATAGGAACATTTTGTATTGTAAATTATTATATTATTTTTTTGCAGTTTTATATTGTTTTTTTATTTAATAGGAACATTTTGTATTGTAAATAACGAAGTCTTTGCTTTTTTTGTGCTACATTAGTAAAAATTTAATAGGAACATTTTGTATTGTAAATTCTTTTTGTTCGATGTTATCTTTAATAAACATCGCCAATTTAATAGGAACATTTTGTATTGTAAATTAAACCGCTTTTTCTTCTTCTTTACCAGGTGTTGTTCATTTAATAGGAACATTTTGTATTGTAAATTTTTAAAATTCAGCTCCTATTTTTTTCGGCATTTTTTTATTTAATAGGAACATTTTGTATTGTAAATAAATTATAAAAGCAACTCACTAAGCCTATCAACCTCAATTTAATAGGAACATTTTTGTATTGTAAATCATTGACTTCTGCAAAAAAATCCCTGCCCTAAGTCCTGATTTAATAGGAACATTTTGTATTGTAAATAAAATAAATATTCACTTTTTTTAAACGGAGAATAATATATTTAATAGGAACATTTTTGTATTGTAAATTTTTCTATAACTCCGCAAGGGAATATGTCAACTGCAATTTAATAGGAACATTTTTGTATTGTAAATGCGCTTCCTTGCATCATAAAGTCACTCAATTGCTTAGATTTAATAGGAACATTTTGTATTGTAAATCCAATATCATTTTTATTTATTTTTTTCTTTTTAGTCTAAAAATTTAATAGGAACATTTTTGTATTGTAAATACATCAGCCCCACTTGGACTATCAGCTTCACTTTCAATTTAATAGGAACATTTTGTATTGTAAATTTATTCTGAATTGCTTAATACTGCGGTAAACAGTATAAAATTTAATAGGAACATTTTGTATTGTAAATTTCTATCCCTATAAAGCTCATCAAGTATCATATAGTATTTAATAGGAACATTTTGTATTGTAAATAATAATCACGTGGCAAGATTTTTTTCTGTCTTTCAGATATTTAATAGGAACATTTTGTATTGTAAATGCAGAAAAACTGGAAACGTTTACTATTAACGAATTAATTTAATAGGAACATTTTGTATTGTAAATCAATTAACTGCAAATATTCTAAAAGCTGTAGCTGGATTTAATAGGAACATTTTTGTATTGTAAATAAAGTACTAAGTCAATCTACCATAGTAAATATTTCGATTTAATAGAAACATTTTGTATTGTAAATGTCTTAACGGTGAAGTATTTAAAACGGAAAATGCAATGGAAGGAGAAAAATTATCCGCCAATGCACCCTCGGTGTAGAAGTACAACTGTTCCTTATGAGTATTCCGATGTTTTTTTCTGATGAATCTGAAAAAGAAGATTTTGAAAATAATGAAAATGAGGGTATAATCAATAATAATGGTACTGTTTTTTTGTTGAAGGTGGTAGATACAGAAATATAGGGAATATTAATGCAACGGAGTATAAAGATGAACCGCTGGAATTGTTGCGAAGATATGAACAAAAAATCGTTAAGAAGAGCAAAGAAAATGCGTTAGTAATAGCTAAAAATGGAGATATTTATATTTTGAAAGGAGATGAAAATTCAATACCAAGTCATAAGATGACTAAAATTAATTTTGAAGACGCTTTGTATACTCACAACCATCCTAAAAATAGTAATCACGAGTGGGGATTTAGCAATGATGATTTTAGTTCGTTCACTAATTTGAAATTGAAATATTTAGCTGCAATTGATGAAAAATATATTCATGAACTGTGTTCGGAAATTTATGATGTCAAAAAACATTTGGAAAGGGTAGAAATTTACATTAAAAACCCTAATGAGCTTTTAAAACTTAATGACGAAGAACGAAACAGAATTCTACAGTTGTATTTTGCTTCAGAGAAAAAAATTTAAGATACAGGAGGTTTAATCATGGATATTAAAAAAATACAACATTTTACAAAAAAATTATATGAAAAAAACAGAGAAGAACTTAGAGACTTGATGAAAAGAAAAATAGAGAATCAAATAAATAAAGATGAATATGTAAAGAAATATATAGAGCTGAATTCGTATAAGTTTACATTTTTAGAATTAAAAAAATCTATAGAATTAGAGTAACAAATAAGTTTAACTGAGTTTTTTTCAAAGAATATGAAAAAGAAAAATATAAAAGAAGAAATTTCAAAACTTCATCAAGAGATAGGACTGTGGATACTATAGGAGAAATGAAAAATAACAAGAGATAATGAAGTGTATAAAAAGTTTTAAGGAATTGCAGGAATTAAAAAGAAAAAAATATAGTGGCGTGGGGAATATTTGAAAATGGACAGAGAATTTTTTTGAACAATTAAAGCGGTCTGAGTTTAAAAAAATGAGAGTGCTTTTGACTGTTTTACGAAAAATTGAAAGAATTATATTCGAGTGATAAAAAAATCAAAAGAGTAGTTTAACGACTGCTCTTTTTTTATTTGTCGTACTGATGGACATTAAACATCTAGGTAGAAAAATAATAGTCGACAGACTTTTAAATGGGAGGATAATTATGTCAGAAAAATACATTTACACAGGAACAAGTAGATGAGATGATCAAAGAAAGGATTGCAAGAGAGAAAAAAAGTTTGAAAATGAGAAAAAGAATTGGAGAAAAAGCATAGAGAGACGATAGAAGAGTATGAATGAAACAAGAATTAATAATGTTAATCTTACCGCAGAAGAGAAGTATAATAAAAGTATCGCTGAATGTCAAAAAAATAACTTGATACTTCAAATACGGAACTTGCAACATTAGTTTTTATTTAATAGAAACATTTTATATTGTAAATAGACAGTTGAAGCTATTAAAAAAATAAATAACTGATATTGACAAATTTAAAAGTGTGGGTTATACTAATATTAATACAAAAAAAGGAATTCTAAAAATGAGATTTGGAAATACAAAAATAAAATTTAAATTTAGAATTGGTTGGAAGGAAGCAACTAGAAAAGAAAAAGTTTTTATGAGATTTTTAACTTGGATTAACATTTTGATTGCAGTGATATATTTTTTTAGATAGTTGTAAATTAATAAAAGAGGGTGAATAAAATATGAGATTTAGAATTAATGTTGAATTAATTGAAGGAAACACATTTCCAGTTAATTTTAGGGTTAAAATTTTGCATATGTTGAAAGTTGGGTTGAAAAGAATATGATAGGGAGATTTTTTGAAGAACTTTTTGACTCAACGAAGCAAAAAAATTATACTTGGGCTGTTTATTTTCATGCGATTAAGTTTGAGAAAGAACGAATTTTATTTTTTTAAATGAGAATGATAAAAGATTTATAATTAATTTTTTTCTATTTTTTTGATAATGTAGATAGTTTAAATATTTATAATGCTTTTTCTAGTATTAGATTTAAAGAATTTAAAATATCAGATGAAACTAAAGTTAGAATTACTAATATTTCAGTTGTTCAAAGAAAAATTTGTAAAAAAATAATGTGTTGAATGTGAAAACATTGTCACCAGTGGTTTGTAGGGATCACGATAGAGAAACTGAGAAAGATAAATATTATGTAGGAACTGATAAGGAGTTTCCTGTGATTATAAAAAAAGAAATCTTTATTTGAGATTGAAAGAAATAATGGGGGAATATGTAGAAAAAGATATTGAAGATTTAGTGATAGATGCAAGTAAAACTAAAAAAAGTAGTTGTTAAGCATTATGACAAAAGAAGTGCTACTCAGATGGAAAAATTCAGAAAAAGAATTTAAGGGAATACTTATTGACGCTTCAGTAGGAACAATAAAATTTGAAGGAAAAAAAGTTATCTTTTTAGATTATATTTATAGTGCAGGACTTGGAAGTGTGACTGGAAGTGGATTTGGGATGCTTGAAATAATTTAGTGTGAGAAGGAAGAGAAATGAGTGACGGGAAAATAGAATTAAAATTAAAAAGATTGGGCATTTAACGCAGGGTTATTGGGATTTATTAATATACTTGAAACATCGGATGGAGAAGAAAAAGTAAGAAAAATTTATTGATGATCAAAAATAGATGTTTGAGATTTTCAAAAGAAGAATTATTGGAACTTTTAGAAGATTTTGAATATAAATATTTTGATTTTTTTATAAAAAGATATGGGAAAATTTTAACTTATGGAAAAATTTTTGGAGTTTGAGGAGTATATTGATGATTTTGAAAATGAGAATCGAAAGATTGAAGAAAATTGAAGAATTGAAAAGAATAAACGAAAAAAATTGGTTTTTTTAAAGAAAAAAATTAAAATCAAATAGTTATAAAGCGGCGTATGATTTTTATAAATGGTAAAAGTGAGATTGAAAAACTTGAAAAAAAGCGTTGAAAAAAAGTAAAAGAACCGAAGAAAAAAATGGAGAAATAAGCGATAGTATAAATCAAGATATAAAAGATAATTTTAAAATTATGAAGGAAATTATTAATTTTAAATTAAAGATTTCAAATGAAAGAGGTTATAGCAAAAATTATTTGGCTGCAAAAAAATATTGCGTATATTTTTAGTAAATAATGCTTGGAATAGTGTTTCATTTTTGAATAGAGGAAATGCTGCTAAAGATATTTATGAAGAATATAAATCATATTTTGTTGATACTGCGAAAGAATATATTGAAATGGATAAATCAAAATTTAAATATAAATGTGCAGTTACAAATATGCTGATGAAAGATTTTTAAAAAAATACTTTAGGATTTTTTTGAATAATACAGGATTTGATGTGAATAGGAAACCTTCGCATGTTTGGAATTTTGTAAATGATATTGCAGTTACTCCGTTGGCTATATTAATTTATTCGTGTGTTCCAGCAGGATTTGTGTATGGAGCAAGTAAGGGAATGTTTGTTAATGCTAATCACAGTATAGAACAGTTGGAGAGTATTAATAATGGTATGGCTAGTGAAATTTATAATGAAAAATTTTTAATGAAAAGAATATTAGTTTGTATAAAAAAATTTACTGAGAGAAATGCAAAAGAGAACGAATGAATCTAAATATGAATTATCTGATATACAGGTTGTTAAATATGAAAATGAAACATATAGATTTACTTTTACTGTCAAAAAAATATTTTTGCAGTTGTTAAATAAAAAAATAAGTTAAGATTGGATAGATTGCTAGATAAATGGTATATTTTAGATAGAAGATATTTTTATTTATATGATGTTACAATTTCGGAATTATTAAATAATGAAAATTTGTTTTTCTTTTAATTAATAAATTGTGTCATTACAAAATTTCTAAAGTGAAAGGAAATTATAATTTAAGAAATCTTGAAGATTTGTTGCTGGTAAATCTTGAATATATTAGGAGGTTGAAAAGAAATGGAGAAGGCTGAAAAAGAAGCCAAGAATAAAAAAAGTTTCGCAAGAATTGGAAGAAAAGGATGTTTATTCTATTAGAAGAGATGGGATAGAATTTAGAAAAAGCATATCTTGGGAAAAAGTGGAAATGATAAGAAATTAGGAAGTTTGTTATATAGATTACAAAAATTCATTGAGAATAAAAGATGTGAATATGTTTATGGATACTTTGATTTCAGGACATTCTTATGCAGGAAGAAATGTTCACTATTTATTTGGGAAAATTTTTTTACTGATGATGAAAAATTTTTCAAACATTGGGTCATGCTTTTTTTGATAGGACTTTTGGGTGAAGATAAATTTGAAAAATCTGATGAAGAAAAATATGACAAAGGGAGATGAATAAATCATGGATAAAAAGGATTGACATTTACAGCGATTTTTTTAGCGGAAAGTGCGAATTATGGTGAAGGAATTGGAAATGTTGCTACGCTGAAGAAAAATATCGAGAAATAGAGGAGAACAGTATACATATATTTCGAGACAGGCTATTAGATATAATATTGTTGAACAATTGGGAGTGAAAGTAAAGCGAATGTGAAAGCTGAAGGTAGTGGAGATAAAAAAAGTTGTTCAGTTTTTCTGCAGAAACTACGATAAAAGATTATCCAGAATTGGATTTTTTTGGGTATATGAAAACTGTTAAAGGCGATAATTCTAAAAATAGATCAGCGATAGTGAGACTTTCTAACGCAGTTTCGTTGGAAACATTTAAGGAGATTTTGGAATTTTTGACTAATAAAGGATTAGTGGATAGAATTGATAGAAATGAAAAAGGTTTTTTTCCGAATATTGCACAGGCGGAAATTCATAAGTCGTATTATAAATATACTGTTACGATTGATTTAGACAAAAATAGGTATTGATGAATTGGATGGAATTGAAATAGAAAAATGAAGAAAAAGCTAGAAGAGTAAATAAATTATTGGATACAATTTCATTACTTTATAGAGATATTCGTGGAAGAAGAGAAGACCCTAAAAGCCATTATTTATAATTGGTGGAGTTTATGATATAAAAAAATCCATTTTTTTGAAAATGTGGTTGATGTGAGAAATAATAAAAATTTTTGGTTGAAAAAAATTGACAAGTGGAATTTATGATTTTATTGAAAAGGATACTGCTGCTGGAATTGTGAAAGAACAATTTGAAAATGATACAGAACTTGAAATAGAATTATCTAAAAAAATATCAAAGTTTTAAATGTTCCAGAATTTTTTTAAACAGTTGAAAAAAATAAAATTGACGAATATTATACAAAAATAGGAAAAAAAGGGAGGGAAAGTGTTTGAAATTTTAAAAAAATAAATTAAAATTGTCATGCACTAAAAATCTTTATGAAAGCAATAAAATTAAGACTATATCAAAATATGGCAAATTATAAAGTTGCAAACCAGTTTTTCAGCTAAAAGAAACTTATCCTCTTCCTCCTTATTCGACAGTTATCGGTATGGTTCATTCGCTTTGTGATTTTTAAAGAGTATCATCCAATGAAAATAAGTATTAGTGGAAATTATTTTTTCAAAAAGTTAATGATTTATATACAAGATATGAGTTTAAAAATGGGAATTCTTTTTGAAAAAGGAAGACATCAGATTGATGTGAATGGATTGGGTGTGAATAGAGGAGTTGCAACAGCAGAATTATTAGTGGATGTAAATTTAATAATTCATATTATTCCAGAAAATCAATCTGAAGAATTTTTTTAAATTTAATTTTTTTGAGGCTTTTAAATATCCAAGAGAGTATCCAAGTTTGGGGAGAAGAGAGGATATTGTTGTAATTGATGAAGTTAAAATTGTAGAAATTGAAAAAAAGGAATTGGAAGAGGATATTGAGCTTTAAAAAGGATATTTTTGCATATATTCCAGTAAATTTTTATTTCTAATTCTTCAGTAGAAGTAGGAAATTCAAGAATCTTCGGAATAAGATATGAATTAACTAAAAATTATGTTTCTGAAAAATATTGAAATAAGAAATTACCTAAAACGGTAAGAATTTGGAATAAGGAAGAAGTAATTTATTCTTCAAATATTACGGCTTTAGAAGGAGAAATAGTTCCTGTTGATGAAGAAAATGATGTTGTATTTTGTGAAATGTGATTTAAATGTCAGAAGAGAGGAATTTTTAGATGGGAAATATTTTTTTAGCTAAGTCTAATGGGGAAACAGTAGTTGAGCATACAAAAATTAATACAGAATTTTTGAAAAAAATTAATAGAGTTGTATCCGAATATAAAAAGTTGATAAAAGATTATTACTTTTAGCTTGTATTTATCATGATTTAGGAAAAAAATCAATGCAAAATTTCAATATAAAGTTTCAAATGAAAAACGAAAAAAATCTTTTTAAAAAGAAAAAGTATGAAATGGATTTAAAAAGAATGAAATTCCACATGGTATTTTTGAGTACAGCATTTATTAATAGTATCGAATTATTGAAAGAAAATTTTTGATAAAGAGGATATAAAGATTTTGGCATATTCTGTTGCATTGCATCATGAAAGAGATATTTCTGAAATAGAAGATGAAGATTTTTAAGGAAGAAATAAAGAAAATGGAGTTTGAACTTATTGATTTTTGAAACAGAATTGAATAGTTTGGAGAATATTTATTTTGAGATTATTAAAAAAATTTATGGAGAAATAAAAAAATATTCGATTTTTCAAAAGAGAAGATGATAATTTTAAAAATAAAAATTGAGTAAGAAATATTATAAATTAAATGACAGAATTTATTCAGAAAAAAATGTACACGAAAAAAAGAAGAAGCTCTTGAAATTTTTTTAAGAAATATGTCATGTTAAAAGGATTGTTAAATAAAAATAGATTACGCAGCAAGTTCGTATACGACTATTGAAGAAAAATGATTTTTTTAGAAATTGAGATGGAAAAAAATTTTTGGAAGATGTGTTGAGAAAAGACAATCCTAAAAATGACTGGAATGCTTTGCAGAAATTTATGAAACAGCATAAAGATGAGAATGTGGTAGTTGTGGCGCAGACGGGATATGGAAAAACAGAGGCTGGATTACTTTGGATAGGAAATAATAAAGGATTTTTTTACATTGCCTTTGAGAGTGGCAATTAATGCAATTTATGACAGGGTTGTGAAAAAAATATTGTAAGAGAAAAATGTAGAAAAAAAGAATTGGTTTGCTTCATTCTGATTTTTAGAGAATATTATACAGAAAAAAATTCTAAAGAAAATAAATTACTAAAAAAATGAAGAATTATCAGAATATATAAATAGAACGAAGCAATTTTTCACTTCCACTTACAATTTGTACAATAGACCAATTATTTGATTTTTGTGTTTAGAGCTCCAGGATTTGAGTTGAAGGTAGCGACATTGTGTTATTCTAAGGTAGTTATTGATGAAATTCAAATGTATTCAGCTGATTTGTTGGCTTATTTGATTTATGGATTGAAGTATATTACTGATTTTGGAGGAAAATTTGCGATAATGACTGCGACTCTTCCTGGGATTGTTACTTATTTGCTTGAAAAGGAAGGTGTAAAATTTGTTACGACAGAACCGTTTACGAATGATAAGAAGAGACATAGTTTAAAAAGTGATGGAAGAAAGTATAAATGCAGAATTTATAAAAAGGAAAAATATAGAAATAATAAAAATTTTTGGTTATTTGTAATACAGTTAAAAAAAGCAAAAGAGATTTATGAAAATTTGGATATTCCAAAAGAGGAATTGAATTTGATACATAGTAGATTTATAAAAAGAGATCGGACAAATAAAGAAAAAGGAAATCACTGAATTTGCGAATCCAAAAAGATTTAGAGAAGATGTTAAAAAAATAAAAAGAGAAAAAGAGGGATTTCAAGAAAATGGGGTTTGGATTGGAACTCAAGTTTTTAGAAGCTTCTCTTGATTTAGATTTTTGATATTTTTGATTACAGAATTATCGGATTTGAATGGACTTTTTCAGAGAATGGGGAGATGTTTTTCGTAATAGGGAAAAAAAGTTGATGAAGGATATAATTGCTTTGTTTTTACAAAAGAATGTTCTGGAATTAAAGGAGCGAAAGCTATTATAGATAAAGAAATTCATGAAAAAAATCTAAAAGTGTACTATTAAAAGTTGATGGAATTATTTCTGAAGTTCGAAGTTAGATTTGATTAATAGTGTTTATTCTTATGAAAGTTTAAAAGATACAAAAATATTTTTAATAAAGTGACGGATAATATAAAATATTTAAAAGAGTATGTTGTTGAGTACGAAAAAAACGAAATCTGAAAGTACAAAGAATATTTAGAAATATTGCTTCATATGATGTGATTCCAAGAATAATTTACGAAGAGAATTTTTGAAGAAATAAATAGAAATATTGAAATTTTAAGAGAAAAAAATGAAAAGGATTATCAGAAGACGACAGGAAAAAAATTGCGAATAAGGAAAAATAGAAGCTAGGGGAGAATTGAATAAATTTAAAGTGACGATTCCTGATTTTGAATATAGAAAATTGGAGAAAAGTAAAAAGAATGAGATTGAAAAGATTAAAATAAATGATTATGAGGAATTGGTAGTTGTGAATTGTGGATATTCTTATGAAAAGGGATTTGAAGTTGTTCGGGGGAAGAAGAAGATAATTTCTTTTTAAGAGAGTGTCCATGATTTTGTATAAATATTCAAAAATACAATATATGATGTAGGCATCTTATTTACACATTTTATCATATCTAAATTTTCATAAAAAAAGATGTATTTAGTTAATTCTTCTGAAGATATGGTTAAATTGTTTGTCTAATACTATTCTTCGTTTAAAAAGCGAATATTTATTTAATTATTTGAAAGTAAATATTAGGTTTAATCTACTAAAAAGATTTATAATGTATTCGTTATTCAAATAGGGTTTAGTATAATTAGTAAATAGACTTGAATTTTTGAGAAAAATTAAATATTTAAATTCGGAATTAATATGAATAGAAAACTCCACTCTAAAACGAATGGAGTTTTTTGTAAATTACAACAATTTTTTTATAAAGTTCTTTTATTTCTTCCAAGTTTGTATCTCGTGGATTTCCGCCAGTACAAAACATCATTCAAAAAGCTGATTCAGCGATAAAATCTAAATCTTTTATATCCATTATTCCCTTTAAATTTTCAGGAATATTTACGTCATGTGCCAATTGTCTTACAGCCTCTACTGCTGCTTTTCTATATTCTTCGGGAGCCATTTTTTTAGTATGTTTTATTCCAAAAGCTTTTGCTATTTCTCTAAATTTTTCCCCTGTATATTCAGCATTGTATTCCATTACAGTTGGTAAAATTATAGCGTTTGCAACACCGTGCGGAGTTCCGTAAAATGCTCCTAGAGGATGAGCCATTGAGTGTACAATTCCAAGTCCTACATTTGAGAATCCCATTCCTGCTAAATATGAGGCAAGAGCCATTTTTTCTTTAGCTTCTTCGTCATTTTCCACAGCTTTTCTCAAATATTTTGCTATTAATTCAATTGCTTTTAAATGGAACATGTCAGTCATTTCCCAAGCAGCTTTTGTTGTAAATCCTTCGATTGCATGAGTTAGTGCATCAAGTCCAGTTGCAGCTGTCAATTCTTTTGGCATTGTCATCATCATTCCTGGATCAACTATCGCAACTATTGGCATATCGTGTGGGTCAACACAGACAAATTTTCTATTTTTTTCAACATCAGTTATAACATAATTTATTGTAACTTCGGCAGCTGTTCCAGCTGTAGTTGCAACTGCGATTATTGGAACGCATTTATTTTTTGTATCTGCAACTCCTTCAAGACTTCGAACATCAGAAAATTCAGGATTATTTATAATAATTGCTACAGCTTTGGCACAATCCATAGCAGAACCTCCACCAATTGCAATAATATAATCTGCACCACTTTCTTTAAATTTTTTTCAACTCCAGCTTTTTACATTTTCAATCGTAGGATTTTGTTGAACATCAGAAAATATTAAATATTCCAAATTAGCTTTATCAAGTATATCAGTAATTTTTTAGCTGCTCCAGCTTTTAATTAATCCAGGATCTGTACAAATAAAAAGCCTTTTTTTGAATTTATTTTTTTCCACTCACCTGGAATAGATTCAATTGCTCCAAATCCATGATAAGATACTTCATTTAAAATGATACGGTTTACCATAACAAGTCACTTCCTTTTTATTATAGAAATATTAATTATTTTTCTCTTTCTGATATAATTGTATCTCGAAAATTGTTGTTGTCAAGATAAAAAAAGAATGTTGCATTTGATATTGTAGTTATAAAAATTTAAAAAAATAAATTTTTTTATTCTAAAAGGGACAAAAATATGTCTCATATAAAAAGTATAATTAGATAACAAAAAAATAAAGTTGAGGAGATGGGGAAAATGAGTAATGTAAAATTAGTTAAAAATGATGCTTTTTATAACGCTGAGTTTGATACCGATATTTTTTTATATTGGATGATAAAATGGTTAAATGTTGAGACTACAAATAATAGCAGTAAGGTGGCTTTTAAAAAAATATGGCAAAAAAATTTATTGAGGAAATTTTAGGAGAAAAAGTTAACTACAGAAGATATTGAGATACATTTTTTTCAAATAAAAAAATTATTATTCTGAAAATAGAACTTTTATTGATAGAATTTTTAGGTAATTGTCCGATTTTTGTTAATTTTTAAATAGGAATCAAAATGGAAACAGAAAAAATATATATTTCAGAGATTTTTAGTTATTACGAATATTCAAAAGATTTTAATGAATACAATGGGAAATTAATTAAATTATTAAAAATATGAGAATTTAAAAGAAAACGAAGAGAATAATGTAAAAATTGTTCATTTTTCATCTGATTTAATTTCTAGGTATGAAAAAGGAAGAAGTAGAAGAAATAAGTATTTTTATACGATAAAGAAAAATTTTTAACTTTATTTGAAAAATTCAAAAACATATAGATGACAGTATTTTTGACAGTTATTATAATCAAATTAATCAGGAAAATAAGAAAAAAATTTTGGTGTAAGTATTAACGAAAAATTTATCTTTATATTTAGTTTTAGAAAGTTATATAAATAAAAAAATTTGAAGATTATGATGTATATCGTTGTTTTGATTATATAAAATGGTTGAAACATGAATTTTTTTATAGAATGTTTTTGTGTAAATTTAATTGCAGAAGATAAAAAAACAAATAATTATTTTTTTGTTAAAATGGTTTAATGATAATAAAATCGAAGAAAAAGACAATAAAATTAATTTAGAAAGAATTAAAAGATATATTTCCTAATTTTTAAGGAAGTTAATTATGAAGATATTGATTGTGAAAAATAATGAAATTCCATTAATGTGTTTTTACAGTAAATCTAGATAGTTCATTAAAAGATATAAAAATGGTTGATAAAATAACGGAAAAAAATTGAGAAATTTAATAAAATGAAAAATTGTAGAGACATAAGAGAGGAATATGTAGAATATTTTTGAAGAAAAAGAGATTAAAGAAAAGATTTCGAAGTAATAGAAAAAAATTAGGAAAAAGTTTTAAATTTTTGAAAAAGTGATAAATCAAGGTATAATTAAAACGTTGAGAAGAATTTTTAGAAAGGCTTAATCTTAATCATGAAAAATGAAAATTTGAGGAAAAAAATCGATTAGAATATTAAAAAAATAATGAAAAGGTTGAATCAAAAAGAGATAGTGAATAGAAGTGATTTAGCTAATGAATTTAAAGTTGATAAAAAAACGATACAACGAGATATAGCTACTTTGAGGAATTATTTTTTTGAAGAAGGCGAATCAGATATAAAGTATTCTAGTTCAAAAAAAGGTTATTATCTTGAAAAAGAATGACAAGATAGCTTTTACAAACGAAGAACTTTTGGCTATAAGTAAAATTATCCTTGAAAGTCGGGCTTTTAATAAAGAAGAAACTGAAAAAAATTAATAACGAAACTAGTTAACAATTCCTCAATAAACGATAGAGATAATAAAAAAATTTGATAAATAGTGAAAAAGTGAATTATATTCCTTTACAACATGGACAGAAACTTCTGAAAGCATTTGGAAATTAGCACAATGTATAAAAAAATCAAGAATGGGTGCATTTAAATTATACAAAAAAAGATAAACAATATAAAGAATACAGAATAAAAGCCACTGTCAATAATGTTTTCTGAATATTATTTTTTTATCTAATTGGATATATTGAAAATAAAGAAGAATATCCTGCAATTTTTAGAATTGATAGAATGAAAAAGATAGAAAATACAGGCAAGAAGTTTAAAAATCCTAAATTATTCTGACAAATTTAAAGATGGAGAATTTAGAAAATATATACATTTTATGCACTCAGGACCTCTTACAAGAATAGAATTTAAATACAGAGGCTATATCGAGTATGTGCTTGATAAATTTCCAACTGCAGAAATATTGGATGAAAAAAATAGTTAAAGAAAATAATCGGGAAACTACAGTTTATACTGTAAAAAAATCGAAGTTTATGGAAGTTTTGGAGCGGAAATGTGGCATGAAGTCAGGGAGATTACGTTATTGAATACAAAATTTTAAAATAAATTTCTATAAAAAGGAGAAAAATTTATGGAAAAAAATACCAAAAAAATAAAAAAATTATAAGTTTAGGAGAAACAGCTCTAAGCACTATTGAGAAAGAAATAATTACACATGAAAATATAAGCATTATTACAATTAAAAATGACTACAAAGATTTAAAAATAAATTTTCAAGATACAGATGTAATTTTGATAATTTTAAATACATATTTTGAAAATGATAAAAATTTTGCCTTAGAAATAATCAGAAACACTGAAAAACGACATTTTTTTACTGGCATTTACGATATTGAAAAATGGCTATACTGACCTATTTGATTCAAAAACAGACTTTATCATAAAATGCAAATCTTCAGAAGATTTAAAAAAATGGAATCAACGGAATAACAAAAACTTTAACAGCAAAAAGGAATGGTTACTCTTGATTTAGCGGACTTAAAAACTGTATTTCAAAAACCTCAAAAATCTTTCGTAATTTTTTTGAAAAAGGAAATTTAGAAACTTTTGATGATTTCTTGCAAAACCTAAAACTAAAGCTGGAAACTTTTGATAAAAAAATAAAACTTATAAAAATATTTTTTTGAATATAACAGCAGGAAAAAAATATCGAATTGACTCAGATAAAAGATATTGCTAAAATAATGACTAATATTCTTAATGAGCGGGCATTTCTTTGGGGACTGCAAATATATCCAGAAAAATGAAAAATTTCATAAATATTATTGCTTACATTGTGGAAGATTCAGTTAAATAAATAAATTAATTAATATTATAGAAAGAAGGGATTTAAAATGGAAAGAAACAATATTTTTAATTTTGCAACGTCAGAGCTGTCACAGGATGCTTTTTATATGTTGGTTATGTAACTGGGCAAATTTTGATGATAATAGTTTATCAGAAGATGAAAAATTAAAATCACTTGCAACTGAATTTATTGAAAAATGTTAGGGTGAAAAAGCTCGAAGATAGGAAAGTGAATATAAAAAGACAATATCAGAAAATAGACGTACTATTGGAAATTCAGAATAAAACAGAATTTATAACTAAAGGGAATAATATAAATCCAATAGTAGACATGTATGTAATAATAGAAGATAAAGTGGGAACAGGTTTACATAGCAATCAGATTGAGAGATATAGAGAATTAATATCTGAAAAATGAAAAAGATAATGGAAGTAGGGCTAAAATAAAAAGTAGTTTATTATAAAATATACGATGAAGATAATACGGAAAGATTAAAAAGAGAATGGTGTGAATGTAATATTAGGAAGAGAAAACATCCTAGAATTATTAAAAAGAATACAAGGATAAGATTAATAATTCAATATTTGAAAATTATCATAATTATTTGAGCAATATAGAAACAGATGTAAATTCATATGAAAAAGAACTTGGAAGACTGGAATTCAAACTGTTATATCGGATTTTTAAAGAATTAAAAAAACGAAAAATTTATTAGAACATGCTATTGGAAGACAAAAAGATTGTAGTTGAGGGTTATGTGAATAACTCATCAGGTGGATTTATGGGAATGTGGTGGTTTCCTTTAAGTGAAGAAAAAAATTAATAAATTAACAGAAACTTCTGATGAAGATATTTATTTACAAATAGAACAATATAATCAGAAAAAAATATAATTGCAATAAAATATTCAGTTCCTAAAAAAATAAAAATAATAAAGAACTTTCAAAAGAAGATTTCGAAAAGAAAGTAACAATTGCTTCCGAAAAACGTAAGGAACTTTTTCTAAATTAAAAATAAATTAGAAAAATGAGTCGAAAGATATACTAAAATGCGAAAAATAAACCAGAAAATATAAAAAAATTCGAAAATATACTAAAAATGAAAAGTTTCAGAAAAAAATATTTTTAGAGCAGGTCAGTATATGACAGTAGGATATTTAGAATTTGAAAATATTGATGATTGTAAAGATAAAAATAAAAATCCTTCAATATGCTTTTAAATCTTTTTGTTAAAAGGTGTGTAAAACTTTTGTGTAAATTAGAATAGAAAAAGTATAGAATTTACGATACTTTTTATATTAGTTTACACAAAATTCTGGACACACCCGTATAACCTTTAGTGAATGGACTTTATCTATCGTTTAAATGGAGTTTAGTATAAAATTTATCTTAAAAATTGAAAATATAAAAAAACTCATATGGTTTTTTACTTTATATTCGTGTACTACATTCAAAATATCTTCTTTTTTTGTCATGAAACATATCTATATCAAGTCCTTCATTTTTTATCAATTAAAAAAATATTCATTTTTTTCTTACAACTAGTAAAATCATCGTTCCCTGGTCTATAAAATGTTGCTCCTGAATCAGAACTGACTCTTCCATAGTAGTATTTTTCCTTTTTTTCCCTATTTCTAATATTGAACAACCATAATCACTTTCTAAATTATAATCTCTATTTTTTTCCAATCACGAGAAAATTTATCCCAATAAAAATTCTTTTGGGGACAAAATAATTGTTTATTAAAATTTTTTTAATGGTAATAAGATTAAAAATTATTAAAATGACTTTTTATTATTTTTTTGAATACATTTCAAATCACCTATCTTTTTTTAAATTATCCTCTACTTCTTTTTTGATTTCATCTAAAGATTTCATAGTTTTTCTTATTCTTATTGTTTTTATTCGTGTTTCCATTCCAAATGGCTTTCCACCAGCAAGTTCCTTTCTTGGATTTTTGTGATCCTGAAGCAAAAATATTACCTACATCATCAAAAAGTATCTCTGTATTGTATCAATACTAAAATATTAACATCATATCCATTTTTTTAATTTTTTTATTTCCCTGAATAACCGCATATGCCCTAAAGCTGTAAATTCTTTATTTGATAAAGTGAAATCTACTATCTTTTTGAATCTTTTCCTTTTTTTCATAATTTTGTTTAAAAATTACTTTTTATTTAAAGAAGTTTTCCAAAAAGTTTATAATATTATTTACAATACAAAATGTTTCTATTAAATGATACACGTGTTATTAAAGCAGTTTTGGAGATGAGATATTTACAATACAAAATGTTTCTATTAAATTTCTGTGATAGTTGCTGAAATGTACACTCCATCCTTTATTTACAATACAAAATGTTTCTATTAAATTGGTATGGTCAAGTTAAATTTTTATAGTGATGTATTATTTACAATACAAAAATGTTTCTATTAAATCTTATGAAGTAGACCAATTAAAAATGTTAGATTTAAATTTACAATACAAAATGTTTCTATTAAATCTTATCTTCCCTAAACTGCTTGAATAGTATACCATTTTTTTCCTCATTTTTTGTCGATACCAATTTTTCTCATATTTTTTTATCTGAAATTTCTTTTTATTTTTTTATATAATAGTCAAAAAAATCCAATAAAAATCAATATTACAAAAATCTGTCGATATCTTAGTTTTTAGTATTATTCCAGATCGACAGATTTTATTTAGTATAATTATTGTTATAAAGAAAAAAAGTAAATAAGAGAAAAAAATAAAATGAATATCTAAAAATGTAAAAATTTACGAATAATAAACTCAAAAACTTTTTCATCCCATCAATTAAAAGTTCACTAGTTAAACTAATAATTTCATCAAGAGAGAGATCCATCAGTTATCCATTATTTGTACATTGAGAGAGTTGTTGATTGGACAAATGCAATGAGAAGATTATATCTGTATTACTCTATTTTTTTCGCATATGCCCGATTTTTCCCTATGTTGCAGACATCACATTATTTATCATTCGTTGTCTTGTATATAAATATTTTTTTATTACTTGTTATTTTTCTCATAGGCTTCCTCATATTTTTCAGAAAACAGGAAAAATTCTCTGGTTATTTTATCAAAATCTTCAGGAATACGGTACTTTGAAATTTGTTCAATGTATTCATGGAAGTTTTTTCCTGATATTCCAAAAAGAAGGTCATCAAGCGAAGAATTTAAAAAAATTGACAAAAAAATTCCTATTTGCAAAATCAGTTATCTCAATTTTTGAAAGAAAAGAAACTGGATTAGGTAAAGAAAGTATGCGTTTTAGTTATAGTGAATTTGCAAAATTGATATTAGACTTCAGAGGAAAAAAATTGATAAAAATAAGTTCAAGAAAATTAAAAGTACAACTGTAATTAAAAATGACATATAAAAAAATTAGGAGGAAATATTATGAAATACGTAACTTTAAACAATGGAGTAAAAATGCCTATATTGGGATTTGGAGTATTTCAAATTGATGATATGAAAGAATGTGAGGAAGCGGTCTATAATGCGTTAAAAGCAGGATATAGATTAATTGATACAGCTGCGTCCTACAGAAACGAAGAAGCTGTGGGAAGAGCTATAAAAAGAAGCGGTATACCTAGAGAAGAAATTTTTGTTACAACAAAATTATGGGTAAGTGATGCAAATTATGAAAAGGCAAAATTGGCATTTGAAACTTCCTTAAAAAAATTGGATTTGGAATATATTGATTTATATCTGATACATCAGCCATTTAATGATGTATATGGAGCTTGGAGAGCGATGACAGAGCTGTATAAGGAAGGGAAAATAAAAGCAATTGGTGTAAGTAATTTCTATCCTGACAGACTGGTTGATTTTATTATGAATAATGAAGTAGTGCCAGCTGTAAATCAGGTGGAAACACATCCTTTCAATCAGCAGGTTAAAAGCAAATGAAATAATGAAGGAATATGGGGTTCAAATAGAATCATGGGGACCTTTTGCAGAAGGGAAAAATGGAATATTTACAAATGAAATTTTGTCTGAAATTGGTAAAAAATACAATAAATCTGTGGCTCAGGTAATTTTAAGATGGCTAATTCAAAAGAGATGTAGTTGTAATACCAAAAATCAGTCAAAAAAAGAAAGAATTGAAGAAAAATTTTTAATGTATTTGATTTTTGAATTGAACAGTGAGGATATGGGAAAAATATCTGAACTTGATAAAAAGGAAAGTCTATTCTTAAATCATGATGATGTGGAAATAGTAAAATGGCTTAATGGAAGGAAATAATAAAAATACGAGGGAGATTTCTTCCTCTTATTTTTTTAAGAATCTTTACTAAAACTATCAAAAAGTTTCTCAATTTCATTTTTATATTTTTTTCTTACAAATACAGTAAAATGTCATTTTTGCTTCTTTATCAATAATCGGAATTGAAATATTATTTTTTTAAAATTATCTTCACGTTCAAGTGTGAAATTTGAACGGAAATGCAGTAAATTTTGCATTTCAGCTAATTCCTGATAAATAATCCTGTCACTTTGGATAAGGAAGTTCATATTAGGCATTTTTTTCTAAAACTACATCCTTCCATATTCCTATTGGATTGAATAAGAGCATTCTGTCATCTGTAATATCTGAAAAATGTATTTCCTTTTTTTTAGCCAGCGGATGCTGCAAAGGAACTGATAAAAATAATTGTTCAGTTTTGTATTTTATGCAGAAAAATTCAGAATTATCAATAGGTTCAGAAAGTATGATCATCTGATAAATGTCATTTTTAAGTTTTTCAAATAGCTGAAGATTATTTTCTATTTTTATGAAGAATATATTTTTCAGGATAAAATCTTCCAAATAATGAAATCATATCCCACAATGGAGCTGGAGCACATGAACCAATTGAAAAATTATTTAGAACCTGATTATTTTTTTATTAACTTTTTTTCTTCCATTTTCATCTACAAGATTCAATATTTTTTTCTGCGTACTGGATAACAGTTTTTCCATTTTGATTTAATTCCATCTTATTTTTCCTGTCAAAAAGTTCAACCCCTAAAGTTTTTTTCCAGCTTTTGTATCGAACGGGAAAGTGCAGGCTGTGAAATATACAATTCTTCAGCAGCTTTTTGATAATGTTCCATATGTTGCAAACGCAATAAGCTGTTTAAGTTGTTCCAATTCTATCATATTAATCACCTCATATAATTTTTTTATTTCTAGTATGCATTTTTAATTATAGCACATTTTCTAAACGGTATTGTACTTTTATCTTAAATTTTAGTATTATAACTATATGAAGATAAGAAAATGAAGGAGATTATATATGAAAAATTTAATATTATTAATGGCAATAGGGATATTATCAGCAACTGCAAGTTTTGGATTTCAGAAGCCTGTAACAATTAAAGAACAGGGAAGTTTTATGGCAGGAGGAACAGTTGTAACATCACCAGGAGAATATAAAGATTCAGAGCCTACAAATTATGATGGAGAAACTTTACATGGAGATCATGCCTATGTATTTTTATCAAAAGCCAGTAAAAGCAAAAAGAATAGTATTGTATTTTTTTACATGGATATGGACAATCAGGTAAAAAGTTGGGAAACTACACCTGATGGCAGAGATGGATTTCAAAATATTTTTTTAGAAAAAGGTTATAACACTTATATAGTAGATCAACCAAGAAGAGGAAGAGCTGGACAATCAACCGTAGCTAGAAATTTAACTGCTAGACCTGATGACCAACTTTGGTATAACAATTTTCGTATAGGGCAATACCAAAATATATATGACAATGTTTCAGTCCCTAGAGATAAGGAATCTCGAGAACAGTTTTTAGACAAATGACTCCTGATACTGGAGATTTTGACCAAAAAAAGTTATAAGTGATGCGATGGTAAAAGTTTTTGAAAAATCAGGAAATGGAGTTTTGGTAACTCACTCTGCCGGTGGAGGACCAGGATGGGATACTGCGATAAAAATCTGACAAAGTCAAAGGAGTAATTGCACTTGAACCAGGAACATTTCCATTTCCAAAAGGGAAATTACCTAAAGTAGAAAAAAACTACAAGTCCATTTCCTGCTAGTGGATACGAAGTATCAGATGAAGAATTTAAAAAAATTAACAAAAAGTACCGATAGTTGTATATTTTGGAGATAATATTCCAACTGAAATAACAGATAACTGGGGACTTGATAACTGGAGAATAAGAGTAAACTTAGCAAGAAAAATGGGAAAAAAATTGATGAATGAAGCAGGTGGAGATGTAAAAAGTTGTAATGCTACCTGATATAGGAATAAAAAGGAAGTACACACTTTATGATGGCAGATTTAAATAATAGAGAAGTAGCAAATGCTATGGAAAAAAATGGATGAAAAGAAAAAGGATTAGCAAAAATAAAAAAATAGCAGAGTAATAAAAGCACATGAAAATCTTGATAAAGTTCATGTGGAATTAAAAAAATGCTAAAAATAAATAATTTTGACTCTTAAAATAAAATTTGGAAGGAAAAGAATGAAAAATAAAAAATATATCTTAACTTTCACAATCTTTTTACTGGGAGGAAATTTAATTATGGCAAATTCAGTAAATAATCTAAGTATTACTAAAAAAAGAAAAATTTAAAAATATATTAAGGCAGATCCAAAAATATTTTTCAGGAGAAGCAGAGTTTGCAATCTTACCACAAATTGATATATCTAAGGATAGTGTTGCAATAGTAGATTTTTGAAGTTGGAGTAGTTAACAATTGGCATTCACATTCAAAAAGGGCAATATTTATATATAACTGAGGGAGAAGGTAGAGTTCAAGAATGGGGTAAGGAAATTCAATATGTAAAGAAAGGTGATGTTGTATGGATACCAGCAGATGTAAAAACATTGGCATGGAGCTGGGGAAACAACTTCAATGTCCCACTTAGTAATAACACCTGATACTGAAAATAATACAACTACTTGGTTTGAAAAAGTTGAATTAAATGAAAAACCAACAGAAGAAAGATTGAAAAATTTCTATTGAGAAACATAAACAAAATACTTCTTTGACAGAAAAAAACAACTAGCTATTGTTTCAATAGCAGCTAATACGGCAAAAAGGAGATTTAAATAAATTAAAAGTAGCTTTGAATAAGGGATTAGATAAAGGTTTAACTATTAATGAAATAAGAGAAATTTTTAAATCATCAATATGCTTATATAGGTTTTCCAAGAGCACTAAATGGAATGCTCACTTTAAATAAAGTGTTAGAAGAAAGAAAAAGTTAATGGTAAAAAAAGATATTGAAGGAAAGTTCCTACAAATAAGAGGGATATAAATTACTATGAATATGGAACAGAAACTTTAAGTATTTTTATCTCAAAGAGATAGCAGTGGATTATTACAAAATTTTGATGGAGTTGACTATGCTTTAAAGGCACATTTATTTGGTTATTTATTTAGTAGAGATAATTTAAAAATATGTAAATAGAGAATTAACAACAGTTTCAACCATTTCCACAATATCAGGTGGAGAGGCACAATTAGCTTCACATGTTAATTTAATAAGTAATCTAGGAATTAAAAAAAAGTGATTTAGAAAAAGTTGTAAATATTTTTAAATAAAGAAGTTGATAGTGATTCATCTAATAGATTAAAAAGGAGTTGTTGAAAAATGAAAAAAATGCTATTAGTAGCTTTATTTTTTTATTACAAATTGGAACTGGAAATTTATTATTTTTCTGAAAACAAAATGAAAATAAAAAAATGTAGTTAAAAATTGAAAATACTGTAAATCAAAAATACTAATACAATAACTACAACAGAAAGTGGAAAAAAATACAAGGATTTATTCAAGATGAAATATATACTTACTTAGGTGTACCTTATGCAAGAGCTGAAAGATTTATGGCACCTAAAAAAAGTAGAAAAATGGAATGGTATTAAACAAACTGTAACTTTTGGAACATATTTTTCACAAGGTGAGAGTATGGTTTCAAGTGGAGGTTGGTTTGCAGGACCTAAATTAGAGATGAGTGAAAATTCTCATAACTTAAATATATGGACTCCTGGTATAAAAAGATGGAAAGAAAAAGACCAGTAATGGTATGGTTACATGGTGGAGGTTTTAGAAGCGGTTCATCTGCTGAAAATTATATTTTTGATGGAAAAAAATTTAAGTAAAAAAAGGAGATGTAGTAGTAGTTTCTGTAAATCATAGATTAAATTCACTAGGTTTCTTAGATTTATCAGCTTATGGAGAAAAAAATATAAAAATTCTGCCAATGCTGGAATTATGGATTTAGTTGCTTCTCTTGAATGGATAAGAGATAACATAGAAGAATTTGGAGGAGATCCTAATAATGTAACTATATTTGGAGAGTCAGGAGGAGGAGCAAAAGTTTTAACTCTTATGGCTACACCAGCAGCAAAAAGGTTTATTTCATAAAGCAATATCTGAAAGTGGTGCAGTGGAAGAAATGGGTATGACACTTTTACCTGAAAAACAACTAGAAGAGTTGCAGAATTAACTCTTGAAAATTTAGGATTAAATGCAAAAAAATGTAGATGAAATTCAAAAAAATACCTTATGAAAAAGTTATGGAAGCAACAGAAAAAGCCTTAGCAAAAAAACAGCTGAGGAACAAGGTTATAAAAAAATGTTTTAACTGGACAACCAGGACTTGATTGGGCACCTAAATTAGATAGCTATATTCCAGTAGAACCTGTAGGAGAAAAATATTCAGAACAATCAAGAGATATTCCTTTATTAATAGGTACTAACTTAACAGAATGGGAAACAATGCCATTTGTATTATCAAATAATAAAGTTGAAAATAAAAAAATACTTTTTACTAATGCAGAAATAAAAAGAAAAATGCAAGAAAAAAATATGGTGATAGAGCAGAAGCAATAGCGAAAGAATTTAAAAAGGCTTATCCAGAAAGAAAAAGCAGTAGATGCACTTTATGTTGATGCTTTATTAAGAAAAACAAACATTGAAAAACAACAAGATTAAAAGCAGAGCAAAATGGAGCTCCTGTATATAGTTATATTTTTTGCTTGGGATAATCCTATGATTGATGGTATGGCAATGTCTTTTCATACAGCAGAAATTCCATTTGTATTTAATAATATAGATAAAGTTGAAGGAACTTTAAAAGGTAGAGGAAAGGATGCCTATAAATTAGCAGGAAAAAAATTAGTCAAGTTTGGATAAATTTTTGCAAGGACAGGGAATCCTAATGCAGAAGGTTTACCAAAATGGTTACCATATAATACTAAAAAAATGGAGCAGTTATGATTTTTTTGATGATAAGTCAGAAGTTAAATATAAACATGATGAGGAGTTAATGAAATTATTAGCACCTGACTATAATTTCTAAAATATTATGAGAAGACTGAATATATTAATTTTTAATTATTATTAACTTTTTCTATAAAAAAAGTATAGAAGCAAGTGTTGGAGGAGAAAAAAATGTTAAAAAAAGAATACTTAAATAAAGATAGTACAATAAAAGAACTTTTAACTTATCCAAGTATAAAAGAGTTTTTCAAAAATTTATTTTACCTCTTGAACATGGTTACAATCCAAACTCAAAATTAAAAAGATATAGCTTATTTATTACCATATCATAATAATATAAATACTGATACAACTTTAAAGAGTATTAATTATATAATTGATAGAAGTGAAAAAGGGTAAGAGATATTCTATAAAAATTTATACCGATAAAGAAATAAAAGAAGATAAGAGCAAAAGCAAATACAGGAATATTTTTTTCTTTAAAAGGAAATAAAAATGCACCTTTTGCTATAATCAATGCGGGTGGAGGATTTTTCCTATGTTGGTTCTATACATGAGGGTTTTTCCTTATGCAATAGAATTAAATAAAAGAGGTTATAATGCTTTTTGTTTTTACAATATAGAGTTGAAGATGGTTATAGGGCAACTCAGGACCTAGCAAGAGCAATATCATATATAATTGAAAAATAAAGATTTATTTGAAGTTGATATAAATAATTACTCTTTATGGGGAAGTTCAGCAGGAGCTAGGATGGTTGCAGCAATTGGCTCAAGAGGTTTAGTTTCTTTTGGAGAAAAATTATACTAAACCCAATACAATAGTTATGCTTTTACACAGGATTAGCTAGTTTTACACTAAATGATCCTCCTACATTTATGGCAGTTGGTGACAGAGATAGAATTGCTAATCCAAGAGTTGTTGAAAATAGATTTAATGAAATGAAAAAAAGCAGGCTTAAAAGTAGAATTTCATAAATATAAAAATGTAGAGCATGGCTTTTGGATTAGGCATTGGAACTTCAGCAGAAAAATTGGATAGATAGTGCTATAAAATTTTGGGAAAAGCAAAAGTGTAAAAATATGAAAAGTGACTAACTTATGGTTGAGGGTATGGCAATGTCTTTCCACACAGCAGAAATTCCATTTGCATTTAATAATATAGATAAAGTTGAAGGAACTTTAAAAAGGTAGAGGAAAGGATGCCTATAAATTAGCAGGAAAAAAATTAGTCAAGTTTGGATAAATTTTTGCAAGAACAGGGAATCCTAATGCAGAAGGTTTACCAAAATGGGAACCATATAATCGTAAAAATGGGACAGTTATGATTTTTTTAACGATAAGTCAGAAATAAAACATAAACATGATTAAGAGTTAATGAGATTATTAGCACCTGGCTATAATTTCTAAAAATTATTATCAATTATGACATTTTTTTAATAGGAGGTATGGCAATGGCAAATTATAGAAATAATCCTTTTACATTTGTATATGATGGAGCGATTACAAAAAAATGAAAAAGGAAAGGTAAATGTAGAAAAAGTAAGTTATAAAATTAATGGAATTGATATTGCAGCTAATGTATACAAACCTGCAAATTATACTCCAAATGGTAAATTTCCAGCAATAGTGGTAGCACACCCAAATGGTGGAGTTAAAGAACAAGTTGCAGGGTTATATGCACAAAAAAATTAGCAGAACAAGGATATGTTACAATAGCTTTTGATGCTGCTTATCAAGGAGCAAGTGGAGGAAAACCTCGTTATGTAGATAAACCTGCAAATCGTATGGAAGATATAAGAGCTGCAGCTGATTTCATAACTCAATATTCTGGTGTAGATAAAAAAATAGATTAGGTTTATTAGGAATTTGTGGTGGAGGTGGCTACTCAATAAAAAGTAGCACAAACAGATAAGAGATTTAAAAACTGTAGCGACTGTAAGTATGTTTAATACAGGCGATGTTAGACGTAATGGATATAATCGTACACAAATGGATACTATACAAACTCGTTTAAAAAGATGCTTCAGATGCAAGAGCACAAGAAGCAGCAGGTGGAGAAGTTAGATACACACCAGCTTTTTGCAGATGGAATGACAAAAGAAGAAATAGCAGCATTACCATTTGAACTATATAGAGAAGGTTATGAATATTATGGAATAACTCATAAACATCCAAATTCTCAAACTAATAATACAGTTAGTAGCTTATTAGATTTAATGTCTTTTTGATGTTAACACTAATGTAGATTTGATAAATCAACCATTATTAATGATAGCTGGAGATAAGGCTGATAGTTTATATATGACAGAAGAAGTTTTTTAAAAATGCAACTGGAACAAATAATAAAGAATTATTTTTTTAGTAAAAGGTGCAACTCATATTCAAACTTACTGGAAGCCTGAGTTTGTGAAAAAAATTAGTGGAAAATTGACACAGTTTTATAATAAAAATTTATAAAACAAAGAATATAGAGTATATTTAAAAAAATAAAAACAGGAGGCAAAAAAATGAAAAAAATTTTGTAAATAGAAATAGATTTTGTAAAAGTAATTTTAAATATGGCGGTATTATTTGGATTTATTGCATGTGGAAATAATTCTTCAGCAGTAAATAACCAAAAATTCAAGAAAAAAACGGAAATGCAAAAAAGGGAACGAAAAAGTCTTAGTTGTATATTATTCACAGACAGGTACAACTGAAGGAGTTGCTAAAATTATTGCGAGAGAAACGAATGCAGATTTGGTTAAATTGGAAGTAAAAAAACGAGTATACAAGTGATGATTTGAATTGGACTGATAAAAATAGTAGAGTTAACAGAGAACATGATAACCCAAATAGTAGAAATGTAGAATTGAAAAATGCGGTTATTCCTGATTTTTCTTCATATGATACCGTATTTATCGGGTATCCGATTTGGTGGAGAGAGGCTTCCTGGGTTCTGGATGATTTTTGTTAAGAAAAAAATGATTTTTACTGGAAAAAAACTGTAATTCCGTTTGGTACATCAATGTCAACAGGAGATGGGACTAGCGGAAACAGATTGAAAAAAATTGACAAAAAAACAGGAAACTGGATTGATGGACAAAGATTTTCCAGCAGTTATAATGAATCTGAGGTTGTAGATTGGGTAAAAAGCTTTAAAATACTGAATAGAAACTGTAGATACAGAGTGATTTGAAGAAGTTTCAGATAAAGAATATGAAAAACTGAAAAATTGAAATTCCTACTGATTTATGATACAATTGTATTATTATTATAAAATCATGGAATGGAGTTTAACTATGAATAAAGAAAGATTGGCAGCTTTTATGGATGCCATACTTGCAATTATTATGACAATTCTTATATTAGAACTGAAGAAACCTGAAGCGGCAACTATAAAAAGCCCTTTTGGAATCTGAGAGTAGAGGGTGTGTAAAAATTTTTGTGTAAACCTCTAAATAATATATGGTAAAATAACTATATAATATTTGGAGGTTTTTGTTATGGCTAAAAAGAAAATTGACAACGAAAATTTTTTAAAAACACTGATTGAGGATTACAATATTAAAGATACTAATGATATTAAGGATATGCTTAAGGATTTACTTTCGGGTACTATTCAAACTATGCTTGAAGCTGAAATTGAGCATGAACTGGGGTATGCTAAACATTCTATGAAAGATAAGACTACTTATAATGCTAGAAATGGACATTCCAAGAAAACTGTTAGAAGTGAGTACGGCAATATTGACTTAGATATTCCTAGAGATAGAAATGCTGAGTTTGAACCTCAAATCATCCCTAAATATCAAAGAGAAATTACTGGTATTGAAGGGCAGATTCTTTCTCTTTATGCTAAAGGAATGAGCAACAGAGATATCGAGGATCATCTCAATAATCTTTATGGAATTGATGTTTCGCCATCTATGATCAGTAAAATTACAGATAAAATTATACCTGAAATTAGGGAATGGCAGTCTAGACAGCTTGAGGATGTATATCCAATAGTTTTTATGGACGCTATCCATTACAGTGTAAGAAAAGATGGAGTTGTTGTTAAAAAGGCGGTATATTTAGCTATAGGAATAGATAAGGAAGGAAGAAAAGGAGGTTTTAGGATTTTTGGATAGGAGAAAATGAATCAAGCAAGTACTGGTTAAATGTTTTAAATGAATTGAAAAACAGAGGAGTTCAGGATATACTAATTATGTCTGTTGACAATTTAAAAGGGTTCAGCGAAGCAATATCTTCAGTGTTTCCAAAGACAGAAATTCAAAAATGTGTGGTTCATCAAATTAGAAACAGCATAAGATATATATCTTACAAAGATACAAGGGAATTTACATCAGACTTAAAAAGAAATGTATAATGCACCAACACTGGAACAGGCAGAGTTTAAAACTGGATGAATTAGAAGAAAAATGGGGTAAAAAGTATATGGCAGTAATTAATTCCTGGAGAAGTAACTGGAATGAGTTGACAACATACTTTTAAATATGATACAAAAGATAAGAAAGCTGATATATACGACAAAACCCTATAGAAAGCTTAAACAGACAATTAAGAAAGTATACGAAGACAAAAATCAGTTTATCCAACAGATGAAGCATTAATGAAATCAGTATACCTAAGCTTTAAAGGAAGCAACAAAGAAATGGACTGGAAGAATACCAGGCTGGGGAGAAATATATTCACAGTTAAATATTTATTTTTGAAGGAAGAATTTAAAAACAGGATGATAAAACTACCATCCTGTACCATATATTATATTTTGAGTTTACACAAAATTTTGGACACTCTCGATTTATAGTATTGTGTCAAAGAATAATGGCTTAAGATTGAAACATCAAAAAAAGAAGAAACAATAGGATATTTGGAAAAAGTTTATTAAGGAGTACAAAGAAAAATGTAAAAAAATAAAGGAAGATAAAAAGTGAAAAAGATAGATTAATAGAGATACTTGATTTTTTATGATAGAAAGAGGTTCAAATGTTGCAAGTTTATTAAAGGATACTATTGGATAGATTATTAATGATAAGCACAGGTTTATATACAAACTGACAGAAACAAGTATGGTAGTTATCGCCTGTGCAAATCATTATAAATAATATTGATTTTTATATTAAAATAGAGATATCGCTTACTATGAGGAGGCTAACTATGGGAGAAAAAAATAGAAAAAGAATTAAAATGGGCTGTGCTGGGAACTGGCATAATTGCAAAATGAGATGGCACAGGCACTTGAAAAAAATGAGGAAAAAAACTTTATGCAGTAGCAAACAGGACACATAGCAAGGCTGTGGAATTTGCAGAGAAATACGGAGTTCAAAAAAAGTTTATGATAAAATAGAAGATATGTTTACAGATGAGAAAAACTGATATAATCTACATTACAACACCCCATAATACGCATATAAAGTTTATGATTGAAGCACTTAAAAAAATGGGAAGCATGTATTATGTGAAAAATCAATTACATTAAATAGCGAAGAACTTGAAGAAGCAGTAAAAATTGCAAAGGAAAAAAATCTTATTCTTGGAGAAGCAATGACAATTTTTAATATGCCACTTTATACTAAACTTTTAGAAATTATAAACTCAGGTAAACTGGGGGATGTGAAAATGATACAGGTTAATTTTGGAAGTTACAAGGAATATGATATGAATAACAGATTTTTTTCAACAGGAATCTGGCAGGAGGGGCATTGCTTGATATAGGAGTTTATGCTATTTCTATCACAAGGCTGTTTATGACTTCAAAAACCAGACAATGTACTTTCACAGGCGAGTATGCACCAACTGGAGTAGATGAACAGGCAAGTATAATTATGATGAATAAGGAACAGCAAATGTCAACAATAGCACTTACACTTCATTCAAAAACAGCCAAAAAGAGTTGTAATTGCATGTGAGAAAGCATATATTGAAATTACTGAATACCCAAGGGCTGATAAGGCTAAAAATAGTTTATACTGAAACTGAGTGAGTTGAAGAAATTACAGCAGGAATGACATCAAATGCACTTCAGTATGAACTTCAGAATATGGAAGAGTCTGTAAAAACAGGAATTAACAAAAATGAAACTGGAATATACGATAGATGTTATGGATATTATGACAAAATTACGTAAGGAATGGGGAATGACTTATCCTGAAGAAGAATAAGAATAGTGAATGAAAATATTCATGAAAATGATTCACACGCAAGGGAAATAAATGAAGAAATAAAAGAATATAAAACCAAGTTTTATAGAAAATAGATTATAAGTTTGAAGGTATGAGTAAAAAGTGAAATATTAAAAAGGGCATTTTTTTGCATTTAAGTAAATGTAATATTTGCCCTTTTTGGTTATTATTGTTCTAGAATCCCCTTTGTCCCTATCTTTGAAAAATATCTAATTTTTTTAATAAGTTTCATCCTTTTTTTGGAATTTTTCATTTCCCCTTTCAAAACAATCACAGATACAACAAAAAGCTATGAAATCTGCTATTGGGAATGCGAACATAATTCCATCAATACCCATAAAATATGGTAAAATTATTAGTAATGGTAAAAGTGATATAATTTGTCTTACAAGTGACAAAAAGCTCCTTTTGAGTACTTCCAATTGATGTTAAAAAAACATTGTAATAGCACCTTGAATACCATTTAGGAATATAAAGAATAAAAAAATACTCGCATATATTTTTGTTCCGTATTGAAAGTAGAGTTTGCTTCCGTTACCGAAGACAGAAATTATTTGAACAGGGAAAAGTTCAGCGATTGCAAAATGCTACTAAAGAAATAATAAAAAGCCACTTTTTAGAGATAATTTTTAAAATTTCTCGAACCCTTGCAAAATTTTTTGCTCCATAATTAAATCCAGCAATAGGCTGAGCTCCTTGCGTTAATCCCAATAAAATCGCTATAAATATGACATTTATTTTCATAACAATTCCAGCAACGGCAATAGGAATTTCACTTCCATAAATAGATTTCGCACCATAAATTTTCAATAAATTATTTGTCACAATTTGAACAATTAGTGCAGAACATTGGAAAATCAAAGGCGATGTTCCCAACATAAACAAAATCCAAAATTTTCGTATTTTTTTATCTTAAAAATCCTTCAATTCAAATTTTACACTTTTAAATCTAAAAAAATATAATCCTAGCATAATTGCTGAGATAAATTGCCCAATTACAGTCGCCCAAGCAGCACCGTCCATTCCCATATTAAATCCAAACATAAACAGCGGATCAAGAATCGTATTTGTAATAGCTCCAATAACTATTGCAAGCATTGAATAAAAAAAGAATTTCCATCAGCTCTAACCATAGGATTTGCTCCTATCGAGAATAATAAAAACGGTATTCCCAGAGATGTAATTTGAGTATATTCAATCGCATAATCAAAAATTTGATCAGTAGCTCCAAAGGCCGTCAACATTGGTCTTAAAAAAATATTAATTAATATACACAAAAATAATACCACTTAAAAAGTAACATTGTAGCCGCAGTTCCAGCCACGCTTTTTGCCCTTTTCGGACGCTTCCTTCCCAATTCCAAATTAAAGTTAGTCGCAGCTCCAACTCCAGTCATAAGCCCAATCGCAAGACAAATCGTCGTAAGTGGAAAAGCCACATTTGTAGCCGCATTCCCAAGAAACCCAATTTTTTGTCCAATAAAAATCTGATCCACAACATTGTAAAGAGCATTAACCAAGTTAGCAATGATAGCAGGAACCGCAAGTGAAATCAACAGTTTTCCAACAGGTTCTGTACCAAATTTAGTTTTTCGTTCATTTATTGCTTTCGTTTTTTTCCCATTTTTTTCCTTCCTTTCCAAAAATTTTTTTAAATATGATAAAATTTTTCTTTAATAAAAAAAGAGAAAAATATTTTTTTGTAACAAGAAAAACTGAGAAAAAAATCCCAGTTTTAAGCCATCATATTAGTATGGTAAAAAAATAATATCTTATGAATATTTTTACTACATTTGGTAAAGGTTTTTCAAATTTTTATTTAGTTTAGAACAGAATATTATGGTAGATTTTTAGAATAAAAAGAATTTATTGTAATGTAAACTGACTTTAGAAATAAAAAAATGATATAAAAACATGTAGATTATTTGTCAAAAATATTGTACAATAAGTAGAGGTGATTAGTATGATAGCTACAAATTATTCAAATGTGAGAAATAATTTAAAAAAATATTGTGATAAGGCAACTGATGATTATGAAACAGTCATTATAACAAGAAAAAAATGATAAAAAAATGTGGTACTGATGAGTGAAGAGGAATATAACAATTTGATGGAAAATCTTTATATTATGTCAAATAAGAAATATTATAATGAACTGTTAAAAAAAGTAAAGCGGAAGCGGAAGCGGGAATGTACAAATACATGATATAATTGAGGGTGGAATAATGAATTTAACATGGACAGATATTGCATGGGGGCAATATGAAGAATGGCAGAAACAGGATAAAAAAATAGTCAAAAATAAATGAAATAATAAAAAGACATCAAAAGGAATGGCAATGAAGGAATAGGAAAGCCTGAGCCTTTTAAAGCATGAACTGAGTGGATACTGGAGCAGAAGAATTACAGATAAGCACAGATTTATATATAAACTGACAGAAACAAGTATAGTAGTTATTGCCTGTGCAAATCATTATAAATAATAGGAATTACGAAAAATAAAGGTATGATTAAAAACAGACTTCTTTAAAATTGAGAGAAAATCTTAATTTAAGTGGTCTTTTTGTCTTTTTGAAATTTATATAACAAAAATTTGTAAATATTATTGTGTAGAGTCATTTTTGAAGAAAAAAATTCTATTTAAAGAAAATTTATGAAAAAAATAGTGTATAATATTACTGTATAAAATTTAAAATATAAATTTTTGTTAATATTGAAAAAAATATAGAAAGGGCAAGTTATGAAAAAGATAATTTTAATTTTTGGTAAGTATATTATTTTTTTAGTGAGCTGTAGTGGGAATATTCCTTTCTCGGAGGAGGAAAAAGGAGCTTTAAAAAAAGGCAAAAATGGAAATTGCTGAAATGAAGAAAAATCCGACAATGGCAGAAAAGGAAAGAATTTTGCAAAAAGGGGATAGAAGTTCAGAGAAAATATTTACGAATTGGGGTAGTGTATTTTTAAAAAGTGTGGAAAAGGATATTCCAATAGCAGATTATTATCTAGCAAGAAACTATAGTGCGAGAGGAGAAAATGAAAAAGGCACTCAAATGGGCAAGAAAAGGATCAGACAGAGGAGTAAAGGAAGCAAGTGCATTTGCAGGGCAGATTTATGCTAATCAGAGAGATGAAATGAATGCAAGAAAATATTATATAAAGGCAATGGATCAGGGAGATTATAGGAAGATACCTTGTTTAGAGTGTGGGTATATGGAGAAAGGAAAGAAATTAATAGCGAAGTGGTGGAAGCGTTTAAAAGAAATTTAAATAAAAAAATATTGAGGTAAAAAAATACTTTTGGCTTTTTTTATTATCAGAGGCATGATTGCTTTGATAAAGCTGAAAAACTCTACAAGGAGCTTGTTAATGAAAAATATCCGAATGCAGAAAGACTTTTAGGGAACTTTATATGTCGAAAAAGATTATGGCAAAAGCTGAAGAATGGTTATTAAAAGAATCGGAAAAAAATTATTTTTCACATTCAGAAGACAATGTAAAAACGGATTGAAGAAAAAAAGAGCAAGATTATTACGTCTATTAGCAAAAAGTTTACGAAATGAAAGGAGATTACGGCAAGGCTGAAAAATAACCTTTTTAAAAAGCAAAAGAACTTGCACATAAGGAACTTGCATTAACGAGCTTGGCAGAGCTGTATGAAAAGCAAGGAAAAATATAATCAAGCTATAAAAATAAATGAAGAATTGAAAGAGTTAAAAAAATAGAAATATCGAAAAGTTAAAAATCTAGGAAGAATTAAAGAAGTGAGATTTATTTTTAAAAAGAGAAAAAAAGTAATGAAAAGAAAAAGTAATGAAAGGTTGTATTTTTGTTAAAGGTATTAAAAAAATATTATCGGATGTTTTTTATAAGAAGTAAGAAAAAGCAAAATATTTAATAAAACTGGAATCAAAAAAATAATAAAATTTGTAAACACAAATACTCTTGTTTTTTTACAAAAAAATGTGGTATTCTTATAATATAAAAAAATTAATTTTTATAATAAATACAATTATGTAATTATAGTTGTATGAAATGGAAAGGATGAAAAAGATGAAAAAAATATGATGCAATAATAATTGGATTTGGAAAAAGGTGGAAAAACTTTGCAGGGTTTTTTTGGCTGGGAAAGGTCAGAATGTGGCTTTGGTTGAGAAATCGGATAAGATGTATGGAGGAACTTGTATAAATATTGGATGTATTCCTACGAAAAAAACTTGTTGATAGTACAAAAGTTCTTAAAAATAAAGGGTTAAATGGCATTGAAGAAAAAGAAAGATTTTATGAAGAAAGTATAAATAATAAAAATACACTGATTGGTGCATTGCGTGGAAAAAAATTATGAAAATGCTGGCTACAAAGGAAAAATATTGATATTTATGATGGATTTGGAAGTTTTGCTTCAAAAAAATGTGGTTAATATTGAAAGTAATGGGGAAAATGTTCAGATTGAAGGAGAAAAGATATTTATAAATACAGGTTCAACTACAATAATTCCTGGTATAAAAGGGCTTAAAGAAAGTAATCACGTTTATACAAGCACTTCAATTATGGAATTAAAGGAACTTCCTAAAAAATTGACTATTTTGGGAGCAGGGTACATTGGACTGGAATTTGCTTCGATGTATGCTGATTTTGGGTCAGAAGTTACAGTGATTGATTTGGCAAAAAGACTTATGCCTAGAGAAGATGAAGAAATTGCTGATAGAGCAAAGGCTATATTTGAGGCAAAAGGGATTAAATTTTTACTGGAATCAAAAATTGAGGAAATTATTGATAAAAACGGAAAAGGATATGTGCAAATTTCACAGGGAGCAGACAAGAGCGAGATTGAATCAGACGCGATTCTTGTGGCAATTGGAAGAAAACCTAATACAGAAGGGCTAAATTTAGAAGCGGCAGGAGTAAAAACTGATGAAAAAGGTGCAGTTGTAGTTGATAAAACACTAAAGACAACAGCTGACAACATTTGGGCAATGGGAGATGTGAAAGGCGGACTTCAATTTACGTATATTTCTCTTGATGACTTTAGAATAATAAGGGATAACCTTTACAATGGAGGAAACAGAACGGTAAACGACAGAAATGTAATTCCATACAGCGTATTTGTAAATCCACCATTATCAAGAGTTGGAATGACTGAAAGTGAAGCAATTGCCAAAGGATATGAAGTAAAAATAGGAAGACTTGAAGCAATGGCAATTCCAAAAGCAAAAAAATAGAAGGTGTAACAGATGGACTTCTTAAAGCGGTTGTAGATGCAAAAACAGATGAAATACTGGGATGTACTTTACTATGTAACACTTCCCACGAAATGATAAACATTGTTGCAGCGGCTATGAAAGCTGAACAAAAAAATATACATTCTTAAAAGATATGATATTTACTCATCCGACAATGAGCGAGGCTTTGAATGATTTATTTGGAAGTGTGAAATAAAGAAAATAAAAAAATATTTTAGTTAAAATTTATGAATTTTTTATGAAGCAATTAAAAAAATAATACAAAGAATGGAGAATAAATGGGCGAGTTTTTAATAATTATGGGATTAGTAGTATTTTTATAATCTGTTTAAGATTATTTTTTTAATATTATAAGAATAATTTTTTTAAAGAAAAAGTAAAAAGGTTCTTGAAAATTGATTTAATTTCTGAAATAATTTATTTTTTTAGGATGGATAGATTTGATGAGAAATGCAATTATTTTTAGTACCTAGTCAAATATTTCATTCTGTTTTTTTACTATGTTGCTATTTTTAATATTTTTTTGATAAATAAAAAGAAACAAAAAAATTCATAATTATATTTTTATTTTTCAATAATAACAATTGATATAATAATTGTTTTATTTCTTTTTAAATATGCTAGAATTATATCTTATTACGTTCATTACGGTAATTGTGTATATTTTTTTATAATTGTAATTTTAAGAAAAGATAGAGATAAATTACAAGATTGTGGATATTTAACACTATCTTTACTGGATATTGCAAATATTTTTTTATATCATATATTGCATTTATAGGATATGCTGTTTCGGCATTTTTAAAAAAATAATAGATAATAAATAGAATAATAAATAAAAGATTTCTTCAAATTAAAATCACGGTTATTAAGATTAACTGTGATTTTTTTGTTAGAAAATTTATAAAACATATAAATGGGGAGAAATATTTTGTGAAAATTGTTGATAAATTATAGTCAATACAGTATAATAATATTGTTATATACTTTTTTTGGATTATGAAATTTTTGCAATAGAAAAAGATAAAAAAATAAGCCCAACACTAAAGGCTTAAATATAATTGGATTTTACTTTAATATGTTATAT
>BNJS01003615.1_pt1 | contig 66402 bp, 77 predicted proteins | sample 8540461 | NCBI WGS metagenome assembly BNJS01 (sample SAMD00202454, study PRJDB9452) | human saliva metagenome | isolation source: human saliva | place: Japan
TAGCCAACCTCACCGTCCAGGTAGTACCAGGTGCCGTGTACTGAAGCGAGATTTTTCGCATGGCACCTTCACACGCCCTTCGGCAGTGCTCGGGAACTGAGCGGTAGTACGCTGCAAACTCGACCGTACCCACTGCATCGAAGGACCACCCAGTAAGAGCCCAGGACATCCAGCCGGTACCAGCAGCGTTTCAATCCAACGTTAATCCTTGCGGGGCGCGTGTGGATGCCAGCTTGCCAGCAGGTAGGGAGCATCGTGCAGGGCGAAGGCGGTGAACCGCGAGCGCATCAAAGCCAACGGCATGGGTGCGACCAAGGTTCCGGATGTGGCAAAATCGCCTGTGCGGTACTGCCCGCAGCAGGCACTGTATACCTCGCCACCTGTGCAGGGGCAGCGGGTTTGAGGATCATACAGGGTTGTTTCGCTCATGCACCCCATTCAAAGTGGCTACCCTGATGCGAATGAGCGAGAACCCACCCATCCCGGCGGTCAAACCAGAGGGCGGTTCTGCAATTGTTTCAATATATTGCGGAGGAAACCTGAAGCAGAGTTGGTTAGTTCGCGATAGGCGTGCCGGGTGTCCGCCGTGGAGGGCTTACTCACGTAGGCGCCGCGGTACATCGCGGCCGGTGAGCGTCTGCAACCCCTAGTCTGCCCCTTGCCGAACAGGCTGCGCAGAGTCTGACCCCTAGGAGGTGCGGTAGCGCCTCACGCTTTTGCAGCTCGGGAACCACGAACTCAATGAAGTCCTCGAAGCGAGCCGGGCGAAACGTGGTATGCCAGGTTAATACCGTCCAGTCCGCCTTCATCAATCCAGCGTTCGAGCTCATCGGCCACCCGCTGCGGGTCGCCCACACAACCCCGCCCATGCCGCCATTAGTGCAGTGCTCGGCACATCCTTACGCGTCCATTGCTTATCCTTGGCCCTGCAGGGTGAAGTGGGTGAGGAGGCACCGGAACCGACCCGGTCTTCACATAGCTGAGCACTCGTCCTCGTCGAACTGGGAAGATCCACGCCGGACCAGCCGCCGATAATAGCCTCCGTGAAGACTCCAGTTCACGTACTTGCGGCACCTTTCTTTCGTACTTTGCTTTCGCCTTCTTTCGGTCTCGTCCACAATAATGGAGAGATCGCGAAAACCTGATTTCGTCGCGGCCACGGCCGTCCTTCGGCGCGGTCACGATACGGTCGGTAATATCGCGGGTCAGATCGGGGCGGAGCGCACCGATAAACACAACCCGGCATGCTTGCCCGGAGAACTTCTGCCCGCGGCTGGATGCGCCCGCCTGAAAAATCACGGGTACGCTGGGGGCTGCTCAGCTCAGACCGCGCGCCGCACGCGAGCACTGCCCTTGTGCGAATCGCGTACCTGGCGGGGTCGGCGTGAGCTCTCCCGGCCTTGACGACTGCGCCGTCTTCCCAGGAGCCTTCCCAGAGCTTGTGCAGACGTCCAGGAACCCTTCGGCGAGTTCGTATCGGGTGTCGCCCAATCTGCTCTCAGGCCCTGACATTCGGCGGCGGAAGGCAGGCGCGAGGTCACCACTGAAGCCCACGCGGTCCGTGTTAGTGAGGTGATCGAGATAGCGTACTTGCGTGCGAGCGTATAGGGCTGCCTGTAGGGACGGGAGGTCACGCCGGCCCAGGTGCTCGAGTCACGGCTGCCATTGCGGATTTGCATGAACGGATCGTTCACGAGTACCCGCGCCGCCTCGATAGCGGGCGCAGCGGAGTTCTTGTAAATATCGTAGATGCCTACAACATCGGCTAGGAATACGCCGTCGAAGAGGCCTTTCAAGGATCTCGTGCCAGGTCGGTCCAGTATTTGATGGTGTTGTACCTGGCAGCGCGGGAGCGGGGTGGCGCCAGAGATCGAAGCCTGGTGACCCACAGTACGGGTCGCGTCGAATGCGTTAACTGCGATGCGCTTCTTCTGCTCAGCCATCTACGTATCCTTTCGCGAATGTTAGGGTGTTCCTGCACCCCGCGCGCCGCCCTTTATAGGTGGTGACCCTTCTGGTAGTCCGCCGTAGCAGGTGGCGCATTCGCGCCGTACTTGCTTCGTGTCCCTGAAGCCAGATCATCATCTGGAGCACCCGCTACGGGAGAGGTTGCCCGGCCAGCCAGAGCTTTATACGCCGGGACTCATAATCCTTGATTTTGAGTGTCATATGTGCCGTGGTTGGTGCGATATTATGACGAACTGATTACGATCTGTCGCCCGTAATATTATGCGGCACGCGTACGTCGCCCAGCGGAGCAGCAGTGTTCTTTCGAATGCGACGGCAAATTGGGAGCAATAGCTTTGCAGCGGGAGCGTGTTTCGACCGACTCGTTACCCGTCAGCTTCGGAATACTATCTGGCGCCTCGCACGTTCAGAACAGCGTTAATCAGCGGCTGCAAACTATCGCTCCCGGAAGGACTCTTTAGGAAATGAGGTCCATTTCGCGGGCATCATCCGCAGTGATGGGGCTTTATTTCCACCTTGCGCCTCAGGGACAGGTTCATTACCATCTCAGTCAGAACCTGCAAAGCGCAGGTTTTTCAGGGTCGCTTGTGCCGTCAGCCAGCCTCGTCATTCCGTCACGGTTAAGATCAAGAGCATAGATTCCATGGTCGATTTCGCCACTACCGTTGAGATCGACAGGTCCATCTGCTGGCCTCAGTACTGGCCTCTGGATTGGGCCGATGACATGTACCCACGCGCTTGAGGGACCAAAGCCTTTGCGTTCGTCCAAGGCTCCATTTATGGGTCGGCATATCCTGCCGTGGTATCCGAAATATTTGGTTCCATCCGCCTTGGGCACTACCGGTAAGCTGATAGTTGTAATTCATCACGCTGAAGTACTGTGGTTTTACCTCACCTTTCTCCTCGGCATCACCACCGTGCTGCAGGCCGAGGTTGTGTCCCAGCTCGTGAATAAAAGTACCCACGCGAATATCGCTCATATTACCTTTTATTGTTATTCCAGTGTGTCTTTCCTACAGTCACCATGAAATTAAGACCTCCCAATTGCCCCAATCCTGATGAACCTTCCTCCCCACTTTGTTGTTGCACGTAAGAGTCACCCCAGACCATATAGTGAAAGAGCCCTTCACGATACTGATTAATATGAGAAGCCTTAAACTTGGCCCAGTTCCCACCTCTGTCATCTATATCGTCGCTGAACACTTGCCACTCGACCTGTTGACCCCCTCCCAAGTTGTACTTGGGGCCCCGAGCGGAACCGGCATCTAGGTGCAGGTTAATACCCGTTTTGCCGTCGGGGTTGCTGATATTCAAATCCGCGAAAGACTGCACGATGCGGTCCAGCTCTTCCTCACTAGCAAGCTCACCGGGCATATAATCCATCTCGACAAAAATGTCTTTATGGTTGGGATCCGCGCCCATCTTAGGGAAATCGATCTCTGGTATGCCATCGTTATTGACATCGTACCCGTCTCTTTCCATCCCGTCAGGAATATGATCACCGTCGAGATCATCCGGGTTGGATTCCTGAGCGAGATCCATATTCCGGTTCTGCGCGTGCGCAGGCTGAGCGGGCTTCGCTTCCACCGCAGAAACGGGCAGAGAATTCAGAGGGGCAACAAGCACCAGGCTGACGAATGCCAGCATCAGGCGCACTATAGTACGTAACTTTGCTGAGAGATATTCTTAGCGTCATGTGTTGAGGAGAGGGAATCTTAAATAGAGAGTGAAGTGAGCGATAGTCATCGGTGAGAACCTGCGATGTTGCGGGCTCTCGGATGCGAATACATCTTGGGCGGCGTCACGATGCCGTTTGAGCAAGAAAGTGGTATATGAACGGTTGTGCGGGGTGCCCAGAGCGAAGAGGTGCAGCGAGAGCGTGTCATCTGACTCATTGCGCTCGCCAGCTTCTGAATGTTGAGTGTGTCCTCGCATGCGCTCGGAATAACATCCCCAGCAGCTACACCTCTTCGCCCCCGTTTTGGGAAGAACGCCGAATGATTTAGGGAATAAGGCCCAGGTTGCGGGCGTCATCCGCAGTGACCGGGTTTTCTTCCGCTTCAGGCTGAGCCACAGGACCGCCAGCTCCAGCCTGAGTAGGCGTCATATCAAAGTTGAGCTTCAGATCACTCGAGAGCAGTTAGCTCATTTAGTATCCCATCGCCATTGAGATCTACCGAGACCGGAGAATTGTCAATCAACGCCGTCGATCTGAAATCGATGCGTTGATTTGCGGTTGAGTAACGTCTTTCCATTTTTACCTTTATGTACGTATACGGTACTCGCTCGCTTGGGGCCAAATGCCGTCGCGCTCGTTCAGTGCCCACTCCTTGAGGGCGGCATATCCCGCTGCAGGCATCCGAAGCATCGGGTTCCGTCCGCCTTGGGAATGCCAGTGAGCTGATAGTTGTAATTCATCACGCTGCAGTACTGAGGCTTGCTCGTTGAATCCCGTCGTACCGCCGTGCTTCAGGTTGAGGTCGTACAGCTCGTGATACAAAGTGCCCACGCTGAATATCGCTGTTGGCTCCTTCCATAGGGTTTTCCTCAACGGTCACCATGAAACCAGGAGAGCCTATAGCCCTACTCCTGATGAGATCTCGATTTCCGGTTTCATTATCCACAGTACATCGCCCCCAGATCATGTAGTCGAAACCGCTGTTGTAGCGGGCAGAATCAAAATTACGAGCCCTGATATTTGCCAATTCCCCCAGAAGACTTCATATTGTTGGTGAGCATGGTGCGGAACCTGCTGCCGCCTCCAGTTATACTTTGGCACTCCGGGCAGAACCTGCATCAGGTGAAGATGTAACGCCCGCCCCGCCGTCAGGGTAGTAATATCTATTCGTGGCAAAGACTGCACGATGCGATCCAGCTCTTTCCTCACCGCGTTTCGCCAGGGCATATAGTCCATCTCAACGAATACATCTTTGCGGTAGGAGTTACACCATTTTCTTGTAATCGACTTCAGGTCTCACCATCACCATCAGCATCGTATCCGCTGGATTTTCACACTGTCGGAAAGCCTGTCACCGTCAGTGCACAGGTGAAGTCACCTTAGGGCGACACCCGTACCAGGGCGATCATGGCAACGGTCTCGCCGAGGCGGGCAGGGAATTCAGAGGACGAGAAAACACCTAGGCTGACGAATGCCACGCATCAGGCGCGCTATAGTACGTAGTTTCATGAGAGATATTCCTTGTGTCGTTGTGTTGAGCGAGAGGAAATCTTTCTAGGTGAGTGAGCGGTATTCATGGTAGGGGAACCTATGGTGTCAGATTCCTACATGCGACAATGCGCATCAGTGGCATTGTAGTGCCGTTTGAGCAAGAGAGTGGTATATGAACGAGTTGTGATATGAATAACCGATAGATAAGATTTCACCCGCATCAGCACCGTAAAATTTTATAAATCTGCGACATAAAACAAGTCTTTGGGGAGCGGACCACATCACAGGAATAAGTAGAGGTTTCCGGCAACATAACCCCGTTCCCGCACGCTGGCAGCATCAAGGCTAGGAATAAGACCTGTTCTCGTGCATCATCAGCCGTTATGAGATTAATCTCAATCTCTGGTGAAGGTTCAGGGCTTATCCCACGTCCGTGACTGACGGCCTGGGCCGGGAACCGCATCGTTTTCAGATCGCTGGGTGCACGCAGATAGAACGTGCCGTCTTCCTTAGGAACGCCAGCGAGCTGGTAATCTGCAGTTCATCACGTTGAAGTAATGGGCCTGCCGTTCTCGCCATCATTACCGCCGTGAGACACCAAGGTTTGCCAGAGCATCCACGCGAAAATACACCCGATATAAGTGCGGAATACAGAATATCTTCCGCATCATTTGAGGATGCTCAGATCGGGACGAGTGAGTGTTTTATCGTAAAGATTTCATGTGTGTCTTACATTATTTAGGATTTTTGGGGTATATCCTGTAAAACTACTTTCAATGGCGTGTAATCCGAGCGCCACTTATTCACCCAACCACCCTTAGGAGCTTGTGACCCACGCATCTACGCGGGAGGTCTAACGCGCCGTCGTGTTCTGGCAGGCGCATGGACAACCCCACACAGTGTTCTTCCGCTGTAGTTCCGGCTTATGCGGCTTCGTATGATGACACACGCCCTGACTACGCGGGCATTTTTACTCAGGCGTTCGTCACCCACCAGGAACAAGCCTATGACAACTTCCTGGGGCTAGATTCATTTAGCGGCCCAGTTGCTAACGAGCAGGCCAATGTTCCGGCAGGTTCCAGTGGTCTCTACTCGGCTGGCGGCGGTAAGTTTACCCCCGGCGGCAGCATCGGCAAGGCAAAATGGGTGGCGCTGGTTTCGGTTCCTCAGCACCCAAGGCAACCACTAGACGGTAAGCAGACGGCTACTACTGGGCACCACTACCCCAGCTCGCCGGTGCGCGCTACGTTTAGAGCAACGTTTCGTTTTCCCCACTCTCGTTTGAGAGCCGACGGCAATGAACTCCGCTGGGATAAAACACTGAAGATTTTGCGGCTTCTCTCACCGTTAATCCCACGTCAGAAAACGGCGATAACCCTAAGCTCGTCGCCTTCAACGGTGGTGCTATGTACGGTACCTTCAGCGAGATGACCTCTAACGGTAATGAGCTGATAGGTTACGTTGATATCAAGCTTGAGCAGGATGTTGTAGCTTCCAGCCACAATGGCGGCGGAACCCAGGTTTTGACAACCAGATGCTTGGCCAGCCAGTTCGGTGACACATTTTGAAGATATCCATCTCGAACACTACGGACCGACCACCACCCTGACGATCCTCAACGGTACTCTGCGCTATGAGCCTGAGAACGGTGTCCCCCGCGAAAGGCGATATTGACCTGACCGGTCAGCAGGCTGTGGCATCCATCGATCATGCGTTGGCGAACCTGAGAATCCAGATCCGAGCACCCCAGCACCCCCAGCGACAAGTCACAGTCCAACTCGACGGGATCAACGGGTGACCAGAAAACAAGGATCAAGAGAGCGACTTCACCGTCCGTAACGACATTCAGATCGATCCTAACGACTGGTTATCCGGGCAGAAAAACCCTAACGGAGCCTCGAAAGGCTCAACCAACGCACAAAAACAGAACTAATCGGTAATTTTGGGTGAGTAAACGGCACTCCTACCGGATAAATCCTCTTGACGAGGCGCATCCCGGTGGGAGTGTTTTTCTTGTACTGTTCGCGAGCAGGTGGTTTTTGACCCGAGCAGGTAGGAAAATCCTACCTTGTCGGCAAAATCCTACCTGCTCGCGGTATTGGGGTGTGGTGTGGATGCGTGGGTATGGGTGCAATGTTGCGGAATGTTACGCACCGCCAACACGATCATATTTTCATGGTACGAACCTACACCACTCGATGATACAAGTCAGTGAATAAGCTGATTAGAAACAAGCTCTCGGTAGAGCGAGGAGGACTCCATCAGCTGTTCATGTGTCCCTTGAGTGACAATGCTGCCACGATCCATCACATAGATCTTGTCGGCATTCACCACAGTAGACATACGATGTGCAACCATCACCATAGTTGCCTCTGGTTCAGCATTCTTATTGAGAACAGACACTACCAGCTCTTCACTAATACCATCGAGCTGAGAAGTGAACTCGTCTAATAAGTAGACCTGTGGGTTTTTCAAAATCGTGCGAGCTATGGCCAGCCTCTGTTTTTCGCCTCCAGATAGGGAAGTGGCGGTATCTCCAACGTTAAGGTTCACACCGTGCTCTGAGCGTTCAAGCACTTTTTCCAGTCCTAAGTCTTGAAGAATCCTCTGAGCAGCGATGCCATTGATGTTATTCCCTGAAATATAAATATTTTCCAGAAGAGTACCAAGAATCAAAGGGGACTCTTGCTGCACAAGTCCAATTTTCTCTCGAATGGTAGGAATTGGGATGTTCGAACTTGCAACCCCAGAGTAGAGCAAGTTTCCGTCTGATATTTCATAAAGGCGGGCAATCAACCGCAGAAGCGTGCTTTTTCCTGATCCGGAAGGGCCTACAATAGCGATTTTCTCGCCTGGGGAGATGTTGAGTGTAAGTCCGGAGATGAGATAAGGTGAGGATCCTTCTTCAAGCTCAGACCCATATTTAAAGCTGATGTTCTCAAGAAGTATAGGGCGAATATCGCGGTCTTCGTGATCAACCTCCAGCTGTTCAGGGTATTCGTCTGGAATATTTAGAATCTCTTGGATACGGGTAATACCACCACTGGCTTCCGCGATATTGCTCATGGTGCCAAAAATATATCCAAGCGGCATAATCATCATCACAAGAAACATGACGAAAGAGACTAGATTGCCAACGGTAATTATCCCGCTTGCAACCCTAATCCCACCGACTCCAAGAACCACCAGAAACGTGATCTGCATAGCTACAGCCGATATAGGAGTAATGAGAGCCATAATACGTGCCACACCAATTCCCTTAAGCCAGGCATGATCAACTCTTTGCTTGAGGCGTTTAAACTGATGTCCTGCCGCATTTTCTATTCGTACAAGTGAAGATGCTTCTAATACGCTGGAAACATCCGAGCTTAGATCCCCCACTGCTTTCTGCATTTGGGCACTGGTTTGTTCCACCCTAGACGTCGCCAACGTAACAGAAAGAACCGCCAAAAGAGAAATGACCGCAGAGATCACGAATAAGAGAGGGTCGATAATAAACATCCCAATGACAGCACCCACAAGTGTAAAAATACCCACAAAGGACTGTACAAAACCTTCCGTCAAACAACGACGAAGCAGCATAGTATCGTTAATAACACGGGAGAGAATATCGCCCTTCGTGTATTGTTCTAAGGAGTGAAGAGGTATGCGGAGTATTTTACGAACCAGCTGTGTACGCGCGTCACGAGCCACAGATTCAGCGACTTTCTGAATAAAATACTGCTGAACCCCGTTGAGAACAGATCCCGTAATAAGCACTAGGATAATAAGTACAGGCAAGTAGCCGATACTTTGGAGGGACCCTGCCGAATCAACGAGATTATTCACAATAAGAGGCTGCAGAAGCGATGCTGCAGAGCTGGCAATACTCATCAAACATACGACGATAAGTATTGCTTTAAAAGGGGATAGATACGAAAAGACTACACCCCAAGATGACCTATTTTTAGGTCCTTTGTCTTGACTTTTAACGACAGTCATACTCCAGTGCACCTCAATTTTTGCATATTTCGCAACATAGAATCCGGCAGATTGTACCCAAGATTTGACACGTTAACGGGACTTATTGTCGGTGGAGGCTACAGCCACGAACCCTTGTACGTCATAGCGTTCATTGATGGGTTCCCCATCAACAGTAACCCAAGCATGTGCAAGGAAGGGTTTCACGCGGAATCCAGAAGTCCACACCACTTTACGACGCATCATGGAAAGCATGAGGTAAATCGAAATGGATCGAGCCAAACACCCCCGCTCTCCGCGACATAAAGGAGATACTTCACGTACCTTCGCATCCACGATATAGGCGTCTTCCCTTGAGGGCGTTTTCTGTAAAACGGTAAAGGCTTTTAAGAAGCGAACAATTGCATTAACAGGCAAGCGAGCTATGCCTTTTGCCACAAAAACTGCAAGACGTGCCCTCATAGCACTCACACGCGGGGAAGTTGTATCTTCATGATAAGGGCTATTTTCCATGACCCGCACCTTTTTCTAGAACTCCCATCACCCATAACTGCCGCAGGGTGCCCTCAAGATCTTCCTGGATTTCCTGCGGATCGGATTCGGGAAAATTACTAATAAAAGACTCTATGATCTCGGAGCTTTGGTTTCCCTCCCCCACAAGCTCCAGAATCTTCTCTATCGTGATGTTTCCTTGGAAGTAAGCGCTGCGGGAAGGCACAAAAACTATAATTCCAGATTCACTATTTGAAGTTTTAACCCCCTTGGCGATGCGGAACCCTTCGGGCAGTGATGCGTAACGTTTATACATAGTTTTCACGTAGCCATACCTCCATATGAATCATGCGTTCAAAATCAAACAGAGTCTCTGTGCTCCTCAAGGGACTATCTGCGATCTCACGAATAATGTTTAAATCCACAAGTTTCAGCTCTGCCAGAAGACTGCCTTGAATCATCTTTAAAAAGCTTTTCTTATTCCGTTCATAATCTTCATACAGATCGTAACTGTAATCGCTTTTATAAGTGTCCCGGTAAAAGAATTCTGGCAAAATACCTTTCATAGCTTCCAGGATGATTGGTTTGCTCATATTCTGACCGCTTATGACGCTCGGGTATACAAGGGAAGCCTGAATCATCTCGTCTTCAAGATAGGGAGCCGCAAATTCCATATCAGATCCAAAATACTGGTTCATGCTGCTCAACACCCTCACCCTGAAATTCCAAAGATTCATGAACCTGAAACTGGTACTTATTCAGCTCATCTTCAGCAGGTGGTATAGGGGTTTTTTGAATAAGCTCAATAACTCGCTCAACGGCATCCTGGGATAACCATGCTGGTATAGCAAAATTCGGAAACCATGAGAAAGTATCAGCCCACTCGGGGATCTGTGTTTCCTGACGCATGAGGCGGCGTTGAAGTTCCCGCTGTTTTGTTTCCCGAGAAAAGGCAGCACGCATAGCCGATACCTTCGGCCACCTAGCGGCAGCTGCGATAGCATTGACGGCTTTAACTGCCTTCATTGCATCACCTTGTTCACGATAGAGAAGCACCTGAACGGGAAGAGGTTCAAATAATTCATCTCCGCCGATGCCGAGGAAATGAATATCAGACCCACGTTGCTGAGCAACACGAACAAGTTTGACTAGGTGTGGCAGGTTCGCATGCCACACCCTGGGTATGTCGGAGAATTCTTGAAGACTGTCCGGAAGAGTGAAGCCCGCTGTGCTTTTTGTGAAAGACTCAAGCTCAACCAAATCAATCTTGAAATAGTCTGCTATTTTACGAGCAAGCTGCGTATCGTGGTTATCTTGATCATCTGTTCCGGAATGAAAGGCTGTCAAAGGAATATCGTGTGAGAATAAGAGCGAGGAGATAACTGTAGAATCAACGCCACCCGACAAATCAGCGGATACATGTTTATGTCCGGTTGATAGCTTTGCTAAAACCGTTTCCAGAGTCTTTAAAACATGGCGTGAGATGTGGGAGAATGATAGATTTTTATTTTGCAGACTCAGAACTTCAGTGAGGTATGAAGCGGTCTGCACAGATCCCTGCTTATCCTCGTACACCGTTGTGGCTGGCGGCAAAGCTGTAATACCTTCCCACAACGAGAGACGGCGCACCCACCCCGGCGGGTTACGACATAACCCGAGAGCTACCCGTGACATGTTAACAGCAGGAGCAGTTGCTTCTACCAAAGGCTTTAGTGTGCTACTTAAAATACCTACGGAACCCATGTGCGCACGATACACGCTGTGGTGCCGTGACACCGTAGATTTTAATGCTTCACCCGGTACCGCTGGAGATCGTAAAGAAAAACCATTATCACGAGGTAACGCACGAACGGTAATATAACGAGTAGAACCATCGTCGAGAATTTGAGAAACTTCTTGAACATGATCAGATACGGTGTATATCTCGCTCACATAGCTCCTTTGCACACGTTTACTCTTCCCATATCCCTAGATTTTAGGCAGTCTCGCCCTATAAGTTAGGACGCTTAAGCTTAAGAGGGCATGCAGCCAGGCTACTCACCAGAGCTACAGTACCAATAAATAACCTGACTATATACATTTCCAGATCTTTAAATGTATTGTATTAATATTATTAATTAATAATATACAACTAAAGACTGGCTATTGATTCATTAAAATCTGGAGGTCGAAGAAAAGGTTTCGACCGCCGTACATGTCGGCATATTTTCCAACAGTAACGCCATTAGTGGACTCCATGAAGGGGTCGATCTTAGTGTTTTCTGCCTTGGTGTATATAAAGTTATCCACCTTTCATTTTCACAGATCCAACCATAGAGTTATGTTGGCAATTTTTAGGAAACCATACAGACTATCAGGTCAGATGCTTATGAACTATAGTTAGTACAGCGTACCCCATGTAAGTTGAACCACACAAGAGGTTAGCAATAAAATATTTATTTTCTTATGAAATTACCTATTCTAAATTACACTGCTAAAATTTATTCCATAAATTTATAGCACTTCATGTCGCTAAACAAGTTATTTAACCTGTCTCACCTATTACCCCAAAATATCTTTAAGTAATAATTTGAAAAGTATTGACCGCTTCAAAAATATCCATCTAGGATGGGGACTATCGGATTGATCTTCTTGACCATTCCGGCTAAGAGATACAACACTCTTAGAGACATACTACCGACAGGAGTTTTCTATCATGGAGTACATCAAGGCTGATATTCGTGAACTCGGCTCATTTAAAGAAACCACGAATGGCTTCTCCTTCTTCGGAGCCTGCCGCGACTTGTTCTTTGGGCGCACCGATGCGGTTTTTGCATGGTGCCTACCCTAAACCAGAGAAGCACTTTATCCTCTGGGGTAATGGATACCATAGCAGCAAGAAGTAAGCTTTGACGCCTACTCGTCTTGATCAAGGTATTCTTACCGTGCAAGAGCGCACACTCCGAGATGAAAATGTCGGAGTATGCGCTCTTCTTGTGGAACTACTTGTGCGAAACCAGCTTGGTACATGAATAGCAGCATACTTCATGATATATATGTCATGCAGAAAATTTGCCATTAACCAATCGCATAAAATTTTAGGGCTTTATGATAATAAGTTCCATCAAATCATCACTTCATAGGCACTTTACCAATTACCAACCGCTCGAGCTTCCGGCTCCACAGAAATTAGGATCACCGTAGCCAGAACTACGACGAGCTCCAAAGGTATCGCGGCAACCTCCCCAGAACCAGCCGCACGTAGAGATATTAAAAGAACTAATCTTAGTAAACTTTGCCTTGATGTACACTACATTCCCCAATCATATAGACAAGTTTTATCTGAATAGGTCACGCTGACCCCTTCCGGACACATTATAGCTTTAATATAAAATATGCAACAAGAGTATTAAAATATTGTAATGAGAAAGTGTTTTCTAAAAATATTAAATATTATACTAATTTATTATTAAAATTATATTTATAAATAGCTATGGAGCAGGTTCTTAGGACCCGCTAAATCCTCCGGCCATATTCATGACCAAGAAGGGTGTTCTACATCCCCTGAATATACGCGAGAGCGGGTTTGGGCCGAAAAGGTGAGAAAATATCACCTTTTCGGCCCCAAAACTCGCTCTCGCGGTTTAATACCTGTGCGGTTGACACTGGGCAGGGTGTCTGTAGACAGGCGAATCCTGGGTGCCTGAGCGGGGCATTCGTAAAGCCCATCCGCAATATTGCGGAATGTTACAAGCCGACCGCAAGATCGCGCAATATGACGGGGTGTCTTTGCACCTGCACTAGCTACAAGGTTTACTAGATTGGTAATCCATCTAGAGCGACCGAGAGCCTGGCTCGACGACGTCGCAGCAACCTCGCCTGCGGTGGCGCATCATGCGCCTTCATAACGCCGAAGGTGCTAACGCCAGCAACCGATGGGAGATACTGTGGGACTTCCCTCCCTTTTTCATTCACGAATCCTCTAGCACCCACCCCCAACCCCGCGCACGAATCTGACGAGGCGCGGGTAGCGTTCTGGGAAAAACAAGCCGAACGCCTAAGCTGGGGCAAGACTTGGGACAACGCACACACCTTCCAGAAACCGCAGGTTATCGGAACCGACGCTGAGGGCATCGAAGAATACTCCGTACCCGAGATTAAGTGGTTCGAGGGCGGCAAACTCAACGTCGCCTACAACTGCGTGGACCGCCACGTGGAGGCGGGCCGCGGCGACAAAGTAGCCCTCTATTTCGAGGGCGAACCCCGGCGACCGTGAAGCTATCACCTATACCGAACTGCAGCGACGCATCGCCCGCGCCGCCAACGGTCTGCTCAAACTCGGCGTGCGTAAAGGCGACCGTGTAGTAATCTACCTGCCGGTTATTCCCGAAACCATTATTTTCACGCTTGCGTGCGCGCGGATCGGCGCAATTCATTCGCTCGTGTTCGGTGGGTTCTCGGCGGAGGCGCTGAAGTTCCGGGTGGAAGACACCGGCGCGAAGGTTCTGATCACCACCGACGGGCAGAACCGCCGCGGCAAGGTCGTGCCCGTGAAGGTGAATGCCGATGAAGCATGCTCAGGTGAGAACAATATCGAGCACGTGATCGTGGTGGACCGTACAAGCGCCGCAGACCCCGTGGCGCACGCGCAGGTTCCCTGGACGACCGGGCGCGATATTTGGTACCACGACCTGGTGGACGATCAGCCCGATACCCATGAGTACGAGCTGCACGATGCCGAAGACCCGCTGTTTATCATCTATACCTCCGGCACCACGGGCAAACCCAAGGGCCTGGTGCACACGATGGCGGGGTATTTGGTGCAGACCGCATACACCCACGCGCTGCTGTACGATCTGCTGCCGGACTATGTGGATGACGACGGGGTGCTGCGCCCCGATGAGCTGTCTGCCGTGAACGACCCGGCGAAGGTTGAATCGACTGTGCACTGGTGTACCGCCGATCTCGCGTGGGTGACCGCGCACACCTACGAAATCTATGGTCCGCTTGTGAACGGGGTTACCGAGGTTATTTTCGAGGGCACCCCCAATACTCCGCATTACGGCCGTCATTTCGAGGTTATCGAACGCTATGGCGTCACCAATTATTACACTGCGCCAACCCTGATTCGTTCCCTTATGGGGGCTTTTCCTGACGGCCCCGAACCCGGAAAATACGACTTCTCATCTGTGCGTCTGCTCGGGTCTGTGGGCGAGTCCATTAACCCTCAGGCGTGGAAGTGGCTGCGCAAGCACGTGGGTGGGGGTACAGCATCGTTTATCGATACGTGGTGGCAGTCCGAGACCGGCTCGACCATCTGCTCCCCACGGCCACATGACCCCGCCTTCGCGCCCGAAGGGACCTTCCCCGAAGGTACCCCGCACTGCACTCCCCTTCCCGGATGCGCCACCCGCGAAGTCCCCGGAGTCTCGGTGCGCGTGGTGGACGAGCACGGTGACTTCGTTGAGCCCGGCAAACAGGGCTTCATTGTGGTCGATAAGATCGGCCCTTCCATGGCACGCACTGTCTGGGGCGACCCGCAACGCTACCTGAATTCCTATTGGAAGCACTACGGTACGCGCGGCTGGTTCCTCGCCGGTGACGGCGCGAAAGTCGATGATGAAGGCAACGTGTACATCCTGGGGCGCATCGACGATGTGATCAACATTTCCGGGCACCGCCTTTCGACCATCGAAATTGAGTCTGCGCTCGTGACGCACCCGGCCGTGGTGGAGGCTGGCGTGTGCCCCGTGGAGGACGAGCTAACCGGCCACCAGGCAGTCGCCTATGTGACGCTCACCGACGAAGGTCGGGCACTTGCCGAAGACGAGCTGAAGACTGCACTCACCCAGCATGTGCGCGAGCATATTGGCCCTATCGCTAAACCCAAGGATGTGGTCGCGGTCGCCGATATTCCTAAGACTCGTTCAGGGAAGATTACCCGCCGTCTGCTGGGTGAGCTCTACCAGGGGCATAAGCTGGGCGATATTTCTTCGCTTCAGAATGAGGAGGCGCTCGGCGCTATCGCACAGGTGCTCGTAGAAACCGGGCGAGTGAGCCCGGATGCGTTCGCCGAGGATCAAGCGGCATAGGGGTTACACTCGGCAGCGGCATCGCGCCGAATCTGATAGAGGGATTCTCTGCGAGCGCGAACGTTGTACGGAAATAGCTCCCAATATCCTTAAAACTACAGTGCGGCATATAACCTGCTGGTTATATGCCGCACTGGCTATATACACTAGTCAAATAGTATATTCCTCAAATGGAATTATGGCTTAGAAGGATTTTTTGCGTCCTTTTCCGAAGAAATCGGTTGCGTCTCGTCTGCGGGGCGTGCCTCGGTGGAGGCGGTCACCTCCGCATCAGGATCGGTACCGGAAGAGTTTGAGCCGTCCCGTGCCGAGTCAGCTTCCGTTTGTGGCTCAGCGGCATTCTGCCCGGATGTCCACGCACCTTTATCCACCGGCTTGGCGAAGAAGAGACACGCGACCATGCCCACGACTGCCAGAACCAGTGCCAGCATTAGTGAGTCGTTCATCGCGGTGGCGATAGGTTCACGCAGGAAGTCGGGAACCTGACCGCCGGACATTCCTTCACCGCCGACGGCGGGGGCGTTCATGGCGCTTCCGCCGGCGCCCGAGGGACGCATCCGCTGCATGGTCTGCGCAATCTGGTCGGCGATCAGACCGCCCATGAGAGTGGCGATACCCGCCGAACCGAGCACACCGGCAACCTGACGAGTTTCGTTATACACGCCCGACCCGGCACCGGCTAAACGAGGCGGCAGGTTGCGGGTTGCGGTCACCGCTAGCGGACCCCAAATCATAGAGTTGCCGATACCCAAGATCGCAAAGGGTATGAGCAGAAGCGCGAGGGGTTGATCCGCCGTCATCAGAGCGCGCAGAACAACAAATCCGACTACCAGCAGGGCAAACCCCGAGACCGCATACCATTTGGGGTTTGACGTGCCTAAACGCTTGCCAATGACCGGAGAGAGCGCACCCGAGAACAGGGCGAGCGGGGCGGTCATGAGTGCTGCCTGGGTGGGGCTCATACCGCGCACCTGCTGGAAGTAAATGGTAGTTGGGAATGCCATTGTCAGGGTGTGTGCACCCATTGCCGCGATAGCAATATTCGATACCGAGAAGTTGCGGTCTTTAAACAGTCCCAGCGGTACCAACGGTTCTTTGCGGTTAACGGCCTGCCACACGATAAAGAGGGTGAACACGATGATGCCCGCGATAATCATGCCCCATACACTCACCGGGATTCCGGTTCCCCACAGCGACTCGGTGATAGTGCCCCAATCGTAGGTGGATCCCTCCTGAATACCGAAGACCATCAGGAACAATCCAATAGCGGAGAGAACCACGCCCAGCCAGTCGAAGTTGTGCTGTTTGGAGGGGAAATGCGGGATATTCCGTACCGCCAGATAGGTGCCGACCACTCCGATAGGGATATTGATGAAGAAGATCCACGTCCAGCCGGGACCGTCCACGAGCAGGCCGCCAGCGATGGGGCCCACGAGCGATGCGATACCGGCCGCCGCACCCCACACACGCTCATTGCTACCCCGCGTTTATGCGGCGGGAACATGAGCGTAATAATCGACATGGTTTGTGGGGTCATAATCGAGGCGCCTATCCCCTGCACCACGCGCGCAACGATCAGCATCTCCACATTGGTCGAGAGCCCGCACCACAGCGAGGAGAGGGTAAAGACCACCATACCGAGCAGGTACATCTGCTTCTGCCCGAACCTATCGCCTAAGCGACCGGTAATCAGCAGCGGCACCGCATAGGCGAGCAGGTAGGCGCTGGTCACCCAAATCACGGCGGAGAGCGAGGCGTTGAGCTCATGCTGCATATGGGGCAGCGCCACGGTGACGATAGTGGTATCGAGCAGGATCATAAAGAACCCGATCACGAGTGACCACATGGCAACCCACGGTTTCTCGACGGTTTGCTCCATTGATGGTGCGCTGCGGTGCGTCTTTGATGCGGCTGGCTCTGCCATAAATCCCCTGCCTTGTCTTCTCGGAGGTACCGCCGGGCAATAAAAACCTAGCACTTCATCATAACGCCGTCTTGAGCCCCGCACGAGAATTCTCATCATGCGGTGCCGCTGGAGCGCATCCGCACGGGGAATGCGGGTATCTGTTGTTCTCAGGAAGCACAGAAAAACCATAGACATTGCGGCACAGCAAGCCTAGCCTGGATATACAAGTATTTTTCAACACACAGGAGGATACGATGGCTAACGTTACGATCATTGGCGGGCACGGCAAGGTTGCTCTTCTGGCAGAACCGATGCTTCGGGAACGCGGACATACGGTGAACGCTATTATTCGTAGTGAAGATCAGTCGGCAGATATTATGGCGACCGGCGCTAACCCTGTGGTTGCCGATATTACTGCCCTGAGCACCGAGGAGATGGCGAAGCTCTTCAAGGATTTACATACAGAAGTGCTGGTGTGGTCCGCAGGTGCGGGCGGTGTAGGTGGTCCCGAACGCACCTATGCGATTGACCGTGACGCCGCAATTCGTTCTATGGAGGCGGCACAGCAGGCGGGCATTCGACGGTACATCATGGTCTCGTATTTGGGGGCCGGAACCGAGCACGGGGTACCCGCAGATAACCCGTTCTTCGCGTATGCGGAGTCTAAGGCGGAGGCTGACCAGCATCTTCGCGGCACCCGGTTGGAGTAACACGATTCTAGGTCCCGGCATGCTCACGACTGAGGATGAGGGCGGTATTAGCGTAGGGGTTGATCCGGTGTATCATTCCGATTTGAGTTCCCATACTCCGCGTGCCACCGTGGCGCGGGTGCTCACTGAGGTAGTCGATGATTCCAGCACGATCGGCAAGGGCATTCCCTTCACCGGCGGCGATACCGAGATTCGGCAGGCTCTCGCTCAGGCACCGTCAAGCTCACAGCTGCGCTAGGGTTTGCCGAATGCGCCTGCCCCGGCTGGTTACGGATGCGCCCCGAGCCTCTCACGGGGTTCGGGGCGTGTTTTCTCTCGCGCAAGGTTGGCTCGCGCGCCGGGGTGCGGGATGTTTGGTACTTGTCCCCGTTTCTGCACACGGTCGCGCTCTTGTCATGTTAGGTTTGCCCTCACAGCATGCGGGTGTTATCTCGCGACGAGTTCCGGGGCGGCTATTCCGTTGGTGCCGCATCGCTCGGTATCCTAAAACCAGGTATTTTTAGAGCAACCGCAGGAGGTTCCCGTGGGATTCTTCGATCTCTTCGCCGACAAAACCCCGGAAGAGCCCGCCGAGGCGCAGCTCACCGCCTACGTTCAAGGCAAGGTTCAGGGTGTGGGGTTTCGATGGTGGTGTGCCGGGGCCGCCAAGCCGCTGGGATTGAGCGGATACGCCGAGAACCTGGATGACGGTCGGGTGAAGGTGATAGCGCAGGGAAGCCGCGCATCTTGCGAGCGCCTGCTGGAGACCCTTAATTCGGGCGATACCGCCGGGCATGTGGATTTTGTGGATGCGTCTTTCACCGAGCCGCAAGGCACGTTCAAGGGATTCGGAACCCGGTAGAGCACTCTCCCTACTGCCTCACACTAAAAAGGCTCTTTATGTGAATAAAGAGGCGTTTCAGACGCTTTATTCACATAAAGAGCCTTTTTATGCTCCCGATGCACCCCGCAGTATGCCCCAAACACCCGGTAACGTGGAATAATAGTTTACGCACTCATATCATTCACGTATTTCATGAAGGTCTTTGATGACACGCTATCGCTGGGGCATAATCGGTGCCTGCATTCTTTTCTTAGCCGGAGTTATTGTTTATAACCTGCGCGAATTTTTGGCATATGATTATCTGGTCTATTATGCCGGGGGTAAAAGCGTTAACTGGTTTCTTGATTACCCCAGCAGCCTCTATGATCTCGATCTTCTTCGTGAAACTGTGCGGGCAGAAAACTTTAGATATATTTTCGGTGACAGCGGCCTGTGGCTTGCGTTTACGTACCCGCCGTTTGCATCGCTCCTCTTTATTCCCGCATCGTTTTTGCCCCTGCGGGTAGCAATCGGTCTTCATCTGGCATTTTTCGTGCCCATTGCCTTCTATTGCGCCAAGGTTCTGCGTGACTATCTGGTAAAGCGCAATTCTCGGCTGCTTTTTGAGAAATATCTTTCATCTTTTTCCTTTATTGTTTTGTGTGCCGCGCTTATCTTGCTTTCGGCTCCGTGGCGCAATAATTTCTTGTACGGTCAAATAAATCCGTATCTGCTGGCGCTTATTTTGTACGATCTTTTGCGGCCGGGTACCAGGATTCCGCGCGGCGTTTTTATTGGTATTGCTGCGGGCATTAAACTTACTCCGCTCGCCATAGGAATTCTTTTTCTGGTGCGTAAAGAGTGGAAATCCATTATTGCATTGGGGGTTTCGTTTGCGGGCACCATCGCGGCAGGGTTTGTTTTGCTTCCGCAGCAGTCTCTACCTATTGGGGGCAGCGTCATCTGGGATCCCGTCACGCGTGGGCAGCGATATCGAGCAATAGTGTGGCGATTCAAGGCGTTTTAGGGCGCATGACCTTTCAGGATGGTACCGTGTTGAAGGCGCTGTACGGAACCGCAGCAATCGCGCTAATTGCGGTGATAGGGTACGCCCTGTGGAAGATGGAGCAGCACAACCTCTATCTATCGCAGATCTCGTTGGCGATTCTTGTGCCAGTGTTTATCTCGCCGATCAGCTGGTTCCATCATGCCGTGATTCTGCCGATTTTTATGGTGTGCGCGGCGGTCGATTTCTTGCCGCTGGCGGCTCGGTGGCGTTTTCGTGCGGGGCGCATCCTGTGTTATATCTGCTATGCGCTGAGTTCCCTCATGCTGATTAATACGCTTCTGGACTGGGGAAAGCTCGTGGTGCGCTTCTGGCGGCGTGTCGATTTTTACCCGTTTACCGGCAGGTATTCGGGGGTGGATGCGCATACCCTGCTTCTGCGGGCGGCGGATGAGCAGCCGGTTATGTTTGTGACCTCAATTCCGGCATTGGCGCTCGTGGTGCTGGTTGTGCTGTGGGCGGTGCTCCTACGCCGCCCTGCCGAAAATATGCAGTAATCAGAAGGCTCTTTAATGCGAATAAAGCGGGATTTCCAACGCTTTATTTACATCAAGAGCCCTTTTTACGCAGTGATAGCGGCGCAAAAGCGAGAAGCCAGGACGCACATGCAAACGCCTTAATCACGCCAGATCTCGGCGAATTGGGCGCGTGTCATCATCGCCTGCCGCACGGCGACAGCCACCCGGTTGCCGTACTTATCGGGGCGGGCCGCGCTGGTGCTAATCCCGTTGATAATATTCGTGAATCCGGCCTTTACTGCCACCCGTTCGGATGCCGTGTTCCCCGCCAGCGCCGTCCATCCGATGGTGTCTAGGGCAAACCCGAGCGGGTCGAAGCCGAAGCCGAGGACTGTGCGTACCGCATCCGTCATGATGCCGCGCCCGCGCATCTGGGGAGCCGTATAAAACCCTAAGTCTGCGTGTGTTCCGGGCGCATTTGCGGAGCCTCCGGGTAGGCGCAGGGTGATAACCCCTGCGAGCACCCCGCTGTAGTCAATGGCCCAGGTGAGTTCACGCCCGGCTGCTGCGGCGCGCTGGGTGAAGTTGAGGAAGGTTCGCGCATCGTCGCGCGTATAGTTCAGGGGGATGGTGGTCCATCGCACGGTTTCGGGGTCGGTGCAGATATGAACCAGTTCGTCAAGGTCGGATTCGCGCAGTGACCTGAGGGTAAATTTTTCGGTGATGAGTTCCGGAATTCTCATGACATGACATTACCAGTTTCTGCGCTGTTTTGTGAGGCGTGCTGTGTCTGCAAATCCTCAATCGCCATATTGTGTGTCTCAAAACACTTGTAACATACCAACGAACGGTTGATTATTATGAATTACTCATATTAAAATAGGGAAGGATTCCTCTTGTGAGGAGAACAGAAGAATGCCTCAAGGCCACCGAAGTCACACACGAACCAGCCTTGAGGTACCCACCTAGATTAGGAAAGAAGAACACTATGGCTGTGCTAACTATTGGCGACCAGTTCCCCGCCTACGAGCTGACCGGCGTTGTTCCCGGCAAGCTCGCCGAGATTGAGGCAAACAAGCCCGAAGATTACTTCACCACCGTTTCCTCCGAGGGTCTGGACGAAGACACCTGGCGCGTCGTATTCTTCTGGCCCAAGGACTTCACCTTCGTCTGCCCCACCGAAATCGCCGCATTCGGCAAGCTCGCCGACGAATTCGAGGCACGCGACTGCCAGGTTATCGGCGTATCCGTGGATAACGAATACACCCACTACGCATGGCGCCGCTCCCACGAAGAGCTCGTAGACCTGCCCATCGTCATGGCATCCGACCTCAAGCGCGAGCTCACCAGCGCCCTGGGTGTCCTCAACAAGGACGGCGTAGCAGACCGCGCAACCTTCATCATCGACCCGCACAACACCATCCAGTCGGTATCCATTACCGCAGATTCCGTCGGCCGCAACACCGACGAAGTGCTCCGCCAGCTGGATGCGCTCCAGTCCGACGAGCTGTGCGCCTGCAACTGGAAGAAGGGTGCAGAAACCATCGACGCCTTCAAGGAGATGAAGTAATGAGCATTGAGAACCTGCGTAACGCGCTGCCTTCATACGCGAAGGACATGAACCTGAACCTGTCTTCGCTGCCGCGCATCACCTCGCTCACCGAGCAGCAGCTCTGGGGCGCAATCCTGGCCACCGCAGCGGCAACCAAGGTTGATTCCGTTATCGTTGAGATCGCAGCAGAGGCGAAAGAGCATCTGAGCGACACCGCCTACGATGCAGCACTCGGCGCGGCAACCATCATGGGGATGAACAACATCTTCTACCGCACCCGCGGCTTCCTCGACGGCGCCTACGACGATCAGCGCGCAAACCTGCGCATGCAGATCATCGGCAAAAACGGCGGTATCGACAAGCTCGACTTTGAGATGCTGGCGCTCGCAGTTTCTGCCGTGAACGGTTGTTCGCACTGCGTGGCTGCCCACGAGCACACCATCCGCGAGGAGGGCGCCTCCAAGGAGCAGGTTAACGACCTAATCCGCATTGCGGCAACCATGGGCGGCGTGGCACAGGGTATCCAGCTGGCTGAAGCCCTGGGCTAAGCACACAGAGCCCTACGGCCTCGCCCCCGCGTAATCTCGCATAAAAAGAGCCTGATGGTGAATAAGCGTTAGAAATTCCGCTTTTCACTATCAGGCTCTTTTTCGTGTGGGGCATAGGATAATACGGGTATGCAATACAGTATTTTGAACGCCGAGAATTCCCTACCAAGCACCGAAGAACTCGTTGAACTATACGATGCGGTAGGCTGGAGCACCTACACTCGCGCACCCGTACGGCTGGTTCCTATGCTGGATGGGTCGCGGTACCTCTATGTGGCGCGTGAGAACACGGCGGAAGGGACCGAACGGCTTATCGGTCTGGTACGTGCGGTGGGTGATGGACAAACCATTGCGTATGTCCAGGACCTACTGGTACACCCGCAGGCTCAGCGCCACGGTATCGGGTCGGCTCTACTGGGAAGAATCCTCGCCGATTTCGACCGGGAAGGCATTCGCCAGAGGTTCATCACTACAGATATTGTGGACACACCCGTCATCGAGCTCTATCGGCGCTTCGGCTTCACTCGGTGCAGGATAACGGATGTGACCCTCGCGAAGTATGTATTTTAGAGGTCTGCATTATCTAAAACATGGGGAAAGGAGCTAAGATCTATGACTACCTACGACGACAAATACTTTGAAGAAATGGCAGAAGCAGCTGAAAAGGGAGAATTTACCCCCGTTCCTAATACTCTACTCACCGGGGAAGAAGCTCAGCAGTCCGCTCTGGCAATGCTCAAAGCGGCAGCAGGAACCGATAATTATACAGAATGTTGAAAGCCTTGAGCTTATACCGGTAAAAAAGGCTCTTGATAGTGAATAAAGCGAAGTTTTTAACGCTTTATTCACTATCAAGAGCCTTTTTCGCACGAGTAGTATAGAATGTCGAGACCCAATACTACCGCTTCCTGCCTCTGAGGCTGTTCCTAGGCTTTTCTGCGGGTGCTTTCGAAGCCCATCACCGCCGAGACAGAACGAAAGCACAGATAATAGAGACCATCAGAATCGTCCTCTCCCCCGGAATCACCGCGAGCAGGAGCGAGGAAATAATACCGCTTCCATATTGGAACGACCCTAAGAGTGCCGCAGCGGAACCGGCGATGGCAGGTTCCACAGAATTTAGGGCGGCGGCGTTCGTGCAGGCAGTAACAATGCCGTTCATGCTGAACACCAGGAACACCGGAACCGCTACACCCCACAGACCACCCACATCCGCAGCAACAGTTATCACGGCGAGTATAGAAGCCAACCCGGCAACCGCAGTCGAAATGCGCAGCAGAAAATCCAGGCTATAGCGCTGCACAAATCGTCGATTGAAACTGCTGAGCACCATCACCCCGATAATATTTACGCCGAAAAGCAGACCGTAATAGCGCGGATCAACCCCGAACCGCGTAATATACACACTCGACGATGCCGTGATAAAAGCGTAAATCGCCACGTAAAAGAAACACACGCACAGCACGTACCGCATAAAAAGTGCGGCGGCGCAGCAAAAAGCGGATAACTTCTAAATGCGGCAAGTACCGTACTGCTTTCACGTTTATTCTCAGGCAGGCTCTCAGGCAGGAAAAAGACTAAGAGCAGAATAATGACGCTGATGGTCTACATAGCCCAAAAGCTCAGCCTCCACCCGCCAGAAACCACCAGGGAACCCGCCAGAAGCGGCCCCGGCAATCAGCGCAATCGCCATAATAAGCACAAGAGTAGAAAGTACCTGTGCCGCACGCACGCCCTGATACATATCACGCACGATAGCGCGGGCAAGCATGGGACCCACGCACGCACCGACCGCCTGTACCAGGCGCCACAGAACCAGTTCGGTCGTGGTTGGGGCGAGCGCGCATCCGGCAGAACCGACGGCGAAAGATTGCCATGCCCAGCATCAGCGGAATTTTACGCCCGATGCGGTCGCTGACAGGCTCCCGAAATCAGCTGCGCGATCGCAGACCCGATGAGAATCCCGTAATCGTCGGCTCGATATTGCCGCCCATCTGCGATTCGATGCTCAGCAGGCCCGGCAGGTAAAGGTCGGTCGAGATAGCCGAGCAGGCCATGAGCGCACTGAGTGTTGTGAAGAAAAAGCATGCGGCGCGGATTCTCCACCGCACCCTGTGAATGCGTTGTCACGAAAACCTGAATTCTTGGTTGTGTCTGTGCTGATGTTTGCTTGCTGCCGAGATGAGAAAAGAGCCCGTTAAGGGACGCTTATTTTGATTCTACCCCCTTTTCCCGAGGACTAAAGGGTGTTTGGGGGTTATTCGCGTAGGTGAAAGTTATGGGTGCTGAAGGCTCGCCCACTGCCTTCTTCAGGTAATATGCCTAACTCGTGAATCTTATGTATAACGTGAGCACGTCACGCATAAAAACCACTTGTCAGTTGAATTTTAGACCGACCGAAGCGCCGCATCCCAGGTGGAGGCGAGGCGCACCGCGGCGGCGACGAGCGCATCCAGCTCACCGGCGTAGACAGGAGCGGAACGCACGCCCGCGCACCAGTCAATCGTGCCCAGACCCAGCCAGGGTTTGCCGGGGAAGAACTCGCGCCAGCAGCGCCACGGCGTTTCCCAAAGCCCGACGACCAGGCACATAACCGCCGCGCTAATGAAAATTCATCCCGGCGTTCGGCGAGAACCTGCTGATCCAGCACCCGCAGAGCATTAACCAGCTGGGCTCCCCCGTCTTGGGCAGGTCAGTTAATTCAGGATATTCCTCGTCACGCTCGGTCACGCTCACGCCCAGAATGTACTGATATCGCACCTGTTCCAGCCCGTCGGGAAGCCCCCGGTCGGCACTCTGGACCGTCCCGCACAGGTGCCGTGCCACGGGCTTGCCCGCCAGGTTCACGCCCATCAGCGGCAGCTCGGGGCCGTCAAGATACAGCCCCACCGCGCCGGTTCCCGTAATATTTGGGCGCACCGACCAGCCAGGCAGGCCTGCTCTAGCACCGGACGCACCCGCTGAAAGAACCTCAAAAACCTGCTCACGTGAAACCGCCATTGCGTTCCTCTCAGCACTTTTCAACCCTGCGTTTACTTTCTTCCATTGTCTCGCACAGGTCTGGCGTATGCGGCACGCCACAAAACCCGCGGGTATCGTAGCGGCAGCACACGCGGTGAGATAGCGAACGTTGCGCCTAAAAACTGCGGGGCGCATCCACTCTAAAAACTACACTCCCTCTACTCCCTCTAGCCTGAGCCGTCGAAAGGAGGCCGACCGTGTTCAATATCGAGCCCGAGACGCTGTTCCGCATCGTAGATATTGCAGCCGTGGTGGCTAATGGCCTGCTCGGCGGGGCGGTGGCGCGCGCCCTGCGGTTCGATATGGTGGGCTTTCTTGCTACTCGCGGTCGTCTGCAGCATGGGCGGCGGCATGATTCGTGACATCCTGCTGAATGTGGGGCTTCCAATAGCGCTCACCGACGGCTGGTACTGGGTAGGCGCTATCACCTCGGCGGCGTTGGCGTATGTGCTGGATCTGAGCTCAAACTGGGCCACCCGCGCCCTTGTGGTCGTAGACTTTCTGGGCATGGGCTGTTGGGCGGCTACCGGCACCATCAAATCCCTTACCCTGGGGCTGCACTGGCTCCCAGCAATCGCGCTGGGGTGACAACAGCGGTTGGCGGCGGGGTGATCCGCGATGTATGGTGAACCGCATCCCCGCTATCTTCGGCGGAAACTCGCTCTACGCCACGGTAGCGTTCGTGGGCGCCGCTGAAACGGCAATTTGTTTCAGGATGCTGGAACGCCCTCATGTGGCGATCGCTATGTCTGTGCTCACCTGCACGGTGTTGGGTATTGTGGCGCGGTGGCGCGACTGGCGACTGCCGATGCCCACCACGCTGAAGGTTCAGCGCCCGCGCCTGCTGGATGTATTCCGTCGCGACCACGAACACCTTGAGAACGAAGGCTGGGCACCGGGCACGCCGCTCACAAATCAGCTGGATGTGATTACAGAGGACCAGATTCAGGCGTACCGCGATCAGCTGCATCGTGAACAGGGAACAACGCGGTAAGTAACAGGCCTGTGTTGCTTTGTCCTGACAGGTTCCTCAACGCTGTTCGGAAAGAAACGATAAAGGCGGCGGGATGCTCATGTGTGCCAAGCACCCCACCGCCGCGAAAGCCCCCTGTCGCAAGGCACTCGTATTAGCATACCCGTAAACCTATCCCTAAGGGTAGGGTTTTAAGCTGTCAAGTGGTTAACCCGATTTAGATTTTCAGGGTGGAAACAATATAAATATATAATTTTTGTGTTTCTGACGATTAATTTTCTTCGGCTCGATGCGTCAGTGCCTCATTCAGACGGCGAAAACCTTCTTGGGTATTGTCAAGAAGTTTAGGCATGAGGGGCACAAGCAGACCACTGAAGATTTCGGACTGTATCAGGTGAGTACCGCCGCCGGGCAAGGGTTCAGTTCAAAGCGGTGCTGACCGTCAAAAATTCCAGGGATTCAAAAGCGACCCAGCCATTCAAAGTCTGATTTTCGGATGCTTCCAGCACGGTAGGGCGGAAGGTCATGAGGCGCTGCCCGGTTTCATCGTGAGTGTAAGGCGTTCTCCAGCACGCGGCACCTTTGCCGCGAATAATAAAGGGGTTCCACTCGGGATACTCTTCAAACCGGGTCAGGATTTCCCAAACACGATGCGGTTCCGCCTGGATAGTAATCTCGGCGCGGATACTGCGGCTCATCATCAACACTCCTATACACAATAAGCATTCCGTTTACTATGTGTTCCAGTGTATACGATGAACTTCGGGGGCATCAGGTTATTCGACAGAGGTGGAAAGCGCACGACTATCTTCCCAAGCGCGGGCTTTCATCTTTTACTCATGCTGGGCACTATCCAAAGCGGGAGCGTTTTCTTCGTTGAGGAGCGGTTAACTGCTCCCAAATGCAGCGCTCCCAGCTCAACTTTCAGCCGCAGATCCCGAAGTACTACGCCGTGACCTGGCGCTTCGAAATCACGCCGGTGTTGAAGCCCGCAGGTGCAAGCCGCCATGGAAGCGTGCGTGCTCGATTTTCGCGCATCGGTCGCATGACCACGTTCAGACCAGCCGCCTCACCGATGGCGGCAGCTTCCTCATTCCATGAGCCCAGCTGCATCCACACGGTCTTTCGCGCCCAGATCAACCGCCTCCTGAACCACGCGGAGGTCTTCATCACGGCGGAAAATCTCGACGAGGATCGGGCACCTCAGGTAGATCCTGAAGCAGGGGCGTACACCGGCTGCCCCAGCACGGTCTTGCCTTTCGCCAGCAAGAATCGGGTTCACAAAATACACTGTATGCGGCGACGAAAGACAGCAGGTAGGTTGCCACAAAGTTTGAGGCGCGCGAAATCTTATCGCTCATCCCCACAATCGCGATCGTGCGGGTATTGCGCAGAATGTTCAGCCGCTCAGGGGCGCTCAGGCCCCTACCAGGTACGTTTCTCAGTCATTGGTTGCCCTCGCTTCGCGGGTGCATCGCGGAATCTAGGCGCCCGAAGCTGCGGTGCTGCATTCGGCGGTGCGCAGGCGGCGCCCCTGCTGCAGGTCAGCCTCTTCGGCGGCGAGGCCTCTTGCGCCGCAACGAGGCTTATCGGCGCTGGATTCGCCCACCGCTCACCCGCGTGGTTCAGGGCCAGTCGCGTGGGTGAGTGCCTGAGTCAAGATCCCAGATAATGTCTTCAACATCCTCAAGCCCAACCGAAATACGGATCAGGTCTTCACCCACGCCCGCCGCGGCAAGCTGCTCGCTGGAAAGCTGCTGATGCGTGGTCGAACCCGGATGCAGCACCAGAGTGCGCGAGTCACCAATATTTGCCAGATGCGATGCCAGCACGAGCGCGCTAATGAACTCGCCGCCAACCACGCGGCCGCTCGCCTTATCGGTGCCTTTCACCCCAAAAGAGAACACAGACCCAACGCCCAGCGGCAACAGTTTTTTCGCGCGTTCGTGGTGCGCATGCCCCGGCAAGCCTGCGTAGTTTACGTAGGCGATGCGCGCATCCTCAACCAGCCAATCCACAACCTTTTTCGCGTTGGCGAGGTGCGCATCCATGCGCTGCGGGAGGGTTTCGACACCCTGAAGCAGGTTGAATGCCGACTGCGGTGAGAGTGCGGGACCGAAGTCGCGCAGCTGCTCGGAGCGCAGTTTTGTGAGGAACCCGTATTCGCCGAAGTTCCCCCACCCGAGACGTTATTGTACGAAGGCACCGGCTCGGTCATGAGCGGGAAGTTGCCGTTCGCCCAGTTGAACCGTCCGCTTTCGACGACCACGCCGCCGAGGGTGGTTCCGTGCCCGCCCAAGAATTTGGTGGCGGAGTGAATCACAATGTCGGCCCCGTGTTCCAGCGGGCGAATCAGGTACGGGGTTGAGATAGTGGCATCCACGACGAGGATTCCGCCTCATGGGCTAGCGGCGAGCCCTTCAAGGTCTGCGATCTCGCCGGAGGGGTTGGCGACAACCTCCGTGTAGATTGCCTTGGTGTTCTCGGTCAGCGCCGCCTTGTAATCCGCGGGGTCGGTGCCTTCCACGAAAGTGGTTTCGATACCGAACCGGCGCAGGGAGACATCCAGCTGGGTGACTGTTCCGCCGTACAGCTGGGAAGATGCCACAGTATGGTCGCCCGCCTGGCAGAGCGCGGCGAAGGTGATGAACTCGGCGGCCATGCCGGATGCGGTCGCCACCGCCCCAATACCGCCCTCTGGGGATGCGATGCGCTCTTCCAGCGCAGCAACGGTCGGGTTCGATAGGCGCGAATAGACGTTGCCATATTTCTGCAGCGAGAAGAGGTTGGCGGCATCGTCGGTGTCTTTGAAAACGAACGAGGTGGTCTGGTAGATAGGGACCGCGCGGGCGCCGTGTTCAGCGTCCGGGGTGCCGCCCGCGTGCAGGGCGCGGGTGCGGAATCCGAAAGTATGTTCAGCCATGCATGACTCCTGGTTAGCTTAGCGCAGCCGAATGATGCGCCAAGGTCGAGGAACAGAGGTACTCAACCCTATACTGTGCCACGGTCCCCGGATGCGCCAAGTGCGCGTAGCAATGTGTCGTTTGTGTCGGTTTATGACGCAGCGATTCGGTTCCTGCTTAGTACACCTATGGTGCTATGGGTTCAGAGAAAAACTTAGCACCATGTCACTAATTTTTTGCGGTTCAGGGAACCAACGATAACTAGTTCTATTTAATGAGCGGAGTTTTAACACCGAACGCATATAAAGGGTTCTTATCACATATTTCATTAATCCTCTCAAGGAATGATGTATCACCTATAGAGGTCTGAAAAAGTGCTACATTCGCAAAGCTAATATACATCCCTTTGCTGTCTATATTCCGAAGTTTACGTTCAAATTTTTTAGGCTTCTTAGGAGTATCGGTTGTGGGCTTCATCCAGAGCCTATTGCAGTGTGCAACGCTATTACGCAGAGTCGTCAGAGATCGGATATTTGTCAAAAACAGATTATGATTTATCCCCATATCCGCCGCAACATCTTTATAAAAAGGATCTTTCCCAGACCCGTTAGGAACCTGACACATCTCAATAGCTTTGGACCTTGCAAACCTAGGGAAAGAGTCAACGACCGACCAGAGAGGAAGATCTTGGAGAATACCTGCCCTCTCTACCCCTCCCCATTCCCCAATAGTTTCAGGAGGTTTATTACTGCCTAAAATATTCTGGGCTGCTGTTGTAATACGTGTGCGAACATAAGGTTCCCGATAACGTAGCGCATGATGCATCATGTCATTTACCAAGGCCTCAGGAATACGGTTTCCACCCATATTGGCGTAACAATCGAGATCAAGATACGCTGCAGAGGGTTATAGTGATGCGAGAAGTTGTTTACGAGACGAGAGCACGTAGTACATCTCTGCTTTCTCAACCCAGAATATAAATATGTTGACATCTCATGGTCAGAATCTATAACAGAAAAACATCATCTATAGAAGGAAAATCTACGAGATTAGTACGTTGAAATCTTATAATAGTTTCTTGTATACCCTAGAAAATAATGAAAATTGAGAGACATCAAGTCTTCGATAATTTTCCAGGCGTATACCTCCACAGGAAAATAGTTCTTGTCTTCAAGGTACTGCATTCTATCGTCCATTGATAGAAAGGTGGCGGCACTCTGCCCATCGAGGCTCTCCTGATATAAGAGGACCCCTCAGGGCGCATATACCGTTTGTGTTTGACAAGAGGCGGAGGGGACTGTTCTCTCACTATGCAAGCCTTAATTCGAGACATACAGGCAATTGCGTCACCAGCATATATATTTCTTATCTAGCAACTCGACCACTCAAAGATCACGTTCGAGAAGTCGCCCGCCGCCAGCTGCTCGGGTGTTATCAGCCAGTTTGCGGAGCCCGCATCGCCCCAGAGGAGTTCCGGGGTTTCTTCTTCTGACTCCCAGTCCGCCTCAGAAACAATGGTCAGCAGGTTCACCGTGTGCCCCTGCAGGTTCTCGTCGAAATCCCGCGGATCATTCTGAATAAAGTAGGGGTAGCCGCCAATCCGGGAGTACTCATCGCTCTCCTCATACGGGAGAGTAAGCTCCTCAACGGCGTCCGTCCGCTGAATCCTCGCCTGCTCGTCGTCTCCCGTGGGCAATTTATCCTCGGGGTACAGCTCGTCCCACACCCGTGCAAAATCGGGATAATAGTAGTGTGCAGTACCGGTAACTCCCTGCTCGACCAGGTTGAACGAGAGCGCAAATTCCACGCTCTCCGGTTCTATAGGCCAGCCGATCGTGTCCCAGTTGATCACCGGCAACGGCGCATCCGGGTTCGGCTCACCCACGCTCTCGTAGTAGAGCACCCGCCAGTTCTCTTGAACCGCAGGCTTGTTATAGTCATACCCCCACGCGGTGTCGTGAGGGTCAATCCAAAATTGAAGCATACCGTTCTTTGGGTAAATATTATTTTGCGGCAGCTGCGCACAGTTAATCTGCGCGATCATGACCTAGGGGCTGGCCGGATGCGTTCGTCGGCGCGGATTCTCCCACAGGCAGGTACGGCACTCCCCCGAACTTAGAGGCGGTCTTCGGCAACGGCTGCTGCGATGGGGTTGCCGTAATCCTGATAGCCTGCTTGAGTTTTCCCTGATTCATAACGTCGAGGACTCGACGCACCTGCGCTTCGGTGTTTTTAGCTGCATTCTGCTCGGTGGTATTCATGTGTTCCTCCGGGTGGTTGGTTCAGTGCTACAACCATCAGAACACATTTTGCGGTGCCGTGCTCAGAACTTCGTCACTCGTGCGCTTATTCAACGGTGTATTTTTTGGGAGGCCACACGCTGCATGACTCTAGGCATCCCAAAGATTCAGGGGGTGTGGCGTACTCAAGATACTTGATACGCCACACCCCCTGAATAAAAATCAAAACGGGTCGGTTAGCTGCTCGACCACTCAAAAATCACGTTTGAGAAGTCACCCTCCGCCAGCTGTTCGGGCGTTATCAGCCAGTTTGCCGCGCCTCCACCGCACCACATGAGCTTAGGCGATCCGTCATGAGGCTCGGCCCAGTCCACCTCAGAAACAATGGTCAGCAGGTTCACGGTATGCCCCTGCAGAGCCTCGTTGAAGAACCGGGGGTCGCTCTGCACAAAGTAGGGGTACCCGCCAATCTTCGAGAATTCGTCGTTTTCCTCAATTGTGAGTGCGGCACTCTGTGCCTCCTGGTAGCTCTCAAGCTGCGATTCGGGGTACATCTTATTCCACACGCGCGCGAAATCTTCATAGTAGTAATTGGCGGCGCCGATACCCTCGCTCGATCGCCTCGAACGAAAGCGCAAACTCGGCCTGCGTGGGTTCAACGGGCCAGTTGTCCTTGGGTTCCACGGCAGGGAAGAGTCGTGTTCGGGTCTGGCCTGCCCACGTTCTTGTAATAGATAACCCGCCAGTTCTCCTGGGATGCAGGCTTCGCGGCATCGAACCCCCACGCCTCGTCCTTAGGGTCTATCCAGAATTGCACCATGCCAGTTTTTGGATAGATATCATTCGGCGGCAGCTCTGCACAGTTAATCTGCGCGATCATCCCCAAGGGCTGACCACTGGAGTTTGTCGGCGCCGAAGCACCCATAGGTACATAAAGGAATGCCCCCAAATTTTTGAGGCGGTCTTTGGCAGCGGGGTCTTAGAGGCAGTTGCCGTGATGCGTACCGCCTGCTTGACGTGGTCTTTATTGAGAGCATCGGCAACATGCTGCGCTTTTTCTTCTAGAGTGCTCATGGACATCCTCCAAGGCGTGGTTAATGGCATGTATTAACCATGAGAACACACTTTTTTATAGTATGCCTTGAATATCGTTGTGGGGTGAAAAACGAACGCATCCGCATACTACACAATGTGAACCAGCACGACCGCGCCCTTGCTCGGAATTCCTGGAGGGTTCCGGACAAGGGCGCTCTCGCTGTGATGTGCATACTAGATATTTTTGTCGATTTCCTCGATCACACCCAGAGCTGCGGTAATTCCCGCGTTCAGGTAGAACATATCGGAATCTACCTTATGAGCGTGCTTCTCCTTGACCGCCTTCAGGCTATCCCACAGCGTCTCAGAGGTGAGCTTGGATTCGTCGCCGCCCTGCACACCATGAATACATGTGGGTTTTTCCATCTCTTTATTAACCCACATAGCTATATTCCAAAAACGGTATATAAACTTGTCAAAGCATATATTCCACATTCCGTATCTGGAATATACATCACATGCAACTCTCTCTTGGCGGCTCGGCACGGTTAAAGTGTCAGGGTGCCTAGGTACCGTCGAGGTATCAGAAAAACACCCCGCACTTTCACGGGGCGGTACCCCACCGAGAGAGGATCAGCACCTATGGCACAGCACCTCCTGAGCGCATCCCGCATCGTTGCAACCGCCGAGGATATTGTTAGCGCCGATCATCAGTTCCTCATGTCCACGGGAACGCTCGTACACCACGAAACCTTCAATATAGAGGCCATTCGCCGCGATTTAGAACAGCTCATTGCCGAGCGTGTTTGTCTACAGGTCGCCCCGGCGTCAAATTCCTGCACCCGGATGCTCGCTCAGCATCGTTATGGCGAGGCCGGATTTCAACAAAATCTTCGCGAATTACGCCGGGCGGCGCAGAACGCTATCCTAATGGTTTTCCCGCACGATCAGCTTGAGATTGGTCTTCGTTTCGAGCGGATTCAGGGACGCAAACTGGCGCTGACGCATATGTATTGCAGCCCCCGTTACGGCGATGCCTGGTATAAGCATTGGGCGCCGCGGGTGCTGCCCTTGAAAGGTATGCTTTCGCCACCGAGAGCCGCCCGGGTTCCGGTGATTTTAGGATGATACCGCGCAGTTCCTCAATATGCTGGGCCTGCTGGAAGTCGCCGTGATGGGGCTTGATGTGAGTGAATGGGACCTGTGGGAATGCGAAAACCCCAAAGACGCCTGCACCAAATTCAAGCGGGAACGCCGGGATGTGCGCCGCCGCATTCGCGAAGATTATGGCATGACCGCTTAGGGGTTTTCGGGCAGAGCAAAAGCTCCCCACCCACCGAACGATGCGGTGCGCGGGGAGCCAGCACGGTTACGGATTAGCTGCGGTGTGCGTAACGGTACAGGAACGCCGCCATAGCCTCACGACTGATGCTCTCGTGGGGACGGAAAGTTCCGTCATCCCAACCGGTCGTAATCTTACTGTCATGCAGCCAGGCAATTTCACGGTAGAACATGTTCTGTTCGGGAACATCCTTGAAAGGCGCATTCTGCACTTCAACCGGCGGTTTCCCAGAGTAACGGTAGAAGAATGCGGCCATAGCCTCGCGGCTGACGGGGTCGTGGGGACGGAAAGTCTTATCAGGCCAGCCGGTTGTAATACCTTGCTGCTGGAACCAGATGATTTCCTTGTAGAAGGGTCGCCTTCCTTCACGTCGGTAAAGGGGAATCCTTCGGCGGCTGTACCTCGGGCGATCCGGACATACGATAGAAGAACGCCGCAATAGCCTCACGTTCGATGCTTTCGTGCGGGCGGAACGTGCCATCGACCCAGCCGGTTGTGATGTTCTGCCCGGCAAGCCAGGTAATCTCGCGGTAGAACATATCGCCTTCGTGCACATCGGAGAACGACTGAGCGGGCTCTGCCGGTTTACTCGGCTCAGGTTCGGCAGGCTTACTGGGCTCCGGCTCGGTAGGCTTCGACGGTTCCGGTGCGGGGGTCGTCGGGGTCGGGTCCGCTGATTTACTCGGTTCAGGGGTTGGAGCAGGGTCAGCAGGTTTGGTAGGCTCAGGCGCTGGTGCCTCGGAGCTTTCCGATGGCTCGGGAGTCGGTGTTTCAGCCGGTTTGCTGGGCTCGGGCGTGGGTTGCGTCGGCTCAGGGGTGGGTTCCGTGGTCGGATCAGCAGGTTTCGGCTGTTCGGGTTCCGGTGTCTTAGCTGTATTCACCAGACGGTTGAGCCACAGGTTGAGATTCCAGACCGTCATTCTTCTCAACCATCGTGGGGAAGATAATATCCCCATTCGGCAGCTCAAGCGCGTTGTACGACCCGCTCTTATCGGTTGAACGCAGGTCAGAGAGCGGCACATCGTGATCGAATTCGAGGGTCTTTGACATCCAGACCAGGCGGCCATTTGCGGAATCGACCGCCACAATCTTGTCGCCAGCGGTGAAGAAAGAGGCGATCGCCCCCATACCGTGCGGCGCGGTGGAGCTTTCGCGCACCGTTGTGAAGGAAGAACCATCGTGCCCGGAGAACCTGCACGGCACTGGCGCTTGCGGCGTAGTTATTCCACCGATGAGACGTATCCATCCGGGGTGGTGAGCAGGCCGTTGAGGCTGGCTGCCTCTTCCGCATCCTTGGGCTGGGTTTGCTCAACCACCGAAATACCCTGAGCGCTCAGGTGAAGCAGCTGACCGTTCTGAATCTTATTGCCCTCTTCGTTGTACACAGATTTATTGGGGCTGTATAGGAACGAGCCGTCGGGCAGCGGCGCAAGCGTGCGGGTGCTTCCGGTGAAAACGTCGCCATAATATTCGCTCAGGTCATCGGCGTGTGCCACCGAGGGGTCAAAAGTCCAGCGGAGATTTGACGGTTTGCGCTTTCACCGTGCCATCGGAGGCGACGTTGACGTACCGCGCCTGCCCGCTGCTATCGGCGGTGAGCACAGCCCAGCTGTTGGTCGCTTCGTTGTAACCGAGCGCCAGAATATTTTCGGATTCGCTGAAGGTGACACCCGCGAAAGCACCCTGAGATACGAGCTTGCCGGATTCATCTACCCGGTAGCGTTCCAAGGCGCGAGTATTCGCGTTCACAAACACGATATCGCCGGTGGCGGGGTTGGCGGCAAAGTGCGCGCTGGAACCCATCGGCAGGGTTGCAGACTCGGTCTGCTGCAAAGTCTTTGGGTCGATGACCGCGTAGCGTGCATCCGCCCCGCCGCCGAAGCTTTTACCTGCCGCGTAGAAAAGATATGAGCCCGCACGCACGGTATTTTGCGGGTTATTAATATCAGTACCCGAATTCAGGCTCTCACCCAGTTTATAGCCGCTATTTTGGGCATCTTTCGCCTCAGTACCGGAATACGAGAAAGGTGAGAGCATCCAGCCCCACGCCGTCTTCGTAGAAGTTCGAGAATGCGTGATTACCCTCGGCGGTGAGATTAGCCGCAACATTGCTCAGGTGACAACGCCGTCTTTTTCACTCTGCTGAGCGGTCTTGAGCGAGAGTTTCGCCATCGGAATTTCGTGGGGTCCTTCCCACTGCCCGGAGGTGTAATTTTTGGTGCGCACAACCATGTAGAGCGTACCGGTGCCCTGTGCCGCATCCATCTCGATGCGCGGGTTTGAGAGCGTCAGGTTTAGCGAGCATTCTTCGGGTTTATTGCGGTCGGCGCAGTGCGAGATATATTGAACTTTGCCGGATCCCTGAAGTGAAACTTGGTTACCGTCCTCGGAAACTTTGGCCTCTTGGTTGGGGAAGGTGAACAGGTCGGTGGAGTTGTAGCTTGCGCCTTCGCTGACCTTGTACGGTTCGCCGATGTAATTGCGGAATGAGGTTTTGATACCCCAGGTGATATTTCCGGTGCTCTGGTTCTGTTCGGCGGTTACCGCTACACCGGAATCGGCGTGAGCGTTCACAGCCAAAAGCGGAGTTGCGGGCAGAGCATGGTGCCTGCGAGTGAGTGCGCAGATGCGTCTGAGGGTGCGCTGGCGCGATGCAAACGTGAAAGACATGTAATCCTCGTTGATCTATTGAGTTAGGACACCCTTAATGTAGCAACATCCTACCCTTAATACAAAAAGAGCTTAACGCCACTCTGTGACGAGTTGTCGCTACAAAGTGTTCATACACTACAATGCCCCTCACTTCGCTGCAATAGAGCGCTAACGACAACATAGCAGACCACCGAAAAACTCTAGATTTTTATTCGATATTTCTAACACTAAATACCGTGAGAATATTTTTAATATACTCTTCTAAAATGCTTTAATATTACGGCTAGAACCAGCCGCGCTTCTTAGAAGAGATACACCACCACACGCCACCACCATGAGCACGAGCGACGCCGGGTATCCGTAGGTCCACTTCAGCTCGGGCATATCCTCAAAGTTCATACCGTAGATAGACCCGATAATTGTGGGCACCACCAGGATTGCGGCACCCGCCGAAATACGCTTCATATCTTCGTTTTGCTGCTGCGCCACAATCGTATCGTGCACCGTAAGCGTGTTCTGCAGGGACGTGCGCAGATCCTCTAGGCGCTCCTTAACCTGCACCACGTGATCCTGAATATTGCGGAACTGCCGCTGCAGCTCATCCTTCTCCTGCGCGATTTCGGTTGCGGTAGCGCCCGTATAGGGGCTGACGTCAAGTACGCCGTCACGAATCTGCTGCATGATGCGCGCGAGCATCATATCGAGCGGTTTGCAGGCACGCTGAAAATCGGCAACCTGGTTGAGCAGTTCGTAGGTGCGGCGTGACAGTGTGCGGTCGCCAGCGCCGGTTTCTTGGAAGAGCGCATTCTCAATTTCATCGCCGTCGTTTTCGAGCCCTTCGAGCACCGGCATGTAACCGTCTACCGTCTGGTCGATGATGCGGTGCAGCAGACGTATGGGCGAGCCGTCCGGAGTGGCGTAGATCAGGTTGAAGCGTTCGTACACTGCCTGCTGCGGATGTATCTGGTCGTTCACGATGCTCAACAGGTAGTCACGCCCCAGGAACATGTGCATCTCGCCCTGGACGCACCTCTTCTTCGGCATCTAGGTAGATGGCGGGACGTACCACCGCAAACAGGGGAGCCTTCATGGCTTTCAAGTTTGGCGCGCTGATGCCCGTGCGAGGCGTCTTCGAGCGCAAGTTCGTGCAGGTTGAAGGTTTGCTGAAGCTCGCGCAGCTCCGCGCGTTCGGGGTCATGTAGCCGAGCGCCACGCTTGCGCCGCCCTCACGGTAAGCATCAAGCGCCTCGGACTGGGTAACCCCCATACGAATGCGGTCCCTGCTGCGGATAAATAGCACCGGTTACATACGACATAGGTTAAGTGTAGGGGTAGGCCCCCAGGTGCTAAAAAGAGCCTTTATTCGAATAAAGAGTATTTTTCGCCGCTTTATTCAAATAAAGGCTCTTTTTATGCAGGAGATTTATCGAATGCGCCGGTAGATCTGAGTTGCGGGATCCCGTTCAAGTATTCCGTGATCCACGCCGTAGCGACGCACCAAGGCAGGGTCATCCGTGTACTGCCTGATGCGCTCGTTCACCTCACGCTCCGAAAACTGCTCGGAGGCAGGAATACTCTTTTGAAGAATCCAACACAAAAGAGCATTCTTATCCTGCGCACGTGAGGGCCAGGTATGCACTCGTCCCTTGACTAAAAACCGCTCAACATCATCTGTTACCTGGTTTTTCGCGGATTTCAAAAGACTCAAGTAGTCGGAGAATACCTCGGTAACCTGCCAAAGCCCATCCTCTGACTTCTCAATGAGCCTGACTGCTTCAAGACGCGCCAACAGTTTACGATCACGATAGTTAGGCGTTTCGGCACATCCTGCACGATAACCTTGGCATACATTTCTCGGGATTCACCATTCGCCAGTGCAGCTATCACCGGCAAAATGTTTTGCACCTTTTCCATAAGTCAGTTTTACAATTAATACTTTAAAATCATCCCTACAACAGATTTGAAGCCCTGGCGACCTTTTGTAGTGCCTCCCAAGATCCCTGTGAAATATTTGATCCACCTATACTACTCGCAGAAAACTTAGGTCTGCACTCATGAAGGACTTCTGAATTATGAATATCATCAGTATATCCATAAAATTCCATTTTAGACTCATATGTAAATATTTTATTTACGAATAATAACTTCATATCGTTTTCAGGGACATAGTGTTCCCATCCGTCATCCAGTTGATAGAATATAAATTTTGAAAGAAATGCAGAAACCCAATCAGCAAATTGAATATTAGCAGATATAGAGCTATCAATATGCATAGGAGGCTCTACAATTTTATCCATTTCCGGGTATTTAGAGCTTCGTGAGAAAATATGTGCGTACGCCAAACTCATATAGGGCTTCCTTTCATTCTCATTAATCTGATCCATCATCACCATAATATTCTCATCGCTTGCGACTGCATGACGCGCCAGACGGTTTAATACTTGGCGCATAATAAAATCATGCATGTCATCCATCCATTGACGCAGACCTCCTTCATCTCGTTTACTGTATCTATAATCTAGAGATTTATTAATTTCTGGAAAAGTCCCCCGTGGTTTTTCTTTGACGAAATAAAATATTTTACCGCCAAGATAATTGAGTTTATTAACTAATTTCATAAAAATATTTAATATTTTGAGGATATAATTTATATGTATTAACCCTGAATACATCAGATCCTTTAACTTCAAATCGCCCGGGAATGTCAGATTTATTATATTCCTCTCTGTAAAGCCTATTTCTAACACTCACAAAGTACGCTCCAAATTCACGAGCCTTATCATCGGGAATAATAAATCCCGCGTAACCAAAAGCTGGGGAAGTATTGTACTTAGGATGATCTTTAGAAACATACTCTGTCCTAGACCCAATCTCATCAATATATGTCAGCAACATGAAAAAATCCTACCTAGCCTTAGATACACGTGATGCCGCAACTTCTAAAGTTACGGCATCCGGAACGGCGTTCTGAGGGGCCAAACCCCACTACTACCGATAATTAATCTACCGGTTTTCAGAACGTTCTGTCAATAGAATCCTTCAGATTATGACGAGCCTAATCCATCAAATCGCGGACCACAATAGTCTGGTCGCGGTCGGGGCCTACGCCGATCGCCGAGATGCGGCAGCCAGAAAGTTCTTCAAGCTTATGCACATATTTGCGGGCATTCTCGGGCAGCTCGTCCAGGGTTTTCGCATCCGAAATGCTCTCGTTCCAGCCGTCGAAGTACTCGTAAATCGGCTTCGCGTGGTGAAAATCGGTTTGCGTCATCGGTATTTCATCAAAGCGCACACCGTCCACCTCATACGCCACGCATACGGGGACCTTCTCAAGTCCGGTGAGCACATCCAGCTTGGTAATAAACAGGTCGGTAAACCCGTTGATGCGCACCGCCTGGCGCGCAAGCACCGCATCGTACCAGCCGCATCGGCGCGGACGCCCCGTGTTCACACCGAACTCGCCGCCGGTTGTGCGCAGGAAATCGCCCATCTTATCGAAGAGCTCGGTGGGGAACGGACCAGCACCCACGCGGGTGGTGTACGCCTTCTGAATACCAATCACGCGGGAAATTCGGGTGGGCCAACACCTGATCCCACGCAGGCGCCCCCGGCGGTCGGGTTTCGAGGAGGTCACGAACGGGTAGGTACCGTGATCGACGTCGAGGAAGGTCGCCTGGCCACCCTCCATGAGCAGGGTTTTACCCTCATCAAGTGCCTTATTGAGCAGCTGAGTAGTATCAACGATCATGGGTTTGAGCCGCTCGGCGTAAGACATGAAATAATCCACGATCTCGTCTGCCTCAACATGGCGGCGGTTATAGACCTTCACGAGCAGCTGGTTCTTCTGCCGCAGCGCGCCTTCAACCTTTTGCCGCAGAATCGACTCATCCAAAATATCCTGCACGCGAATACCCAGGCGCCCTACCTTATCCATGTAGGCAGGCCCAATACCGCGCCCGGTCGTGCCGATTGCGCGCTTACCCAAGAAACGTTCAGTGACCTTATCCATCGTCTGGTGGTACGGTGCCACAAGGTGGGCATTTGCCGAGATTTTGAGTTTAGAGGTGTCGGCGCCGCGCGCCTGCAGACCCTCAATCTCAGAGAAAAGTGCCTCCGGGTTCACCACCACGCCGTTGCCGATCACGGGCGTTGCGTTCTCGCTCAGAATGCCGGCGGGCAGCAGCTTAAGCTCAAATTTTTGGCCGTTCACCACCACGGTATGCCCAGCGTTGTTGCCGCCGTTCGGCTTGACCACGTAGTCCGCGCGGGGTCCGAGCAGGTCGGTTGCCTTACCTTTACCTTCATCGCCCCACTGGGCGCCCACGATCACAACAGCTGACATTCTTGCTCCTCTAGGATGTACTCCCCGCCGTTTCGGCGGCCGTGCGCGGGTTCTTCAAACCCTCTTAGGCACACATTTGTTAATCATAACGCGACCCTGTGACAGTGCATCTATTATTTAGCGATTGCAACACATCTTTTCCGTGAGTCTCTGCGGCGTAAACCCCGTGATTCGGCGGTAAAAGCCGCTTTGGAGGGCCAGCATACAGGATGCGCGCCCGGGGCAACCTGCCGCGAGCGCGCATCCATGAATTATGCCCGGGTATATGCCCCAGGTACCGCATGAACCTTCTTATTTGAGGATTTTGATGAAGGTCATGGGGTAGTCGTACATTTCACCGCGATTAGCCGCGATAGCGCCTAAGATGTGGAAGATAATCATGAGTATGCCGGTGACTGATACCACCAAAAACCATATCGGAGACATGATGAAGAGGGTGATAACCATCAGGAGGAATGCGGCGGTGTTAATAACCCACATGGAGAAGTTGAAATTGAAGGCGCGGCGCGATGATTCTTTGGTGAATTCGTAGCCGGGCTTGTCTTTGTAGATGAGCCAGAAGATGAGCGGGGCTATGAAGCTCAGCGTGTTCAGCGACAGCAGCATGGCGAGAAGCGATGAGAGGTGCGCGAATATCGCCATGTTTTTTGCGTCCGGGGTAATACCTTGGTGGTTATATTCTGGCCGTTGCTGGCTGTAACCCGAACCCGACTGTTGGTTATAACCGGGCTGATTCTGGTAGTTCGGCTGTCCGTTGTTGTAGTTAGGGTCGTAGGTCATAAGAACCTCCTCAATGCAGCGTGTTGGGCTGTGTTTTACAGTATATGCCGCCTACCTTAACGCAACATGGGAATCGTGGGGAGAGGATATTTGTAGTCCTCACCAGAATTTGCTTTAACCGCCCCGATAATGTGGAACACGACAGCGGTAACGCCCAAGCCTGCGATCAGAAGCCACAGTATGGGAAACATCGCAAAGAACAGCATAAATGGTTCGCCGGATTGGCTTTGCGCCCCTAGGATGAGGGATATTACCATCAGCAGAACCAGCAGCAGGAATGAACTAAAGATAATGATAACTAAGGTCACACCCAGGTTGAAGGCTCGTGCGGCAGCATTGCGTACCCGCTCATAGCCGGGCTTGTCTTTGTAAACCGCCCAGAAGATCAGCGGAATTAAGAATCCTGCAATCCCGGAAAGATGCGCGAGCATCGCCATGTTGTTAACGTCGGTGGGCTGCTGTATCACATAGACCGGCTGCCCGTAGCCCGGTTGTGGGTAGCCTTGGCCCGGCTGCTGTGGGTCGTATCCCGGCGGGTATGGCTGCTGGCCCTGGTTAGGCTGCGGATTCTGCTGATAGGGGTCTTGGTTGGGATCAAAGTTTGACTGGCTCATGTTTTCACCCGTTCTGTGTGTTTCGTGGTCTCGTGTACGAGTTTTACCTCGGCTCTGTCTTCGATAAGGATTGAGGTAGAACCCTGCCCGATGCCCCCGCCGCCTCGGTACTATCGCAGGATAGGCAGAGTGGGCAGAGGGTACTTATAGTCTTCACCAGAGTTTGATTTAACCGCGGCGATAATCTGGAAAATAATCATCATAATCTGAACAACGCAGCCTATCAGAACCATAAGGGTTATGGGCGCGAACATACCCATGGCACTGGAAACAGCAGTGCTTGGGTCGTTGGTCGATGCCATACCGGGTACGACCATCGTAAAAATATAGACAAACCCGCCCAGCAGGGTGATAAGAACAATAAGGTATCCCGTCAGCCCAAAATTGAAGGCCCGCGCGGCGGCGCGGCGTGCCAGTTCGTACCCGGGCTTATCTTTGTAGATAGCCCAGATAACGAGCGGAATAATAAACCCACCCAAAAGCCCGGAAAGATGCCCCCACATGGCAAACCGTACTGACATCGTTGGTTTGTTGAGTCACATATATAGGCTGCCCCGGCGGGTACGGCTGTTGGTACTGTCCCTGGTTAGGTTGCGGGTTCTGCTGATAAGGGTTGTGGTTGGGATCAAAATTTGGCTGACTCATGACAATATTCCATTCTTGAGGCTGCTGCCCCACCCCGTCGGGTCTGATGCAGACTTCCATGCGAGCCGGGCACAGCATCCTTACCGTGCTCGACGATATGAGCAACTCAGCTTCGACAAGGTTTTTTATTCGGTGTTTTTGGTCTTTTTATCATAGCGTGCACCGTGTTTATACGGTAGATTTTTGTGGCACGAATACCGGGTGTTTTGAGGAATATATAAACTATAGAGTAAAGAATTTACATTTATGTATAAATTTTATAAATATTTTTGGTGTCCTTGATAAAACTCTAGAGTAAAACTTCTTAGAATTGATAGTGCAAGACACATCGTTGTTTTTTAAAACGCGATGCGCTCGCGTATCACACCGAACCATAGTTACCAAAAGTGCTGACTCGGGTTCGACACTATCAAACACAAGGAGCATCATGGCATCCACCAACACCTGGCGGGCGTGCACCCGCATCGGGTTATCGGCGGTTCTAGGGCTCGGCCTTATCGCCTCCACGGCGATACCACTCAACGCAGCAGAGACACCGTTGAGAGGGCAAGACCCAGACCTGAGAACCTCACAACAGCACACGCAGCAGCAGGTACTCTCCCCCAGCATGCTAAAGGCGCAGGGCACCATACCGGTCTACGTTAAGTTCAAGGGTCAAGGCGCCTATGAGCAAACCCAGCCGCGGGCGGTTCTGCAGAACAGGCAGGCACCCGTGAACGCTCAGGCACAGGTGCAGGCGATCAAGACCCGCGTAGAGTCACAGGCGCAGTCCGTAGCGGGAGAATCGCACGCGAAAGTTCTATACACCACCCATAACGTAATGCCGGGCGTGGCGCTCATGGGCGATGCCCAGGCGATTCGTGATCTCGCATCCCGCCCGGATGTTGAGCGCATTAGCCCGATCGTGCCGAAATACCGTCAAAATGCGGGTTCCGTCGTCGATACCGGAGCCGCCGAAAATTGGGCGCGGCAAAACACCGGGTATACCGGCAAGGGCATCAAGATTGCGGTGATCGACTCGGGAATTGATTACACGCACGCCGACTTTGGCGGACCCGGTACGAAAGAAGCCTTTGACGAGGCCACGAAACTCACCAATATGCCGGAAGCATCGTCCGGTCTCTACGACCCCGCGAAGTTCTTAGGTGGGTACGATCTTGCCGGTGACGACTATAACGGACTGAACACGGCAGTGCCCGATAACAACCCGATCGACTGCATCAGCGGCGGTCACGGCACCCACGTGGCGGGTACTGCGGCAGGTTGGGGCGTGGATGCACAAGGCAAGACCTTCCGCGGCGACTACTCCACGCTGACACCTGAGAAACTGGGCGAGATGAAGATCGGCCCCGGTTCTGCACCGGATGCCCAGCTGTACAGCTTCCGCGTCTTCGGGTGCAGCGGTGCCACCAACCTGGTGGGTCAGGCTCTCGATAAGGTGCTCGACCCCAACGGCGACGGCGATTTCTCAGACCGCGCGCAGGTGGTGAACATGTCTCTTGGTGGCGAGTTCTCGCCCGAAGATGACCCGGAATCCTACGCCGTCGAAACGCTGTTCCGCCAGGGTGTGCTCGCCGTTGTCTCGGCGGGTAACGCGACTGGATACAACGGTGTAGGCGATACCTACTCGGACTCTGGCCAGCCCGCGAATGCCATTTCGGCGCTGACGGTGGCGAACTCGGTGGGTTCAACCTACGCCATGGATGCGGCGCAGATTCTTGCGCCCAGCCAGATTGCCGGGAAGATTCCGGGCGACTATTCGGTGGACTACAACTACTCAAAAGCCTCCGAAGAGACCCTGCGGGGTAAGGTCGTTGCAGCGCCCGCATCAAATAAGTTCGGGTGTGAGGCATTCAGCGCCGAAGACGCCGCCAAGCTCAAAGACCGGTGGGTCTTTATCGAGTGGGCAAACGAGGACGGCACTATTTCGTGCGGCTCGAAAGTCCGTTTCGACAATGCTGAGAAAGCTGGCGCTAAGGGCGTCGTCCTGTCCTCCCAGGAAGAGCGCGCCGAACTGGGGATCGCCGGGAACGAAACTATTCCGGGCTTCAGGGTGGCGAAGAGCGCATCCGATAAGGTTCGCGAAGCCGCACAGTCTGGCACCCTAGAGATTCGCCTGGGCGAAGACCTCAAGGGTGGTCTGCGTGTTCAGAGCGGTAAATTCGATGAGCTGACAACTTCGAGCGCACGCGGGTTCCACGGCTCGTACGGGTACACGAAGCCCGATCTCGCCGCACCGGGGAATAATATTTCCTCTGCCGCCGTAGGTACCGGAACGGGCTCGATTCAGTACACGGGTACGTCGATGTCTGCGCCCTTCGCCTCCGGTGTGGCGGCGCAGGTGTTGCAGGCGCATCAGGATTATTCGCCGATTCAGATCAAGGCGGCGATGATGAACAGCGCAGACCATGACCTGCACGATGCCGCCGGGCATACCTACGCGGTGGATCGCGTGGGTTCAGGGCGCATCGATGCGAAGGCCGCTGTTGATACCCGCGTGCTTCTGTACAACGCAGACCGTCCCGAGCAGGTCTCGCAGACTTTTCGGTGTGCTGGAATATGCGGCAGATGCCGGTCAGCAGTCGCTCACCCGCGAGATGACGGTCGAGAATTTCGATTCCAAGGCGCACACCTACTCGATTTCCTATGCGGGAAGCACCGATATGCCCGGTGTTGAATTCTCGATGCCTTCCAGCATTACGGTGCAGCCGGGTGAGAAGAAGAATTTCCAGGTGAAGGTCACGATCGACCCGGCACGCCTGGAGAAAACTATGGACCCGGCGATGGAAAAGACCCAGTCCTCCATCGACCTGAACACGGGTAAGACCATGGTTCCCGAGCAGGCACGGCAGTTTATCGCCTCCGAATCCGGGCGTATTAAGCTGACCGAAGGCGACCAAACCCTGCGCGTTCCCCTGCATGCAGCGCCCAAACCGGTTTCGACCATGAAGGTTGCGGGCAACAACGTTCAGGTTCCGCCGGCTCCTCCCAGACGCGGAGTCACATTAGAGGGCACCGAGCTGAACCAGGGGCGGATACCGCTCCCTGCTGGGGGGCCTTCGAGTGGGGCGCATCGGTGAATCGTGTTAACCGAGCAACCCTGTGGGTCAGCAGCGATATGAAGGCGAACCTACAGCATGTGGGTGCGTCCTCGAACGCGCCCGCGCTCAAGGATGCGGGCAAAGACCCGAACGAAGGTACGCTTTCCTTCGGCATCAGCACGTGGAGGAACTGGGATGTGATCTCTGAGGAAAACACCTTCACGGTCAATATTGATACGGACGGCAATAACCGCGCCGATTATGTGCTCAAAACCGACCGTTCCGCAGGGGTTGGACTTCCCGATCGTGCGCCTGATGGGCTGCAAGAACGGGTCTTTGGAGCAGCTCGCCTACTATCCGCTCAACGGCGCCTGGGGCGATACCGACACGAACATGATGGACACAAACACACTCATCATGAGCGTACCCCTGAAAGATTTGGGACTGACGTCCGAAAACGCCCCGCAGATTCGCTACAGCGTTGAGTCCATCACCCAGTACGAGTGGGAGAACGTCAGTCAGACCGACTGGATTACCTACAGTCCCTTCGCCCCGAAGGTGTGGTTCAGCGGTACCGAGTCGAGCATCCCTGGGATTTTCGCGGATGCCCCCACCACCGATCTGACGCTGCACCGCGCCTCGGATGCGGGTTCAGCTAAGGCTCTCTTCCTGCACCTGCACAACGGCACCGGAGACCTTTCGGGTTCCCAGGGTGCAAGCGGCGAGCGCGCCCAGGTGCTTCCGGTGAGCGAGCAGAGCACGGAGACCCCTTCTGCCCCGCGCTTCACGGATGTGAAGGAGGGCGATATGTTCTACACCGAGATCGCCTGGCTGGCGCAGCGGCGTATAACGACTGGCTACCCGGATGGTTCGTTCCGTCCCGCCGAGAATACGAGCCGTGCCGCCATGGCGGCGTACTTCTACCGCCTGGCGGGTTCGCCGCAGTTCACCGCGCCGAGCACGCCCACGTTCAAGGATGTGGCTCCCGGTGACCAGTTCTACAAGGAGATTGAGTGGTTTGCGGCGCAGCGGCTGACGACGGGGTATGCGGATGGTACCTTCCGCCCGCAGGATGCGGTTAACCGCGATGCGATGGCGGCGTTCTTCTACCGGTATGCGGGCAGCCCGGCCTTCACGGCACCGGATAAACCCACGTTTAAGGATGTTGCCCCGAACAGCATGTTCTACCGCGAGATCGAGTGGCTTGCCGCGCAGAAGGTGACGACCGGGTGGCCGGATCAGACCTACCGCCCGCTGGAGCCTATCCACCGCGATGCTATGGCGGCATTCCTGTACCGCTACAACCAGGGCGTGCTCAAGGCTGAGGGTTAGCCCCTTCCCCTAATCCACCCCACGAGCAGCGGTTTTCGCCCGAGAAGGTGGGAAAATCCTACCTTTTCGGGCGTATCCCCGCTTCTTACGAGGGTTAACACATATTCACTCCGCATCATCTGTACATTGTTACCTTCAAAGGATCAAGGAGTATGATATGCCTCCGAATCATCGCAGACGAGGCGCCTTAGGGTGCCTTGCCGCCGCGACAAGTATTCTGTTAGCGCTTGGCACACCTGCCAGCGCAGACATAAACCCGGGCGGTACCAACGAAAACGGGCAGTATGTCGCAAACCCCACACCGCAGAATTCAGATGCGCTCTCCCCCACCATGAAAAAGGCGGAGGGAGATGTACTCGTCTTCGTCAAGTTCAAGGGTCAGGGTGCCTACGAGCAGACCCAGCCCGACGAGGTTCTGCACAATAAGCAGGAACCCGTTAAGAAGCAGGGTGAGGCCACCTCTATCAAGGATCAGGTCGAGAATCAGGCTCGCCAAGCGGCTCAGGATTCCGGTGCAGAAATACGTTATACCGTGCACAATACGATGCGCGGCGTAGCCTGCACGGCGATGCCGAGAAAATCCGTTCTCTCGCCGCGCGGGATGATGTCGAGCGCATCACCCCCATTGTGGCGAAAAAGAGCATGAATGCGTATAGCGATATAGACTCTAAGGCCGTGCAGGCTTGGGCTGAAAGCACCGGGTACACCGGTAAGGGCGTCAAGATCGCTGTGGTCGATTCCGGGATTGACTACACCCACACCGATTTTGGCGGTCCCGGCACGAAAGAGGCTTACGAAAAGGCCAAAACCCTGACGGACCTGCCCGATGCCGACTCAGGGCTTATCGACCGGTCCAAGGTGGTTGGCGGTATCGACCTTGTGGGGGATGACTACAATGCTCTCGACGCGGGTTCGACCCCTAAGCCCGATAACAATCCGCTCGACTGCCGTCCTGAAGGGTATGGAACCGGCGGGCACGGCACCCACGTGGCGGGTACCGCAGCGGGGTACGGGGTGAATGCCGATGGCAGTACCTTCCGCGGCGACTACTCCAAACTCACCGAAAACGATCTCAAGAACATGAAGATCGGTCCCGGCTCCGCCCCCGAGGCGCAGCTGCTGAGCATCCGCGTGTTTGGGTGCCAGGGCAGCTCAAACGTGGTGATGCAGGGGCTCGACCGCGCTCTAGACCCCAATGAGGACGGCGATTTCTCGGATCGCGCCAATATCATCAACCTGTCCCTCGGCAGCGAATTTTCGCCGGCTGATGACCCTGACTCCGCTATGGTGGATTCCCTCGCGCAGCAAGGTATTCTCACCGTCACGGCGGCAGGTAACGCTAATGAGTTCAACGGCGTGGGCGATACCTACTCGGATTCGGGCAGCCCCGCCAACGCCGCATCCAGCATTTCGGTTGCGAACGCCAATGGCACTATGAGCGTGTCTGATCAGCTCAAAATTGTCAGCCCCGAAAACGGAATTCCCCCTTGATTTTATTGACGGCATCTTTAGGGACTTTAAGTTTATTGATGGTGACTATTCGCTCAATTTCCCCCTCGATAAGGCACCTGCCGATAAACGCACTGGCTATGTCACCCTCGCGCCCGAACGCAACCGTGACGGCTGTAAGCCCTTCACCCCGGAAGAAGCTGAAAAGATCAAAGGTAAATGGGTGATGCTCGACTGGGAAGTAGACTACACCTACAAGGTCAGTGTTCCTCTGCCGAACGCTTCGATCATGTTGCCCAGGCGGGTGGCTACGGGTGTGCTGCTCGTCCTCAAGGATTATCCTGCCCAGCAAGGGTTCGGCGGTAACGCTACGATCCCCGGGTTCCGCATTAACACCGCCTTCGCCGCAGACATAAAACCCTACGTGGAGGCCGGAACTTTCAAGGTTGAAGCGAATGAGGCTTATAAGAAGGCAACACATATTCCTACCAGGCTCGAATTCGGCCTCAATTCTATGAGTTCTCGCGGACAGCACGGCACCGAAGGATTCATCAAACCCGATGTTGCTGCACCGGGAGAGTCGATATTTTTTCGGCATCAGTCGGCCAGGGCACCGAAGGGGTTTACAACACCGGAACCTCAATGGCGGCACCGCATGTCTCCGGCATTGCCGCGCAGGTGATGCAGGCGCATCCAGACTATACCCCGGCAATGGTGAAGGCTGCGATCATGAACAGCGCAGACACCGATCTCACCAACCATGCAGGGTCTAAATATGCTGTTGATCGTATGGGATCTGGCTTCGTGAACGCCAAGAAGGCGGTCAACGCGAAGGTTCTGGTCTACGATGAGGAAAATCCCGAGCGGGTTTCCCTATCATTCGGCGTTCTCGAATATCCCCTCGATGGCGAAGACCATACCGTAACCCGCAATATCGTCGTGCGGAATATGGATTCGGTAGCCCACACCTACGAGCTTTCGTACCAGTATGGTCCCGAAATCCCTGGATCACGTCCCGAGGTACCGCCCTTGGTGACCGTCGAACCGGGCGAGACCGTAAAAGTTCCTATCACCTTCTCGACCTACACCCCCTTCCTGGAAAAGACCATGGATCCCACCCTGGAGAAAGAGCAAACTGCCATGGCCTATGTTAATGGGCAGTACCAGCCTATTATCTCGGGCAAACGTCAGTATATTGCGAGCGTCTCCGGTCGCATACTCCTTAAGGACGCGAACCAGGACGATTGGGAGGAGCTTATACGCCTGCCCGTTCATGCGGCGCCGAAGCCTATCTCTACGATGAAGGTTCAAGGCTCCGAGATTCAGTTTGAGAATGGTAAAGCCACCGAAACCACCGTCAAACTCGCCGGGCAGGATGTGAACCAGGGCGGCTACCGGTCCATGATGGGAGCCTTCGAGCTGGGGGCTGCGAGCCCGCGCATCCCCACCGAGAATTTGGATCTTCCCTCAAGTCAGAGCATGGATCTGCAGTATGTAGGGTGCCGCTTCGGACGCTCCGGCGCTCAAGGCAGCCGGGCAGAATCCGAACGACGGTAAGATCTACTTCGGTATTTCAACCTGGGGTATTTGGGATTCCATGCACCCGGGACGTCAGCTTCAGGTGACGCTCGATACCAACCGTGACGGTAAGCCCGACTACAACCTTGAGGTGGGGACCCGAAAGGGTCTGGATTACCCACTCGTGAAGGTGTGGAAGGCGAATGGGGATACCTGAAATAACCAACCGGTACCCGCTTTAATGGCGCTTGGGGCGATACCGACACGAACATCATGGATACCAACGTGATGGTGCTGGGTGTGCCGCTCAAGGATCTGGGTTTGACAGCTGACTCGGCTTCGAGCATTGACTATGCGGTTTCAACGAACACGTGGAGCAATGCGAAGGCTGGCGGCGACTATGTTGATGCCACCGAGAAGATCTCTTTCAACCCGTTCGCACCGAAGGTATGGTTCGAGGGTGAGAGCGCGGGTGTTCAGGGGCTCTTTTGCTGACCGTAACGGCGGCGAGGTGAAAGGTGCACCGCGTTGAAGGCGAGAAGCCTTCGGCACTCTTCCTGCACCTGCACAACGGTACCGGAGATTTGAGCGGTCAGAACGGAGCTGCCGGTGAACGCGCCCAGGTGGTTCCGCTGAGCGAGCAGCAGCAGAGCAGTCTACCGGCTCCCTCAGAGCCTACAGAGTCTCCGAAGGATAGCTCGCTACCGGGCCCGTCAGAGCCCTACGGGAGATCTCCGAAGGCAGATGCGTCTTTGCCGAAATAGCGTGCAGAACCCGCCAACTATGCGTTAGCACGCTGACCTGGCTGTATACCGATTCTGGTATATAGTCCACACGGTATATAACCGATCACGAATATGCTCTCGGTTCCTCCGGCAGTGAGGGAATCGAGAGCATATTCTTATATTCCGATACTGGTATAAAGCCTTGTCCGTGCCTATGTGTGAAGTTTTGGCGGGTCTCTAGCACATCGGTTTCACCACGACAGGTTATCCAGAACGATGAAACAATACCCCCGCAGTAGAAAGCTCTAGGTTTATTAAGGGCCTTTTCACTGCGAGGGTATTGTTATCGACTCTGAAAGTCTATGCTCTAGGCCTTACTAATCTTTCAAGATCTTCAAGGCGGGCAGCGGGTACTTATAATCCGTCTCTCCCGCATTGGCCTTCACCGCGCCAATAATGTGGCATACGAAAGCAGCAATCCCCCATATACCAACAACGATTGCCACAACCACCATGAGAATAAGGGCTACAACCGCGAGCCCACGGTTGTCCCCAGCTACAGCAACTACTACCAAAATAATGGGAATAATCAGACCCACAATCGCTGCAATCGAAATAGTAATCGAGACGTTGAAGGCACGCGCTGCGGCACGTTTAACAACCTCGTATCCGGGCTTATCCTTATAGATCGACCACATAATAAGCGTGGCGATCCAGGTGAGAAAAACGGATATATGCGCGAGCGTTGCCTTGCCCTGCGCATCCGCTGCCTGTCCCAAGACCGGCTGAGGCATACCCTGTGCGGGCTGTTGGCCATATTGATTGGGGTCAAAGTTCTGTTGGCTCATGATAGTGTACTTTCATTCGAGGTCTATCGGTGCGATGTGAGGTTCACCGAATATTAGGCGAACCTACCCTAGGCTAACAAAAAAATGCAAATAGTTCCGCCTGTTTTATACATCGCGACACTTTGTAGTATTTCTAGACTAAAAACAACAGTAAATTAGCTCTTTATAGCAAAAGATTCGATGAATCTTTTAGATTAGATGCATTATCTTTCGTTCCCTCAACAAGACGGCGCCCGCGTACACTAGAAATATGCGTGAACTTCAGGAAAAAATCGTGGCACAGATGGGTGTTCGTCCCAATATGACCGAAGAGCAGGCGCGTGAGGAAGTACAGCGGCGCGTACAATTCCTCTGCGACTATGCAAAAGCAACCGGCACCCACGGATTCGTGCTCGGCATTAGCGGCGGCATCGATTCCACACTGGCGGGCAGGCTCTGCCAACTCGCCAGCGAAAAACTCAACGCCGAAGGATACCAAGCGCAGTTCATGGCGGTTCGCCTGCCCTATAAAACCCAAGTCGACGAAGAAGACGCACAAAAAGCCCTCGAATTCATCGCCCCCGACCGTACCGTCACCTTCAATATTGCGGATGCGGTCGATGGCTTCGACACCGCCTACACGGCTGCCGTGGGTACGCCTATCAGCGACTTCAACAAGGGAAATATTAAGGCGCGCGCCCGCATGATCGCCCAGTATGCGCTTGCGGGCGACCCCGGGCTTCTGGTTGTCGGTACCGACCACGCGGCGGAATCCGTGACCGGTTTCTTCACGAAGTTCGGCGACGGAGGGGCGGATATACTGCCGCTTTCCGGACTGAATAAGCGGCAGAATCAGCTGCTTCTGAGGGTTCTGGGCGCATCCGAGCGGCTGTGGGCTAAGCCGCCGACAGCCGACCTGCTTGACGGTATCCCCGGGCGCACCGATGAGGATGAGCTCGGCATCACCTACCCGCAGATCGACGACTACCTGGAGGGTAAAGAGATTGACCCCGCCGTCGCCGAAAAAGCTGGAGACTATCTACCCTGCGCAGTCGGCATAAACGCACGGTTCCGGTGGGTATCGCCGATACGTGGTGGAAGTAAACCCTGGGTGAGGCTCGTTGCCCGGCGGCTTATTCTGTGCTTACGCTTTTTCAAGCTGCCGGATGCGCGTGCGCCCGCTCGCCCAAAAACAACGCCACCCCAGCGCGCACGACCCCATCTGCGTGACAGGGAAAGCCCAGGTGAGGCCAGTAAATCCGAAAAAGTGTATCGCCAGCGAAGACCGTGACGAAAAAGAAAACACCCACGCTCGCGGTCAAAACTACCGCCGCCACGCCTTTGCCACAGGCTTGGAACCAGGCGACAAGCAACATCACTAACGCATAGAAAACGGTTGAGAAAAGCAGGGCGGTGAGTACCTGGTCCCCCGCCGTGATGATGCTGGGTCCGCCCGCAAGATACAGCGCCCAATCGCGGAACGCCCAGACCGGAATCGAGAACACTGCCGAGGTTCCGACCGAGAGCAGCACCGCGACCTTGAGTGCGGCGCGCAGACGCTCCCGATTCCCCGCACCGTAGGTATATGCAAAAAGTGGAATACTGCCCATGCAGATACCTGTACATAGGGTTTGCGGAACCATGATCAGACGGATCGAGACGCCGAAAGAGGCGACCGCCGCATCGCCGTATTTAACCGCCAGGTTATTGAGCACCAGGGCCGAGACGACGAGGAAAAGACTCGATACCATTTGCGAGGAACCCACCGAGAGCACGGGTTTAAGTACATCGGCAGAGAGCGTGAAATCCTTGAGCGACCACGAAAAATTCTTGCTCTTCGCGGTCAGAAACAGCATGTAATAAATAATGCAGGCGACGTTTGTCCCCATGAGAGCCCAGCCAGAGCCCGCCGCGCCCATGCGTAAAACGCCGATGAGCAGCACATCCAGCACGAGGTTGGCGACTACGCCCCACAGCAGGCCGTACATGGATTGTTTGGCATAGCCTTCGGCACGCACCAGCTGTTCCAGGGTGAACATACACATCCAGGGCGGGGCGCCAAGGAACAGCACGGTCACGAACCAGCGAGTCGGTTCATAGGTGGCACCACCGGCACCCATCAGCCGAGTGAGCGGATCGACGAAGAAAATCCCCGCTACCGCCAGCCCTACACCGAAGATCAGAGAAGCATAGACGGCGAAAGAGGTAACTGCGGGAATGCGGGCGGTGTTGCCTTCACCCAGCAATCGTGCCGTGAGGTGGATGCGCCCACCCTGAAAAGCCCCGCCAGCGCGGTAATGACGCCCTACCACCGGGAACCCGAAGATAAGCGCGGCGAGGTCTTCAACCGTGCCAAAGTGCCCCACAAAATAGGAATTCACCACGTTGTAGATGGCGGTAATCGCAAGCCCGGTTGCCATAGGAATACCCAGGGCAAGCAGGGCGCGCATCACCAGGGCATCTTTGAGGAAGTAAATGTTTCGGGAGTCTTCACTCAGGTTGTTTTGATGAAGAACTTCGCGGAAAAGCTCGTCTGCACTCGCCGTCGATGCGGTATCCCCCGGCAACCTGTGTTTCGGGTACACCGAGATGCTCGGCTTGGGGCACGGTGTACCTCCTATGGGATAATGGTCGGTGAACGTAGGCGGCGTGCGAACGCATGGAGTATAGGCATATAAGCCTGACAAGGGTATATACCCAGTCTGGAATAATCCTGCGGCATATGTACGTGCCATGCAATAACCTCACATAGCACCTATACCGAAAGTTTTTCCTTATATGCCGATAAACGCATATAGTCGGTTGGCTCCCCTGAATGCGGGGCTGCCGCCTCGCTTATCATACACGGCTGTGCCTGTATGGGGCATATGCAGGTCGTTCCATGACGGAATAACTTCTGATACTGCGCTGCACGGCAGAACCTTATATGCGGTTTTGAGCATATTATTCGAGCTGCTTTGCCCGATATATATCAAAAGCGTTATACAGCGGTGAAACTCTGTTTCCAGGGGTCACTGCAATATAACGCTTCGGGCATACACTCAGGTCAGAGCGTTTTCACGGGTGCAAATGAAGAAAGTGCAGACCCGCTACTCAGACTCAACCTTAATCTCGGTCACGCCGTGCTCGGGGGTGCCCGATGCGGGCGCATCCTTCACCTTAGTACCGCCGGTTGCGAAGAAGAGGATCACGCCCAGCACGCACGCCGAGATCTGGGTGAAGGGGAACGCCCAGGTGAGGCCGTCGAATCCGAACCACATATTGCCGAAGATGACTGCGGGGAAGAAAAGCAGGGCAATGCCCAGGGTCATGAGCGTGGCGGGCAAGCCTTTACCGGCGGCCTGGAACCACGAGACGAACACGATGCTCACGGCGTTGAAACACGGCGGCAAGCATGAGCGCGATCAGTACTTTCTCGCCGGTGGCGACCAGCGAGAGTCGCCCACGAGCTCAAGAAGCTGGCGACGGAATATCAAAACGGGGTGGTGAAGATAATGAGGTTGCCACCGATACCATTGCGGCGGTTTTCAGCGCAGAACGCACGCGGTCTCGATTGCGAGCACCGTAGGCATAGGCGAAGAGCGGAATACCGCCCATGCAAATACCCATACACAGCATTTCAGGTACCATGTTCAGACGCATCGCCAGCCCAAAGGCGGCCACAGAATCGTCACCGTATCCTGCCGCAATATTGTTGAGCACCAGCGCGGAAACGGTCACGCTTGCACTCTGAATCAGTTCGGCGGCACCCACGGCGAACACGGGTTTAATAATGTCGCCGGCGATCACAAAATCGCTGGGTTTCCAGGAGAAGTTAGCTCTTGCGAATAAGGAACTGCAGGTAGTACACCATGGATGCGGCGTTTGCGGCGAGCATCGCCCAACCGGCACCGGCGATACCCCAGCCGAGAACCGCAATCAGCAGAACATCGAAAATTGAGTTGATGACGACGCCCCAGATAATGCCGTACATGGACTGTTTGGCGTAACCTTCAGAACGCACCAGCTGTTCCAGGGTAAACATGCCGACCGAAAACGGCGCACCCAAAAAGAGCAGGTGCACGAAGGTTTTTGGTCGGCTCAAAGGATGACCCGAGGCGCCCATCAGGCCGGTAATCGGGTCTGCGAACAGGAACCCGGCAATAGCGACCACCACACCGCAGGCGAGCGCAGAGTACAGGGCGAATGAGGTTACGTTGCGAATACGTGCCTCGTTGCCTTCGCCCAGCAGACGCGACGCCAGGGTTGATGAGCCCAGACCGAAACACACCCGCAATCGCCATGATGATAAAGAAAACAGGTACGCCATATCCGGTGGCGGCGAGCTCTTCGACGGTGCCGTAGTGCCCCTACAAAGCAGGAGTTAATGACGTTGTAAATGCTGGTGATCGCCAGCCCTGCTGCCATGGGGATACCCAGGGAAAGAAGGGCCTTGAAAACAGGGGCATCTTTGAGCAGGTAGATGTTTTTGGGATCGTCCATATTGGGCATCCCGGGACCTGCATCAGGTGTGGGCACAGCCGGGATGGCGCCAGTGGTGGAGGGCACGGTGCCTGTCACCGCCGGAACTGCACCGGTGACAGGTGGGTTCGCCTCGGACGGCGCTGCTATGCCAAGTTTTGACTGCTGCGTCGGGTTTGTCTGCCGCGCCGGTATTTTCGGGCAGGGCGTGTGAGGTTTATGTGTCATGAAGATGCGTTTCTTGGTCTGTGGAGTGCGCCCGTCTCTGGGGCGGCATGGCTCAGGTAATATTGGTCAGCGCTACACGCCGGATGCGGGCAGGGGACTCTATTGTACCCGTTTCCTGTTGAGAAGTAAGCCCTTCCTCCCGCTGCTTTTCCTCCCGACCCTCTCCCCTGCTTCCCTCTCTAATCTCCCACGCAAAAAGGCTCTTTATGTGAATAAAGAGAGTTTTTCAACGCTTTATTCACATAAAGAGCCTTTTTACATGCTAACGCTTTTAAAGGGGCATATTTTCTGTGTAAAACATGCGGTAAAGTTATTAGTGCCCTCTTCCCGGAATGAGTCACCGGCACAGGTTGCAAATATACATTCCGTGATGACTCTCAGGGTGGAGAGGCGGTGAGACAGGTGCTGCTTTACGAGATAGTAGAAACGGCTCAAGCGATCCTCATCAGCTACATTCTGATTGATGGATCGGATCCAGCCGTTTCATATATTGTGGGCTTTATCTCAGCTTGGATTAAGAACCTGAGGTAACAACCTTCTCACAAGAAGGAGCTTAGTAATTCCAACTTACTGGGCTCCTCCGCCATGAGTGTATCCTATGAAATATGGTTTTAGCTTAGCACACCGCCTCAGCACCATCGGGCTTCTTAGCGTTCCTTATACCCAACGGTTCTTGGATGCCTAGGCAAGGAACTCGGGCAGTTTTTGTTCAAGCTCGGCGCAGGCACGCTCAACAGCGACGTCTGGACCAATATTTGGATCCATGAAATGCCTTCGGCACGCACAATATCGGTCGAATCGAACCCGAGCATCCCAAACACGGTCCGTAGAAAGAGGTACGATTGCTCCCACGGTGCCAGCGGACCGGTGCTGTATACGGAGCCGCTTGACTGCACGAGCAACGCCTTATGCCCGCCCATGAGACCCTGCGGACCATTCTCGCTAAACTGGAAAGTCTGCCCTCCCATAATAATGTTGTCCAGGTAGTCCTTCAGGCGTGAGGTCACCGAAAAATTGTGCATGGAGCAAGCGATAATCAGCCGATCAGCCGCCGAAACTGTTCAATGAGTTCAGCACGGCGCGCAAGAATCTGCTGTTCCCTCTTACTCAGGGACGATTTTTCATCATATACCGACCCGTAAAGCGGCAGGGTTTCGGCAGTAAGTTCGGGAATATCCTCATTGTAGAGGTTCAGCACGGTTGCATCCGGCAGTTTTCTCGGTCAGGCACATCAACGAGGCGGTTGGTGCAATACGCAGTTTTATTCTGGGGATCCGGGTGAGCGTTAATAATAAGGGTCTGCATGGGGTCTCCTGGTGATTGAATAAGATATTGCAGAATTTACAAAAATCCGGGATGGATATTTCTATCGTAGATTGGGTGTAACGCTGGTATCAACGCTGAGTACAGGCAAAGTTATGGAATAACGCTTTATGACGCAATATTTCTTCAGGGAATGTCCCTAGTGCACGTAAAAAGAATTTAAAAATGGAAAAATCACATTTTTACGCATTCTCCAGAATCACACGAAATTTCCTTGTAAAGCATGCAGTAAAGTTATTAGTGCCCTCTTCCCGGAATGAGTCACCGGCACAGGTTGCAAATATACATTCCGTGATGACTCTCGGGGCGGAGAGGCGGTGAGACAGATGTCATTCTACGAGATAGTAGAAACGGCTCAAGCGATCCTTATCAGCTACATTCTGATTGATGGATCGGCTCAAGCCGTTTCTAATGTCGTAGAAGCTATCTCAGTATTCCTTAAGCGACTGAGGTAGCATCTGCCTGACTAGAGAGGGGTTGGTAGTTAGCGCTATCGACCCCTCTTGCCCTTGAAGGGCTAATAACAGTTGCAAACATGATTCCAGCTTAGCACACCGCCAAAAGACCATGAAGCGGGGCTGCCCCGAAGAGAATGTCCCATGTACCCTTTTCAGTGCCGCAGGTCCGCCAGAGTTGTCAGCACGCATTGTACCGGAAGAATTGTGCATCTACCTGCTCGACAGCGGAATCGCCCGAATCTGCAATATCCTGCCCCGCGTCCGTAAGAAGAATGATGCTTGACCGCCCATCCGTGGGGGCTTGAAACACGCTGTACAAGCTCGCTTTTCCAGGCGCCGCAGCACGTCGAGACCATCTGTGCATCCATGCGAGCAGCTTTGCAATATCGATCTGTTGTACAGACTCGGTCTTTTGAGTTAGCCAGCAGGCGCAGGCGAGAATCACGAACTGAGTCTGGCGTAACGCAGCGGTTCCAGGGCATCAGCTACCGCTCGCTGCCATCGCTGGGTTAGTTTCACGCCAAACCGGGCTGTCGGCGCTGGGGTCAGTCAAAACCCGATAACACTCGCGATGCACGCGCCGCCTTAATAAGCCTCGTTCATCTGCAGGCGGGAAAATCAGAGCTTTATACCAGGCTCATGGCGACTCTATGGTATCTGCCTCATCCCCGTGATTTAGGGTGTGAGTAATCGTGCGCCTTCCTGACCGGTGCTCAAACTCGTGACGGAATGTCAGGATTAGAACCGTTAAACGGGTCTCATCGGCGTAGCGCTTTTCAGGCACGAATCGGGTGACCGTTGAGATGACCTGTTCCTGACCGGCAGGAGTCATTGCGATGCGTGTACCCACTGCGAGTTCCCGTTCAGGGTTCAAAAATGGTCGCCGCCCGGCAGGGTAGTTCGCCGCTGTGCACCGCAATAAAGGTGCGCCATAGCCAGATATGCTGACATCAGTAATCTGAATGCTGGGTGCTCCACATCGTGTATTCCTGCTACGAGAGTATTATGTCCCGTTACGCAGATTAGTAAATATATTGATTATCAATGCATTTACTAATATATCCAAAAGCGCCTCTCAGAGGAACCATGAAGCACGGTAGTCTAACGCGCCATTATCCTAGCCCTTCTTCGCATCCTCCAGCACCCGCATCAGCTCGGCGAGGCCCGCATCCAGCTGACGGCGCGTCTCAGCGGGTAGTTTTTCCAGAATACGCCGCTCATTGTCCACGTGTTCGAAGACGACTTTTTCCACCAATTCACGCCCGGCGCCCGTTAGCTTCACGAGCATACTGCGGGCATCGTCCGGGTTGGGGATGCGCTCAACCCACCCCCGCTTCTGCACCTTCTGCAGACGGGTTGTCATAGTGCCCGAAGTAACCATGAGCGAAGCAAAAAGCTCGGTTGGGGTCAAAATATAGGGCGCACCCGCGCGGCGTAACGTCGCCAACACATCAAAGGCGCCATTACTGAGATCATGGGCAGCAAAAACCTCGTCAAGACGCGGCGCGAGCAGAATGGAGCATCGCCTAAGACGGCCAATCAGGCCATATTTTCAGAAGCCAACCTCGGGGAGTTCACGTTTCCACTGATCGGATAATGACGTCCACGGCATCGGGGTGAGTACTGCGGAACGGGCGCTCGACATATTCCTCCTAGAGTCGGCTCACTACTATTTTTATCTTGCTTTCAAGACAAAAAGCGATTAGATTTATCTTGGAACTCAAGGCGATCTATCCGACTGCGAAGAACTATGAAAAACTGTCTTCCTCTGCTGATCATCACGGCGTTCGTCCCCATGGTTTGGGGATCAACCTACCTCATCACCTCCGAGTTTCTGCCGCCCAACCGTCCCTTCACCGCCGCACTGATCCGCGTGCGCCAGCAGGGTTTGCTGCTACTGCTCATCACCCGAGAGTTCCCGCGCAAGAAAGAGCTGGGTCGAATTATTCTTCCTCGGCATCCTCAACATCGGGCTCTATTTCAGGCGATGCTGTTTCGTCTCGCACTACCGCCCTGCCCGGCGGACTGGCGGCGATTCTCAGCTCAACACAAACTATTTTCGTCCTCGTCCTCACCCGAACGGTTGCTAAGAAAGCGACTCCCGCATCGGCGTAGGCTGCCGCACTTATGCGGGCATTATCGGCATTATCCTGCTGGTCGCATCCCCAGCACCACCTTCGATGTGATCGGCATTCTTGCGGCGCTCACCGGGGCTGTCGCCATGGCGTGCGGAATTTTCTTTACCTCATGTACATCGTCTCTCGACTCTCGCCATGACAGGATGGCAGCTGCTCGTGGGCGGAATATTCCTGCTGCCCGATCGCCCTGCTGACCGAGGAACCACTGCCACCGCTCACCGCCGCAAATATCGGCGGATACGCCTTCCTCTGCCTGGTGGGCACAGCGCTCGCCTACTGCGTGTATTTTCATGGGCTCTCGAAACCGCCGCCCGCGGTCATTGCGTCCCTGGGACCGCTCAGCCCGGTCACCGCATTCATCCTTGGCTGGATTTTCTTAGGACAAAACATGACACCGCTGTCGATGCTCGGCTTCGTGCTGGTTCTGGCCTCAATAGTGGGGTACAGCGCGCATGATGGGCGCTCGAAAAGCGACGCTTTCCCCACACAAAATAGTTTTTCTTGCGGCCCCACACACACGATATAAAAGGCTCTTGATGCGCATAAAAGCACCAAGAGCCTAAGGTAATTGTTCTACCCGTAGAGAGGGTTGGCAGTTGGATGCTACCAGACTCCTGCCATCGCGTATACTCATAAAGATGGAACCAGCTTAGCATACCGCCCCAGCGCGCCGATTAGCTGTCAGTCGTCTTGAGACTCAGCGTCATTCCCGGCTGTTGTCTCTTTTGTTCCAGCTCGCCTGTGAGTTCCCTCGTTCACGGGCTTTTTCACGCTCCGCCGCCTCACGCTTTGGCCTTCGCCTCGTTCGTATAGCTTCGCCGAGGATGTTGATACCCTGTACTCGCCCCTAGGGACGGATCGTTCGGGCGTTCCGCTAAGATCAGGGTTGCACCACTACGAGGGTGACCACAAAAACCGCGCCCGCCACACCCAAGGCCAACACGAGGTTGGGGTGGTTGCGGGTGCCGCCGGTTGCAAAAATAAATACGGCGAAGAAAGCCGCTACAGCCAGAGCAGCGGCAAGCCAGCAGGGGACCTTTCACCTGCGCTTTGAAATCCGCAGGGGCGTTCTTCAGCCACTCGTTCCTCCTCTTGTGTGTCGTTAACCAGTGTAGCGCGCCGTAATACACTCTAAAACCTGGGTGTCTATGAACTAAGGTTTTGTTCGGTCAGCGCCCCTTCTCGTCGGACCCAGAGAACCCACCAGCAGAAAACGCCAATAATCAGCGCCCCGCCCCGGGAACTCCCAGGGTCGCTTTCGCCCCGATCTCGCACAAACGGCGAAGTGATGCAACTGCGAGCAGCGCCCCTCCAGAACCCAGTCACGCCACACAGCCACCGCACTACGGTAGCGCATCCCCAAGAGCAGCTTAATCAGCCCGGCAGAGCGAACCGGCACGCATACAGCCAGAATAATAAGAGCGAGGGTATCCGGCATTGCATCACGAGCAAAAGCCCCAGATGCCGCCTGCACGAGCGCCGTCGAGCTGAGCGATGGCCTGTCGGGGTCCGTAGTGCATCCCGCGGGCCGTGAGCGCGTGTGAGGTGCAGCGCGAGCATCCAGAGAGCCCAAAAGTATTTTGGTGAAGAGATTATCAGGGGTCTGCACAAAACGGTGATAATCCCAAAAAGATAAGGTATATCGGCGCGTGCAGCATTAACGATGCGCCGCCCTTGCGCGGGCGGCAACAGCGCGCGGGAACTTTTCCGCTCGGGGGCGGTCGATGCCGAGGGTTTCGTGCTCGCTGTACCAGGGTAGCTGCAGCACCTGTACTTCCGTCGGGAGCATCCTTTAATATCCCATACGGAATATAGAACCACCCGGGGTTTAGCACTCGAGTCGTTTGCGTGCTCCAGCTCACCGGACCAGCACGAGCTCCTCAATATCCAGGGTCTCCTGAATCGCGGAGCACATTCATATCGATGGTGCGCTCATTACGCGGGCTTGAGCACGCTGCGTTGCTTCTCCGTGCCGCAGCCGCAGCTCTTTCAAGGTCGCTCGCCTCAATAATAGCGGCGGGCTTCTTCCGGGCCGTCGCACCGTGCTTACGAACGGTATGCGGGTTGCGGTACGTCTCGCGTTGATACATCTGTTCTTCGAATGCGGTCGATAATCTCCTGCGTGCACCATTTCCTGGCCGACCTCAGCCACAGAGTCGAAGGACCTCGGCAATTATCGTGCGCACTGCCTCGTTGATTCTCATCTTCTTCGGTGGTAGTCAACCGGGAATTTTTCGCCCACCTAATAACGAGCGGCAGGAGCATCCTGAACCACCATCGACAGCGAACCACCGGCAACAATAAAGATAATAAAGTCGCGTCCCGAACATCAGTCGGCACAGAGAGAGCCACCGCAGGGAAACACCGCCGCGCCAGTCCCGCGAAAGGTGACTCACCACACGGCCACGGAAAAGTTGTGCGCAACCGCTCTGCTTTTCTGAACGGTCAAGGGCACGAATAATACCGATCGTGACGTGGGAAAATAAAACGCGCCGCAATGGAAACGAGCCGCGCCACCACAATCACGGCGAGCGCAAAGCCCACGCATAGTTGTATTCAGAAGAACGCCTTCCATACGCTCGGTGGCGCTGGGCGCTGAACACCACGAGCACGAAGAGCGCACCGTTCATGACCAGGACACGACCAGATGGGCAGACCGTAGAGACGGTTTTGGGGTTTGATGGTATCCGGTCCGCGATAGGTCAGGTAGAAAGCGCGCGACCACCAGCTACTCCGGAACCTCATGCCTTCAAAACATGATCTTCAGACGAGGAAGAAAGCAAACGGCTCGGTGATATGCCCGAACACACTAAAGTCATGGGGTTGCCCGATATGCGCACGCAGCTTATTGCACCACCACACGGCCAGGCCAACGAGGTTCAATCAGGAACGAGAAGAAAGAACATTCCGATGCTGGTCCCCGCAGCTCGCGACCGCCCTGCAAGCTGCAGGGCGAGCGCGAAAAAGAACTAGGTGGTGCCGTCGTTAATGAGTGCTTCCGCTTTGAGGGTGGTAATGGGCTGGGGAGTTTGCCGCTGAGCGTTGCCACAGCCACGAGCATCGGTGGGGGCGAGCGCCACACCGATAATCAGCGCCACCATGCCACATGTAGACACCCATATACGTCAGTGACGCAGGCGATAACGAACGCCGTGAAAATGACGAGCACCGTGCCCGAGAGCAGAATGCCGCGCAGACGAGTGCGCGCTCACGCCAAGAGGTGTTTCGGTCTCCCAGAACAGCATCACGGGCAGGAAGATTTCGAGAATCACGTGCGGGGGCAACCAACCTCGCGCACCTCGTGCATGGCGTGAACGGGGATGAGCTGCCAGCAAAGCATGAAAATGAGCATAATGGCGGGGTTATTCGTATTTTATGGGCAAGGATATTACCCAGGAAGAATTGCCAGCGATAGGGCAATAATGACTTCAAGCACGGTGATGTTCCTTGAGTGTGTGTTGGAGGTTGAAGAGAATAAAACAGCGCCAGAATAACACCGATGAAGCGCGCATATTCCAACATATCACGGGGTAAAAATACGGCTTTCATACTGAACTGCACTCTTCGCGGTGCTGTGGTTCTAGATGCAAAAGACGCGCGTATGAGATACCCTGTGCAGGGTGCACACCGAGCAGTGCTAGTATCCTGTTCTATAGGAGTCGGCTTACGAGGCTTTATAGCGCCGCAAACCCTCACGAAATATGACGATTCGTGTCTGCGGGCGCACAAAAGATGCGCATGCGCAGAAAATTCCGTCACGGGGCGAGCGTACATGCACCAAACGTGAGAAAAACTGGGGGCATGACTGAACAGACTAATTCCCCAGTAGCGGCTCCCCGCTCGTAGGCGCGGTATCGCCGACATAGCTCAAGAGGCGGCGTCATCATGGACGTCGTCACCCCCGAACAGAGCCAAGATCGCGCGAAGATGCTGGCGCCGTCGCCGTCATGGCGCTTGAGCGCGTACCCGCCGATATTCGTGCGCAGGGCGGCGTGGCCCGTATATCCGACCCCGACTCATGATTGAGGGCATCATTAACGCTGTCCGTCGATTCCGTGATGGCGAAGGCGCGCATCGGGCATTTTGTTGAGGCGCAGATTCTTGAAAGCCTCAGAGTGGATTACATCGACGAGTCAAAAGTGTACTCTCCCCGCCGATTACGTGAACCACATTGACAAGCACCAGTTCACGGTGCCGTTCGTAGCGGCGCCACCAACCTGGGTGAGGCACTGCGCCGTATCGCCGAGGGTGCCGCTATGATCCGCCTGAAGGGTGGCTGGCACCGGTGACGTCTCGGAGGCGACCAAGCATATCCGCACCATTAAACGCCAGATCGCTTGAGCTGAGGGCCTGTACAACACCATGCCCGACGAGGCTGTACGTGAAGGCGAAAGAACTTGCCGCCCCTACGACCTGGTGCTCAAGTTGCGAAGACCGGTAAGCTGCCCGTGGTCATGTTTACCGCCGGTGGCGTAGCAACCCCGCCGACGCCGCCATGATGATGCAGCTGGGCGCGGACGGCGTATTCGTCGGCTCCGGCATCTTCAAATCCGAGCGGGCGCTGCGCGGTATCGTGAAGGCCACCGTTCTACACGACCCGAAAAACTGGCGGATGCATCACGCGGTTTGAGGCGAGGCCACGGGTCGGCATCAACGTTGCCGATCTGCCCGCGCCGCATCGTCTGGCGGAGCGCGGCTGGTAGTATAGGCCGCCGCGTGGCGGATGCGCGCTCGCCGATCGTCATATTTCGGATCAGCGAGCGCCCGGGCCAAGGCACGCAGGGGGTGAAGCTCGGTGTGGGCTTCGCCCCGACTCTCATTCAGATGCGTTATCCGCTCGGGTGAGTTTGCGCTCTCAAACGCGCCAAGCTCAACGTTCTACAGTGTGCGCAACCTCGTGTTGCAGAAGATAGGCTCATGAGCGAGACTGAGGTCCTTCCCCCGGACTGCCCTGCCCGGTGGTACAGTGTTTTTGGCGCTGCAGGGCGGCGTTTGCGGTACTTTACGCGCGCATGCTCAAATCTCTCGGCGCAGGTGGTTGCTCGTCAAAAGTGCGGAGCAGCTGGCGAACCTGGATGCGCTGGTTCTGCCCGGCGAATCTTCCACGATTGACAGGCTGACCCGGATTTTTGGTGCTGCGCCAGCCGTTGATTGAGGCTATTTCGGTCTGCAACCCTGGGAACCTGTGCCGGTTGATTATGCTCTCGACTGTGATTGACGATCCCGGCTCCGGGGCAGCAGTCGTCGGTGTTTTGGATGTTTCGGTTGGGCGTAACGCCTTCGGCTCTGCAGGTCGATTCGGCGCAGGTTCATCTGCCGTGGCCACCCTCGGGCGAGGAGTCGTGATCGATACGGCGTTTATTCGCGCGCCAATTGATGACCCCGCGCCGGTGAAGGCGTGCAGGGTGGTGGCGCATGCGGGCAAGATTGTGGGCGTGCGCGCCGGAACGTATCGGCATTTCTTTCCACCGGAAGTCACGGGCGATACCACCGTGCACGAGGAACTGCTCTCGCTAATTCGATAGGCTCTCCGCCTCTCCCTGGTATAAAAGAGCCTTTATGTGAATAAAGCGTACTTTTTCACCGCTTTATTCACATAAAGGCTCTTTTCGAGGGAGGAGACAAAGTTATCGGAACCTATCGGGGGTTATCG